>Ga0209587_1000185_pt1 | contig 30690 bp, 22 predicted proteins | sample NGEPerD_2_FD_184512 | JGI IMG/M metagenome (GOLD analysis project Ga0209587, IMG submission 184512) | Arctic peat soil microbial communities from the Barrow Environmental Observatory site, Barrow, Alaska, USA - NGEE PermafrostL1-D... | ecosystem: Environmental > Terrestrial > Soil > Wetlands >...
ACAATTCCGACTATAACTCCTCTGTGGATATTGAATAAGTTTCCCTCTATATTTCGCTTGTTGGCAATAATGGAATTCCATCCTATCGCCAAACATTCGCCTATAGACTTTTTCATCTGCCGTGGCACTCAAGATAATAATCTTTTGCTCTGGCAGGGTCAGTTTCACCAAATACTGAATCATGTCACTATCGCTATAGAAGCCTTTTACCATCCCCATTTTTTCTTTATCAGTATTATATCGATAAGCTACTGAACACTTAAGAAAACCCATTACATTGCTATTAATCTCGCTACCATGCTCTGCAATTTGTGTTTCAAAGTTCTCCATGTTTTCTAGAGAAATAGAATTCGTTTTGATAAATGTCTGGTAGTCAGCATTTAGAAATATGTTCTTGAATTTATCATCTACTTCGTTTTTATCAACCCAAGATATGTATTTTAGTGTTTGGATTTTTAGCAGATCCCTAATACTAACTTTATTTACCTGTAACAACGTTTTCATTATATCCTCATCAATCAATATATTATGAGTCTGGAACTGATCGTGTGTGAAATAAAGGAGCCTTGAATGAGTAGTTATGATATGACCTGGGAATGTTTTAACTATTTCCATCTGATCAATATATTCAATAAGTTTTATAAGACCCTTTTGCTCGGCTACTAATCGTATGTATTTTCCTGCAGTAAATGAAGTTCCAATTGTATATAATCTCTCAATCTCATCCTTAACATCTTCTGGAAGGTCTGCGGGCAGAGTTGGAGTTTCTATTACATTATAACCTGCCTCTATGCACTTTTCATATATTTCATCTTTTAACTTATTTGTAGGAACAGCTACAATATATGGCTTGTCCGAATTTCCAAGACAATTTATGTAAGTGTAAGATTTCCCTATACCTGTTTGGCCCTTAATTACATGGATTTTATTATCAGTGCTGGATTGGCATTTTATGAAGTTATCCTGTAAATCCTTTTCTGCTTCTGCTAAAGATACATACTCAGGTTGATTTGATAATTCTACAATTGTGTTCCTTTTAGTCTTGGACGTTAGTAACATATTTTTAGCATGATGGCACTCATTTGCGAATGGACAGAAGTTCACACACTGCTGCGGGGAATAATCTTGTTTCTGAATATAATTCACATAATACCCCCAATCTTTTTCTCTGTAGCTCTCATATTTCTCATTGAATTCATTTGTGATCGCCCGAATAAATGCTTCACCTCCACCTTTGGTTTGACATAAGTTTGTAGCCATCCCGAAAAGTTCATTATGATAACACCATCTTTTTCCCCAGGCAAACTCACTAAATAATTTACAACTTTTCATCAAAACATTAAAGTCAAAGTTCCTTATTAAATCCCTCTTGCCAGTTTTGGTTTTAACTGCCTCATAAACAACTACTTCTTCCTTACCCTCTTTTGTCTTTATGGTTTTTATCTTCTTTATTTTTTCAGTCAGGTAAACAGCGTAATATAAATCATCTTCTTTCAAAAAGTGAAATCCTGGGGGCATCTCCTTTAATATATATATAATAGGACTTGCCCCTGAAATTTCACTTTTTTGATCTTCATTTATTATTTCTACTCTTGGATACCCATTCTTCAGCTCAATTCCTACTTTCTGAGCATAGGATTCGATCTGTCGCAAATAATTTATCTTATCTCTATCTCGAAAATACTCTACCAACGCTAACATCAGATCACTAATATTGAATGTAGCCGTATTAATATTTTCATTAGAATATATGAGTCCCTTTCCTCCGAAAAACAATCGAGAACAATCTTTACAGGATGAATCACATTCAGGAAATATCTCCATTAGAGCAATCTGCATTACTCTTGCTGTTCTAGCATCAGTAATTTCAATATCATTACATAAAACCACTCTGAATTTACTTCTATTAATGCTTGAGAAAGTCTCGTATGCAAACGCAATAGGTAATCTATATTTAGCCGCTCTGCTTTGTACTTCTTCCCAAGTAATACCATTGTCAAAATCTAATCCAAATATCTGTTGACTATTGAAATTAGCTATTCTTCTCTTACCTTCGCTGAATGTGCCAGGACACCAACTAACTCCAAGGTCTCCTACTACACGCGGAAGATTTTCTATTTTATCGTAACAAGGATATGATGCAATCCTATAGCTTATTTTCCTGGTTGCATCTTCATCAGGTTTTTTTGTGAATTTCTTAGTATCAACACTTAAAGTAACCCTCAAAGCATCCTCTAATACTTCATACTCTACTGCATTTGCATTGGTCAATTAGTTCATCACCCCCTCTCTTTTGTGTTTGACTTGTCAATTTAAGCTATTGCCGAGAACTCTCTGATTGATTCTTTAAGACCATTGCAATCAATAAAAATGAATACCGTTCTCTCCGAATTATCTTTATTAGGTTTTATGTCTATGATTTGGTAACCGTTTTTTAAAAGGTATCTAGCAAGTTTTGCTGTGAAAATAAGCTTTACTTCGTTTGGCATACTTTTTTCTCCTTACTTGTTACTTTTATTTTTCAAAGCTATAGTATTTTAGTTGTGTTTGTGATATTATTTAATTAGGTATGGGAATTTAAGATGAAAAATAATATAAATTCTCGAAAAATATTTTTAAATATTGGGCGAAAAAGTATTGTTATTTTATTTATGTTATGATAATATTATATTGAGTAGAGAACTTTAACCTAAAAAATATATTAAGCACACCCATAGATAGAAAGATATTCCTTTCTCTCCATAGGTGTGCTTAACTATTCCCCAAAAGATGCTGTATGACTATGTTCTACAGAAAATGTCTCAACTTTTTCTGACAATGTATGGAATACCGTACAGATTAATGACATTAATGGTATCTTTTCCTTTAACTTCGCCTCTAAATCTTGTTATTGATTCAACTTTTTCCTTAGATTCTTGAAAGATTTCCATAAACTTATCGGTATGGGCCTTGTATAAAACGCTTAATAACTTCCTACCAAATTTACTGATTTCCTTGTTTACTTCTTTGTCTTTTTCACCATTCCTGCCCTTTTGCACCTTAATCGATTCCTTATTGAGGTCATATATTATCTTCTTAATAGTTGAAGCCGATACCTCCCACCCCTTTACTCTTTCGATAAAATCGTTCTTCAACTGATTGGCTTGAACATATTTTTCTTCACCGTCTATGCTTTCCTTATTCCAAATAAAGTTAGTTTTTTCTTTTAAGTCCTTACACTCAAGTATTATTTTTTTAGCTTGGTCATATGCAGCATCTCCTACTTTGATTTCCTTGCCAAATAATTCACCCAATGTAACTACTCTATTATCACCTTGTCGCCTTTGTGCTTTAATATGCTTCATCCCGGATGTAATAGTTTCTTGTAAATAATCCATCGGACAATCCTGATGAATAAAACAATATTTTTGTCCCTCTCCAACCACTTTAAAAAATACTGGTCTTATTGATTTTAGAATATAAGTCTTTAAAAGCTCATCTAATTCTTCTATTTCAACAGGGTTATCACTGCCCTTAATCGCGTTATATTTAGCAATTATTTCTTTTGGAGCTTCGTCATAAACCTGTTTCTTTTCTTTTAATTTTTTACCATCACGTTTTACTCTTTCAGTAATTGGCTCGATAGTTAATATTTTCTCAATCCATCTGGCCTTTATTTTTTCCATTTCTTTTGTGATATCAATTCTAGTCTCGCGCTTGGCTTTATCAATCTCCAATGTACTCATTACCGACAATTGACATATGTCTTTGTACAGATCATTTACATAATCTTTGACACTTTCATCTGCTACATCTTTATCCTTCACTGTATCCCATAATTTCGTCACCAATAATTGGCTAAGATTGACTATCTCACCGATTTTATTAATACTGGTCTGAGTATCTAACTTTGCCTTTTGTTCTTGTGTATTTGCCCGCTTAACCAATTTTGCTTCAACTTTTGATGTTGGAACCAAAAAATCTTTGTAATTCTTAGTTGCGGCATCAATTAATAATTTCAAGTCCGTCAAAAGTAACGAATCGCTATCAAAATCACACGACGAGAGCCTTTCCATGAGGTTTGAATCAATGGAATTACCATGGATTATTTGAGGACTTCTATAAAAATATTGATCCAAAAGATTATATTCCACGTTTTTGCATAACCATAAATTTCCTTGTGCCGTGTGTGGACTCCTGCAAGCTAATAGATCTTTCCCGTTACCATTTTCACCGAAATCAAAGTTGCTACAGTGGATCTCATCAGCTTTGAGCAAACTAGTACCATTAAACGCCATTACATGGCTCTTATCCTTAATAGTTGCTTTGAGCATTTCCATGCCATTACCACAAATGACTGCATATGTCCCAGGAATCAAAATATGACCTTTCTTCATATTGTCAATATAATTTTTGATCATGTCTTGTCTCCACTCAACGAACATATCGGTATTTTGTACTTGATTGTTAAGTACCAACATTGCAAACATTAAATCATCGGTAGAATTTATCTCCCCTGCTTTCAAGCTATTTTTAATTTTAATACCCAAGTGTTCCCTGAGCACCCTAATATCTCTCTTTAACAATTTAATATAGTCTAATGATGGCTGTGTAAGCGCCTTAATATTTTCACTACTTAGTTGGAGTGTGTTAATCAATTGATAATGACTCTGCACCAAATCCCCGTCAAAATAATGAGTAGGTTTTTCATACTTAACTATACCGAACTCACTTGTACATTGTTTAATAAACTCTTCCCATGTTCCGTATTTTAAATATTTTATTGAACTCGGGGTAGTAATCAATTGTATTTCCTTAATATCATTTGCCAATGTTTGACCATCAATTTGGTCTATTGAAGTAATGCCATTATCTTTAAAGAATTGTTGGATATCGCACTGAAAACATGCCGATTTGAAAAAACGGTTACGGAGCAGTAGGTACCCCTTATCATGATATTTCCCATTTACCCAATGTAGATTTTGCACGGGTGAATTCCCAAAAATCGTACTACAGAGCAACGATTGACCATCCCATATTTTGTTAGTTATTTCTTCATTTTCTTTCATGTTTGTTAATAAAACATCTTTGCCATTTTCATCCTTAATAACAGTAGTTGCCATTACTGTATCCTTGAACGGAATCTTACTGTCAGGTAATAACAGGATACTTCTGGAGTCTATTTGTAGAGTATCTATAATGCTGGAGCTTGTAAGTGATATATACGCTTCCTGCCCAGCCATATCATATTCTTCTCTATCTTCATTCAATAGTCCCATCATAGACCAATCCATCATCTGTGCATATAAGTCTTCCCTAATAAACAGACACTTGCCAATTCTACTGGAACCACTTGAACGCTTATATCTGATATACTTCACTGGTTTCTTATTAAAAATGAGATTAAAGCCATTCACATATAAATGTTCCCTGATACTAGCGGTAGATTTTATTGTCCTAATTTTCTCTGTGTCAGCAAAGAACATTATGTTTTTGCCTTTAATCTCATAAGTGAAACCATTTGGCATATCTTGTAATTCATCTTGAAGTAAGTCCAATAACTCACCTTTTGTTGTGAGAATTAATTCGTCTACATTTATGGCAATAATACTGTCCTTCACAATATACAAGCCATTAACAAAAACCATAGATTTGAGACTTTGAAGCCAATCATGCTTGATATATACTACCTCATTATCAAGGGACTTTTGATTAAATTCCTTTACAGCATAATCAAAACTTAAACTGACAATACCATCCGTATATTGTTTACCGTCCTTTAAGTAAAATATTTCTTCTCCCATTTCTTTAGCTACTTCATCAAGTTTTAAAGATTCCAAGCTAAAATCCATTGTTGCTTTATATTTCTTTTTGGGGCTTACTTTATATCCCTTAATACCTGCGTTAATTATGTCTTTGGTTTCTAAGGACAAAATATATGTATTTTGATTATCCATCGATGTTGACCCCCTATAATGAAAGAACTGAAAGATTGACCTTCAGTTCGAGAACTTTCCATTTCATTATATCAGAAATATTTGCTTAGTTCGCCATGATATTCCATATTATTGTTCGTTTATCTTTTTCACTCCCGCCCCTACCTCTAACCAATTGTTTCATGTCGGTGTTGGGCTGTCCATTGATTGGCTTTTGATTAATTATCGCCGAGGGAAATATTGAGTGATTTGCAAACGGCATCTAACTTGGCTTTGACTTCTTCATTTGCTGGGATAGCGATGTATATTATTAATCGCCTCTAATAATAGTTAAAACCCAACCTCTTGTATCCTATCAGTTAATTCACAGCCTGACTTCAAGCAAACGGTCTTATCCTTATTTATAGGGTTTCACTTGTTAGCCAGCTCCAGTAGCCGCTGATCCCCACCATGATTCATAATCGATTTGTTAAAACCAGTACTCATTTTTCGTGCTGAGAGGTTGTCCAGGAATATGATATAAATACTATTGAGACCTTTTCCATTTACAAAAACTCTCCTCCTGCAATTCTTTCGTATTCATTAGAAATATTGAGCATAATTTCTTTGTTTATGTTTCTTAGGTTATCTATTCTATTAACATCTATGTTTATTGCTCTCGCTTTGCTTTCATCCGTAAATTTTATTTGCAACTCTTGCTCTATTTTTTCGATCATAATTTTGGCTTTATACTCGACGTAATTCAACTTTTCCTCAAAAGGTATAGTTGATAATCGATACAATAGATTAAATCTTGATCTAAGTTCCGGTGATATCTTACGGTTTACTTCTTCATGCTTAATATTGGAGGTGAAAACAAATATATATTTATTCAAATCAAATTCTCTGCCTAAAGAATCCGTGAATTTTCCGTCTTCAAGTAATTCCAAAAAAAAATTACGTACTTGATCATCCGATTTTTCGAATTCATCAATTAATACTATTCTTGACTTACTTTTAAATATTTTGTCTGACAATTCTCCTTTATTGCTACCAATATAACCTCTCGGACTACCTATTAAACTACTTAGTGCATTTTGGTCGCTATAATTTCCTAAATTGATTTTTATGAATTTCTCTCTAGGACTTAGAAAAGAGTGTAATAGTCTTGCAGTTTCCGTTTTTCCGACACCAGACTGTCCACATATGAATACCGAAAATGTTTTTTGCTCACCAATTTTGTTGAAGAGCCTATACTTCTGCAATTCTTCAAACAATCTATTTTGAAAACCTGAATTGCCGAAAAGATGCTGAGAGAAATAACACCCTAATTCTGTAAACTTGTTCTTATCTATATCTACAATATTGAGAACTTCATTATCGACAATACCCAAAAACGCTTCTAAGGGCTGGACACTCTCTATATAATGATAAAGGCATTCCCTTACATCATTTGAAAATCTATTTTCTATTATAAAATAAACATTAAAATCAACGTGTTCTATATAAGCATTCAATATTTCTATTACTCTTTGGGGCCAGAAATCAGATCTACCTCCTTCAGAAATTATTATAGGGGTCAAATCATAATAATTGTCCACTGAAAAATATATGCTTTCTTCTTTATTCAATAGTTTATTAACAATAGATGTCGAATGGATCAATACTATTTTATGATCTTGAGTTTTTAATGAATATTCAATTTTTTTCATGTTTTTGCGATCATACTCGTAGAGGGTTAAGTGCTCCATATTCTTCTCACCTACCTAATCGTTAATTCTTGTATTACTGCAATCACATCAATAAAATGGGTCTGCTGATCAGACTTTTCATCCTCTTGTTCGTGAAATGTATCACTTTCAATACCTGAGTTGTCTTGTTTTGAAAGATTCTGAAGACTTAATAAACGGTTGATTTTATTGTAAAGTATTGACTTTTTATAAGCACCTCTATAAATACCGATAATCGTAACAGGACCTATTTCTAAGTCAGAAATGCTATATTGGCTTTCCATCTCATTCTCAACTTTCATTGGTATCTTGAATGTTATTGTACTGTCGTTAAATTTTCCGGAAAAAATATATGCTGAATCTTTCAGCATAACTTCCACTAGCCCCGTAAAATCCACATCTTCGGCTCCTTCTATTGGAACTTGTTTTAATATGCCACTTAGCAAACTTTTTGTAGCCAAAATATCTGTTTCGTTGTCAATCCCCAAAGAAGTATTCTTTATCTTGATTAGATTTCCAATTTTATTATCGGTTAGCTTCTTCGCTTCAATAGCTTTGCTATACACCTGATTAAGAATGGTTGATTTCGTAGATACAACCTTAAAACTATCAGCTACTTTCTTTGTTTTACTCCCTGTCCCGGCCAAATCAATCTCTGCTTTAGGAAGAATCTTATCAAGAAACGGTATTTTGCCTAAATTAGTTGTATCTAACGAACCATTTGCTTTAAAATCACCTTGTGAAGTTTTTTCAGTAGTGCGTTGTTCTGGTATTTTATTATCTATTAACATGGAAATTTCAAAAGCTTTCTCATAATTTATGTAATAAATATTGAACATTGCTTTTGCTCCCAACATCTTATATTTTCAGCAAACGTAAAAGCATTTTTGATGCAATGTTATAATTATAATATTGCATCAACTTCTAGTTCATTTCACCATTTTTCTCTTCAACTTACTCCTTGAACTTTACTAACACCGCAAAATTATTCTTTTAAAACTCTAGTACCTCATCAACCATATAATTTCCTCTGTTTCACCTGTTAGCTTTTATCGATTTACAATAGTTTATATACTTTTTCAGCGGATTCCCCCTTGATCACAAGAGGGTGCTTAAGGATCACCAGCTATGGCATCACTGGTTTAAACCATTCAGCAGATCCCTGAACTTCTTTAGTTCCTCCGCTGTTAATGTTACGCCCTTCCCCATTTTCGCATGATCAGGAGACCACTCCCGAATATCATACTTTGGGGCTTTATCATTCCAACTAACAAGACTCAGTTCCTTCGACCAGCCTTTTGTTGATTCTGATAGAACACCGATTGTTTCTTTAATCTCAAATTTGATATCTGGCATAATTAGACCTCCACATTAATTCTTCAGAACAAGATCAAAATCTGCGATCTATAGCCACAAACTACTTTTCCCTCAACTTTCTATAAACCTCAGGAAAAAGAAGTTTTATAACCTCGCCCATAAACTCTTCGTCCTTAAACATTCTGACAAAGAATTCCTCATTTTGCTCATAACGGAGTGCGGCGATGTCTTTGAATTGCTGCTCAAATATTCTTTCAAAGGTTGATTGTGGGTTATTTTTAGCAAGGTTAACAAGGCGTTCATCCGCCATAAAGTCCTGTGTCAATTGTGCTAACACCTTATCCATTTCAGAAAAGTTAGTTCCAAACCGCTCATTGATCTTTTCAATGATAACTGACAAAGGCTCTTTTTTCTTGTCTTTACCCCCAATGTTACCTTTGGCTGCATATATCTCGGGACTTTCGGATAAAAAGATACTTCCATCAAAGTCCTTTTCAAGTTTATATTTATCAAGTAATACTCTGTCATCAACAATCACTTTATCAATCTTACCCTTTGGCATAAGTTTGAGTAAAAATTTTGCATAGACACTAAACTTTTGCATTTCTACATCAAACATTCTGCACACCTGAGTAATAAACGCATAAAGCCGTACAAAGCGTGCAAGCCCTGTTTTTATCTCATCTTGATCCTTTGTTTCTTTTGCTGCAAAGCGGTCAAGTGCTGGTTGTAGTGAAGCGGATAGCTTACCAATGTCGGATATTTCCTGCTTTGCTGTATTATAATAAATTTTTGCAAAAAGCTCAATCTCGGACTGTTGCCATAAATGATATTCATCAAGCGTGTTTTTAAGGTCGTATATTATATTAGGACTTGCTTCCTCTGAAAGAATTGTTGCTTGATAAAATGGCTCAAACGATGCCTTTATCTCGTCAGCAGTATTTACAAAATCAAGCACAAAAGTATCCTCTTTACCTGGCATTATCCGGTTTAATCGTGATAAAGTCTGCACTGCTTTAACTCCCGATAATTTCTTATCAACAAACATTGTGTGAAGTAGTGGCTCATCAAACCCTGTCTGATATTTTTCTGCGACGATAAGCACATTAAATTCATCAGAATTAAAATACACTGGCAGCTGCTTTTCCTTAATAGTTTTCCCGTCTGCAGTTTTATTTAGTTTTTCCTCTGTATATTCTATACCCTCATCATTGACTGAACCCGAAAAGGCAACCAACACATCCAACTCATCGTATTTCTTTTCTTTGATATATCGTCTGAATTCCTGTAAATATCTTACCGTATGCAAGCGGGAAGCAGTAACCACCATTGCTTTTGCATTGCCGCCGATTTTATTTTTAGTGATAGATCGAAAATGCTCAACCATTATAACTGTCTTTTGGGCAAGGTTGTGTGGGTGGAGTGATTCAAACCTACGGATAGCTGTTGCACCTCTTGCACTGTCTAGTTCTGGGTCATCCTCAACCTGTTTTATTATTTCGAAATAATGGTTATATGTAGTGTAATTCTTTAGGACATCAAGAATAAAGCCTTCCTCAATAGCCTGTTTCATTGAGTAGATATGAAAGGCCTTAAACTTACTATCTGGCTGCTTGTCACCAAACATCTGCAATGTTTTGTCTTTTGGTGTCGCTGTAAAAGCAAAGAATGAGAGGTTTTTATGCTGACCATGTGCGGCAAGTTCGTCAAGCATTTTATCCTCATCATCTTTTCTTGCCGCCTCATCGGAGTTTTCCATTCTTGAATATTCCTCTAAAATGCTCTCGGTATCCGCAAGTGCCCTTTTTAGCTTCTTTGCTGCTTCGCCAGTCTGCGAGGAATGCGCCTCATCAACAATGATTGCAAAATTACTTTTACCACCGATAATGCCTTTGTAAATTACGGGGAACTTTTGTATGGTTGTTATAATTATTGCTTTCCCAGCGTTAATTGCATCTTTTAATTGTGCTGAATCTTTGTCAATCTTCACAACCACACCAAGCTTGTGGTCGAACTGAAAAATTGTATCCTGCAACTGACTATCTAGTACCTTGCGGTCGGTAACAACAATTACTGACTTGAATATCTTTTCATTGTTGTTATTGTGAAGACCAGAAAGGCGATGTGCGAGCCATGCAATTGAATTTGACTTACCGCTACCAGCACTGTGTTGTATAAGATAATTTTTTCCCGAGCCGTTTTCTTTTACATCTAAGAGCAGTTTGCGAACAGCATCAAGTTGGTGGTAACGAGGAAAAATAATGCTCAACTTCTCTGTCTTCTTACCAGCCTTGTCCTTCTTGGTTTTCTTTTCAAGATGAACAAACTTTTGGAGGATTTCCATCAAGCGGTCTTTATACAAAACATTTTCCCAAAGGTAAGCAATAGCAAAATTATCTTCTCTTGCAGGATTACCAGCTCCGCCGACATTACCCGCACCACCCAATCCCTGATTAAAAGGTAGAAAATAGGTATTGCCACTTTCTAATCGGGTGGTCATATATACTTCTTTAAGGTCAACTGCAAAATGTACCAAAGCACGGTTCGGAAAGTCAAAAATCGCTTCTGTTGGGCTTCGGTCATATTGATATTGTTTTATGGCGTCTGTTACATCTTGCTCTGAAAATTGGTCTTTCAGTTCCATTGTCACAATCGGAATACCATTTAGAAATAGCACCATATCAAGCGAGTTATTATTTCGGCTTGAATAGTAAAGCTGGCGAGTACAGGAGAGTATATTTTGTTCATATAGCTTTAATGACTGTTCATTAAGACCTGTTTCAGGCTTGAAAAAAGCAAGTCGAAACTTTATGCCGCGATCGGTAACACCTTGCCTCAATGCGTGAATTAATCCAACTTGACGCACCTCTTTACAAAAGCGGTCAATAAACGCCTTATCGCTTCTACTACCATAAATGGTCTGATACTTATCCCATTCTTTTGGCTGAGTGTCTTTTATAAAGGCCAAAAGTGTGTGGGATTCTAACGCAAACTCTTTATCGAAAGAATTCACACCGCCCTTGATATATCCACCCTCAGTGGTAAGATAATGTTCTATCGCTTCTTCAAGCTTTTTCTCTCTGTGGTCAAAGTCAGGCATTTTACATAACCTCCCTTTTTCCAGTTACACATTCGTAAATTAATGACTTTTTATAATCGGATAGTTTCTCTATGAGTTTTTGCTTACCGTTTATTACATTGTCAATCCCCGCACACTTGACATCAAGATAATCAGCAATAGCTTGTTGCTCGGATAGTGGGGGAAGAGTTACCCTTAATTGTTTAATAACCTCTTGACTTATGTTAGGTTGTCCTGCACCATAAGATAAAGTTATAATAAATTCTTTATTACCCAAAAGCCAATAAAATAAATATTTATTTATTAAATTATTATCACACGACATAACACAACAAGCCTGGTTGGTAGTTAATGGTTGAGTAGTAATACCTAGTTTGCCTATTGTAGCACCATACATTGCAATAACAACTGAATCTTCAGGGAAAACTTTTAAAGCTGAACACTCAGCAACAGCTAATTGCGTTACGGATTTTTGAACTTTATATATATATCCGTCATTTAAATCACCTGTATTTAACCACAAAATATCACCATCATAATAACTATCGTTGCCTTTTGGTGTTGTTCCACTTCCAATAGTTTTTAATAATCCATTAAGTTTCCTTAATTCCCACCCCTCAGAAATATCCCCAATCCACTCAATGCCACTGGGTTTAATTTTAGCAGTAGGATCAAGCCCTTTTGTTACTGCCTCGGTGATGACCGATTGCTTATAAAATTTTAACTTCTCAATAACTGCCTTTTGTTTTTCAATTGTGCTGTCGATAATCGCACGCTTACGGTCAAGGAAATCCGCAATGGCTTGTTGTTCGAGGATTGGTGGGAACGGTATCTTAAAGTTAGCTAAGTCAAATGTAGAGAGTTCTAAAAAAGTTGTACCTCTGCCGAGCATATTCAATGTATTTGACTGAACAACTAAATAATAATAATAATATCTTTCGTAGATATATTTTTTGCTAACTAACGATTTACACCCTTGATTGGTACACAATTCAACACCAGCAATACACACCTGACCTATTGGTGCTCTATTTGAAACAATGATACTTTTGGGTGGAATAAGAGTAGTCCCACAAGACTGCAAACCTTCCTCTGTAATCGTTCTTTTCGAATCATATATTTCTATAATATTTTCAGCCATTTCTGCTGGAGTAATCCAAACAATATTGCCAGTCCAATAATTATTATTATCGCTTTTTGGAGTTGATCCATTTATTACATAAAAATTTCTCTTAATTGTGCTAACTTCCCACCTCTCAGGAATATCCCCTATCCACTCAATACCACTATTTTTCATAACTCTGGCCATTATTCAAACACCGCCTTTAATGCTCCATCAAGCTCTTTCTCAATCTCCATAATCTCTGCCATAATATCACTTGATGCTTGTGGTGCTGTGTATTTATAAAAATACCTTGTAAACGGTATCTCATAGCCGATTTTGGTTTTACTCTTATCCACCCAAGCATTTGGAGCAAAAGGCAAAACCTTTCTTACAAAGTAGCTATCAATATCATCGGTAAGCGGCACATTTTCGGTATCTCGCAAACTGCTGTCCGGTTGTTTTTCTCCTTTTTTTAGAATAAGCTTTCCATTCTCATCTAATAGCGGACGTTCAACCACGATTTTTGCATAACCAAACTCTTCATTATTAAAGATTTTACTGACTTGGGTTTCCTTGAAATTGCCATAGATTTTTGTGATTTCATCAATATACCTTTTGGGTATATCGTTCCGCTTATTTCCAAGAGATTTTCTTCGTTTTTCATACATCCCATTTGCATTAATCAGTTGTACCTTACCTCTGCGGTGAGGAGCTTTCTTGTTAGACAGTACCCAAATATAAGTGGCAATACCTGTGTTATAGAAAATATCGTTAGGCAAAGCGACTATGGCTTCAAGCAGGTCATTTTCAATGATATACTTGCGAATTTCAGATGGTCCGCTCCCTGCATCTCCTGTGAAAAGCGGTGAGCCATTATGAATAATTGCAATACGACTGCCGCCATCTTTTGCATCTTTCATCTTTGAAATAGCTGTGAGTAAAAACAGCATTTGACCATCGCCAATAGCAGGAACACCAGGCCCAAATCTACCGGCAAATCCAAGCTTTTGCTCTTTCTCAATTGCGGCTTTCTCATTTTTCCACTCTCTTCCAAACGGGGGATTGGACAGGATATAGTCAAATTTGTCGTCCTTAAAGATATCGTCCGAAAGTGTGTTGCCTTCTTTAATATAATCAGCATTTGCACCCTTAATTAAAATATCAGATTTACACACTGCATAAGTCTGCGGATTTATTTCCTGCCCAAAGCAAATAAGCTGTGCATTTCTATTAAGAAGGTTTAGATGGTCTTCTGCAACTGTGAGCATACCACCAGTACCACAAGCAGGGTCATAAATAGTTTTAGCAATCGCGTTACCTGATAAAATGCCGCTATCTTCAGCGAAAAGGATATTAACCATAAGTTCGATAACTTCTCTAGGAGTGTAGTGTTGCCCCGCATCTTCATTGTGTGATTCTGAAAATTTTCGAATAATCTCCTCAAATATGTATCCCATCTCGACATTTGTGATCTTATCAGGGTGCATATCGGCCTTCGGGTCAGTAAATTCTTTAAGTACGATATATAATAGATTTTTCTCTGATAGATAGCTTATATGGTTGTCAAACTTAAACCGCTCTATAATATTACGGACATTATCAGAAAATCCATTTAGATAGCTTCTGAAATTCTCCTCAATGTTGTCAGGATCGTCGAGCAGTTTTTTAAACGTAAAAGGACTCACATTGTAAAATGAATAGCCAGACACCTTACGTAAGATAGGGTCTTTAACCGCAATATTAAGCTCTTTGTTTTTCTGTACAATCGCATCTTTTGTCTTTTCAAGTATGCAATCGAATCGGCGGATGACAGTAAGAGGCAGGATAACTTCCCCATATTCGTGTGGTTTATAAGGTCCTGTCAGTTTATCAGCAATCGCCCAAATTAGATCGGCTTTCTCGTTTATGTTGATATTCGACGTTGTCATTATGCAGCTCCCTTTGTTTCATTTTACTCAAATCTTTTCATTTATTAGTATCTACAATTATCTAAAATCTTACATTTTAATCCAGATCTCAGAATTTATTATACCATTCTACTGGACAAATTGTTGAACAACAAATTATATGTCCCTCTCACCTCTCCCTCTATACAGGCAAACATGCGCCTTTATTGGAAAAACCCACTAAAGCGGGTTTCGACGTGGTTTCTATTGAGTACAAACTACGGTCTCGAACGTGCCCAACCACCCCCTATCCCCGACGCACTTGTTAACCTTGACGCCACCCGGGCGGGGTTCACCCAGATATGTACATTGAGCACGTTCGGATAGAGGGGGGCAAACCTTTAGCCACACTTGCTAATCTGTCAGGATGTACTGGTTGGTATGCTCTAAGCCTAAAAAACCCGTATTCCTTACGTGTCCCAACCACATTCATCTTTCAAATGTTTAAAGCGCCCTTAATCAAAATCATCCCAATAATGCATTAGCATCAACTAGGTAACCAGTATTTTTTAATTCCCTAACTAGATCAAACCTCCAATGACCGGCTTTATCAAATAATGTATATAAAACGCCATTAAAGTCTGAAGGAACCTCAACTCCTTCGATATAAATTGGTAAAACCTTCTTTCGTCCCAGTTTCCCAATAAAATAGCCAAGTTCGACTAGTACATTTTGCCTAGCTCTATCTTTCAATCTACCTTCCGTTTTCGCTTTACCTTCATCGTCAGGAGTTAGAAGCACTACCACAAAACCTACGTCAGAATTAAACTCTAATTTCTCAATAATAGTTTTACCTCCATTTGGTTGCTCGTGAAGTATTACAGGCTCTAACCCTAACTTTTCCAATGTTCTTGCCACTGAAAGCTTAAGTTCTTCATTATGACCATGTACAATAAAGACTTTTTCATTCTTTAATGTCGGGTTAGACTTGTCCATAACACTTGGTGGTAACGATGTATTTTCAGCTATGTCGTAAAGTTCAACTCTATCTATGATTGATTCTAAGACAACCAGTTTTATTCTTATGTAACTTTTATGCTGTTCAACTTGCTTAGTAAAGTAACCAGAACTGTAAACGTCAATTATTCCCTCACTACCGTAAGCGTTCATATACTCCAAAGAAATCATTTGATTGCTAAATAATTTCTTAAGCAGTTCTCTGTTATAATTGTTCCAAATTGAAACAATACTTTTTTGACTGTCAAGATCGTCTTGAGTTTTGATTTCCGTTTTCAATAGTTCGTTTCCTTTAGCTATTCTATCTGTAATTACGCGTATTGCTTCTTCATGCGCGACCAAAAGAAAAATCCTTTCTTCTTTCTCTTTAATAATCTTATTCTTCAAAGCCATACACCTCCCCCAAACCTTATGTTGATTTGGCCCAATAAAGAGGCCAAATACTCCCACTTACACTTTCCGCATTTTTTCTCAATTTCCTTCTCAAATCGCATAATAATCCAAGAAAAAACAAAAAAGCCAGACCGTTTCTAAAAAAACGATCTGGCTCAATATGTCCCCCCCTACACTCTGTCACCCTAAAAAGACGATCGCGCTCTCAAACCCGCTCATACCAAGGCTTTCAACTAACGCCAATATAGCACTACCACGCACTCCACGTGCTACGTCCAAGGGAACATATTCATAGTAGCTCATTCATTATTGAGGAAACTAGGCAGTCTCATGAACGTCACCTTAAACTCTTAAAAGACTGAAATGAAGAAGTCCCGCACAATGCGGTTTTCCTCTGTCGGTGCTTCTTCATTTAGTGACAACTTATAGATTTTAGTTTCCAACTTTATTACAGTGCGTCTTTATTTAGCAGTTTCCAACTTTATTATTCAGTGTACATCTTAATTTTTTCTAACATCAAATAAATGAAATCAGAATGTAAAAATTAAAACAAACGTGCGACGACTTTTAAATAACGCACGCTTGTATTATTGTTGGTTCAGTCCCAAGCTTTATAATTATTAGTCTCACACTTTATGAACACAGTCTCAAACTATTTGAGAACCCACATCAAATAAACATAAAGTTTGGCTCTATTCGACGGTAACCGACTTCGCCAAATTCCTCGGCTTATCCACGTCGCACCCTCGTGCTACGGACACATAATACGACAATAGCTGAAGCGGTATAACCGTCAGAAGCGGGGCAAGCTCATCGATGGTCTCAGGAACGTAGATCACATGATCGACGGACTTTGCCATGCTGGTGTTCCCTTTATAAGTGAGCCCGATCACGCGTGCATCCCGAGCTTTGACTTCTTTGACGTTCGAGATGGTTTTATCATAGACATCCCGTTGAGTTGCTAAGGCGATTACGGGTGTCTCTTCCGTAACGAGCGCTAAAGTGCCATGCTTTAGCTCTCCGGCTGCATAGGCTTCGGCATGAATGTAGGAAATTTCCTTAAGCTTCAATGCTCCTTCCATTGCAACTGCCCAGTCTAAAGCGCGTCCAATGAAGAAGGCATCTTCCACCTTAACAAACGACTGCGCTAACTCTTTGATCAGGTTCTCCTGATCTAGAACCTCTTGAGCCTGAGCAGGAATCAGCTTCAGAGCGGCGATAATCTCTCCTATCTTTTCCTGAGGCAAAGTCCCTTTGACCTGAGCGAGATAAAGCCCGAGTAAGACCATTCCTTCCAGCTGAGTTGTGTAGGCTTTCGTTGAAGCGACTGCAATCTCAGGACCAGCCCACGTGAAGATCACATCATGAGCTTCTCGGGATACCGTACTCCCCACCACATTCGTAACCGCAACCACCCGCGCGCCGCGGTTTTTGGCTTCACGCAGCGCAGCTAGAGTATCCGCTGTTTCTCCAGACTGACTGATCACCACAACCAGGGTATGTTCGTCAATAATCGGGGAGCGATAGCGAAACTCCGAGGCAATGTCCACTTCTACCGGCAGATGTGCCCAACGCTCGATCAACGTCTTGCCGACTAGTCCTGCATGCCAGGCTGTACCACAAGCGACAATATAAACTTTATTAATCTGAGCAAGTTGTTCAGGCGTTAAATCGACTTCCTCAAGAACAACACTCTCGTCTTTCAAACGACCCAGCATCGTATCTCGCAGGGCTTTTGGTTGCTCATGAATTTCTTTGAGCATGAAATGTTCATATCCGCCCTTTTCGGCGGCCACCGCATCCCACTTCACATCATAGACCTCTTTCGTGCGGGGATTTCCCTCGAAGTCTGTGATTTTTACTCCATCTTCCGTAACAGCTACCATTTCACCATCATCTAAAATGTAGACTTTTCGCGTATAGTTTAAGATCGCCGTAATGTCGCTGGCCACGAAGAACTCTCCCTCTCCGAGACCCACTACCATTGGACTGTCTTTACGGGCAGCCACCAGTTTATCTGGATCTTTGAGGCTTAAGACAACCATGGCATAAGATCCACGAATCGTCTCTAAAACTTTATGGACAGCCTCTTCAAGGTCTCCTTCATAAAAGTCCTCTACTAAATGAGCTAAAACTTCTGTGTCAGTCTCAGAAATAAACTGATGTCCTTTTTCGATGAGTGTATCTTTTAATTCCAGATAATTCTCGATGATTCCATTATGCACGACTGTAAAGTCCTGATGGCAATCGCTATGGGGATGCGCATTGACGAAAGACGGACGACCATGTGTAGCCCAGCGGGTATGTCCGATTCCTATACAAGACTGGGAATAATCGTCCCCAAGTTCCTCTTCCAGGGCTATTAATTTACCCACACTTTTGGATATCACGATTTTGTCCTGCTCTATGACAGCTACGCCTGCGGAATCATATCCCCGATATTCTAGTTTCTTTAAGCCATTTACCAAAACGGGAATAGCAGCCTGTTTTCCAATATATCCAACGATTCCACACATATGTTTACTCCTCTCAACATAAATAAGAACACAAGCGGTCAATGCATGAATTGACCCTACCATAATTTCTGCCAATAAAATAAAATCGTCCCTACATGGACGACTTTGCTGTTTCAGATTCTAGGCAACACTAGCAAAGGGGTAAATTTAAACAGACTATCCCTTTGTCTTGTCAGCTTATTCGTTGTCCCGAAAATTACTCTTCGGTTTTAAGCAAGCTTTACGGTGACAAGCCACCGAGAGGGATCCGCCGAATCGTTCGATAACCCTCTTCCTCGTCAACCTTAAACTTTCATTTCTAAGGTCCTGGCGCTTCAATATTATTGCCCTTCTGATCCAACCGTCCAAATTGCAGACATTAGTATACTTTTAGCTTAATCCTGATTCTTTTGACTTCACCTACTTTCACTGGGTAACCGGTACCCCACTATGAATCATTTTGAGATCTAACATGGTTTGGTCCATGTGCCACTTGCCTTTTAGAACGTAAGTAACTTAAAGAACTAAGGCACATGCACCATTATACCTGAAAAAGTAATCCAATGATATATTTTTATTCGTCGCACTGCCTAATGATTTCAATAACCCCCTGCGCAAGTTCCTTTAATTTATGTTGCTCAGGGCCTTCCACCATCACTCGAATCAATGGCTCTGTCCCGGAGGGACGTACTAGCACTCTGCCTTGGTCGCCGAGAGCAAGTTCTGCTTGTTTTACCTTTTCGAGCACTCTCTCATCCTGCATTAAGCGTTCCTTGTGTTGTACCGTAGCGTTAAGGAGCACTTGAGGTAAGCGTCGCATTTGAGAAGCGAGCTGGGAAAGTGGGACTTCTCGTTCCTTGATAACGGATAATAAATGGAGGGCGGTCAATAACCCATCACCGGTTGTATTTTGATCTAGGAAAATAATATGCCCGGATTGCTCTCCGCCAAGCTTCGCTCCAGTTCTGAGCAATTCCTCCATGACATAACGGTCCCCAACTTGCGTTTCCATGATCGTAATTCCTGCCTCTTTAAAGGCCAGATGTAAACCAAGGTTACTCATAACAGTTACGACAACTGCATTTTCGTCTAAAGTTCCTTTTGCTTTTTTGGCTAAGGCACAAATAAGCATGATAAAATCCCCATCTAAGACGTTCCCTTGTTCATCCACCACAATCAGACGGTCGGCATCTCCGTCCAGGGCTAATCCCAAATCTGCGCCGTGTTCCAAAACCGCCCGTTGTAACTGCTCCGGATGGGTCGACCCACAACTGGCATTAATATTTACGCCATCCGGTGTATTACAAATGGGAATTACTTCGATTCCAACTTCCTGCAATACTAAGGGGCCTACATACGCTGCTGCACCGTTGGCACAATCCAAAACGACTTTAATTCCATCCAGACGTCCCACCGTACTTTTTAGAAAGTCCTTATAACGCTGCCCAGCATCCGTTATTTCAATCACCCGTCCTACTTCGCCACCGATCGGAACCTCCCATGGTTTATCCTCACTTAAAACAATACTTTCGATTTCATCTTCGATGGCGTCTGGTAATTTATACCCGGTTGAAGCAAAGAACTTAATCCCGTTATCTTGGACAGGGTTATGGGATGCCGAAATCACAACCCCAGCACTCACATCAAGTGTGCGCGTTAAAAGGGCAATTCCAGGTGTCGGCAATACTCCGACCCGCAAAACATCCGCTCCAACTGAGCAAATTCCGGCGATCAGTGCTGCTTCAAGCATATCCCCGGAAATCCGGGTATCTTTGCCGATGATAATTCGGGGGTGTGGATGCTCCTTGCTCAAGACGTAAGCACCAGCTTGCCCAAGTCGAAAAGCGAGACTCGGTGTCAGCTGGCTGTTGGCCACACCACGGACTCCATCGGTGCCAAAAAGTCGACCCAAGTCAGTCCCCTCCTTTATGTTCTTTTCTATTCTACTTTACTTTGGCATATTGCGCCATGAGATGCTCTGCCATTCTTAAACCATCCACTGCTGCACTCATAATTCCTCCAGCATATCCGGCTCCTTCACCTGTTGGATATAGCCCACCTAAACTGGTGGATTCCCCTTGAACATTTCGCACAATGCGAATGGGAGAACTTGTCCTTGTCTCTATCCCAGTCAAGGTCGCCTTTTCTCCTGAGAAGCCTTTTATTTTTCCATTGAAAACCCGCAGGGCCCGGCCTAGTACATCTCCTACAGGCGTTGGAAGCACGGAATGTAACTCACAAGGTACAATACCGGGTGTATAACTCGCTAACAAGTCAAAGTGGTCTGACACACGTCCTTCCAAGAAATCTGTGACCCGCTGGGCTGGAGCGTGGTAATTTTCCCCACCTGCTAAAAATGCTTTATGTTCCCATTTCCTTTGAAATTCCAAACCGGCCAAGGGATGTGCTGTCGAAAAGTCATCTGCACCGACCGTCACGACAATGGCACTGTTAGCAATATTCGTATCTCGCTCATAGCCGCTCATACCGTTCGTGACAACTCCGCCTTCTTCCGAAGCTGCTGCCACAACCTTTCCTCCGGGGCACATACAAAAAGCGTAAGCCCCTCGGCCCGTCTTCACATCCTGATAAGTCAACTGATAATCCGCTGGGCCGATATGACGGTGTTCCTCGACGCCATACTGAGACAGATTGATCAGAGCCTGAGGATGTTCCACACGCAAGCCAATAGCAAAGGATTTCTTCTCGAGTGTGACATCCATAGCATGTAAGAACTCATAGACATCTCGGGCGCTATGCCCAATAGCGAGAATCACAGTTTCAGAAGGAATTTCTTCATCACCGTTTACCACGACTCTTTGCATAAGTCCTGACGACGCTATCAGCCCGGTCACTTTAGCTCGAAAACGGATCTCTCCGCCCAAGGCCTCGATTTCCTCTCGTATCCCTTTGACCACATTTTTAAGGATATCTGTCCCAATGTGTGGCTTGGCTAGGTATTGGATCTCAGCTGGTGCCCCATGCTTGACGAACGTATCCAAAACGTCCGAAATCCGGCGATCCTGAATGCGGGTTGTGAGCTTACCATCTGAGAAAGTCCCAGCACCACCTTCCCCAAATTGTACATTGCTCTCTGTGTCTAACTTCCCCGTATCCCAAAACTCCTGGACTTTTCGAGTGCGTTCCTCTACCGAGTCTCCACGTTCAAGAACAAGCGGAGCATACCCTCTTCTAGCCAAGGCTAATGCAGCAAAATATCCTGCTGGTCCGGAACCAATCACCACTGGGCGATTTTTCAGAGTCTTATTCGGCGTAATCCATACCACAGGAACCTCTAAAGGAACTTCCTTCAGCCCAGGGACCCGAGCTAAAACACGACCCATTTCCGCACTAGGAACTTCAAGTGAAAACTGAACCGTATAAACAAACATGAGGTAGGGTTTTTTACGGGCATCCAAGGAACGGCGCAGAAAGCGGATCCCACTTAGACTTTGCTCTGGTACTTGTAACTTGCGAGCCATCGTCGCCACTAATCTCGAATCCTCTTCAACCGGGATTCTCAAATTATTCCATAGTAAATCCATGGTTACTACTCTGCTCCTTTTACCAATTTATCTTTGAGACTATAGGTCACTCGCGGTGGTGTAGGTATAGTTACTCCCGGCGGAAGTTGCCAAAGAACTTCCGTATCGGTATAAGACCCTGCAGCCTGGCCAGCGGCATCAACCCAAAGTTGAATCTGAGCAGAAGTCACATCTTTCAAGATTTCGGGCAGACCCTCTACAACTATGTTAAGGGGGGGAATCGGTTGGTCTAAATTAAGACCTTCTTGAATATTGCGAAGTTGAATCGGCACCCCATCAATCGCCTTTTGAATGGGTCCTGATCCGATTTGAGCAACAATACTCATGGTAGTTCCTGGATAAAATGAAACCCCCTTAGGTAAGGCTACGTTCTCGATCGGAATCTGGAACGCTTTATCTTCCGTCAGATCCGTAATATCCACAGGACCCAGATTCAAAGAATCAAATCCTTTTAAGGCCTGAGCGGTTCCCAAAACCTTTACGCTACTTGGAGAGGGAACCAAGGAGCGTAAAACCTTTCCTGCCCCAGGTGTCCCGCTACTCGTTACTTTCAAAGAAACCATCTTAGATGAAAGCTCCTTTGCCACGACAGGAGCAATCACGTCTACTGAACTCGGAAAAGCATTGAAAATATCAACGATCGGATTTGGTCCAAAAATGGGTTTACCCTCTTTATCCCGAAAATTTACAGGCCGAGAAATCTGAACTGTTTCAGTGGCCCCAGTCACATTGATTTCCGCAGTCACTTTGTTCAGCGTGCTAAGAATGGAACTTGGCCCCCGGACATTAACCGCTGATGGTTTAACAAAGACGGTACCTAACTGGTACCCGTCCGCTGGAACACCCGAAACGATGGCCGCAACCTGGACCATCTTCTCTTGAACGGTATCAATTTGCAATTTTATGTTCGCTGGTTGAACGTCCACCACATTTGTCCCTACCGGGGCGTTGACTTTAATAACATAACTTCGTTCCCCGGGCTCTCCACCCGAAAGATCAATCAGAGCATAAATATCTTTAATATTGGCACTAGGATTAATCGATTGCAATTGAACTCGGACCAAAGGAAGCTGAGTCATAACGACCATATTTTGAGGCAAACCACTGGAAACGAGTGGTATTGTATAGGTCTGATCAAGAATTAGCTTTTTCGGTGCCCCTTGATTCATGACAAAAAGCCAAAAGAGGATCGCAAAAAGAAACGAAATTATCTTAACTCCGAGGTTTCGCCGGAATATTTTTAACACGGGCTACCACCTCCAAAACGAAATAGCTGATGAAGAGATGTTTTTGATTTCGAGTTCCCTCAACAACAATTCTCGTAACATTTTCTCATCCATAGAGCGAGTAAGTGCTCCATCAATCCCGACAGAAATTGCACCTGTTTCCTCTGAGACAACAATAGCTAACGCATCGGTAATTTCTGTTAAGCCTAAAGCCGCTCGATGGCGTGTCCCTAATTCCTTTTGGATATTCGGATTTTCTGATAACGGGAGAAAGCAGCCTGCCGCAGCCACACGATCTCCACGAACAATCACAGCCCCATCATGCAGTGGCGTATTAGGAATAAATATATTAACCAGAAATTCCGAGGAAACCACACCATCAATCTTAATTCCGGTTTCCACAAAGTCTTGAACTCCCGTTTTACGTTCGAGTACAATCAGTGCGCCTATGCGGTTCTTAGAAAGGACTTGCGTGCAACGCACTAACTCTTCCGCGACTTGTTCCAGGCTATCCACTCCTGGCACTAAGGGATGACGGGTAAAAAAGCTCCCTCGCCCTAATTGTTCCAGCGCTTTTCTAAGCTCGGGTTGGAAAACAACAGGTATTGCAAAGACAAACATCTGTAACAGTTTATCTAACAACCAACTAATCGTAACAAGCTGAAAATATCTGGCGAGCAGAGAAACTATCAGGAGAACCATCACTCCCTTAACCAACTGCACAGCACGCGTACGTTTAATGAGCATGTAGAATTGGTAAAAGACCACTGCCACCACGGCAATATCGATAGCGCCCCGCAACCCAAAATTACGATATTGAGATAAGAATTCTACCATGGTCTCCCCCCCCTTTCTTAATGCTCATAAACACTTGATTTTAAAGCTTTTAGCTATGACTATATTTGATTCTACATTTATTTGAAAAATACCTTGCTATTTTCAAAATTTTGTTTAATCCCAGCAAGGAGCCCAAAGCAACCTGTTAACATCATATCCCCATAGGGTGCTGCTTCATACCAATTAAGCGATTTTGCTAGGCTTCTCCGGGGGCCAGTTACCGCGACAAAATCCCAACCTGATTTCATCTCAGGATGAAGTGTTGCACCATGTCCGCCTTGCTCGAACACTTCGGCGTTGGTTAATTCAGTGGTCTGAAAGCGTTGAATAAGTTTGGCCAAAGAATTTAAAGAAAGCATACTCGTGTGTTGCTCAAAGATACCATAGACCCGCTCCCCGCAAATGGCAGCTGCCAGGGTATGAGAGTTCCCAATATTGACAGCCAAGATCCCTTTATTTAGCTTATGTAAGTCTCCCCCCTGCCTCACAAACTCTTCCCAGAGCCGAAAGCGCAAGGTTCTATTACTTTCCGTTATACTAAATCCGTGATCCTGTACGGCAACCGCCAGCTTCTGAGGATATTCCAGGCCAAACGCCTCAATAGCCTGTCTAAGAGCCAAGGGGTCAATATCCCCGAGCCAAATGGGCCTAGTAGCTTCTGGCGCTTTATCACAAAGCACGACTCCCATCCTCTCAACAAGTGCCAAATTATCATTAAACGTTAAGGCAACCTGAGGGGTAGCGTAAGCTTTGAGACCCGCGGCCATATGCTTTCTAACAGCTAGAGCACATGCTCCACCACCCATTAAATGGCCGTGCATGAAAATCCCCCGCCTGAGCTCAGTGGCTTCGCGAATCTGGGCTGCGACAATCTGCGTTCGACTAGGCACTATAAATTTCGGACAATTTTCTAGTGCTTTTTCTGGCTGATAAAGAAGGATATCCTGAGTTCCAGACCCCACATCAATTACTATCATACTTTCTGTCATTCACAAAACCACCCTCGAAAAGACGATTACCCGTTAATGTTGCCTATTAAAGAACTACTTTAGGAATGTTCTGCCGAGCCAGGGTTTAAAGAGTTTTACCGATTGATGTGGACAGAGCTCCTGACAGCAAAAACAGCGTATACACCCTTCCAAGTCCACGATCGGGCGATGGTTCTCATTCATCGCGATAGCCTTAGCAGGACAATTATTGGCACAGTCACTGCACCCCACACACGTAGCATGCTCAAAAATCGGACGAGGACGAACTCGGTTAAGCATAAACGTCTTAACTTTACTCGGAAGCGGAACCATATCTATGAAATTTGTCGAAACTGCTTTAGGAATCACAAAACCTTGAATTCGCCAGAGCGAACGTGAATCCCCTTGTAATTGAAGTTCTTCAAGTCGGCTTGTTAAGCCTCGAGCGCGTGCTGCCATAATGGTTGGCACCTTTTCTGGTTTTAAGCCAATCAGATCTGTCGCTACGACATCTAAGGCGAATGGATCCGTACTCAAGATAAGTGCCCCGATGTTTCGGGGTTTGCCTGCCGAAGGCCCATCCCCTTCCATACCCACGACCCCATCCATGATACTTAAAGTGGGTTTTAGCCACGTAGCAATATCCACTAGAAGGTCCGCAAAATCATGAACCTTGAACATTTTCAAGTGATATTCCGCTTTTAAAAGGCCTGGAATTACTCCAAAAAGAATCTTGACCGCCCCTGTATAGGTCATCATGCCATGAGTTTTTAACTTAGAAAGAGGAATTACAACATCCGCCTCCAAGACACAGTTGGTAACCGTTAAGCTCTTAACCAGTTTCCCGTCTGGGTACTGAAGGGTCGTTTGTCCAACATCTTGGTTAAGAATTGCTCCTGTGCGCTCTGCAACCTCTCGTAAGCCCGATCTTGCATAAATCGCCCGGAGTGCGTTCACTGTGTAAGGTCCACCTGGGCTGTCCCCGATGATTGGAATCCCACCTGCCTCCTGAACGAGGTGAACCACTGCTTCCACGACGCTGGGATGAGTCGTCACAGCTTCTTCTGGTCTTTTTTTCATGAGTAGGTTTACTTTTAGCAAAACCTTTTGACCCGGCTTCACAAACGCAGACATACCACCCAAATCTGCAAGCCCTTCTCTCAAGCATTGTTCCACATCCGCTGTGTAGTCCGGGCAATATTTCAGTACAACGTTCGCTTGCACCTAATCTTCCACCCTCTCCAAGTCCTGAAAGAGATCCTTACCCCGTCCTGGAAAAGCACTTAATGCTGGATCACACTGAAAATGCTCCCAGCTCAGATAAGCCTGTTTGCTCGTTTCTTCCATCGTCTCAAACTTAAGTCGAGAACCCTGTTGAGTCTTATGTTCTAAAATAGCTTGCCATTTGCGCTCTGCCCAAGGTGCAATCGAGATCGTATAATCGACTTCCTGAAGCTGATCCGCTGAAAGCCTCCAGGAGGGCCGGACATAGCACAAACGGGGCAGAGTAAAGGGTTTCCCCCAATCGGGCTCGATAGGCTCACCCGCCAGTCGAATAGCCGACTTCGCAAATTGGTGAATCGCCCGATGATCCCTGTGTCCCGATCCTCCGTCTGCTCCAAATGTAATGATAACCTGTGGACGAACCTCACGTATGATCCGTACAAGTTTCTCTGCTATCTCAAGCGGTGGGGCGATGGGGACTTCCTTATCACGATATCCTAGAAAAATAACTCGCGCGATTCCCAAGACTTTGGCTGCGCTCATAAGTTCCTGTTCTCGAATGTGTCCGAGTTCTTCAGGTTTACAAATGCCAGCTACCTTGCCAGCTTCCCCCTTGGTTGCGACTGCTAGGGTAATATTCACCCCTTGTTCAGCATATTTAGCGATTGTTCCACCCAAGGCAAAGGATTCATCGTCAGGATGCGCAAAGATGAGTAGCATCTGCATTGCCATACTTTTACTTCACCCTTTCTTTTTATTCGATATTTAAATTTAATAATGATTTCTAATTATTCAACACACAGTTAATTAAATTGATTTCCTAATTAACAGGTCAAATTATATTATACCTCTTTTTATCTATTGAAGGAAATTTCTTCAATTTAAACATTCTCCTCCAACTCCCCAATCTAGGTTGAGCAGTTCTTCATTTTCTTCCTACCCTGAGACCAATTGGTAAAAATTACACAGACCAAATTTGTCGCTAAGTACCTGATTCTTACATACTCTTTATAAGGTTTGTTAAAAGGTTATAAACTGTCTTGACCACGAAGATTGTATTATGGCCAATTTCAATCCTACCATCAATTTACCTCATTTCAATATGTTCACGGAAAAAAAAGGAGTGAACAAGACATGATTTTTTGCCCAAGCAGTAACACAGGTACTTCAGGTACCGGATCAATCGACGGAGGAGTTGTAGAACTGTGCCCGAGTCCCCTCCATGTTGCTAAGTACTACAAAGAGATCATCCTCAACGGCAACCTTGTTATCCCACCCCAGAAGCCACCGAAAGAACACATCGTTAAAGTGACTCATCAGATTATTCTAAAAGATGTGGAAGTTCTCACAGTCACTTTACCTGACGGCACGGTAGCCGGTAATAAGATTATTGTCGCCGGAATTGTCTCGTTATCTGTCCAATATGTCGCGGATGTTCCAGATCAAAAAGTGCACCACGTTCACTACGATCTCCCATTTACGGGTATCATCCTGGCGGACTGTGGAGAATTGATCCCAACCGCTGACCCGATTTTCCCCAATAATTTCGTAGTGCATATTTGCGTGGAAAAAGTTCGCCTAACCCAAATTGACAACCGGACACTTAGCAAAGAAATTGTCCTCATGCTCTGGGTTGAACAGAAGCAGTAGGCGAGAAGGGGGATTAAGGAATGAACTCCTGTCCAGTTTGCTCAAATGACGTGAATCCTGGCAACCAATGTCCGCCTCCAGGTTCCAATCTTCCATATTTTACTGAGATCGTTATTAACCACAATTTAATTATACCATGCCAAAAACCAGACATTGAAATGATTACGAATGTCACCAAAAATTTTAAAATAGACGATGTCGAAGTTCTCGACGTAGACTTAGGTGATGTCCAAGGGAAGAAATTGATCATTGCCGGAACCCTGACCCTTGGTATCGAATACTCGGCGGCTGTTCCCTCCCAAGAAGTACACTTTGCCCATTTCACAATTCCTTTTAAAGCGATCATAACCCAACGCCCATGTCCGGGAGCCTTTAGAGGATTAATCGACCCAGCGTTTATTTTATCAAATTGGAATATCCGCATCTGCGTGGAGCATGAACAATATCATATCATTAACCCGCGTGAGATTAGCAAAGTGCTCATCGTACTCATCTGGTTGGAACCTAAACTTTAATTTCGAATTAGAGTTACTAGACAGGAGGGGAAACAAGAATGCCGACCTTTACCGGTATTTTTACTGAAATAGCACTTGATAGTCAGCTAGTCATTCCTGAGCATAAGCCGCCGGCCGAGTGCCTACTGGATACCATCATTGAATTTGAGATTACAAAAGCCGTCGTAATTGATACACCACTGGTTGTTCCTGAAGATCCCACTTTGCAACTGAAAAAGGTTTTGATTGTTGGGGTGGCCAAAATCATTGTTAAATACGTAGCAGACGTCCCGGATCAACAGGTACACGGCGCTCACTTTGATGTACCTTTCAACGCTTTAATTGAGTGGCCTGATGGGCCGCCTCAGGGTACCGCGATTTGTGTGGAACCCGTTGTGGAAAAATTAGTGGTATGCCTTCAAGAAGACGGTCGGAAAATATTTAAAATCATTATCGTCCGTTTAGATGTCTATTTGAATGACTAAATAGTATCCTCCTTAATAGAGCGGGGAATTTACTCTACTTCAGCACACTCTTAATCGTCAGAAGTAAGTATATTGCCCCGCTTCTTAATGGCCTTTTAAGATCTAACGTATCCGATGTCACGTTTACCCTGGATAATACCCCTCCGAAGCACATTGTCCTGTTCCTTGGCATCTAGGGAAAAAAATGTAGTTCTTAGATTCTGTTCCTCTATACACCAAAACAACCTACTTAGGTACTAAATAGTGCCTAAGTAGGCATTAACACATAGGAATATATCATGTCCTATCATATTTTTTTACTTACGATAATAGAGAATGCCAAGGGGGGAAATCATGGATAAGATTATGTTCTGCACGGATGGTAAAATTGGCTCTGAACACTGTCCAGGGGCTCATGACATCGTCGAATACTATACCCAAATCACCTTAAACGGCCAATGCGTGATTCCAGAACCGAAGCCCGATAGCGAAAAGCTCGTCGGCAAATACTATACAATAGACATTCGTTCAGCAAAAACGATTGATACTATAGAGTTTGATCATGGTCAGCGTATAGAGGGTAAGAAAGTTGTTTTCACCGGAACCTTTAATTTAGATATCGAGTACTTAGATAACCATCCCGCTCAAAACGTCCATTATTTTGAATGTAAAGTGCCCTTTAATGCCGTTATAATTCCATGCCTTGACCAAAGGGAATATCTCTTTCCACCTGAGTTTAAACTTGAAGACTATATTGTTCACGCTTGTGTGGAACACATACGAATTACTTGGATCTCAGAACGAATTTTTGAAAGAGCCATAATTTTAATGATATGGCTGCAAAAAAGTAATTAGGGTCCCAGAAAGAGGGTGATTCAATTGAATAGTATCGAAATGGGCCATCCCTATGAAATGAGCGAGCATTGCCCTGTCCATCCACAGGAGGTTGCTCATTATACCCAAGTTCTGCTTAACGGGGAAATCAAAATACCCATCTTAAAACCTAATTTAGAGAAAATAATTCATGTTACCCGTAAAATATATCTTGAAAGGGTTGTTCCTATCCCTGTAAAACTAGATAATGGTCGTCCTGCTGGCTGTAAGGTTCTGATCCGTGGTATCATCCGTTTGGGAATAGAATATTCAGCCGATGTGCCGGAACAAACTGTCCATTTTGCCCATTTTGAGATCCCTTTCGATGGTCTTATAGGCGGTGATACTTGTCATCCCACCTTACCTCCTGGATTCCCTCCATCTCATAACGAGGCAGGCGGGGCAACCCCTAAATCCGTATAAAGTGTCTTCTGTTTCTCAAGAACCTCGCCAACACGCAATTCTTGACCGGGATTCTCAAAGCATTCAATGA
>Ga0209587_1000186_pt1 | contig 30535 bp, 28 predicted proteins | sample NGEPerD_2_FD_184512 | JGI IMG/M metagenome (GOLD analysis project Ga0209587, IMG submission 184512) | Arctic peat soil microbial communities from the Barrow Environmental Observatory site, Barrow, Alaska, USA - NGEE PermafrostL1-D... | ecosystem: Environmental > Terrestrial > Soil > Wetlands >...
AATGCGGCTCGCCGCTTCGTCCACCTCGTAAAGGGTGAGGTCGCTGCCGCCGGTGATGGAGACCAGAAGCCCGCTCGCCCCCTTCATCGACACATCGTCGAGCAGGGGATTGGAGATCGCGGCCTCGGCTGCCTCGATGGCCCGCCGGTCGCCGCTCGATTCGCCGGTGCCCATCATCGCCTTGCCCATGCCGGCCATGATGGTGCGGACATCGGCGAAGTCGAGATTGATGAGGCCTTCCTTGACCATCAAGTCGGTGATGCAGGCAACGCCGGCCCGCAACACGTCGTCGGCCATGCCGAAGGCGTCGGTGAAGGTCGTCTTCTCGTTGGCGATGCGGAACAGGTTCTGGTTCGGAATGATCAGGAGCGTATCGACGTATTTCTGCAGCTCCTCGATACCGGCTTCTGCCGCGCGGTAGCGCCGTGCGCCTTCGAACTGGAACGGCTTGGTGACGACACCGACGGTGAGAATGCCTTCCTCACGGGAGGCGCGGGCGATGACCGGCGCCGCACCCGTGCCGGTGCCACCGCCCATGCCGGCGGTGATGAACGCCATGTGACAACCGACGAGATGGGCCTTGATGTCGGCCATGGCCTCCTCGGCCGCGGCCGCGCCGATCTCCGGCTTGGAGCCGGCGCCGAGGCCTTCGGTGACGTTGGCGCCCATTTGAATGCGGCGCTCGGCGGTTGAGCTCAACAGGGCCTGGGCGTCCGTGTTAGCGACGACGAACTCCACGCCCTGGAGGCCGCATTCGATCATGTTGTTGACGGCGTTACCGCCGGCGCCACCCACTCCGAACACGGTGATGCGCGGCTTGAGTTCGGTTAAATCAGGAACTCTGAGGTTGATAGTCATGGCGGCCTTCCAATCCTTGCGATTGTCCCTTGCTTCAGCTTTTTCCGGCGCTACCCCGCACAAGGCGCCGGACGAGCCAGTCGTCTTTCTCTAAAAATTGTCCATGAACCACTCGCCGACTTTGGTGAAGTAGCCCGTCCCCGTACGCAAGAACCGTTGCTCGGCGCGGGCACAGAGCCTGTCGTCGCCGCGCGCCCAATGCAGGAGAAGACCGATCGCGGCGGAAAAATCCGGCGCGGCGGCCGCTGGCGGCAAACCATTCATGGCGCGCGGGCGGCCGAGCCGGGCCGGGCGTCCAAACATGTTCGAGGCAAGCTCCGGCAAACCCGTGAGCTGGCTGCCGCCGCCGGTCAGCACCAGGTGCTGAGCGGCCTCGGCGGCCGGGCCGCTTTCTGCGAGCCGGCGGCGCATCAGGTCGAGGATCTCCTCGATGCGGGGCCGGATGATGCAGGCGAGCTGCGCCTTGGTGATCTGGTTCAGGCTGCCTTGGGCCATGGCGCTGACGCATGGGTAGGTGATGATCTCGCGCTCGTCGGAGAGTGTGGCGAAGGCGCTGCCATGCAACGTCTTCAGCCGCTCCGCATGCTCGATCGGCGCGCCGAGGGTGCGGGCAATGTCGTTGGTGATGCCGTTGCCGCCCAGCGCAATCGCGTCGGCATGGATGAAGTGTCCGTCGGCGACGACGGAGAGCGTGGTGGTGCCGGCGCCGAAATCGATGCACGCCACGCCGAGCTTGGCCTCGTCGGGCGTGATGACCGAAAGGGCGCTCGAATACGGTGCGGCGACCAGGCTCGCGACGCCGAGATGGCAGCGCTCGACGCATAGCATCAGGTTGCGCATGGCCACCTCGTCGGCGGTCACGGTATGGATGTCCACGGAGAGCCGCTCGCCGCACATGCCATGGGGCTCACTGATGCCGCCATTCTCGTCGAGGCGATAGCCCGTGGGCAGCGCATGCAGAACGGCGCGCTTGTCGCGGGCGGCGTATTGGCGGCCGCCAGCGAGCAGGCGTTGAACGTCGTCGTCGCGCACCGTGCCGGACGGCAGGGCCACGCTGGCCGAAAAGCTCTCACTCTTGAGGCGTCCGCAGGTGACGGACACGTGGACGTCCTCCACGGTAACGCCCGCCATGCGCTCGGCCGCATCGACGGCCGAGCGGATGCAATGCTCGGCGCTGTCCAGATGCGTGACCATGCCCGACTTGAGCCCTTCGGCGCGGGTGTGATCGAATCCCATCACCTCGAACTGCACCGCATCGCCCTTGCCCTCGAACCAATCGGGGGCGGATGATGTCTTGCCGATCAGGCAGCACACTTTGCTCGTGCCGATGTCGAGCGCGGTCACGATGCGCTGACGCTTGCTCCTGATGGTCGTGGTGTAAGTCATCCCCCTGCCCTCAAGCCCCTCTTATGTCTTGCCTCTAGGCGTGGCGCCGGTGCTGGCGGTCGGCACATCGATGGGCGCAGCGGCGTCCCCGGGCACGACGGCCGCGGTCTCGCGCGAGCGCACGGTGATGCGGTCGAGCAGGCGCAAATCGATCGCCACCAAGTCCCGCTCCAACACGCCGCGCTCCTGCTCGAGCTTGGTCAGCGACTGAAGGGCGACGTCGATATTGTCGTCGGGCAGCATGATCTCCGTGCCTGTGCGCAATTTCAGCGTCCAACGCCGGTCGCCGACGCGGAGTGCCGCGAGCATCTTGCCGCGCAGCGCTTCATAGGGCTCGAGCTGCTCGTAAAGGACTGCCGCGTGCTTGCCGGCGCCATGGCCGACAACGAGCGGCAACGCCGGATAGGCTTGCGGCAGAGCCGGGGCGAGCACCACGCCCTGGTCGTCGACCACGAAGGTCTTGCCCTTGTTCTGCCAAACGGCGTAGGGGCTGCGCTCCTCGATGACCACTTGAAGGGTCGAAGGCAGGAGGCGCATGACCTGGGCATGTCTGATCCACGGCACGGACTCCAGCCGTGCTTTGGCGGCGTCGGTGTCGAAACTGAGCATCATAGTGTCGGGACCGGCGCCAAGGGCCGTGGTGATCGCGGCGTCAGTCGCGTTCTGCTGACCCTCGACGGTGACCCGCTTCACGCCAAAACCGGCAACGACGGCGAGACGCTCGATGCCGACAGTGAAGGCGTCGAGCAGCCGCCCGGTCTGGCCGCCGAGAATGGCGCCATAGGCAACTGCGCTCGCCAGAAAAAGCACGCTGAACAGCAGCCATTTGCCTCGCACGCGGTCGCGGCTGGCCTTGCCGAGCCTGATGCTGCGGGGCTTTCGCGAAATAAGCGCGCGGGTGCCGCTCAGCACTGGCAGGCCACGGGAACGGCTTTGCGGCGCGGCGATGCCGCGCGCAAGCAGGGCATCCTGTGCCCGTCTTCCCCTAGCTTGACCCTTTGCTGGGCCTAACGATTGCACGACGCGTCCTCCACGATCCAACGGACAAGCTCGCCAAACGAGCGGCCGCCATAGGCTGCAAGCTCGGGCACAAGCGACGTCGACGTCATGCCAGGCTGGGTGTTGACCTCAAGGCAGATCAGTTCCCCCGTGCCCTCTGGCCGGTCGTCGAAGCGGAAGTCGGAACGACTGACCCCACGGCAGCCCAGTGCCCTATGAGCTGCTACCGACAGCTTCTGTACCAATTGGTAAACATTTGGTTTAAGCGCCGCCGGGAGGACGTGAATTGAGCCCCCCGGGGCGTATTTTGCGTCGTAATCGTAAAAGGCTAGCCCTTCCGCCGGGCGGATCTCGATCACCCCCAATGCCTCCTCGCCCATAACCGCGCAGGTAAGCTCCCGGCCCGGAATGAAGCGCTCGATCATAATTTCTTCACCAAGGGCCCAGTCGGACGCGGTGAGCTCCTGGGGCGGATGGGCCTGATCCTCGCGGACGATATAGACGCCGACGGAGGAGCCCTCGGCCGGCGGCTTGATCACGTAAGGCGGCGCCATGACGTGGCTGCGGGCGGCCACTTCCCGGCTCACCACGCGGCTCTCGGCCACCGGAACCCCCGCCTCGCGCAAAACCGCCTTGGCCCGCTCCTTGTGCATGGCAAGCGCCGAGGCGAGCACCCCGGAATGGGTATAAGCGAGACCCATGGTCTCCAGCAGGCCCTGAATACAGCCATCCTCGCCAAAGCGGCCATGGAGCGCGTTGAAGCAGACATCCGGCTTGATCTCGGCAAGGCGGGCGGCCACGTCGCGGCCCACATCGAGCCGGGTGACACGGTAGCCTTCGCCTTCCAGGGCCTTGGCGCAGGCGGCACCGGAGTTCAGCGACACCTCCCGCTCGGCAGACAGGCCGCCCATCAAGACGGCAACATGCTTTGCTTGGCCCATATCGATCGTCCCCGTGCTGTCAGATGCCAGTGGTCAGGGTGCTGTAACTGAATCGGAGCCGATTAGGAATCCTTGAAGGCCGCGGCAGGCGCGCGCATCGAGGATTTGAATGATGGTCAGTGCGTCGGCGCGCGTGGAACAGCGCTCGACGGTGATCCGGCTTCAGCCTGGCAGGCCGAGGCGCTTGATCTCCCATTCGAGCTCGACGCCGCTCGTCTCCTTCACCCGCTGCCGCACCGTCTCGCCCAGGGTCTCGATATCGGCGGCGGTGGCGTTGCCCTCGTTGATGAGGAAATTGCAGTGTAGCTCCGAGACTCTTGCGTCCCCGACGTTCAGCCCGCGGCAGCCGGCGGCGTCGATGAGCTGCCAGGACTTTTTGCCTGGCGGGTTCTTGAAGGTCGAGCCGCCGGTGCGGCTCTTGATGGGCTGCACCTCCTCGCGATAGGCGGCAATCTTGTCCATCTCGGCGAGGATCGTTGCGGGATCGCCAGGTTTGCCTTGAAACAACGCCTCGGTGAAGATGAGTTCCTCGGGCGCGCCGCAATGGCGATAGCGGTAATGGAGATCGGCCACGGGCAGCACATGCACATTGCCTTGGCGGTCGACGGCGCGGGCCTCCACCAGCACCTCGCAGGTCTCCGTGCCGTGGGCACCGCCGTTCATGCGCAGCGCACCGCCGATGCCGCCCGGGATGCCGCGATAGAAGGTGAGACCGGCAATGCCGGCGTCGGCGGCGGCGCGCGCCACCTTGACGTCGGGGACGGCGGTGCCGGCGCGCAGCCGCGAACCCTCTTCTATTCTGATCTCGCCGAAGCCGCGGCCGAGGCGGATGACCACGCCGTCGATGCCGCCGTCGCGCACCAGCAGATTCGAGCCGAGCCCGATCATGGTGACGGGGATGCCGGCGGGGAGGCTTTTCAAGAAATAAGCGAGGTCGGCCTCGTCGGCCGGCGAATAGAGCACCTCCGCCGGGCCGCCCACCCGGAACCAGGTGTAATCCTTGAGCGGGGCTTCGGCCGTCAGCCGGCCGCGCAACTCAGGCAGACTCGCGATCAGTTTCGCCAGGAGCTCCGCGCCGTTCACGCAGTCCCCCCGCGCTGCTCGAGGCGGGCAGGAAGCGCATTGATCCAATCGGTGATCGTGCCGGCGCCCAAGCCCACCACGAGATCGCCTTCCTGCGCGATGTCGGCGATGGTCGCCGTCAACGCGTCCTCGTCGTCGACGGTGAGCACATTGGCATGACCGTGACGGCGGAGACCTGAGGCCAGCTCATCGCGGTCAATGCCGGGGATCGGCGCCTCGCCCGCGGAATAGACCGGCGTCACCACAACGATGTCGGCGTCGTCGAGGCAGCTGGAGAACTCGTTGAACAGGGCTTGCAGGCGCGTGTAGCGGTGCGGCTGGATCACCGCGATGATGCGTCCTTTGCCGGCCATGCTGGCACCGCGCAACACGGCGGAAATCTCGACCGGATGGTGAGCGTAGTCGTCATAGACAACGACGCCGCGCCATTCGCCGACGCGGGTGAAGCGCCGCTTCACGCCGGAGAAGGCGGCGAGTGTCGAGCGGATCACGTCGTCGCTCACACCGGCTTCGGTGGCGACGGCGAGCGCGCCGAGCGCGTTCAGCGCGTTGTAATGGCCGAGCGTCGGCAGCACGATGTCGGCGAACTTGCGCGCGCCACCTTTGACGGCCGGCCCGAGATCGGCATCGAAGGAGATGCTGTTGTGGTCCGCGCGTATATTGGAGAGCTTGATGTCGGCGTCGCGTGCCACCCCGTAAGTCAGCGTGCGGCGTCCATTGGCGGCGCCACCGAGCTTGGCCAGAAGCTCACGCACCACGGGGTGGTCGATGCAGGCGACGGCGACGCCATAGAACGGAATCGCGTCGATGAACTGGGCGAAGGCATCGTACAGAATGTCCTCCGACTCCCAATAATCCATGTGCTCGGGGTCGATATTGGTAACGACACCGATCTGGGTCGGCAGCTTCAGGAACGTCCCGTCGGACTCGTCGGCCTCGACCACCATCCACTCGCCCTTGCCGATGCGCGCGTTGGTGCCCCAGGCATTGATGATGCCCCCGGTGATCACCGTGGGGTCGAGTCCGCCGCCAAGGAGGAGGTCGGCGATGAGCGAGGTGGTCGTGGTCTTGCCGTGAGTGCCGGTGACGGACACGGTCGTGCATGGGCGCATCAGCTCGGCCAGCATCTCGGCGCGGCGGATGATGGGGATGCCGCGCTCCCTGGCCGCTTCGAACTCGGGGTTGCCCGGCTTCACCGCGCTCGAAATCACAAGATAGGCGGCGCCTTCGACGTTGCCCGGATCGTGGCCGATGAGACAGGTGATGCCATGGTCGCGCAGGCGGGCGAGATTGGCGCTGTCCTTGAGGTCGCTGCCCTGCACGCGATAGCCGCGCGTGTGCATCACCTCGGCGATGGCGCTCATGCCAATGCCGCCAATGCCCACAATGTGGAACAGGCCTGTCGTCTCCGGCGGGGGCAAATGCATGGGCGAGGCCTACTCTTCGGGTCCCGCCAGGTCCTCGGCGAGGCCGGCGAGCTTCTTCACCGCTTCGGTGCTGGCCATGGCCTTGGACTTCGCCGCCGCCTGAGCCAGGATCCCGGGCGCCCCGAGTAGCCGGGCCAGTTCCTCCGACAGGCGCTCGGGCGTAAGCTCCGACTGGCGCATGCACCAGCCGCCACCGGCCTCCTGAAACCGCATGGCGTTTTCGAGCTGATCGTTGTCAAGGGCGTGCGGCAGCGGCACCAGAAGGCCTGGGCGGCCGATCGCCGTCAGCTCCGCCACCGTCGAGGCGCCGGAACGGGCGATCACGAGATGAGCGTTGGCGATCCGCTCGGGCATGTCGCGGAAGAACGGCGCCAGATGGGCGGCGATGTTTGCCTCCTTGTACGCCTCGCGCACGGCGGCGAGATCCTCCTGGCGGACTTGCTGCACCACCGTGAGGCGCCAGCGGAACGGCGACGGCATCATCTCCAGCGCCGGGGGCAGCACCTCGGAGAAGAAGTGCGCGCCCTGGCTGCCGCCAAAAACGAGCAGGAGCAGACGCCCCGCCGCTTCCGGCGGTGTATAGGCCACGTTGCGATAAGAGAGCACGGTATCGCGCACCGGATTTCCGGTGAGCCGCGCTCTGCCCTCGGCGCTCCTGCGGAGACGCTTCGTCGGCGTGAAGGACAGGGCGATGGCGTCGGCGAAGCGCGAGAGGAAGCGATTGGCGCGCCCCATCACCGCATTCTGCTCGTGGATCATGGTCGGGATGCCGAGCGACCGCGCGGCCATGATCGGCGGCAGGGTGGGATAGCCGCCGAAGCCGATGACCACCAGGGGCTGTACCATTTCGAGCAACCGGCGCGCCTGGATAAAACCTTTGGCCAAGCGTCCGAGCGTCGTCGCCACGGCAAGCGGTGACCGGCTGGTGAAAGTCGCCGACGGGACCTTATATACGGCGCGCGCGGGGAAATCGTTGCCGTACTGCTCGGCCCGCTCGTCGGTGGCGAGCTCCACGGCAAAGCCGCGGCGCGCCAGTTCCTGGGCCAAGGCCGCAGCCGGGAACAGGTGTCCCCCGGTTCCTCCCGCGACGAGTAGAATGGTACGCGTTGTCAAACCGTCTGCCCCCGTGCGCCTGTGGCTTCCGCCTCATGCCCGGCCCGTTCCGGACGTTTCAACCGCCCCGCCATAGGCCGCTTGCGGGTCAGCCCGAGCGCAAAGCCCATGGTCAGCGCCATGGCGAGCAGCGATGAGCCGCCATAAGAGATAAACGGCAGGGTCATACCCTTAGCTGGAAGCAGGCCGACATTCACGGACATGTTGATCAAAGTCTGCAAGCCAAACAGCATTACGAGCCCCGCGACTGCGTGCCGGATGAACCCGTCGGACTCTTGCGACGCCTTGGACAAGCCACGCAGCACGATGAAGGCGAACAGAGTCAGCAAAATCAGGCACGCAATCAAGCCATACTCTTCCGCCGCCACCGCGAAAATGAAATCGGTATGGGAGTCGGGAAGCACGTCTTTCACCGTCCCTTCGCCCGGACCGCGGCCAAGCCAGCCGCCATGGAGAAAGGAGTCGAGTGACCGGTCGGCCTGATAGGTATCGCCGGACTCCGGATTGAGAAAGCGGTCAATACGCGAGGCAACATGGGGCACGAGGAAGTATGTGGTGACGATTCCGCCGAGGCCGGCCGCGCCCAGCGCCAGGATCCACACGAGATTGATACCGGCCATATAGAACAGCGCGCCCCACACGAGCGTGACGAGGAGCGTCTGGCCGAAATCGGGCTGGAGCACCAGAAGCAGCGCGAAGACCGCGTAAAGCAGGATGGCCAGCTCGAGACCCGGCACGTTCTTGTGCTTCTGACTCTCGTTGAACAGCCAGGCGGTCAACACGATGAAGGCCGGCTTCACGAACTCAGACGGCTGGAGCGAGAAGGCTCCCAATTGCAGCCAGCGCTTGGCGCCTTTGATCTCCGGCCCCAAAAACAGAATGAGGATCATCAAGGCGATGCCGACCAGGAAGATGACGAGGCTTGCCCGCCTGATCTGCTTGGGCGTGAGCGTGGAGGCGGCGAACATGATGGCGATGGCGGGTAACAGCAGCACCGCATGGCGGCGCACGAAATAGAACGGCTCAAGGTTGTATCTCTCGGCGATCGGCGGGCTTGCCGCAAGGGAGAGCACCAGGCCTGCGCCCATAAGCAGCAGGAGGCCGACGAGCATCAGACGGTCGACGGTGAACCACCAGTCGGAGAGGACGCTCTTGTCGGCGCGGGTGATCCTCATGCCGCCCTGCCCTCCTCGGTCACGCTGCTCACGCCGTCGAGACCCATGACAATGTCGCGGAAGGCGTCGCCGCGCTTGGCAAAATTGGCGAACTGATCATACGAGGCACAAGCGGGCGACAGAAGCACGACCGGCTCCGGCGCGTCCGAGCCGGCCGCATCGGCCGCGGCCTCCGCCACCGCGCGACCCAGCGTGGCGCAAATGACATGGTCCACGGCACCGCCAAGCTGGCCAGAGAAATCGTCCGCCGCTTCGCCGATCAGATAGGCGCGGGCAATCCTGGGAAAGAACGGCTCGAGCCCGTTGAGCCCGCCCTCCTTGGCCCGGCCACCGACGATCCAATACAGATCGCGGAAGCTCGCCAGCGCCTTGCCGGCGGCATCGGCGTTGGTGGCCTTGGAATCGTTGACGAACAGCACCTTGCCGCGCCGCGCCACCTGCTCCATGCGGTGCGCCAGGCCCGCGAAGCTCTTGAGGCCCTGCTGGATCGAAGCGGCGTCGAGGCCTTGCGAACGGGCAAGCGCGTAAGCCGCAGCGGCGTTCTGCCAGTTATGGGCGCCGCGGAGCGAGCCGATGCCCGCCAGTTCGGCGCCCCCGACCTCTTGGTCCCCCTCCATCTCGATCAGCACGGCGTCCTCGGCCCACACGCCATTTTGCACCGCGTGGCCGACGGCGATGCGCTTGACCGCGTACGGCCCTTGCAAGGTCTCGGCGATGGCGCGGCACGGGACATCGTCGACGCCGATGACGGCGGTGGCGTCCGCGCCGAGCTGGGCGAAGACTTGCGCCTTGATCGCTGCGTAGTCTTGAAGCGTGCCGTGACGGTCGAGATGGTCGGGGGTGACGTTGAGGAGTGCTGCGGCATCAGGGGCGAGTGACGGGGTGAGATCGATCTGGAACGACGACAGCTCCAATACATAGGTCAGGTCGGGTGCGAACGGCTCGAGATCGAGCACCGCCTTGCCGATATTGCCGCCGAGCGCCACGCGCTTTCCGGCCGCGCTCAACAGATGCGCGGTGAGCGCGGTGGTGGTCGACTTGCCGTTGGTGCCGGTGATGACGATCACTCTGGCTTTCGCGTGGCCCAGCGCGCGCGCGCGGAAGAACAGCTCGACATCGCCGATCACCTCGACGCCGGCAGCCCGCGCCTTCACCACGCTCCAATGGGGCTCCGGGTGGGTCAACGGGATACCGGGAGCAAGCACAAGGGCGGAATAGCCCTTGAGGTCGGCGGTGGTGAGGTCGGTCACGGTCAAGCCGGCGGCGGCGGCTTCAGCACGCGCCGCCTCCTTGTCGTCCCAGACGACGACATGCGCGCCGCCGCTTTCGAGCGCGCGCGCGGTTGCAAGGCCGCTCAGGCCTAAGCCCACAACCGCAACGTCGCACCCGGCGAAGATCGTCACGGGAATCATGATGACGGCAACTTAGCGCAATTTCAGGGTCGCGAGGCCAGCAAGAGCAAGCACGACGGCAATAATCCAGAACCGGATCACGACCGTGGATTCCGGCCATCCTTTCTGCTCGAAATGGTGATGCAGCGGCGCCATGCGGAACACCCGCTTGCCGAAGAGCTTGAAGGAGGTGACCTGGACGATGACCGAGACCGCCTCGAGCACGAACAGGCCGCCGACGATGGCGAGCACCAGCTCATGCTTGGTGGCGACGGCGATGGTGCCCAGCGCGCCACCCAGCGCCAGCGAGCCGGTGTCGCCCATGAAGATGAGCGCCGGCGGCGCGTTGAACCAGAGGAAGCCGAGGCCGGCGCCGACCAGCGCGCCGCACACCACGGCGAGCTCGCCGGTGCCCAGCACGAAGTGGACCTGCAGATAGTCGGCGAACAGCACGTTACCGACGAGGTAGGAGACGAAGCCGAAGGTGGCGGCGGCGATCATCACCGGCACGATAGCCAGGCCGTCCAGGCCGTCGGTCAGGTTTACCGCATTGCCGGCACCGACGATGATGAAGGTGCCAAAGGGGACGAACAGCCACCAGCCCAGCGGAATCATAAAGTCCTTGAAGAACGGAATGGCCAGCGACGTGGAGAAGGGTTCCTCGCCGACCGAGGCGATGACCGAAGTGGCGATCAGTGCGGCGATGGTCTCGATGACGATCTTGATGCGCCCGCGGAAGCCGTCCGCCGATTGCCTGGTGACCTTGAGGTAGTCGTCGTAGAGGCCGACCGCGCCGTAGACCAGGGTCAGCAACAGCACCACCCAGACGTAAGGGTTCTGCAGATTGCCCCACAGCAGCACGGAGACCGTGACGCCCGAGAGGATCATGAGGCCGCCCATGGTGGGTGTGCCTTGCTTCTGCAGAAGATGGCGCTCGGGGCCCTCTTTACGGATCGGCTGGCCCTTGCCCTGGCGGACGCGCAACGACCTGATCACCCGCGGGCCGAACAGGAACACGAACAGCAGGGCCGTGATCACCGCCCCGCCGGTGCGGAACGTGATGTAACGGAAGATATTGAGGGCCGCGATCTCAGGCGCTAGCTCGGCCAACCAAAAGAGCATCGCCCTCTCCCCCTCAAACGGCGCTTACGCCGACACGCTTTCCGCCTCGAAGCGGCGCATTAGCGCCTCGACGAGCGGGCCCATGCGGCTGCCGAGAGACCCCTTGACCATAATAATGTCTCCCGGCCCCACCGCCGCAACCAGCTTGGGTTGAAGCTCCTCGGCGCTCTTGGCATAGGCGCCTTGGCGGCTTTCCGGCAGATCCTGGAACAGCGAGCCCATGAGGTCGCCGCAGGCAAAGACAACATCTACCCCCGCCCCGTCAACGGCTTCCGCAAGCTCTTGGTGAAGCCGGGAGCCCTCCGGGCCGAGTTCGAGCATGTCGCCCAGCACCGCCACGCGGCGGGGAAACGCATCGCGGGGGGTGAGCCCAAGCGTCGCCAACGCCGCCCGCATCGAGGCGGGGTTGGCATTGTAGGATTCATCGACGATCGCCACCGGGCCGTCCTTGGTCGTCAGGATCACGCGCGCGCCCCGGCCGGGTTGGGCGTGGACCGCGCCAAGCGCGTCCGCAGCCGCCTTGAGATCGGCGCCGGCTATTTTCACGGCGGCGAGCACGGCGAGCGAGTTCTGCACGAGATGCGCGCCCGGCGCGCCGAGGCGATAGTCGACGATCTCACCCAAAATATCGGCTGTGACCTTGGAGCCGTCAGGGGTCAGCTCGGCCGCCAGCAGCCGGGCTTCGGCGCCCTTGACGCCGCCGAAGCCGACGATCTTGGCGCCATGATCGCGGGCGTGGGCGGCGATCCGCTCATGAAACGGGTTGTCGGCGTTGATGATCGCGGTGCCGCCGGGCTCGAGCCCATGAAAAATCTCCGCCTTGGCGTCGGCGATCTCCTCGACGGAGCGGAAGAAGCCGAGATGCACCGGCGCCACCGTGGTGATGATGGCGATATGGGGCCGCACCAGCCGCGTCAGCACGTCGATCTCGCCCGTATGGTTCATGCCGATCTCGAACACGCCGTAGCCGACCGATTTCGGCATATTGGCGAGCGTGAGCGGCACGCCCCAATGATTGTTGTAGGACTTCGAGGAGGCATGCACGGCGCCGCTCGGGCTTAGCGCGATCTTGAGCGCCTCCTTGGTGCCGGTCTTGCCGACGCTGCCGGTCACGGCGATGACCACGGCACGGTCGACGCGGGCGCGGCCCGCCCGGCCGAGATCGTTGAGCGCGGCGAAGGTATCGGCGACGCGCACCAGCTTCTGCTCGTCACCTTCGGGAAAGGCCTCCACCACCACCGCGCAGGCCGCGCCAGCCTCAAGTGCACTGTCCACAAAGATGTGGCCATCGCGGTTGTCCCCGCGAATGGCGATGAAGCCTTGGCCGGGCTCGAGGCTGCGGCTGTCGATGGAGAAGCCGGCGACCGGTGTATCGCTCGCGCCGCGGCACTTGCCGCCCGTGGCGGCGACGATCTCCCCAATGGTCCAGAGCGGCTCAGCCAATTTTAGCCTCTTCAGTCAGCGCTGCCGAGACCGCGTCGTGGTCGGAGAATGGGATGACGGTCGCGCCAATTGTCTGCCCGGTCTCGTGGCCCTTGCCGGCCACAAGCAAGACATCGCCCTGTCTTAGCATGGCGACGGCCTCGGCGATGGCTTCACCGCGGTCGCCGATCTCGGCCGCGCCTTGTGCCGCCGCCAGGATCTCGTGGCGGATGGCTGCCGGCTCCTCGCTGCGGGGGTTGTCATCGGTGACGATGGCATAATCGGCCTTGGCGACGGCGACCGCCCCCATTTGCGGCCGCTTGCCCTTGTCGCGGTCGCCGCCACAGCCGAACACGACCAGGAGCCGGCTTCCCACATAGGGCCGCAAGGCATCGAGGGCCTTGGCGAGCGCGTCGGGCGTGTGGGCGTAATCGACGAAGATCGGCGCGCCGCCCTTCGCGGTGCCGGCAAGATCGAGACGCCCCCGCGCACCTTGCAGATCAGCGAGCCTCGGCAGGACGTCTTCGGCGCGCCCGCCGGTGGCGAGGCACAGCCCCGCGGCGACGAGTGCGTTGGCGGCCTGGAAGCCGCCGACCAGCGGCAGGCGGACGTCGTATCGCTTGCTTGCATGCTCGATGACGAGCCTTTGCGCGAAGCCGTCGATGTCGCAGGAGACGAGCCGCAAACTGTCTCCCGCCGCGCCGACGGTGATCACCTCAAGCCCGTGCGTGCGTGCCTCGTCGGCGACGCGCGTGCCGCCTTCGCTGTCGGCATCGACCACGGCCGCGGCGCCTTTTGGCAACAGCTCGCGGAACAGGCGGAGCTTCTGGGCAAAGTAGTCCTCGAAGCTCGCGTGATAGTCCAAATGGTCGCGCGAGATATTGGTGAACGCGCCGGCGGCGAGCGTGACGCCGTCGATGCGGCGCTGCTGCAGGCCATGGCTGGAAGCCTCGAGCGCGAGATGCGTGACCCCGTCGCGCGCGAGCCCGGCAAGGATGGCGTGCAGCTCGATCGGATCGGGCGTGGTGTGCCGGAGCGTTTGCGTGCCGGCAGGGGTCACCACGCCGACCGTGCCGAGGCTTGCGGCCTGGAACCCCTGACCCGCCCAAAGCTGCCGCACGAAGGCGGCGACGGACGTCTTGCCGTTGGTGCCGGTGACGGCCACTTGAGTCTTGGGCTGCGGACCGAAAAAGCGCGCGGCCGTGAGCGCGAGACGCCGGCGCGGATCGGGGTCGGTGACGACCGGTCTATCGGTTTGGGGAACGGCCGCGCCTTCAGCGGTGAGGATGGCCGCGGCGCCGCGCTCAAGCGCATCGGCGATGAACCGCGCCCCGTCGGTGTTCACGCCGGGCATCGCCGCGAACAGGTAGCCGGGCTCGACCTGCCGGCTGTCGGCCGCGAGCCCGGTGATCGGCACAGCGGCCCAGGCGGCGGGCAGCGCCGCTTCGGGCCCGATCAGCTCACCCAGAGTCATCTTCGACTAGACCCGTGAAGGGCCGTTTCCCTTGAGCAATTCAAGGGCTTGGCCAAAAATCCCCGCGATGGGACACGACCTCTAATAGGTGGCGGAAACCTTGGCGTCAAACCGGCGCTCGTCGTCGTCGAGCTTGACAGGCACGCCGAGGATCGGGCCGATCCGGGCCACGATCTTGCCCACCGTCGGGGCGGCGTTCCAGCCGGCCGTGGCGTAACCTTTGGTGGCGGCGACGCGCTGCGGCTCATCGAGCATAACCAGCACGACATATTGGGGATCGTCGGTTGGGAAGGCCGCCAGGAAACTCGTGAGCAGCGCCGAGTTGCTGTACCGCCCCTTGACCACCTTCTCCGCCGTACCGGTCTTGCCGCCGACGCGGTAGCCTTCGGCATCGGCGTTCTTGCCGGTGCCTTTGACCACATTCATGCGCATCAACTTGCGCATGGCGGCGCTGGTCTCGGCCTTTAACACGCGCGGAGACGCGCGCATCGCCTCCTGACGCGAGCGCGGCAGGAAGGTCGGCTGCACGCCAATGCCGCCATTGACGAGCGGCAGCGTGGCGGTGACGAGCTGCAAGGGCGTCACCGACAGGCCGTGACCGAAGGCGATGGTCATGGTGTTCAGCTTCTGCCAATGCTTGGGGACGATCGGCGCGGCACTCGGGCCCAGCTCGGTGGTGACCGAGTCCAAGAGGCCGAGCTTCTTGAGGAAGGCGCGATGGCGGGTGACCCCCATATGGAGTGCTTCCTTGGCCGAGCCGATATTCGACGAATAGATGAACACCTCGGGCACGGTGAGCGGCCGCTTCTTGCCGTGGAAGTCACCGATGGTGAAACGGCCGGAGTGAATGGGGCTCGAGGCGTCGTAGGTGGTGTTCAGATTGGCGAGCCCAAGGTCGAGAACGCCGGCCGTGGTGAACACCTTGAACACCGAGCCCATCTCGTAGACGCCGAAGCCGATGCGGTTCAGCCTGTCCTTGTCGAGCGCCTGCTCGCGACGGTTCGGGTCGTAATCCGGCAACGACGCCAGTGCCAGCACCTCGCCGGAGTGCACGTCCATGACGATGCCGGCGGCCGCCTTGGCCTTGAAGGTGGCCATCGCCGCTTTGAGTTCCTCGCGCAGCACATGCTGCACGCCGACGTCGATCGAGACGGTGACGGTCTCCTCGCCTGACGCAGCCTGCGGGTTCATCATGGTCAACTGCGGATTGTCATCGACGAACTTCTCGATGCCGGCGAGCCCCCGGTTGTCGACATCGACGAGGCCGACCACATGGCTCGCGGTGGCGCCGACGGGATAGACGCGACGGTATTCGTTGATGAAGGCGAGGCCAGGCAGGCCCAGCTCGTGGATCTCGGCCTCCTGTTTCGGCGTCAGCTCACGCTTGATGCGGACGAAGCGGCCTCCGGCCGTGAGCCGCTTGCGAAGGCTTTGCGGATCGACGTCAGTGAGCACGCTCGAGACCCGCTCGACGAGCTCGTCCCGGTCGATGACACGCTTCGGGTCGGCGTAAAGGGTGGCACCCCTGATGTCGGTGGCGAGCAGACGCCCGCTGCGGTCGAGGATGTCGGGGCGATGCACCGTGGTGGAAATGTCGTAGATGCCGCCGCCGCTCGCTTCGGTGACGTCGAAGCCGAGGCTCACCAGACGGCCGCCGACCAGCACAAAGGCCGCAGCGAAGCCGAGGCACGCCAAGCGGAAGCGATACCGGCAACGGGCATGGTAGGCCCGCGCGGCGCGCGCCTCGGCAGGATCGGATCTGTCGGTCTCGCGCAACGGGCTACTCTGCTTAATTGGTTGCCGCCTTGACCGCGCCGGACCGGGCCGTGCTTGCGGTCTCCTGGACGCGGCGGCGTTCGAGGTCGCGTTCGGTGACCTCGTCGAGGATCACGAGCTGCTGGGGATGGGCCGGGGCGAGCTTGAGATATTTCTGGGCCAGCCGCTCGATGCGTTCGGGCCGGTTGAGCAAGCTCCATTCGGCGCGCAGCACGGCAAGCGCGTCGCGCTCGGTCTCGATCTCCCTATTGAGGACGATGATTCGCTCATCGAGGGCGCGGGCCTCGTATTTCGACTGATAGATGACATAGGCGAGCGCCACGAGGCCGAGCACCAGACAGATATTGACGAAACGCAACATGATACCAACGCGAAATTGAGCTTCCGCGTCCCCCTTCTACAACAGCTTGCGCGACCCTTATTCGTCGACCCTCATCCGTGAACCCTCAACCGTGGACCCCTGGCACCCCGAGCGCCGCAAGATCGAGCGGATGGGCGGGCGCCGCGGTGCGCATCCCGGCCCTGAGGCGCGCCGAGCGGGCCCGCGGGTTCCGCATGATCTCATCGTTACTGGGTTCTAAAGGCCGTCGGTTAAGAAGCTGGAAGCTTGGCGCAAATTCTTGCGTCCCCGGCTCGGGCAAATGCCGGGAGCCGCGCGGACCGGCCAAGGCCCGGCTGGCAAAGAAGCGCTTGGCGATGCGGTCCTCGAGTGAATGGAAGGTGACCACGGCCAGCCGCCCGCCGGCTTTCAGCAGCTGCTCGGCGGCGCAAAGACCGATGGCCAGCTCGTCGAGCTCGGCGTTGAGATAGAGGCGAAGGGCCTGGAAGGTGCGGGTCGCGGGATGCTTGGTCTCATGGCGCTTGCGACCGATGACCTGCGCGGCGATGTCGGCCAACTCGCCGGTCCGTAGGATGGGCCCCTCGCCGCGCCGGGCCACGATGGCCTTGGCAATGGCGCGAGACCGCCGCTCCTCGCCAAAAACATAAATGATTTCCGCCAGTTGTACTTCCGTCAGCGTATTGACGAGGTCGGCCGCCGTCGGCCCCTCGGCGCCCATGCGCATGTCGAGGGGACCGTCCTTAGCGAAAGAGAAGCCACGCTCCGCCTGGTCAAGCTGCATGGAGGAGACGCCGAGATCGAGAGTCACGCCGTCGACGGATGCGAAGCCCTCGCTCGCGGCGATGGCCTCCATCTCTGAATAGCGGCCGAGCACGGCCATCAGGCGTCCGGGATAGTGTTCGGCAAGCTCGCCGCTCAAGGCAAACGCTTGGCTATCGCGATCGATGGCGATGATTTTGCAGTCAGCCGCCTCGAGGATGGCTTTCGCGTAGCCGCCGGCGCCGAACGTGCCGTCGACGATGATGTCCCCGTCCTTAGGCTCGAGTGCCGCCAGGACCTCGGAGAGCATCACGGGAATGTGGCGGGTCGGTCCGCCAACGGCAGGCGAATTCCTGCCGTGACCCGCCATCATTCCCGTGCTCCCTCTGGCCCGCCGCTTCCGCGACGCCCCGCGCCGAGTAATTTGCGAAGGTCACGCACTTTGTTGCGCGCCTCCGCCAAATGCTTTTCAAAGCGCTCCGGTTCCCAGAGCTGAAATTTTTCGCCCAGCCCGACAAAAGTGATGTGGCTGGTGATCCCGGCGTGCTCGCGCAGGCGCTCCGACAGAATCGTACGGCCGTCCTGATCGATGGAGAGGATTTCGCTGGTGCCGAACAGCGCCGTAGCAAGCTGATCGCGCTCATCGGAATAGGGCGCGAGGTCTTCGACCAGATGATTGATCTTATCGATGAGGCGCTGGCCGCCGGCGTCGAGCGCCGGCGCATCGAGCGAAGGATAACAGTAGATGCCGTCGAGGCCGTCCTTGGCGAGGACTGTGCGGAAAGAAGCAGGGACCGAGACGCGACCTTTGGTGTCGATCTTGTTGGTGAACGTCGAGACAAACTGGTCCATCTCCCCCTCACGCGCATCGAAGCCGACAGATTTGACTGGATGAACAAACGGCGCTTCGGCGCAGGCGCCCGATCTTCGAGAAAATGGGTGGAGGAAGCGGCGCTGATCCCCCCGTGGCCTCTAAGGAAGCAGCTGCCTGCTTCCTCCACCCCACTCACCGAACGGGCATTAATGGGATAGCATGGGATTATATGGGCGTCAATGGAAAGCGCCGGGCGATCACTGCGCTCCTGTGGGAAACCGCGGCGGGGCGGGACGCGGCATGACGAACGTCTCGACCGCCGTTCGAGTTGCGAGGCAATTGCCGCTTCCGCACGAAGCACGGTACAAGGACTGAAAGGTTAACGCCGCTCGGGTCATTGATTCGCGTGGGGTGGCCTTAGGTTTTGCGTATTTGAGGCGCCCACTGGCAGCCGGAACGAGGGCAACGGACCTTTGCGGCAATGGCACCAAGAGAGCTGCTGAAGGCGGGGGGCGGCTTAGCCGCGCTCGTGCTGCTTGCGCTTGTCGCCTGGGCGCCGGGGGCCAACGGTGCCGACGACGGACCATGGTTCGCCAGGCTCGGGCCGTCCGATGCGCCGGTGCAGCTGTTCTACGAGGAGAAGGGCGAAGGCCCGCCGCTGCTCCTCATTCACGGCTTCGGCGCCAGCACCTATACCTGGCGGCACATCGCACCGGAGCTGGCCCGAAGTCACCGGGTCATCGCCGTCGACCTCAAAGGCTTCGGCCAGTCCGACAAGCCATTCGACAGCCGCTATTCGGTGTTCGACCAGGCCGAGCTGCTGGCCCAATTGATCGAGGATCGCGACCTACGCGACTTGACCGTCGTCGGCCATTCGTTCGGCGGCGGCGTTGCGCTGGTGCTCGCACTCGAGGCCGACAAACGCCTCAAGGGACGTATCACCAAGCTCATCCTGCTCGACTCGATCGCCTACCCGCAGGACATCCCGGTGTTCTTCCGCATGCTCGACATGCCGCTCGTCTCGCATCTCGGCGTGCGCATGGTGCCGCCGGCGGTGCAGACGCGGATCGCGCTCAGGATCGCGTATCTCGACAACAGCAAGATCGAGGACGAAGAGGTGGAGACGTACGCCGCGCCACTGAGGACCGCGGCCGGCAAGCACGCGATCATTCATAGCGCCCGGCAAATCATGCCGGAAGGCCTGGCGGAGATCTCCGAACGCTATAAGTCGATCACGCTGCCCACCCTCATCATGTGGTGCGACCACGACCGCATCGTGCCGCTGGATGTGGGCTTGAGGCTCCGGCGCACGCTGCCCAACTCCACCCTCAAGGTGGTCGAGGGCTGTGGGCACATGCCGCAAGAGGAGCAGCCGGCGGCGACGGTCGACCTGATCCGGGGCTTTCTCGGGGGCTGACAGTCGCTCAGGTGCCCTCGGCGCCCAGTTTACCCATAAGATTTTCTGATCGACCGCATAGGCAAATACGATTTGCACTTATTCTAAGGTAGACGCATGCTCCGCGTCCGGCGCGCCGTAAAAATCACCCCAAGAGTTCCCGATCGGAGAGAATAATGGACCAAAAAGTCGATAGAGCGGGCGGTTGCCCCGTGGCGCACGGCGCCACCAGCATGAGCATGCGGTCGAACCGCGATTGGTGGCCGAACCAGTTAAACCTCAAGATGCTCAGCCAGAATTCTTCCAAGTCCGACCCCATGGGCGAGGACTTCAACTATGCAGAAGCGTTCAAGACGCTTGACCTGAAGGCCGTGAAGGAAGACCTCTACGCGCTGATGACGGACTCGCAGCACTGGTGGCCGGCCGACTACGGGCACTATGGCGGGCTCTTCATCCGCATGGCTTGGCACAGCGCCGGCACGTATCGGACTGGCGACGGCCGTGGCGGCGCCGGGTCCGGCTCGCAACGTTTCGCGCCGCTGAACAGCTGGCCCGACAACGGCAACCTCGACAAGGCCCGGCGGCTGCTGTGGCCGGTCAAGCAGAAATACGGCAACAAGATTTCCTGGGCCGACCTCATGGTCCTTACCGGCAATTGCGCCATCGAGTCGATGGGCGGCAAGACCTTCGGCTTCGCCGGGGGACGCGAGGACGTCTGGGAGCCGGAGGAAGACATCTACTGGGGCGGAGAGAACGAGTGGCTCGCCACGAGCGACCACGAGCTCGCGCGCTATTCCGGCGACCGCGAACTCGAGGACCCGCTGGCCGCGGTGCAAATGGGGCTCATCTACGTGAACCCCGAAGGTCCCGATGGAAAGCCCGACCCGCTCGGCTCGGCCCGCGATATCCGCGAGACCTTCGCGCGCATGGCGATGAATGACTACGAGACTGTGGCGCTGACAGCAGGCGGCCACACCTTCGGCAAAACGCACGGCGCCGGTCCGGTCGACCAAATCGGCCCCGAGCCGGAAGCCGCGCCGATGGAAGTCCAGGGCTTCGGTTGGCTGTCGACCTGGAAGAGCGGCAAGGGCCGGGATGCCATCACCAGCGGCCTCGAAGGCGCTTGGACCCCGAACCCGATCAAGTGGGACAACGGCTATTTCGACATGCTGTTCGGCTACGAGTGGGAACTCGGTCAGAGTCCTGCAGGCGCCTGGCAGTGGCACGCGAAGGACCTCAAGGAAGAGGACATGGCGCCCGATCCAGAGGACCCGTCAAAGCGCTTGCCGATCATGATGTCGACCGCCGACATGGCGATGCGCATGGACCCGGACTACGAGAAGATTTCGCGCCACTTCCATGCCAATCCGGAAGAGTTCGCCGATGCCTTTGCGCGGGCCTGGTTCAAGCTGACCCACCGCGATATGGGGCCGAAGTCGCGCTATCTCGGCGCAGAGGTCCCGGCAGAGGACCTTCTCTGGCAGGACCCGATCCCCGCGGTCGATCACGCGCTGATCGATGCGCAGGACATCGCCGCGCTCAAGGGCAAGATCCTGGCCTCGGGCCTATCGATCCCGGAACTCGTCTCGACCGCTTGGGCGTCGGCGTCCACGTTCCGTGCGTCCGACAAGCGCGGTGGCGCAAACGGCGCGCGGTTGCGGCTTGAGCCGCAGAAGGATTGGGCAGTCAATCAGCCTGCCCAATTGGCCAAGGTGCTCGGCATCCTTGAGGGCATCCAGAAAGCCTTCAACGATGCGCAGTCGGGCGGCAAGAAAGTGTCGCTGGCCGATCTGATCGTGCTGGGCGGTTGTGCGGCGATCGAGCAAGCCGCGAAGGCCGCCGGGCACGCGGTCGATGTTCCCTTCACGCCGGGCCGCACGGACGCCTCGCAGGAGCAAACCGATGTGGAGTCCTTCGACGTTCTCGAACCGATCGCAGACGGGTTCCGCAACTACGTCAAAGGCAAGTACACCGTATCGGAGGAAGAGCTGCTAATCGACAAGGCGCAACTTTTGACGCTCACCGCGCCCGAGATGACGGTTCTCCTCGGCGGCATGCGCGTCCTCGGTGCAAACGACGGACAGTCGCCAAACGGCGTCTTCACCAAGCGGCCCGAGACGCTCACCAACGATTTCTTCGTCAATCTGCTCGACATGAGCACGGCGTGGAAAGCGGTCTCCGACCAAGAGGACGTATTCGAGGGACGTGACCGCAACAGCGGCGACGTGAAGTGGACCGGCACCCGTGCCGACCTCATCTTCGGCTCGAACTCGCAGCTGCGGGCGCTGGCCGAGGTCTATGGCCAGGAAGACGCGAAGGAGAAGTTCGTGCGCGATTTCGTGGCGGCCTGGACCAAGGTCATGAACGCCGATCGCTTCGACCTCGCCGCATAGCACGGCAATCCACCCCCAGAAGCGCAGTTCCTCCCGCGCTTCTTGACGAGACGGCCGGTCCGGAAATTATCCGGGCCGGCCGTTGTCGTATTCAGGCGCTGTGGACGCTACGCGCGGCGCACGAAGTGCATGACCAGCGAGATCACCAGAAGCACCAGGAAGATGAAGAACAGGATCTGCGCGATGCTCGCCGACGCGCCGGCAATGCCGCCGAAGCCGAGAAGTCCGGCGATGAGCGCGATCACAAGAAAAGTCAAAGCCCAACCGAGCATGGCAGGTCTCCTTTTGCTAGACGCCAATATCAATATGTAGACTGAACGTCCGAGCGCCGCTTCGGTTTCGCCGCAATTGGGAAAAAACGCCTTAAACTGGAGACCGGCGCGAGGGGGTTGCCCTACGCGCCGGTCATAAGCATGTCACCAGGCCTGTAAGCCGGGTTCTGTCCCCCGCAAAGCGAGGGGATGGCCATTCATCTGGGGCGCATCTTGCGAGGCGCCTCGTGCAACCAACCCGGGCAGCTTGTCTGGAAACAGACGTGGACAATTTCTCGCCCGCGCTACCCCTATTCGGTCTTGCTCCCGGTGGGGTTTGCCCTGCCGTCCTTGTTGCCAAGGACGCGGTGCGCTCTTACCGCACCCTTTCACCCTTACCCGCTTGAGCCCGAAGGCAAAGGCGGGCGGTTTGCTTTCTGTGGCACTTTCCCTGGGGTCGCCCCCGCCGGACGTTATCCGGCACCGTGTTTCCGTGGAGCCCGGACTTTCCTCCCCGCCTTGATACGCAACACTGGCGGAGCGGCCATCCGGCCTGCTGACCCCTCAAATAAGGGGCCTGGCGGGTGCGGCGTCAAGCTACTGAGGCAGCGCCATGATTAACGCGCATGCGGCCCCTGCCCGGCTCGTAACGGCATTTTGATCTCGGAGTGCCATTTGTTCCCATATCCTAGCGGCGATCTGCCGCGTTTGCCCCTTCGGTCAGCCTTTCGGCCGGCACACCGGGCAGCGGTCCCCAGCAAGATATGCGAATGATGCCAAACCAAGTCCTGATCACCCGCTGGTTCAACGCCTTCCCCGAGCTTGCCGAGCTCGAGCCGGAGGCCAAGACGGAACTGCTTGGCGCGACCCAGTTCAACCGCCTGCGCGAAGGTGACATTGCCTATCGCCAGGGACAGATCTGCCACAACTACGTCATGTGCATCGAAGGACAGACCCGGATCTTCAAGACCTCGGAGTCTGGCCGCGAGATCATGCTCTACCAGGTGGGGCCCGGCGAGACCTGCGTGCTCACCACCTCCTGCTTGATCGCGGGCAATCCTTTCCCCGCCGAAAGCACGGCGCAGGTCGACGTGCTTCTGGCCGCGTTGCCATCGAGCGTCTTCCATCGCCTCATGATCTCCTCGCCGAAATTCCGGCACTACGTCCTCGGCAATTACGGGGATCTGCTGTCGAGCCTCATCATGTTGGTGGACGAGGTCGCCTTCGCGAGCCTCGACCTTCGTCTGGCCCGGCGGCTGCTTGCCGAGACCGATCCACGCGGGATTGTGTCCAAGACCCATCAGCAGCTGGCGCTCGATCTCGGCAGCGTGCGCGAGGTCATCAGCCGCTACCTTTCCGAATGGGAACGGATGGGCTGGGTGCGCTCCTCGCGCGGCTCGATCGAAGTGCTCGATCGGGTGGCGCTGACACGCTACGCCGCCGCCGATGAGGAAGAAACGCCGCCGCCGTTACGCGCGTCGCGACGGTGACTACGCATGGTGACCTAGGTCACATACCGGATACACGTCTGCGGCCTAGAACCGAACAGCTCGGATTCCAACAAGAAACACCCAAGGAACATAGGACAATGACTGAGACCCCCACCGATCGGCTCCTTGTCAGTTTGGCACGCTCCACGGTCTTCGCCGCGGTGCTGTGCCTTGGCACTGCAACCTACACGCTCGCCGCCGAAGATATGTCGATGGCGCCTGCCCATGGCGAGTTCGGCGACAGCTGCGCCATGGGCCTTGCCGACGGTCAAACCGTCAGCACCGACTGCTCGGTCAACTGGATCAACGAAGACGGCAAGGTCTATTGCTTCTCAAGCGAGAACTCGAAGGCCTCCTTCCTCAAGGACCCCGCCGGCAATATCGCCAAGGCGAAGGAGTTCCTCGAGAAGCAGCATGCCGCCGCCGCATCCGGCGCCAAGGTCTTCAAGGACACCGACGTGAACGCGCGCGTCCAGGAAGTTCTCGCCGAACGGTCCAAGGACGGGGTTTTTGTCTTCCACGACCCCAAGCTCGATGCCGACCTCCCCCTCGTGTTCGACGAGATCAAGATCGTCCGCGGCATGGAAGGCTATGGCTGGTTCGCCAATACCATCTTCCACGACAAGGACGAGCCGAAGAAGCAATACGCTCTCGACTTCTGGTTCAAGCCGGAAGGCGACAAGCTCACCCTCATGGATATCCGCGTCCAGAAGGGCCCGAAGCGCGACGGCGACGGCTATTACATGATCACACGACTGCCCGTTGCCTGGTGGTGGCTGCCGGTGCAGGAGCATCCGGGCAGCATCGAAGGGGCGCGGGCCTGGCAGGTGATGGCTGCAATCAACGACTATATCGTCGAGAACAAGGACGAGGACGGCAACATCACCGTCAAGGACGACAAGACGGGTGAGGATCTCACGCTGCAATTCGTCGAGATGCACCGCCCCGTGCGCCACCTGAAGAAGGAAGGCGACTTTTTCGCCTGCACCGACTTCCGCAAGCCGGGCAGCAAGGACGAATATTACGACCTCGACTTCTGGGTGGACGAGAAGACCGGCAAGCTCAAGGTCAATAACGTCAAGGTGCACAAGGTCCCGGTGCAGGAAGACGGGATCTGGACCCAGGTGGACCGCTACACGTTCGAAGGCATGGACTTCGAGGAAACGCTGTAAACGCCGGCGCCCCTTTCGCGCCGCCGCGATACCAGATGAGGCCCGCCCTAACCCGGGGCGGGCCTTTCTCTTTGGGCGCTCACGCACTTTGCTGGGTGCTCGCGAAGTTGTGATCGCCAGACCGTGACCCCGGTCACACAGTTCGCGCGTTACCCTTTCCTAGAGTGATGACATTCGCGCCGGGGTCCCTCCCCGCCGCGCTAACCCCACCTGGAGAGAACCACCATGAAGAAATTCATTGTCGCTTCCGCGATGGCCGGCGCCTTGCTGTTCGCCACCGCCGCCACCGCCGCCACGACCGGCCAATACGACAACATGTGCGCCATGGGCATGGCGCTCGGCAAGGACGTCGCCACCGACTGCTCCGTCAATGCCGAGATCGACGGCAAGACCTATTGCTTCGGCAATGAGGATGCCAAGACGCTGTTCATGAAGGACCCTGCGGCCAATCTCGCCAAGGCCGAAACCTATTACGAGAGCAAGAACTAGGCTTGCGCTGTTTCTGCCCCTTGCAGCGCATGGCGAAGACCCGTCCGCTTTGGGCGGGTCTTCCGCTCATCGGGATTGCCGGTTTTTCCGGTCGTCCCAAGCCCGAACGGCGTTTTGCGAAAACAAAGCGGCTGATCTGACTAAAGATCGTCAGACCGCGCCAAGCCCTCCTTAACGCTTGCCGCGACCAAGGCTCTCGGCACTGTCACGACGCGGGTAGACTCGCGCTCGCGACCGTATCCGCGGCGCCCCGGCGGGGCACGCGGCACGGCGCACTCAGTGAGGACATTAGGGAGGGCAGCAAATGTTTCGGATTTTTTCGACCTCGGCCGCAGTCAGCGTTCTGATGCTCGGTTTCGCCTCGGCAGCACTCGCCCGCACGGGCGAATATCACAACATGGACGCCATGATGCTGGTCCACGGCCAGGCCATGCATACCAGCTGCTCCTTCATGGCGACGATCGGCGGCAAGGGCTATTGCTTCGGCAGCGAGCAGTCGATGCAGGCGTTCATGGAGCACCCAAGGCGCAATGTCCGCAAGGCGAACAGGGCCTTTAGCAGCGTGCAGTAAACCGCGCCGGCGATAGCCATCGCGAGGGCTCGCTCCGTATTCGGGGCGGGCCCTTTGCTTTCACGCCTGGGGCGTTGACCGGCGCGCGGCGAGCAGCCGCGCCAGCGTATCGCGGGTGGAGGCATCGGCGCGGCCGTCGATTTGCGTGGTCCGGAAGTGACGCTGAAACGCTTCCACGACCTGCTCCAAACCCTTGCCGAAGGTGGAGGTGACTTCGACCCCGTAGCCGTACTCCCGCAGGCCACGCTGCAGTTCCGCCACCGCTTCGTTTTCGTCGCCCTGGCCGAAGCCCGTATCGCCGGCAAGCGGCGCGGGCTCGACCCATAGACCGACCCCTGCGCGGGCCAGCCGCGCCCAGTCGAACCGCTCGCCGGGGTCGCGTTTGCGCCCGGGGGCAATGTCGGAATGGGCGAGGATGCGCTCGGGCGGGATCGCCTGGCGGCTCAGAATGTCCAGGCAGAGCGCCTCGACCGCCAGCATCTGCGCCTCGGGGAAGTCCAGATAGCCGAATTCGTGGCCGGGGTTGTGGATCTCGATGCCGATGGAGCAGGAGTTGAGGTCGGTCTCGCCGGCCCAATAGCTCTGGCCGGCATGCCAGGCGCGCATCTCTTCCGCCACCATCTGGGCGATACGCCCGGCCTCGTCGACGAGGTAGTGGGCCGAGACCTTCGCCTCCTCGCGCGTCAGCCAATCCAGCGCCGCGTCCGAGGATTCCATGCCGGTGTAATGCAGGATCAGCATGTCTGGCGCGCGGCCCTCGCGCCGCTCCTCATGGTTCGGCGACGGGCACCACAAGGTGGCGAGCTTGCTGTCAGGGGCGGCGGTCATGGTGAGCAATCAAAATTCAGTTTCGTCATGCCCGGCCTTGTGCCGGGCATCCACGTCTTAGGAGTCACCATCAAGGAATGCAAATTCGTGGATGGCCGGGACAAGCCCGGCCATGACGGGACTTAGATGAGGCGCAAGGCCTACATCCCGCGCTCTTTGGCGATCGAGTCATAGGCCTCGTTGATGGTCGCGACCTTCTCGGTGGCGATGGCGATGAACTCCTTGGGCACGCCGCGGGCCATCAGCTTGTCGGGATGATTGTCGGCGACCAGCTTGCGATACTGGCTCTTCAGCTCGTCGTTGCTGATCGTCGGCTGAATGCCGAGCACGTCATACGGATTGCGCTTGGAGGCGACCACGTGGCGCGCCTTGATGTAGCTGAACTCGGTGGGGGTGAGGCCGAAACGCTTGGCGACCTGGGATAGGAAGTCCTCCTCGCCCGGATGCAGAGACTCGTCCGCCTTGGCGATGTGGAACAGGCCCTCAAGCACGTCCTCGAGTAGCTTGCGGTTGCCCTTGAACATGGTCGCGAGCTGCTCGGCATAAGCCTCGTAGCCGGAGACGTCCTGCTTGGCCAGATTGAAGACGCGCGCGACGTTCTTCATCTCACCATCGGGCACCTTGAAGACTTCCTTGAAGGCGTTGACCTCGTCCATGGTGACGACACCGTCCGCCTTGGCCATCTTGGCCCCGAGCGCAATCACGCCCACGGTGAAGGCGACCTGGTTCTCGGCCGGTCCGTCCTGCTCCTGGTCGCGGTCGATAGCGTAATGCCCCGCCACGCCGCCCAAAAGCGCACCGATCGGGCCTCCGATGGCGAGCCCCGCAGCAGCCCCTGCGAGCTTTCCCCAAACCGACATTACCGAATTCCCCCAAGGTTCGTTGCTTTGGCCAGAGCATACGGACTTTTGGCCCAAGCCGCATGCGGATAATGGCGCTGTTTCCCAGGCGTTCCCGCCCAAAACCTGGCGGTTAGCCTTGCAGATTGGCGAGGATCGACAGCTTGGGCTCGTCGACCTCAAGACCGGATCGCAACCGCCGCTCTACATGCCAGGAGCGGGCAAATGTCCACATGGCGAACCACAGAACCAGGACCACATTGACCCCGCTTGCCACCCAAAGAACAGTGGCGCCGAGTTCGAAAAGATTGGCCGCCGCGATGACGAACGCCTCCACCACGATGCCGAGGCCACCGGCCATGACGATGGCGGCGCAGAACGAGATAATGAAGATAACCAGCGGATTGCCGCCGCCGTTTGGCGCGGGATGATCGGACGCTTCGGTGCTCATTACGGCTCAGTCAACCTTTGAAATTGGCCTCGGGCGCGCCCCCTCATAACCGGGGGGGCCAGGCGATACAAGGGGGTTCGCCGGGCAGGCTCTGAGGGCGGCACCCTGGCAACGGATGGAACCGAAGCCCCCGTCACCTCGTTGATTATACATCCGAACACGCCGGGCCGCGCGCAGCGGCCATCAACAAACAGGAGACGATATGAAACCCACCGCTTTTGCGGCAGCGCTCGCGCTTACGTTGCCTTTCCTGGCAGCCGCGCCGGCCTCCGCCGAGACTTCCACCCAGGACTTCGTGAACAAGGCCGCGATGAGCGACATGTTCGAGATCCAGTCCGGCAACCTCGCGGCCAAAAAGGCCGAGCACGAGGACGTGCAGGACTTCGGCGAGGAGATGGTCGAGGACCACTCCAAGACGACCGAGGATCTGAAGGCGCTGGTCAAGGACGAGGACATCAAGGCGACCTTGCCGAGCGCTCTCGACGAGGCGCACAAGGCCAAGCTCGACAAGCTGAACAGCGCGTCCGGTGCCGCATTCGACAAGACTTACGTGCCGATGCAGGTCACGGCCCATGAGGCGGCCGTGAGCATGTTCGAGGGCTACGCCAAGTCCGGCGACAACGATGCTCTCAAGGAATGGGCCGGCGACACGCTGCCTGCCCTGAAGGAGCATCTGAAGGAAGCCAAGGCTCTCAAGACGGAGATCGGCAAGCCCGCCAAGACGGCCGAGGCGGATGACGAGGCGATGGACGACAAGACCATGGCCGAAAAGGTGACCGAGGAGACCGACGTCAACGGCACCGAAGATCAGGCCATGGACGAAAAGCCCACGCCGCCTGCTTTCAAATACGTCACCCAGCAAGCGCCCACCGATTGGACGGCGCAAGCGCTGATCGGCAAGACCGTCCTCAACACCAGCGGCCAAACCCTTGGTGAGATCAACAACGTGATCCTCAACGAGAAGGGCAAGGTCGTTGCCGTGACCATCGGCGTCGGTGGCTTCCTTGGTCTTGGCGAAAAGGATGTCGGCGTTCCGTTCGATGCCCTGAAGTTCCGCTCGGAAGAGGCCATGGAAAAGAAGGCCGAGGCCGGCTCCAACGATGAGACCAAGGCCGAGGACAAGACGGCTGCAAACGAAGCCGTGGACACCGACGATGCCTCGCATAGCGACATGGTGGTCGTTGTCGACGCCACCAAGGAGCAGCTCGCGGCGGCGCCGAGTTTTGTCTGGCTCGGCGAGAAGGCCGAGAAAGCGGGCCGATAACGAGACCGGCAAGACGGTCAAATAACGCAACTTTCTCGTCTAAAGTGGATGGGCGGCTTCGGCCGCCCATCTTTTTTGGAGCGCACCATGTTCTTCGACGATTGGTTCGGCCTTCTCCGCGTGCTCGTGGTCGGAACCCTGGCCTACGCGGCGCTGATTGCGCTGCTCCGCGTGTCGGGCAAGCGGTCTCTGAGCAAGATGAACGCTTTCGATCTCGTGGTGACCGTGGCGCTCGGCTCGACTTTCGCGGCGGTGATCCTCGACAATTCCATTCCGCTTGCCGAAGGCGTGTTGGCGCTGGCGCTTCTCATCGGCCTGCAGTTCATCATCACGTGGGCTTCAGTTCGCTTCGGGCCCGTGCGCAGACTGATCAAGAGCGAGCCGACGCTGCTCGTCCGCGACGGTCTCTATTTAGACGACGCCATGCGTTCCCAGCGGGTGACCCGCGACGAAGTCCAGGCGGCGATGCGCGATAGCGGCACTGCGGACCTGACAAGCGTGGCCTGCGTGGTGCTGGAGACCGACGGCTCGCTGACCGTGATCCAGAGCAGTTAACGGGCTCCGCCAACGCGCCAATGGCTGACCGTCGCCCTCCCGACCATGACAAGTCCGCCCGAGACGCGTATTCAAAGCCACGGCGCGAGAGCAAGGGAGCGGGCATGGCGATCTACGAGCTTGACGGCGAGAGCCCGGAATTTCCGGCCGACGGCCTTTATTGGGTGGCGGAGACCGCTTCCGTTATCGGCCGGGTGCGGCTCCAGTCCGATGTCAGCATCTGGTGGGGCGCGGTGTTGCGCGGCGACAACGAATGGATCGACATCGGCACGCGCTCGCAAATCCAGGACAACGCCACGCTCCACACCGACCCCGGCTTTCCCCTCACCATCGGCAAGGACTGCGTCATCGGCCATAACGTGGTGCTGCACGGCTGCAGCATCGGCGACAATAGTCTGATCGGCATGGGCACGACCGTGCTCAACGGCGCCAAGATCGGCGCCAATTGCCTGGTCGGCGCCAATGCGCTGATCACCGAAGGCAAAGAGTTTCCCGACAATTCGGTGATCCTTGGGGCGCCGGCCAAAGCGGTGCGCGAGACCGACGACAAGGCCCGGGCCATGATCGCCCGGGGCGCCGACGTCTATGTCCGGCGCTGGAAACAATACGCGGCGGGCTTGAAGCGCATCGCGTGATGCGCGTAACTCCGCATCATGAGCGGCAATTGGCAATTCTTCATCGACCGTGGCGGCACGTTCACCGATATCGTGGGCCGCGCGCCTGACGGAAGGCTCGTCACCGCCAAGCTGCTGTCCG
>Ga0209587_1000188_pt1 | contig 30495 bp, 32 predicted proteins | sample NGEPerD_2_FD_184512 | JGI IMG/M metagenome (GOLD analysis project Ga0209587, IMG submission 184512) | Arctic peat soil microbial communities from the Barrow Environmental Observatory site, Barrow, Alaska, USA - NGEE PermafrostL1-D... | ecosystem: Environmental > Terrestrial > Soil > Wetlands >...
ACCGGCGACCGACGACAGCACGACGAGCGTGCCGTGGCCCTGATCGCGGAGCCGGCTTGCGACCGGGAGACTCACCGACATGGCGCCGACGTAGTTGACCTGGCCGACGCGGATGGCTTCCCGAGCGTCTTGCTCGGCGAGCTCTTGATCGCCGAGGAGGCCGAAGGCGAGGAGCACGACGTCGATGTCATCGGGGCGTGCGAACACGTCGGCGACGAAGGTCTCGTGGGTGTCGGTACGCGCCGCGTCGAACTCGACGACATCCACGGTCGTGGCCCCGGCTTGGCGGGCCTCTTCGGCTGCGGTCTCGAGCGCGGTGACGTCTCGTCCGGCGAGGATCACCGTCCGACAGCGCTCACCTACCAGCTTGCGGACCGTGGCGCGGGCGATGTCGCTGGTGCCGCCGAGCACGAGCACCGACTGGACCGATCCGAACGCATCGTTCATGGAGACAGCACCTCGGGTCGGGACATTGGTCGGGCTACAGGCCGAGTCGGCGGGAGAGGTCGGAGCGCATGATCCGAGACGGGTCCATCTGCTCGCGCACTGCGCGCCATTCGTCGAGTCGCGGGTACATGGCCGCGAGCAGTGCCGGGCGAAGGCGCGAGTCCTTGGCGAGGTAGACGGAGCCTCCGGCCTCGACGACGAGGTCGTCGAGGCGGTCGAGCAGTCGCGGCAGCTCGGGATTGCCGACCGGGATGTCGAGCGCGAGCGTCCAGCCTTCGCTCGGGAACGACAACGGTGCCGGGTTCGACGGGCCGAAGCACTTCAGCACCGCGAGGAACGATGCCGTTCCGGCCGAGCTGAGGTGCTGGAGCGCGACGCGAACGGTCTCACCCGCCGTGAACGGAACCTGGAACTGGTATTGGAGGAAGCCGCGCGATCCGTACATGCGATTCCAACCCGCGACGCCGTCGAGGGGATGCCAAAACGCCGGAATCGTCTCCAGGCCGTGGTGCGACACCGGCGCCTTGCGGAACCACACCTCGTTGAACGCCCGGATCGTGAGCGGGTTGACGAGGCCGTTCGGCATCCACGGCGGCGCCGAGAGTCGGACGTCCGCCCGGTAGGCGAGGGGATCGGCTCGCTGTTTGACCGGGAGATCGTCGAGCCGAGCGTGGTCGCCGCGCCCGAGCACGCCGCGCCCGAGCGATGCCCCCCGAGCGAGGCAGTCGATCCACGCGACGGAGTATCGGTACCGATCATCCCCCTCGGTCATCGCCGCCATCAGGTCCCCGAGGTTGTTCGCCCGTTCGGTGTGGACGGCCATGAGTGCCGTCTCCACGGGGATGAGATCAAACGTCGCGTCGAGGACGATGCCGGTCAGGCCCATCCCCCCGACGGTCGCCCAGAACTCGTCGGGAGTGTCGGTCGGGGTGAGGGTACGGATCTCACCTCCCGCAAGCTGGATCGTCATCGCGTGGACGTGCGCGCCCCACGTGCCGTCGCGGTGATGGCCCTTGCCGTGGATGTCGGAGCCGATCGCGCCGCCGACCGTGACGAACCGGGTGCCCGGGCTGACCGGGACGAACCAACCGAGCGGGACGAGCCAGCGGAGCAGCTCGTCGATGCTCGTTCCCGCCCACGCGGTCGCGATGCCCCGCTCGAGGTCGAGCGCGCGCAGCCCGGACATCCGGGTGGTGTCGACCACGGTCCCGCCGCCGTTCTGCGCGGGGTCGCCGTAGCTGCGTCCGAGGCCGCGGGCGATGACCCCGCGATCGGACGCGCTGTCGAGGAGGCGCTTGACCGCGCCGGGATCGGTCGGGCGGCCGACGTGGGCCAGGCTGGGGGCGGTTCGACACCAACCGGTCAGCAGCTCTTCGGTGAGCTCGTCGCCGGCGGACTCAGCTCGGTCGTCATCGTTCGTGTCGTCGTTGCCGACGTCTCGGCTCATGTCAGCCACGGTAGATCGCGATGCCGAAGACGACGATCCAGCCGAAGATCATTGCCTGGAGGGGCCGGTCGGCCAGCACGACCTCCTCCGGTGCGCCACCACCGCCCGACTCGACGACCAGCGCGTAGCGCAGCAGCGCGAGCACGAACGGGATGATCGAGAGCTGGTACCACGGTGGCCCGCCCTGGACGCCGGTCTTCTCGAACGCCCAGAGGCAGTAGGCGATGAGGGTCACGCCCGACGCGACCGAGCGCACGTAGTTGAGGTACGCGATCGAGTACTCGCCGAACGTTGCCCGAAAATCGGCGCGTGTGTCGCCCATCTCCTCGAACTCCGCGTGGCGCTTCCCGGCGACCATGAAGAGTGAACCGAATGCGGTGACGATGAAGAACCAGTTCGAGATGGGAACGTTGGTCGCGACCGCACCGGCGATCGCGCGCAGCACGAACCCGGAGGCGAGCAACGTGATGTCGACGACCGGGACGTGCTTGAACCAGATCGAGTAGCTCGTCGTGGCGGTCACGTAGATCAAGGTGACGAGCGGGAGCTGCCACGAGCCCGTTGCGAACCCGACCCCGACCCCGGCGGCGATGAGCAGTCCGGCGGAGACCTTCCCCGCGTTGACCGAGATCGTGCCCGCGGCGATCGGGCGGAGGCGCTTCTTCGGGTGCGACCGATCGGCCTCGACGTCGAGCGCGTCGTTCAAGAAGTACGTGCCGCTCGCGGCCAGGCAGAACGCGACGAAGGCGATGCAGGTGTCGCGCAGAGCCTCACCGTGGGTCAGAACGCCCGCGGCACCCGGTGCTGCGGCGACGAGCAGGTTCTTGACCCATTGTCTGGGGCGGGCTTCGCGCACGAAGCCTCGAAGCCACGCACCCGCGCTTCGAGCAGGTGCCGGCGATGTCGTCATGCGATCGAGTGTCGAGTCCGAGCGCGCGTCGGCGGTCGTTTCGATCCCGTGCGGGGCTCCCTCGGCCATTCCTCGGTCGTTCCGATCGTCTACGCCATGGTGGGGGAAAGGTGCCGATTCTACCTAGGGTGAGGAGTCGTCCTCGCTCGCGCCCTCACGAGCGCGCCCGCTCGTGCTCCGGGCCGACTCGCTTGCCGCCCAGCCGAATACCCCTTTGGACATGGTGGACGCTTCGGCAAGCTTCCGGGCGCGGTTGACCGACACTCGCACCTCGTGCGCCGCCGGCAGCTCCGGCTCGGCCTGCGTGGCCCACTCCGCGAGCTGACCGGCCAGGCGCAGATCGCCCTCAGCCGCCAGCGTGGCGGCCCGTTCCGCGAGCCGTTCTGGACCTCCGGCCAGCGCCGCGACCTCGGCCGCGAGGCTCGCGTCCGCGGGCGGCTTCAGACGGGCGGGATTGCCGTCGTACCAGCCGCCGTACAGGCGCCAGATGTTGCGGACCACGAACTCGGGTTCGTCGTACACGGCCTGGAGGTACGGCTTCGCGAGGAGCTCTTCGGGGTACTCGACCGAGTTGACGATCTCGTCGAGTCGGGCACCCGCGTTCATCATCGCCACGGTCTGGTCGTGGAGTGTCTCGAGGAACGCGGCGACGTCGCTCAGCGCCGTACGGACACGCTCGACTCCGACGATCGGTAGGCCGTGACCCGGTAGCAGTATCTCCGCGCCGAGTCCGGCCATCTCGCGTGCCGCGACCGCCCACTCGAGTGGGTAGCGCTGGACCTTCTGGGGATTGCCGCAGTTCGGCGAGGCCCAGATGAAGAGGTCGCCGGCGCAGAGCACCTTGCGGTCGGAGACCCAGGCCCAGACGTGGTCGTCGGTCTCGCCGCGCGCGTGGTGGAGCTCGATGCGCGTGCCGCCGACGTCGAGGTGGAGCTTGTCGGAGAAGGTCTCGTCCGGGTAGCGGTAGTCGACCGGCCAGCGCAGATCCGGGCTCTGGAACTGCCGTTGGTTGATGATCTCGTTGTAACCGGCAGTTGCCCGGTAGCGATCGAAGCGGGCGCCGATGGCCTCGTGGGCGATCACGCGCGGCGCGGTGGCGCCCGCGGCCGCGGCGTCGGCTTCGTACAGCTCGACGCCGAAGCAGTGGTCGATGTGCCCGTGGGTGAACACCGCGGTGTGGAGCTGGCGATCGGTCCAGCGGCGAAGCGCCTCGTGTGCAGTGGGAGCGAGGAAGGGACTGCCGGTGTCGATGAGCACCAGTCCGTCGTCGGTGCCGATGGCGGCGACGTTGGCGAACGACGCGACGAACGCGACGTCGTCATCGAAGGTCGCGAGCTCGCCGAACTGGTTGAAAGGATGATGTTCCTCGAGCGGAATGGCACCCGTCCAGAGGTCGTCGGCGATGCTCAGCAGCTCCTGGGTCATGGAGCTCACCCTAGAAGCCCCTCGAGCATCGCCATGGTGCGTCGGTCTCCTGTCCAGCCGGCGTCAGGCAGGCGGGCATGGTTGCCCGTGAAAACGGAACGTGTTCTACTTCTGTGATGTCGAGCGACGCCATCGGTGCCGCCGCCGCGGACCGGGCCACTGCCGTGACCGCGGGGTCGGCCGAGCCGACCGCGCTGGCACGCAACCAGGCCGCGCGGCGTCGACGTGTGCTCGACGCCGCGCTGCGCCTCGCCGACGAGGGCGGGTTCGAAGCGGTCCAGATGCGCGACGTCGCGGCCGCGGCCGGGGTTGCGCTCGGCACGGTCTACCGCTACTTCGATTCGAAGGAGCGGCTGCTGCTCGAAGCCAACGGGGAAGGGGTGGAAGCCCTCGGACGACGTCTGGCCGAGCACCCACCCGCCGGTGCCAGTGCCGCGGATCGGGTCGTCGACGTGCTCAACCGCGCCTGTCACGCCCTGACCCGTCGGCCCGAGGCGACGGCCGCGATGGTGCGGGCAATGGGATCTGCCCGGCCGACCGAGGCCGACGTGGTCCGTCGCATCACCCTCGCGATCGACGGCATCATCACCTCGGCGATGCACCCGGGCGAGCCGACCGAGCGTGACCTCGCCGTCGCTCGAATCCTGAGCCAGGTCTGGTTCTCCTCGCTCATCGGCTGGGTCGGGGGCGTGGACCAGCCGGAACGAGTGGCGGCCGACCTCGAGGTGGCAACCCGATTGCTCTTGGACTAGCGGTCCGGTGGCCGCGAGCCGGCAGGTCCGGCGAGCGGTTGTCGGGTGAAACGAGAACGTGTTCTACTTGTCGACCATGACGACTCCGACGCAGTTCAACTTCGCGGATCTCTTCGAAGCCATGGTCGATGAGGTTCCGGATCGGACCGCCATCGTCGTCGGTGACGATCGCCGCACCTACGCCGAGCTCGAAGCGCGCGTCAACCGGCTCGCGCATCACTTCGGGGCGGCGGGCGTCGAGCGGGGCCGTCACGTCGGCATCTACGCGCACAACAGCATCCCGTGGGTCGAGTCGATGTTTGCGCTCCAGAAGATCGGCGCGGTGCCGGTCAACGTCAACTACCGCTACGTCGAGGCGGAGCTGCGCTACCTGTTCGACAACGCCGATCTCGTGGCCGTCGTCGTCTCACGCGAATTCGCGCCCCGAGTCGCGGCTATCGCTGGTGATCTCCCGAAGCTGCGGCACACCGTCGTGGTCGAAGACGGCAGCGGCGCCGCGCTCGACGGGCTTCCCGATGCGATCGAATACGAGGCCGCGCTGGCCGGGGCGTCGCCCGGCAGGGAGTTCGCGCCCCGATCACCCGATGACATCCACATCATCTACACCGGCGGTACGACCGGCATGCCCAAAGGTGTGATGTGGCGTCAGGAAGACATCTTCTTCTCGCTCTGCGGCGGCATTGACGCGTACACGAACGAGCGGGTCTCGTCACCGGCCGCGCTGGTCGAACGGGTGCGTGACGGTGCGGCGCCCATGACGTTGTTCACGGCCGCGCCGCTCATGCACGGCGCGGGTCAGGTGGCGACGATTCGCAGCGCGATCTCCGGTGACACCGTGGTGCTCATGCCGCGCTTCGATGCCGAGACGGCGTGGCGCACCGTGGAGCGGGAGCGGGCCAACACGCTTATGATCACGGGTGACGCGATGGCGCGGCCTCTCGCCGACTCGCTCGCCGAGCTTCAAGGCGAGCTGGATCTTTCGTCCCTGGTCGCGGTGTCGTCGAGCGCGGCGATCTTCTCCCAGTCCATCAAGGACCAGTTCATGGATCTCCTGGCGGACATCGCGGTCGTCGACTCGGTCGGTGCCACCGAGACCGGCATGAACGGCGTCAAGGTCGCCGAACATCACGAGCGCTCGCACGGGGGCCCGGCGACGGTGCAGCCCTCGCTCGACTCGATCGTCGTGGACGACGACCTCCGCCCGGTCGTCCCCGGATCGGGCCAGGTCGGCCGGCTGGCTCGCACGGGCAACATCCCCCTCGGGTACTACAACGATCCCGAACGCAGCGCGCAGGTGTTCTTCGAAGCCGACGGTGTCCGATACTCCGTGCCGGGTGACTTCGCGAAGGTCGAGGCCGACGGGCAGCTCACGCTCCTGGGGCGGGGCTCGATCGTCATCAACTCCGGCGGTGAGAAGATCTTCCCCGAAGAGGTCGAAGGCGCGCTCAAGGCCCACCCGGACGTGTTCGACGTCCTCGTCGTGGGAGTGCCGGACGAGCGTTGGGGTGAGCGCGTCACGGCGGTGGTCCAGGCGCGGCCCGGCCGTGAGGTCACCGTCGAAGGGCTGCGCGAGCACTGCAAGGATCAGATCGCCTCCTTCAAAGCCCCGAAGCAGATGTTCCTCGTCGACCAGATCGTGCGCGCTCCGAGCGGCAAGCCCGACTACCCGTGGGCGAAGCAGCACGCGCTCGACCGTGCTGAATCCGACGCCTGAGCGCGGCCGGCGGTCCCGCCGCGCGGGTGTATCGAGCCGGGCTCGACGACGTAGCGGGTGGGTTCGTCGCGGCCGCGCGGTCCCTGCCCCACGTTCGCGCGAGCATGAGCCGATATGAAGCAGGTCGATATGAAGAAGGGTGTGGCGAGCGCGCTCGTGGTGCTGCTCGTGCTCGGGCTCGGGGTTGCCGGCGTCTTCGCGATCGTCGGCGGCGGCGACGCCTCGAACGGGGCGTCCTCGTCGGGGCCCACCGCGAGCACGACCAGCACAACCCGCGTCGAGTTCAGCGGGGATGGCGCGGGCCCGTACTGCGAGGCGGACGCGCGTCTGAATGAGGAGCTCACCGCGCAGGTGCCGGCATCGAACGATCCGGCCGCGGTCGAGGCCTTCTTCGACCAGCGTCTCGCGGCCATCCGCGAGCTCGAACAGCTCGCGCCCGACGAGATCAAACCCGACGTCTCCATCACCGTGGGCGCCTTTGAGGCTTTCCGGCCCGTGTTTGCGGGAGTCGGGTGGGACGAGAGTCAGGTCTCGGCCGCCGACACGGCGGTGATCCAGTCCCCCGAGGTCGTCGCGGCCGGCCAGCGCCTTCAGCAGTACGGCGAGCAGGTCTGCAGCCTCGCGGCTCAAGGGTGAGGCACCGGCCCTGATGGGGCGGCGAGCCGATCTCGTGGTCGCGGCTGACCACGTCGTCGAGGTCGATCCGGTGTTCGCGGATCTGGTCGCGCGGGTGGGCCCGCCGGACTTGCGCCGCGGGCGTCCGCGCCGCGAGCACTTCGCCGAGCTCGCCCGGGCGATCTGCTACCAGCAACTTGCGGGCAAGGCTGCGGCGGCGATCCACGGACGCTTCGACGCGCTGTTCGAGGACGGGCCGACACCGGAGACCGTGCTCTCGGTTCCGCTCACCGAGCTGCGGGGCGCAGGTCTGTCGGGAGCGAAGGCCGCGTCGATACGAGATCTCGCCGAGAAGGTGCGCGACGGAACGGTCGAGCTGGACCGAGTCGGCCGGTTGACCGACGACCAGATCGTCTCCGAGCTCGTACAGGTGCGCGGCATCGGCCGCTGGACCGCCGAGATGTTCCTCATGTTCCAGCTCGGACGTCTCGACGTGTGGCCCGTCGGCGACTACGGCGTGCGCAAAGGCTTCGCGCTCGTGCATGGCCGGCCGGATCACCCCGCTGAGAAGGAGCTCCAACCACTCGGCGAGCCCTACCGCCCCTATCGGTCGGTCGCGGCGTGGTACTGCTGGCGCGCCGCCGACACCATCACGCTCTGACGTTCGGGCACGCTCTGACGTTCGGGCACGCTCTGACGTTCGGGCACGCTCTGACGTTCGGGCACGCTCTGACGTTCGCGCACGCTCTGACGTTCGGGCATGCTCTGACGTTCGGGTCCCCGGGTTCGAGGGGTCACCGCGTCTAGGTTCGATGACCGCGGGTGTCACCGCGACACGTTTCGCGGCGGGGTTCGGGCAGCCCGCCAAGGGGGCGATCATGACGACGACGGCTGAGCCAGCCACCGGCGCGCGCACGCCGAGGCGGGCGCACCGGGCCTGGATGTGGATGGCCGGCGTCGCCGGGGTCGCGATCATGGCGGGTCTGCTGTTCGGTTACGACCAGGGCGTCATCTCCGGTGTCCTGAGCTTCCTCGGGCCGCAGTTCCACCTCTCGTCCACCATGCAGGAGGTCGTGACCAGCTGGGTCACCCTCGGCGCGCTGTTCGGGGCGCTCCTCGCCGGCGGGGTCGCGGACCGGTTCGGCCGCAAGCCGGCACTGCTGTCGGCCGGCGTCTTGTTCTCGATCGGGGCAGTCACGCAGGCCGCCGCGGGCGCCACGGAGGTGCTCGTTGCGGGGCGATTCGTCATCGGCCTCGGCGTCGGCGTCGCTTCGGTCGCCGCGCCCCTCTACGTCGCCGAGATTGCCCGCTCCGACGTTCGAGGCCGGATGGTCTCGACCTACCAGCTCGCGATCACGATCGGCATTCTCGCCGCGTACATCGTTGACGCGGTGTTGACCCCGGCGCAGTCCGAGCTCGCGACGTCCAGCAACTGGCGGTGGATGCTCGGCGGCGCGCTCGTGCCCGGAGTGCTGCTCATCGTGTTGATGTTCGTCATGCCGGAGAGCCCGCGGTGGCTGATGAAGGCCGGTCGCCGCGATCAGGCCCGAGCCGTGACCATCAAGGTCGTCGGCGCGGCCGGCGTGGACGAGCGGCTGGATCGCATCGAGGCCGACGTGCGGGCCGAGGCGAAAGACCGCGCCACGTGGGGCGAGGTCTTCTCGCACCGGGTCCGGCCGATGTTGGTCGTCGGGGTCGGACTCGCGCTGTTCCAACAGGTCACGGGGATCAACGCGGTGATCTACTACGCGGACGAGATCTTCGCCCGTGCCGGGTTCACGACCGCGGCCGAGCAGACCGACGCGACTCTCCTCGCCGTCGGGTGCGTCAACGTGCTCGCGACCCTCGTGGCCGTCGCGTTCGTCGACCGCTTCGGCCGCAAGCCGCTACTCCTCGCCGGACTGATCGGCATGTTTACCAGCCTCACCGCCCTCGGGTTCGGGTTCCTCGCGCTCGACGAGGCGCCCAAGGGCGCCGGCCCCAGCCTGACCGGCATTGTGGCGCTCGTCTGTCTCGTCGTGTACATCGCGTCGTTCGCGTTCTCGCTCGGACCGATCGTCTGGACCGTGATCTCGGAGATCTTCCCCAGCCGAATCCGAGGTCGCGGCATCTCCATCGCCACCGCGGCCAATTGGGCCGCCGCGTTCGTCGTCAGCCAGACCTTCCTGTCGCTGCTCGACGGGATCGGAGCGCCGGCCACATTCTGGCTGTTCGCCGCGTTCTGCGGGGCTGCGTTCTTGTGGATCTGGCGAGTTGTGCCCGAGACGAAGGGTAAACGGCTCGAGGATATCCAGGCCGCTTTCGCGGAGCACGCCGCGAGTCGCGCCGGCGCGTGACCCCGCTCACGCGAGGGCGCCGGACTCCTTGAGCCGGGCGACCTCGGCCGCGTCGATGCCCCAGTCGGCCAGCGCGGAATCGGTGTCGTGGCCCGGGACGACCGGTGCCGTCGGCGTCGACGGGGAGGTACGGCTGAAACGCGGCGCGGGCGCCGCCTGGGGTGCGCCGTCGATCTCGATGAACGTCTCGCGGGCGACGTTGTGGGGGTGGGCGCGCGCCTCGCGCATGGTGAGCACCGGCGCGAAGCACACCTCGTAGCCCGAGAAGAGCTCGACCCACTCGTCGCGGGTCCGGGTACGAAACAACGTGACGAAGCGCTCCTTCAACCCCGGCCAGGTCGTCTTGTCCATCTGCGTGGCAGGGTCGAGGTCGGCGAATCCGAGCGGTGTGAGCACACGGACCAGCTCGGCGTAGAACTGCGGCTCGTAGCTCGCGATCGAGATCCAGCGATCATCGGCGGTCTCGTAGGCACCGTAGAAGTGCGCGCCGCCGTCGAGCAGGTTCGTGCCTCGCTCCTCGGACCAGTAGCCCATGGCATCGAGGCCGACGAACAGGCTCATGAGCGACGCGCTGCCGTCGACCATGGCCGCATCGACCACCTGGCCTTCACCCGATACCCCGCGCTCGACCAGCGCGGCGAGGATGCCGAAGGCCAAGAGCAGGCCACCGCCGCCGAAGTCGCCGATGAGGTTGAGCGGCGGAACCGGCGGGCCGCCCGCGCTGCCGATGTGGGCCAGGACACCGGCGAGGGCGATGTAGTTGATGTCGTGTCCGGGATCGTGGGCGAGTGGCCCGTCCTGGCCCCAACCGGTCATGCGGCCGTAGACGAGCCGGGGGTTGGCGGCCCGGCAGTCGTCCGGACCGATGCCGAGGCGTTCGGCCACGCCGGGCCGGAAGCCTTCGATGAGCACGTCGGCGTGCTCACAGAGGTGCAGCACGGTGGGGGGACCCTCGGGGTGTTTGAGATCCACACCCACCGATCGGCGACCCCGGTCGAGGCTGGCGTACGGCGAGGCCGGCATGATGGACTCCCCCGCGGCCACGCTGGTCGCCCGGTCGAGGCGTAGGACTTCGGCGCCGAGGTCCGACAGCACCATCCCGGCGAATTGCATCGGGCCGATGTTCGGCAGCTCGAGCACTCGGATCCCCGTGAGTGGTCCCGCCATCCGCCGACCCTACGTGCCGCTCAGCCCGCGTTGGTGCGCTTGCCGTCGCTCTGCGACGGCAAGCGCACCAACGGGCGGAGATGTGGTTGTCGTCACCGATCGAGCTTGAAGACTCGGGTCGCGTTCTCGTGGAGGAACTTGGGCCACACGTGGTCGCGCAGCGGCACGTCCGGTAGCTCGGAGAAGATCCGCTCGTAGGTCAATCCGGCGGGGAAGTACCCGCTCCAGATGATCTTGTCGGCGCCGCGGGTGTTGGCGTACGCCACGATCTCGGCGGGGTAGTGCTTGGGCGCGAACGCGGTCGTGGAGTAGTAGAGGTTGGGCCATTTGAGCATGAGCTTGACCGCGAGGTCGGCCCATGGTTCGCAGCCGTGGCGGGTGACGAAGCGCAGCTCCGGGAAGTACCAGCACACCTCGTCGATGAGGGCGACGTCTTGAGGCGCGAACGGGATGCGCGGCCCCGGCACGCCCATCGTCGAAGTGAACGCGACGTCAAGCTCGACACACTTGGCGTAGATCGGGAACCATCTCGGGTCGTTGATCGCGACCTGCGGGTACAGGCCGGCGGGGAATGCGAACACCGAGGTGAGGTGGAACTCCGCGGCGTAGCGCTCGATCGTGCGCACCGCGTCGAGACCGTGGTTGGGGTCGATCCCGATCGATGCGGCGAAGCGATCGGGGTGCTCGCGCACTGCTCGGGCTCCGTGCTCGTCCTCGACGCCGGTGACGACCTTGCGAATCTGGAAACGGTCCATCTCGGCGAGCAGGAACTCGATGGGGTCGCCGATCTCGTCCGCCTCCCACTTCGGCACATCCTTGAACATGTATCCGGCCGGCATCTCCAGACCGCCCTCACCGGCCTTGCTCTCCGCGTCGCGCGCTTGATCGCGGATGTAGGAGTAGTAGGCGAACATCTCCTCGCGCGACTTCGGGATCCCCACCGCGGTGTCGATCGCCCCACCAGCCGACAGAGCCGCGTCGAAGGAGGGACTGATGCTCACGAGTCCGCGGGGGCGAGCCTGAACACGCGGCGGGCGTTCTCGTGGAGGAACTTCGGCCACACGTGGTCGCGGAAGCCTACGCCGGGTAGCTCGGAGAAGATTCGGTCGAGGCTGAGGCCGGCCGGGTAGTAGCCCGCGTAGATGATCTTGTCGGCGCCGCGGGTGTTGGCGAAGTCGATGATCTCGGCGGGGTAGTGCTTGGGCGCGAACGCGCTGGTGGAGTAGTAGAGGTTGGGCCACTTCAACATGAGCTTGACCGCGAGGTCGGCCCATGGTTCGCAGCCATGGCGGGTGACGAAGCGCAGCTCGGGGAAGAACCAGCAGACCTCGTCGATGAGCGCGACGTCTTGGGCCGCGAACGGAACCCGCGGCCCGGGCACGCCCGCGCACACACAGATCGGGATGTCGAGCTCCACGCATTTCGCGTAGATCGGATAGAATTTCTTGTCGTTGATCGGCACCTGCGGATTCAAGCCCGCCGGGAACGCGATCGCGGTGCGCACGTCGAACTCGCGCACGCCCTCCTCGAGCGCGCGTACCGCTTCCATGCCCTGGTTCGGATCGACGTCCCATCCGGCGAAGAAGCGGTCCGGGTAGTCGCGCACCGCTCGGCGGGCCTCTTCCGACTTGCTGACGTTCAGCAGTGACTTGGAGATGCCAAAGCGATCGACCTCGCTGACCAGCAGCTCGACGGGATCGTCGATCTCGTCGTAGCGCGGCACGCCCTTGAACATGTATTCGGCGGGCATCGTCATGGACTTCGAGCCCTCGTCGCGCAGCTGGCTCTTCAGGAACTCGTATTTCTTGACCGCCTGCGACTCGGGGAACGGGATCCCCATGAACGCGTCGACGATGGGCAGACCCTCGGGCATCGGCACGACGGAGCCTCGTTACTCGTCGAGCTTGAACACCCGGCGGGCGTTCTCGCGGAGGAACTTCGGCCACACGTGGTCACGGAACGGCACGTCGGGCATATCTCCGAAGATCCGGTCGAGGCTGAGGCCCATCGGGAAGTAGCCCGCGTACATCACCTTGTCAGCGCCGCGGGTGTTGGCGTAGTGGATGACGTCCTTCGGGTAGTGCTTGGGTGCGAACGCGCTGGTGGAGTAGTAGAGGTTGGGCCACTTCAACATGAGCTTGACCGCGAGGTCGGCCCATGGTTCGCAGCCATGGCGGGTGACGAAGCGCAGCTCGGGGAAGAACCAGCAGACCTCGTCGATGAGCGCGACGTCTTGGGCCGCGAACGGAACCCGCGGCCCGGGCACGCCCGCGCACACACAGATCGGGATGTCGAGCTCCACGCATTTCGCGTAGATCGGATAGAATTTCTTGTCGTTGATCGGCACCTGCGGATTCATGCCTGCGGGGAACGCGGTCGCAGCCTTCACTCCGAGCTCGGTGACGGCCGCTTCGAGCTCGCGCACCGCTTCCATGCCACGGTTCGGGTCTACCTCATGGCTCCCGAAGAAGCGGTCGGGATGCTGCTTGATCGCCTGGCGGCTCCGGTCGTTGCTGAACGAGGTCCCGAGCATCGCCATGGCGATGCCGTGGGAGTCCATCTGTTCCAGGAGAAAGCTGACGGGATCGTCCCACTGCTCCTCGAACTTCGGGACGTCCTTGAACATGTATTCGGCCGGGAACTCGAAGTCCTCGCGCGACTCTCGATCCAGGAGCTGGGCGCGCAGGAACTCGTACCAGTGGCTCGGGTCTCCACTCGGGATCCCCATCATGAGGTCGATGACCCCGACATCGGTGGGCATGGGCATGAAGCGAAGCTAGCCCGCGACCTGACGACTCGTCAGATGAGAGGCGCCGGTGGCTCGGGTCAGCTCCCGGCGACGCCGGGACGTCAGCTCGTGCGGAGCAGCGTTGAGCTCCGGGTGACGGCCGGGCCACCCGGGATGGGCACCCCCGGGGACGATCCCTGCACCCAGGTGACGTCGATGACGTGGGGTTGGTCGTTGCATTCGAACGCGAACGTCACGGTCCCGTCGGCGACATCGCCGAAGGATTCGCCGTCGGGGTTGTCGACGATTGCCGGGAGGCCGCCGCCGGAGCTCGACGGGTCCCGTCCGTCGACGGAGAAGGTCACCGATCCCGCGTCCGGCACCGACCAACGGAACGTTGCCAACCCGACCCCGGTGTCGCACCCGTAGCCTGATGGCCCGACGAAGCTGGCGACCGTGAACGGGGCGAGCGCGAGCGTCGTGGTCGTCGTCGACCCATCGGTCGGACCATCGCCGTCACAGTCGGTGTTGTCGATCTTGCCGTTCGGGCGGGTCGTGCCGCACAGGGTCGCCTGGCCGAGCACGCTCCGGCCCATCTTTGCGCCGGTGAGGTCGGCGCCCGAAAGGTCGAGACCTCGCGCCCGCGGGTGGGAGAGGTTCGCCCGCTGCGCCCGCGCGAGGACGAGCGACGCGCCCTCCAGCCGCGCCTGGGCGAGGTTCGCCCGGCCGAGCCGCGCGCCGGTGAGGTCGGCGTTGCGCAGGTCGGCACGCCGGAGGTTGGCGTTGCGCAGATCGGCACCCTGGAGGTTGGCCCGGCGCAGATCCGCGTTCGGGAGTCGCTCGCCTCTGAGATCGACACCCTCGAGGTCGGCGCCGACGCAGTCCGCGTCAGTGGTCAGCTCGCAGTCCCGCACCGTGCGGGAATCGGGTCCGGACGACCCGCCGCAGCCCGCGACCGCAATCGCGACCACCGCGAGCGGCGCCATCAGTCGGACAGTGGATCGGCGCAGCATCAGCGGACCTCGGCTTCCTGAGATCGGCGAATCGGTGAACTGGCAACGGCTCGATGGCCGTCGGAACGTGCACCGGCGGCGGAAGAACGGTACGGCGCCCGAGCGGTCCGAACAACTCGGGCATTTCGGTCGATGTGCCCGAGGCGACTGCCAGAGTGGGCGCGAGTAGCGTGGCTCGATCGCCTTCCACCGCACGTCTCCTCGGCGGTGCGCGACCTCGTGGCGAGCCGGCGTAGCGGGACTTTTCTCGTTGCTGTTGGCTGTCACCGCGGTGGCGTTGCCGAATGATGCCGCGCCGGCTGCCCCCGCTCCGGACGCGGCGAGCGTCGATGCGCGCGTGGATGCCGCCCAGCGCGAGAGCGACCGCGTCGCGTCCGAGTACTTCGCCGAGCTCGGCCGCTACGAGGTCTTGGGGAGCGAGATCACGGCGATCGAGGATCGGATCACCGACATTGTCAATGACTCCAAGCAGCTCCACGAGGTGGTCAAGCGCCGAGCGGTGGAGGCCTACAAGAACGGCAACGGTGGCGTCGAGATCTTCCTCGACGGCCGAGACATCGCCGACGTGGCGCGTGGAGCCAAGCTCCTCGCGACCGCGAACGCCCGCGACGACAAAGCCGTCGACGAGCTCAAGGAACTGACCGCGGATCTCGATCGTCGGCGCGAGGAGCTCTCGCAGACCCGCCGGGACCGCACCGCGGCGCTCGACGATCTCAAGGGCGCGCAGCGCCGCGTTGACGCCAATCTCCGGGCCGCGCTCGCCGATCGGGACGAGGTGTCAGCGCGGCTGGCGGCGCAGGCCGCTGCCGACGCGGCCGCCCAGTCGGCCGACCGCTCGTCCACCAGTACGTCGGGTGGCTCGTCGTCGCCGGCCACGGTGGCTCCTCGGAGCTCTCCGCCGCCGACGGCTGCTCCACCCCCGCCGTCGCCGGGTGCACACCCGAACCACGACGATCCGTTCATCAGTTGCGTCCGGGCCCGGGAGAGTGGTGGGAACTACGGCGTCGTGAACCCGGCCGGTCCCTGGCGCGGGGCGTACCAGTTCTTGCAGAGCACATGGAACACCACGGCCCAGCACGCCGGTCGGTCTGAGCTCGTGGGTGTCTTGGCCAACCTCGCATCGGTGCACGACCAGGACGACATGGCCTGGTCCCTCTATCAATGGCAAGGAACCGGCCCGTGGGGCGGAGGGTGTTGAGCGGTGTTCGAGTGGAGTGACGAGCAACAGATGGTGCGCGACGCGGTGCGGGACTTCGTCGACCGTGAGATTCGCCCACACCGAGAGGAGCTCGAGTTCGGCGACCTTCCTCCGTACGACCTCCTTCGCAAGCTCATGCAGACGTTCGGGATGGACGCCATGGCGCGCGACTCGTTCAAGCGCCGTATCGATGCCGAGCGTGCCGACGCGTCCGGTAAGTCAGTAAGGAGTGGCGAGTCGGGAAGTGGTGGCGACTCCGGTGGTGGTGGCCGTGACGCGGCGGTGACGATGCTGCCGATCATCGAGCTGTGTCGCTGCTCGCCGGGCATGGTCACCGCGATGGGCGTCAGCATGGGGCTCACCGCGGCGGCGATCATGAGCAAGGGGACGATCGCCCAGAAGGAGCGGTGGGCGCTTGACCTGCTCACGATGGAGAAGATCGGCGCGTGGGCGATCACCGAACCGAACTCCGGCTCGGATGCGTTCGGCGGCATGCAGTCGACGGCCCGTCGTGACGGCGACGAGTTCATCCTGAACGGCTCGAAGACCTTCATCACCAACGGCCCTTTTGCCGACACCACGGTGTTCATCTGCAAGTTCGACGAACACAACCCGCCGGCGGAGCGCAAGGTCTTGAGCTTCGTGCTCGACCGGGGCACGCCCGGCTTCGAGCAGTCCAAGCCGCTGCGCAAGATGGGCATGCACTCGTCGCCGACGGGCCAGCTCTTCCTCACCGATGTGCGGGTCGGCCGCGACCGGCTCCTCGGCGAGACGGAGAACCCGGCGGGTGGGGGCCGCGAGGGCGCCAAGGCCACGTTCACGATCGAACGGACCGGCGTGGCCGCCATGGCGCTCGGTATCGTCGAGCGCTGCCTCGAGCTCTGCGTGGACTACGCCAAGGAGCGAGTGCAGTTCGGTCACCCGATCGGCGACTACCAGCTCATCCAGCTCAAGCTGGCCAAGATGGAGGTCGCCCGGGTCAACCTCCAGAACCTCGTGTTCCGCCAGATCGAGATGAGCGCGGCGGGCCGGGCCATGAGCCTCTCGGAGGCCTCGGCCTGCAAGCTCTACGGCGCGCAAGCCGCGATGGATGTTGCCCTCGAGGCGGTGCAGCTCTTCGGCGGTAACGGCTACATGGCCGAGTACGAGGTCGAGCAGCTCTGCCGCGACGCGAAGGTGCTGCAGATCTACGCGGGTACCGACGAGATCCAGACGACGCAGATCGCGCGTAGTCTCCTCGCCTGAATCCCTCCGGTTCGGGCGGTCGAGGGTCATCGTGAGCCTTCAGTGACACCGACCGGAGGGCCGGAGGCGACACCGACGCACTGGGACTTCCCGCCCCTGCATGCGGCCGACGCCAACGGGGTCGTCGCGCTGGGCGCGGATCTCGAGCCGGCAACGTTGCTCGCCGCGTACCGTCGCGGCCTGTTCCCCATGCGTCTCCACGCGGGCGGACCGCTCGCGTGGTGGTCACCCGATCCGCGAGGAGTGCTCCCGCTGGAGAGTCTCCACGTCAGCCGCTCGTTGCGACGGTCTTGCCGTCGGTTCCGCGTGACGGTCGACGTTGCCTTCACCGAAGTGATGCGCGGCTGCGCCGATCCGCGTCGCCCCGACGCCTGGATCGACGAGGCCTTCGTCGCGGCCTACGGCGAGCTGCACCGGGCCGGCTGGGCACACAGCGTGGAGGTGTGGTCCGACACCGACGACCTTGTCGGTGGCGTCTACGGAGTGGCGATCGGCGGTCTGTTCGCAGGTGAATCGATGTTTCACCGCGTCACCGACGCCTCGAAGGTGGCGCTGGTCGGTCTGGTGGAGCGCCTGCGTCGCGGGGGCGGGACCCTGTTCGACACCCAGTGGACGACGCCGCACCTCGTGTCGCTCGGCGCCATCGACATCGCCCGGTCCGAGTACGCGACGCGCCTCGCCGATGCGGTGGCTCACCCACAGCTCACGTTGGGTTGAGCGTCGAGGCCGATGGCGACGCCTGTGAGCGGCGCCACTTTGGCGTCGAGACGTCCGACGCCGTCACGGTAACCTGAGCGCCGATGCCGAAACCCGTGCTGTACCACAACCCGCGCTGCTCCAAGTCACGGAGCGCGTACGAATTGCTCGAGACCCGCGGGGTCGACGTCGACGTCGTCAAGTACCTCGACACCGCGCCCGATCGTGCGGATCTCGAGCGGATCGTCGACGGCCTGAGATCACCCCCTGCTGCTCTCGTCCGCAAGGACGCGCGTTTCAAGGAGCTGGGCCTCACCGCGTCCGACTACGTGACGCGAGATTCGGTGGTCGCGGTGCTGTCTGATCACCCCGAACTGATGGAGCGTCCCGTCGTCGTGGTGGGTGACCGGGCAGTGATCGGCCGACCGCCGGAACGTGTGCTGGAGCTCGTCGACGAGGAGTCATCATGACCGAGGCCACCGAGGAGACCGTGCGCGATGAAGTGCGCGCCTGGCTCACCGAGAGCTGGGACCCCGATATCACGGTCGCCGAGTGGTGGGCGCGGCTTGCCGACTCGGGCTACGCGGCACCGACTTGGCCCGAAGACGACTACGGCAAGGGCTACTCGCGAGGCCTCGCCAACGTCGTGTCCCGCACGATTGCCGAGTTCGGCGCGATCGGCCCGCCCGCCGGCCTCGGATATCTGCTCGCCGGTCCCACGATCGTGGCCCACGGCACCCGGGAGCAGAAGGACCGCTGGCTCCCGCGCATCCTCAACGGCCAGGACAGCTGGTGCCAGCTTTTCAGCGAGCCGGGCGCCGGTTCGGACCTGGCCGGTCTGCAGACCAAGGCCGTGCGCGATGGCGACGAGTGGATCATCAACGGCCAGAAGGTGTGGACGTCGACCGCCCAGCTCTGCAACCTCGGGATGCTCATCTGCCGGACAGATCCGGATGCACCCAAGCACGCGGGTATCAGCTACTTCGCGTTCGAGATGGGCCAGGACGGCGTCGAGACCCGCCCGTTGCGTGAGATGACCGGCCGCGCCATGTTCAACGAGGTATTCATGGACGACGCGCGCGTCAAGGACGCGGACATGATCGGTGGGCTCAACAACGGTTGGGCGGTGACCAACACGACGCTCGCGGCCGAGCGCGCCGGACTGGGTAGCGGTGGAAGCGGCGCGGCGGGGGCGGCGTTTCCGGGTCCACTCGCCGGTCAGCTCGACCAGAGAGTGGGGAGCTCGGTCGGCCAGGTCCGCACGGGCGGGACGGGCGGCGGCGGGGGCAACATGGCCCGCGGTCTCATGCGCCTCGCCAAGGAGGTGGGCAAACAGGACGATCCCGTGGTGCGCCAGGGCATCGCCCGGCTGTACACGCTCGGCGAGCTCGGCAAGTACACGATGCTCCGGGCCAAGGCCGGCAGCGCCGCGGCCGGTGGTCCCAACATCGGCAAGCTCATGATGAGCGACATGTTGCGCCTCAACCGCGAGGTCGGCTCACACATCCTCGGGCCGGACACCATGCTCATGGGTGAGGACGCCCGCAACGGAGGGATGTTCCAGGAGGGGATCCTGTTCTCGCCCGGACCGTCGATCTACGGCGGCACCGACCAGGTGCAGAAGAACATCCTGGGTGAGCGCGTCCTCGGCCTGCCGAAGGAGCCCGACCCGAACAAGGGCAAGCCGTTCAGCGAAGTTCCGAAGAACGCCTGACCGCCGCGTCGATGGACATCGGGCTCACCCTTCCGTGGTGGAGCCGGGCCGACCGGCGCACGATGCTCGAGTGGTGTCGACGCATCGACGACGGTCCGTTCTCGTCACTCGCGGCCGGGGACCGCATCGCGTACTCCGGTCATGACCTCATGACGCTGCTGACGTTCGCGGCGGCGGTGACCGAACGCGTCCGTATCATGGCGGCCGTCGTCGTGGCGCCCGCGGCGGACCCCGTGCGGATCGCCAAGCAGTCCGCCTCGATCGACGTCCTCTCGGACGGGCGGTTCACCCTCGGGGTCGGTGTCGGCGGCCGCGAGGAGGATTACCGCATCGTCGGTGCGCCGTTCGCGGGCCGTTTCGCCCGGCTCGACGAGCAGGTTGCGGTGATGCGGCAGGTCTGGGCCGGCGACGAGATCCTCCCGAGCGTGCCACCCGTCGGCCCCACCCCGTTCCAGCAGGGTGGGCCGCCCGTGCTCACCGCCGCGATGGGTCCGAAGTCGCTTGCGCGCAGTGCTCGGTGGGCTGACGGCGTCGCCGGCTTCGACCTCGCGCCCGACCCCGACCAGGTCGGTTCGTTCTTCGGTCAGGTCACCGAGGCGTGGCGGGCTGCGGGGCGCGACCGGTCGCCTCGGCTCACCACCAGCAGCTTCTTCGCGCTCGGGTCAGGAGCTCGGGACCGCCTGCTCGGCTACGTGTCCGGCTACCTCTCGAACTTCGGTGAGGACGCGGCCGCGGCCATGGCGGGCCTCGCCCGGCTGCACGACCCGGGGGCGTTGCGGGAGACGATCTCGGCACTGGCCGACCTGGGGTGCGACGAGCTGGTGTTCGCGCCCACCACCGACGATCCGACCGAGGTCGACCGGCTCGTGGCCGCGCTCGGATAGCCCGATGTTCTCCGAGCTGCTCGCGACGCCGGGGGTCACCGAACGAGTGGAGGTTCGGTCGACGTTCGGCTTCATGGCGATCCACGGCGGATCGCTCGAGCGGGGCACCGCCGAGATCGCCACTGCGGCCGCCCAATCTGCGGGCGCCTCGCTGTACACCGTCGAGCAACCGCCCGACTTCCGCTGGCATCTCCCGTCGCGTCTCACCGACCCAGCCGCGTCCGCCGCGCTCAGCTCGTTTCTCGAACGCGTCGACACCGTGGTGTCAGTCCACGGGTACGGCCGCGAGGGCCGCTGGACGCACCTGCTCCTCGGCGGCGCCGACCGCGACCTCGCGGGGCGGGTTGCCGGCGGGCTCCGGGTCGCGTTGCCGGACTACGAGATCGTGGATGACATCGACGCCATCCCTACGAGTCTGCGTGGTCTGCACCCCGCGAATCCGGTCAACGTCACCCGATCGGGCGGCGTGCAGCTCGAGCTCCCACCCCGCATTCGCGGGATCGGGCCGAGGGCACGCCCGGACCACACCGACGCGCTCATCGCCGCTCTCGCCGGTCTCGCGTCATGAGCGATGACACGGGTGAGCTCGGACGCACGTACACCACTCGGCGACGAGTCCGCCTCGGCGACGTTCGCATTGACGGCACCCTTCGGCTCGACGCGCTCGCTCGCTACGCGCAGGACATCGCCACCGACGAGTCGGATGACAGTGGCATCACCGACGAGACCGGCTTCTGGGTGGCGCGTCGAGCGGTGATGGAGCTGTCGGCCGACGTTCGCCTCGGCACGGTGGTCGAGCTCACCACCTGGTGCGGAGGCTCCGGTCCCCGCTGGGCCGAACGGCGCACACGGGTGGCACACGATAGGGGTGTCGTCGCCGAGATCCGCGCGGTGTGGGTGCGGGTCGATCGGACGACCGGTGCACCTCGGCCGGTGCCCGACCGGTTCCACGAGGTGTACGGCCCGTTGTCGCGGCGCCGGGTGCGGGCCCGCCTCGAGCACCCGTCGCCCGACCAGGCGGGCGAGTCGCGGTCCTGGGCGCTGCGAGCCACCGACTTCGACGTGCTGGGCCACGTCAACAACGCGGTCTACTGGGCACCGGTGGAAGACGCGCTCGCCGCCGCGGCACCCGAAGCCGCCACCGTCACTGGACGTCCGGCGGTGCGGCGGGCCGAGATGGAGTACCGGGGAGGGGTCGACCCGGGTGACGATGTCCGGTTGGTGTTCGGCATTGGTGATCCCACTCGGGTGTGGTTCACCGTCGGCGGCGAGGTTCGGGCGTCGGCCGCCTTCTGGGCCGACTGAGGACCCACCCCGACCGAGGCCCATAGGATGCGCGGCTATGGCACGCCACGATCTCAAGCTCGGACTCCAGGTCGGATACTGGGGTGCAGCCCCGCCCCTGAATGCGCCGGAGTGCATCGCCGAGGCCGAGCGGCTCGGCTTCGACTCGGTGTGGACGGCCGAGGCCTACGGCTCCGACGCGCTCACCCCACTCGCGTGGTGGGGTGCCGCGACGTCGCGCATCCAGCTCGGCACGTCCATCATCCAGCTGTCGGCCCGCACGCCGGCCGCGACGGCGATGGCCGCGATCACGATGGACCACCTCTCGGCTGGGCGGTTCATCCTCGGGCTGGGAGCGTCCGGACCGCAGGTGGTGGAGGGCTGGTACGGCCAGCCGTACCCGAAGCCGCTCGCCCGCACCCGCGAATACGTCGAGATCATCCGGGCGATCCTGCGCCGCGAAGAGCCGGTCACCCACGACGGGGACCACTACACGCTGCCGTATCCCGGGGGTGCGGGCCTGGGCAAGCCCGTGAAGTCGATCGTGCACCCGTTGCGCGAGGACCTTCCCATCTACCTCGCGTCGGAGGGCCCGAAGAACGTCGCGCTCACCGCCGAGATCGCGGACGGGTGGCTGGCGATCTACTACTCGCCGACGATGGACGACTTCTACCGCTCCGCGCTCGCGGAAGGGTTTGCTCGCCCGGGCGCGCGACGCTCGTTGGCGGACTTCGAAATCGCCGCGACGGTGCCGGTCATCATCAGCGACGACGTCGAGGCTGCCGCCGAGATGATGAAGCCGATGCTCGCGCTCTACATCGGTGGCATGGGCGCCAAGTCGATGAACTTCCACGCGGACGTGTTCGCCCGCATGGGCTACGAAGCCGAGGCTCGTGACATCCAGGCGCTGTACCTCGACGGCAAGAAGGAAGAAGCCGCCGGGCTGGTGCCAACCGCACTGGTGGAGGACACGTCGCTCATCGGCCCGAAGGAGAAGATTCGCGACGACCTCGAACGCTGGCGCGAGTCGGTGGTCACGACCCTCCAGGTCTTCGGCGACCCGGCAACGCTGCGCGACGTCGCCGAGCTCGTCCTCGGCTGAGCCTCGGGCAGCCGTTCAGCCGAGGATCACCTGCTCGCGTTCGGTGAGGAGCCACACGAGCCGGTCGCGGTCCAGGAGCTTCGCCTCGTCAGGCGCGACAACGGTCTCGTAGGCCGGTTCGGTGGCCATCGTGAAGAACTCACCGGCCGATGCGAACCACTGCACCGTCACACCGTCGAACGGGCAATCAGTTCGCTCGTCGTCGCGGTCGAGTCGCTCGTTCTGTTCGTAGCGCAGGATGTGACGCGCGATCGACGGGGTGTCACGGTTGACCGCGGCGTGGCCGGTGCGCCAGTGCTCGCGGAACTCGTCAATGGTCGTGCCTGGGCGACGGGGGAAGCCACACACGAGCTTGGTCGGTCCCTTCGGCCCGTCGATCACGACCCGCTCCGGCTCGGTGAAGAGCACCATCAAACCGTTCGCGTCGAACAGGGTCTGCTCGTCTTCCATGAGGGGCGCGTAGGCCGGGTCGGAGAGCATGACGACGAAGTCGTTCCACGAGGAGTACCACTGCATCGCGACGCCGTCGTAAGGCGTCTCGGTCCGCTTGTAGTCGCGAGCCTTTCGCCGGTTGAGCTCGTAGCGGAGCAGCCGCCCGGAAGTCGCCGGGTTGGCGGCCACCCGGGGGGCATGGTCGGTGCTCCACCGTTCGTGGAACTCGTCGATGCCGAGCTCCGGATGGCGGGTCACAAAGCAGATGAGTTTGATCACGACCCGAGAGCCTGGCAGATTCAGTGGCCATGCTGCTCGAGGACAAGGTCGCGATCGTCTCCGGGGTCGGCCCCGGCCTGGGCCGGGCGACGGCCATGGCACTGGCGCGCGAAGGCGCCGCGGTGGGCCTGGCGGCCCGCAACGAAGATCGAGTGCGCGAGATCGCCGACGAGATCGTCGCCACCGGCGGCCGCGCGATGCCGGTGGCGACCAACGTGGTCGATCCCGAGGACTGCGAGCGCGCGATCGCCCGAGTCGTCGACGCATTCGGCGGCCTCGACATCCTGGTGAACAGCGCGTTCCGGGGTGATCCGGGGATGCCGTTCGAGTCGGCCGACCTCGACAAGTGGCGCAAGGTCTTCGACGTCAACGTCTGGGGCTCGCTCCAGCTCACCCAGGCGGCGGTGCCGGCCTTGAAGGCCCGCGGGGCCGGGTCGGTCGTGTTCGTCAACTCGATGAGCGCGCGCAAGATCCGCCCGAACGAAGGGTCATACGCCGCGTCGAAGGGTGCGCTGCTCGTGGCGGTTCGGTCACTCGCCACCGAGCTCGCGTCATACCGGATCCGGGTCAACAGCGTGATCCCGGGCTGGATCTGGGGGCCGAACGTCCAGCTCTACGTCGACTGGCAGACCAGCGAGCGCGGTATCAGCGAGGACGAGGCCATCGCGGAGATCACCGAGGCGATCCCGCTCGGGTTCATCCCGCCCCAAGAGGACATCGCCGAGTCCATCGTGTTCTTCGCGTCGGACATGTCGCGCGTCATCACCGGTCAGACGCTCGACGTCAACGGCGGCGAGTTCTTCGGTTCATGAGCTCGCCGGTGCGGGTCGCGCTCGTCACCGGCGGTGCTTCCGGTATCGGCCGTGCAAGCGCGCTCGCGTTCGCCGATGTGGGAGCGCAGGTTGTCGTCGCCGACGTCGATGAGACTGGTGGCGGCGAGACGGTCTCGTTGATCGAGGCGGCGGGTGGTGAGGCCATCTTCGTTCCGACTGACGTCACCGAGGACGCGCAGGTGGAGGCACTCGTCGCCGGCGCGGTCGCCCGCTTCGGCCGGCTGGACTGGGCGCTCAACAACGCCGGCACGACCGGCGCGGGTGGTTTCACGGCCGACTATGACGTCGAGGACTGGCGCCGGACGATCGCACTGAACCTCACGAGCGTGTTCTTGTGCCTGCGCCACGAGATTCGGGTCATGGCCGCCGCTGGGGGCGGCGCGATCGTCAACATGGCCTCGGGGGCCGGCCTGCGCGGCTTTCCCGGCCTGCCCGCGTACGTGGCGAGCAAGCACGGCGTCGTCGGCCTGACCCGCGCGAGCGCGCTCGAGTACGGCTCGCAAGGGGTGCGGATCAACGCGGTGTGCCCGGGCAGCACCCGCACCCCCATGCTCGAGGGCTACATGGGTGGCGACCCCAAGATCGAGAAGATGATGACCCGGTCGGTGCCACTGGGTCGGCTCGGGCGGCCCGACGAGATCGCCGCCGCGGTCGTGTGGTTGTGCTCGGACGCGGCGTCGTTCGTGAATGGCCACGCCCTCGCCGCCGACGGTGGCGCAACCGCCTGACCGGCCGACCGGTGAGACGCTGATCGCCCGTCCGGTCGGCGTGGCGGACGGATGGACGGACGGATCGCCGGCTCGGGTGGCCTACCCGGTCGCCTTCGCGGCGGACTCCTCGGGATCGATGTCGCTCCAGAGCTCGCGCTCGGTGCCGCCCGGGTCATCGATGACCGGATTGTCGACGCCGTCGAACATCCTCGTCGCGCGTCGGTCGAGGTCGTAGGTCGGCCAGCCGGGATCGGCGGTGTGGGCGAAGCGGATCCACGCTGAGTGCATCGTCTCGGCGAGCGCGGGCCGGTCGGTGCTGTCACCGGTGAACACCGCGGCGCCGGGCTGGTCGAGGTTGTCGAACACGAACGGGATCTCCAGCGCGTGGGTCGAGCCGAGCGCACCGTCGAACGCGGGCGTCGCCCACGTGAAGTAGTAGCTGTGGGCCGAGTGGCCCTTCGCGATCTGGGCTTCGACCAGACGCAACGCGGGGACGCGGAAGACCGCGTCGGATGCAATCGCGACGAGCACGTCGCGCGAGGCGGCGCCGGGACGGTTGGCTTCATACGCCGCGACCGCCTGAGCAGCGCCCTCCCCGAACATCTGCGCCGCCCGCGAGACGAGTCCCGATCCGTCGAGCTCGCCGAGGGTCGGATCCAGGATCAGGAAGAGCGTCATCTCGTCGCGGTTCGTGCCGACGAGCACCGGGACGTTGCCGCATGCGCCCGAACGCATCGCGTCGAGCGGTGGTTCGGCCAAGACGACGCCGTCGACCACCGGCCGGAATGGCAGGCCGAGGCCTCCGTCGGCCTCGAGCATGCGCCGCTGCGCGTCGAGCAGATCGGTCATCGACAGCTCGACCAGCCCGGCGACATCGTCGACACCCGCGGCAGTGAGCAACCCGGCGGCCGTGCGGCCCGCGTCGTCTCGCTTGGCCACGAACTGCGCGGCGCCGCTCTGCAGGATCGCCTTGTGGAACAGGCCCTGGGCGTCAGGTGTGCCGAGCAGCGTTCCGACGCTCATGGCGCCGGCGGATTCGCCGAAGATGGTGACGTCGTCGGCATCGCCACCGAACGCGGCGATGTTGTCCCGCACCCACTCCAGCGCGGCGATCTGGTCACGGATGCCGGCGTTGCCCGACCCGGCGTACTCGGTCCCGCCGATCTCGTCGAGGCAGGTGAAGCCGAACGCGCCGAGGCGGTAGTTGATCGTCACGAGCACGACATCACCGCTCGCGGCGAAGTTGCGGCCGTCGTACCAGGGCGTCGAGCCGCTGCCCATGACGAACGCTCCACCGTGGATCCACACCATGACCGGCCGGCGGCCGTCGAGCCCCGGAGTCCAGACGTTGACCGAGAGGCAGTGCTCGCTGAGATCGTCGGTCGATCCGCCGAGCAGGGAGACGAGCGGGGAGGGGAGCTGAGGGGCGACGGGCCCGAACCGGGTGGCATCGAGCGTCTCGGTCCAGGGATCGGGGCGGACCGGCGGACGGAATCGGGGGGCCACGGCGTAGGGGATGCCGCGGAACGCCTGGACGCCCCGCTCGTACTGGCCGCGCACCTTGCCGGCCTGGGTGTCGACGAGCGTGGGCTCGGCCTGTCCGTCCACGGTGTGACCTCCTGGGTGGCGGGCTCCCGGTCAGGCTAGGGGACGACCAGCGCGGGGATCACTCGGCCGGGTTGGCGGCGGAGGCGGCGCCGATGATCCCTGCGGCGTTCAGCAGCTGGGCGGGCACGACATCGGCGCGGGTCTTCAGGTGGGGTACGAACTTGTCGCTCTTCTTGCTGACCCCGCCACCCAGGATGATGAGTCGCGGCCACAGCACCCGCTCCATCGCGGCGATGACCTCATCGAGGCGCTCGGCCCACCTTGCCCAGCTCAGGTCCTTTTCCTCGCGCACGCTCGCCGCGGCGCGCTGCTCGGCGTCCTTGCCGCGCACCTCGAGGTGGCCGAGCTCGGTGTTGGGGACCAACGCGCCGTCGACGAACAGTGCGCTGCCGATGCCCGTCCCCAGCGTCAGCATGAGCACGACCCCGGACTCACCCTTGCCGGCACCGTGGCGCATCTCCGCGATGCCCGCGGCGTCGGCGTCGTTCACGACGACGAACGGGCGTCCGCACTCCTGGGCGAAGAGATCGGCCGCGTCGGTGCCGATCCACGAATCGTCCACGTTCGCGGCGGTGAGCGCGGTCCCATCGCGGATGACCGCCGGGAACGTGCAGCCGACCGGTCCGGTCGTGTCGAAATGGGCGACGATCTCGGCGACGACCTTGGCGACATCGGCGGGCTTGCCCCCCTCGGGCGTCGCGATCCTGAGTCGGTCCTCGGCAAACTCACCTGCGTCGAGGTCGACCGGCGCCCCCTTGATACCGGTACCGCCGATGTCGATGCCGAGCGTGGGTGCAGCCATGGCCAAGATTCTGCCTCCTGGTCTCCGATGCCTCGTGGTTCTTCGGTATAGGTTCGGCCGCGGATGAGCGCGAATCGCCACGAAAGCCAGCGGGTCCGACGGCCAGTGCGCCGCGCCGCGCCCCTCACCGTCTCGAATGCTGCGATCGCCGGGTGAGCTCGGCGGCGATCGCCGGGGTCGGCGAGACCGACTACGTCCGCGGGTCGGACCGGCTGCCGGTCCAGCTCATGCTCGAAGCCGCCGACGCGGCCATCGCCGACGCGGGACTGACTGCGGCCGACATCGACGGCATCGTGCCACCTCCCGGCTACACCACCGTCGAGGAGCTCGCGGCGAACCTCGGGGTGGAGACGGTCAACTGGTCGGTGACGGTGCATATGGGTGGGGCGAGTGGCGTCGCCGCGATCGGCGACGCCGCGGCCGCAGTACAGGCCGGTCTGGCCCGCAACGTCTTGGTTGTCGTGGGCTGGAACGGCTACTCCGCGTTCCGGCCTCGCCCGGGTGTGCCCGTGCCGCGGCGGGGGCTCGACGCGAACGCGGTGGGCGACGTCGTGTTGGACTATTACCTGCCCTACGGCGCGCGCTCGGCCGCGCAGTTCTACGCGTGGATCGCGATGCGCCACAAGCTGTTGTACGGCACCCGCGACACCGATACCGGTGAGGTCGCGGTCACGTTCCGTCGCCACGCGCAGCACAACCAGCGCGCCCTGATGCGCGGCCGAGAGCTGACCATGGACGACTATCTCGCCTCGCCATGGGTGAGCGAGCCGTTCCGGCTGTTCGACTGCTGCTTGGAGACCGACTGCGCGGTTGCTGTCGTCGTGACGTCGCTCGACGCGGCGCGCAGCGCCCCACACCCACCGGTCGCGATCCTCGCGGGCGCCGAGGGTCATCCGCATCCTGCCGATGACATCGCCAACCGGGCCGACCCGTTCCACATCGGCCTCACCGACGCGGCCCCGCGCGCGTTTGGTCGAGCAGGTCTCGTCCCGACGGACCTCGACTTCGCCGAGATCTACGACTGCTTCACCTACGTCGTGCTCCTCCAGCTCGAGGCGCTCGGAGTCTGCGGGCGGGGTGAATCCGGCGCGTTCGTGCGTGACGGTGCCATCGGGCTCGGGGGGAGGCTTCCACTCAACACCCACGGCGGATTGCTGTCGCAGGGTCACATGTGGGGCATGAATCATGTCGTCGAAGCCACCCGCCAGCTCCGGGGCCAGGCCGGTGACGCCCAGGTCCACGGCGCCGAGGTGGGCGCCGTGACCGGCTGGGGGGATTTCGGCGATGGTTCGATCTTGCTGCTCGGTCGGGACCGATGAGCGGGTTCCCCGAGCGCCCCGGTCGCGTGCTGCCGACGCCGGTCGGGCTCAACGCCGAGTTCTACGAACGTGCCGCAACGACCGGTCGGCTCCACTTCCAGCGATGCGACGCGTGCGGTCGATGGCGCCATCCGCCGCGCTTTCGCTGTGCCGGGTGCGGGTCCGAGCTGTGGTCGTGGTCACCGGCGTCGGGTCGCGGGCGGGTGTTCTCCTGGACCGTGACCCATCGCCCCGTCGACCCCGCCTTCGCGGCTGAGCTTCCCTACGCGGTGCTCGTCGTCGAGATGGACGAGGGGGTGCGCGTGGTGGGCAGCCTCATCGGTCTCCCACCGGGTCAGCTCGAGCTCGACCTGCCCGTGGTTGCCGAGCTCGAGATCGTTGCAGCCGAGGTCGCGCTGGTGCACTTCCGCCCGGTGGGCCCGTCCCCCGGACCCGGCATCCCGACCGCGGCGGTCGACTGAGGTTTCCTACCGCATCACGTCCCAGACGATCCCGCCGTCGGGTGCGTCACCGAGGATCTCCGCGGGGTCGTGCTTGTCGATGTGGCCGATGAGACCGTGGTAGATGCCGTAGCCCACCAGCTCACGGAGGCGGGAGTCGAACGTGGCCGCGACCTCGCGCGGGATGCCGAGCTGCTGGTTCTCTTGCTGGCGGATGAAGCCGGCGCAGTAGTTCATCGCGATGCCGATGCGCCGGTCGTCGGTCTTGTTCGCGCCTCCGCCGTGCCACAGGCTGGAATGCCAGATGAGCACGCTGCCGCGGGGCATCTCCGCCGGGATCGTGTCGTAGGTTCCACCGAGATCCGGGCTCGGCGATCGGTGCGATCCGGGTACGAGGCGGGTCGCACCGTTGGCCTCGGTGAAGTCGGTGAGGGCCCACATGGAGTTGCAGACCGTGGGCGCATGCGGCTTGTCGAGGGGGATGAGCTGGTCGTCGGCGTGGATGGGCTGGGCTCGTTCGCCGGGCAGGATCGCGATCGACGACAGTGAGCTGATGAGGCATCCCGGGTCGAGGACCCCCTCCACGATCGGCAAGGTCTGTTCGTGGGTGGGCACCGAGGTCCACGGCGCGCCGTAGGCGAGCAGGTTGTAGACGCGCAGCGTGTGAGCACCTTCGAACGCGTTGCACGCGGGTTCCACCGAGAAGAAGGTCTCGAGGTCGGAGAGGGATCGCACGAGCGCATCGACGAGGTCGGGTTCGATCGCGTTCTCCACGATCGTGTAGCCGCCCGTGTCGATCCGTTGCAGGTGCTCTGCGACAGTGGGCATGACGTGAGGCTACCGCCGTGAGTACGGTCCGGACCATGGCCATCTACGCCCTCGGCGACATCGAGCCGAATGTGCACCCGGACGCGTTCGTGCATCCCGACGCCACCGTGATCGGCGAGGTCACGATCGGCGCCGAGTCGACCGTCTGGCCGCAGGCTGTGCTGCGGGGTGACTACGGGTCGATCACGGTGGGGGCGCGCACCTCGATCCAGGACGGCTCGGTCATTCACGCCACGCGCGAGCTCCCGACGTCGATCGGCGACGACTGTGTGATCGGTCACCTCGTCCACGCCGAGTGCTGCACCATCGAGTCGGGCGTGCTGTTGGGTTCCGGCTCGGTGGTGCTGCACCGGGTCGTCGTGCGCACCGGGGCCGTGGTCGGCGCCAACGCGGTGGTGCCCAATGGCATGGAGGTCCCGAGCCGAGCCATGGCGCTCGGCGTTCCCGCCACGCTGCGGCTCGACGCCGTCGACCCCGATGTCGTCATCGCGCCCGGTGCCCACAACTACATCCGCAACGGGCAGCGGTACCGCACCGAGCTCCGCCGCCTCGACTGAACCCCACCCC
>Ga0209587_1000189_pt1 | contig 30448 bp, 30 predicted proteins | sample NGEPerD_2_FD_184512 | JGI IMG/M metagenome (GOLD analysis project Ga0209587, IMG submission 184512) | Arctic peat soil microbial communities from the Barrow Environmental Observatory site, Barrow, Alaska, USA - NGEE PermafrostL1-D... | ecosystem: Environmental > Terrestrial > Soil > Wetlands >...
CCGTCGCTCAGGCCGACTCGGCAGCCGTCCCGTCCGAAGCGGTCGCGGCAACGGCGGCATCCACGTCGGCGAGAAAGCGGAGCACGGCGTCATTGAACGCGTTGGGCGCCTCCACCATCAGGCCGTGGGCCGCACCGGTCACGACCTCGAGCCGCGCGTGCGGAACCAGCTCGGCGAGCTCCTCGGCGTCGCCGACCGGGGTGAGCGAGTCCTGCGATCCGGTGATGATGAGCGTCGGGTCCGCGATGTCGGCCAGCGCGAAGCGCACGTCATCGGGTGCGGCGAGAATGGCCTCGACCTGGGCGACGAAGGGCTCCGGCGGCGTCTGGAGCACGACCCGGGCCATCAGGTTCAGCCAGACACCGAACCGACGGTGCAGGCGAGGACCTACGAGCCACTGGAGCGCCTCGCGCGCGAGCGCGGACGTCCCGTCCTCGGCGACCGCGGCGGCCCACTCGGCCAGGAGCTCGCGGCGCCACTGGTGATGCCGACACGCCGTACACGCGAGGGTCAGCGAGCGAACCCGGCCGGGATGGAGGACGGCGAGGATCTGCGCGATTACGCCACCCATCGACGCCCCCATCACGTGCGCCGACTCAATGCCCTCCTGGTCGAGCACGGCGATGGCGTCACCCGCCATCCGGTCGAGCGAGTAGGGACCCGGCGGCCGGTCCGACTGGCCGACGCCCCGGTTGTCGAGGGCGTAGCAGCGATGACGGCGTCCGAACGCCATGCGCTGGAGCGCCCAGCCCCGTGAGTCTGCCCCGAGGCCCTGGATCATCAACACCGGCGTGGCGGCCCGTCGGCCCCACACCTCGTAGTGGATCGAGACACCGTCGCCGGTGACGACCTCGGGCACCGCACCTCCCCCTCGGGTGGCTGGTGGCGCTGGACGAGCCGCGCGCTCGCGAGCGCGAGCACCATAGCCCGGCGACCTCGAGCCCACGGGCTCACGCCGGAGCGACCGTCCTCGGGCGCGCGGACTCAGCCTACGGCGGACTCGATGACCGAACGCACGCCCTCGCGCGCCGCTTCGGCCAGCTCGGCCGCGCCCAACGGGTCGTCGGGCCCGAACTCGTCGGCCAGCCCGGCGACGTCGAGCGCCTGACCGACGAGGACTCGCCAGGGGCGCAGAGGCAGCCCAAGGGGACCTCCGGGCAGAACGGCGACGGGAATGACTGGGTATCCGAGGGCCGCGACGAGCAGGCCGAGCGGCGGCGTCCCGACCCTGCCGGGCAGCCACGTCGAACCGAGCGGCACGGCGGCCAGGTGATCCGCTCGCAAGAGCGCGCTGAGATCCTGGTGGTAGGCGCCGATGCCACCCAGCTTGTGGAGGACGTCACCCACCACGGGCCAGTCCGGGACACCCACGATCCGGAGCCGCCGACGGCGCGCCGTTCGGACCGCCAGGGTGAGCACGAGTGGCTCGACGAGGCCCATCGCGCGGTTGGCGACCAGCAGCGCCGGGCCACGCTCGGGGAGGTGCTCGGGATGATCGACCTCGTACCGGAGCCCGACGCCGACCAGCGGCAGCAACAGATCACGCAGGTGCGGGTCGAAACCGTGAGGATCGATCGGGTACCGGCCGCTCGCTCGGCGGCGCGCTGCCGTCCACGGCGCCTCCGGCGGCTGGGCGCGGTCCTCGTCGATGCCGTAGACGACCGGGGTCGTCACGCGACCGCCTCCAGGGCCCGGAGCGACGTCACCGTCGCCCATTCGTACAACTCCGCGCACACTTCCTGGGTGCTGCGGAAACCATCGAGCCCGAGCGCGTCGTGGATCCGATTGCCGTCTGCCGTCCGCCCGCGCTGCATCAGCTCAACGACGTGACGGGGCACCGGCGCGCCCGCGAGCTCAGCCACGCGGCACGCCGCCGGCCAGCCGGGGCCGAACACCGGACATGGGATGCGAGAGCCCAGGAGCGCTGCCTGCAGTGGCGTCGTCGCGCCCGGACCCACCACATTGAGCGGCCCGTCGTGACCCTCACACAGTGCCGCGACCATCGAGCGCGCCGCGTCCTCGTGGTGCAGGAGCGAGAAGGTGGGATCAGCGAACGCAGGCACGGGGACGACCGGCAGGCGCAGCAACCGACCCAGGGGACTGGGAACGTGCGATCCCACCACCGTCGCCATCCTCAGGGTCGCCACCGCGAAGCCGTCTCGTCGGCCGAGTCCGCGACACACGGCCTCGACCTCGAGACAGCTCCGGCCATAGTCGCTCGCCGGCGCGAGGAACGAACGCTCGTCGGGAACCGCCGGCAACCCGCGTGCCCGTCCGTACACTTCGAGCCCACTGCGGGCCGCGACGCGCTCGAGCTTGCCGGTGCGGGCGGCCGCGCCGATCGTGCCGACCGTGGCGGCCTGCGTGCGTTGCATCGCCTCACGAGGAGTCGAACGGGCATGCGGCTCGTACACGCCGACGTGCGCTACCGCGTCGGGCGCGAAGTCGGTCACGAAGGCGACGAGCTTCTCGCGGTCGGCGGGATCGATCCGATGGAACTCGGCCCGGTGCAGGCGTCGCCGCGGGGGGACGAAGTCGACACCGACGATCTCGGCCACCTCGGAGCGTTCTTCGAGAAGCTGCGTCACGCGGGTACCGAGCGCACCACCCATCCCTGTGACGAGCACTCGCATCGCTGTCGCCTCTCCGATCCGGCGTTGCACCGAGATGGCGCAACCGCGGCCGGCCCTGGTTACGGATTGCTGGTTACGGATTGCTGGTTACGGATTGCTGGTTACGGATTGCGGGTTACTGGTTGCGTTCGTAGATGATCCGCAGCCCGTGAAGAGTCAACCACGGCTCGTGATGCTCAATGGTACGCGAGTAGCCGGAAAACAGCTCCGCGAGACCGCCGGTCGCCACGACGGGACCCTCGCCGAGCTCGGCGCGGAACCGGTCGACGATGGCATCGACCTGCCCGCTGAAACCGTAGACCGCTCCCGACTGGATGGACTCCACCGTGCTCTTGCCGATGACATGCTTGGGCGCGACGAGCTCGACGCGACGGAGCGCGGCCGCTCGTTCGAAGAGCGCGTCCATCGAGATCTCGATGCCGGGAAAGATCGCACCGCCGAGGTACTCGCCCTGCGCGCTCACCGCCTCGATCGTGTTGGCGGTGCCGAAGTCCACGACAACCGTCGGGCCGCCGTAGAGGTCGTAGGCACCAACCGCGTTGGCGATGCGGTCCGCGCCGACCTCCTTGGGGTTGTCGTAGAGGATGGGCATTCCGTTCCGAACACCCGGCTCGAGCACCAACGCCTCGAAGCCGAAGTACCGCTGCGTCATCGTTCGCAGCTCGGCGGTGATCCGAGGCACGCCGGAAGCGATGACCACTCCGGTGACCTGCGCGTCGAACGAGAAGCCGTGAAAGCCGAGGAACTGCTGGATCATCAGCGCGAGCTCATCGGAGGTGCGCTCCGCGACGCTGGCGATACGCCAATGGTCGGCGAGCTCGGACCCGTCGTAGAGCCCGATGACCGTCTGGGTGTTTCCCGCGTCGATCGCGAGCAGCATGGATGCCCCGTTCAGTCCAGGTCGAGGGCCAGATCGAGCTGGCCGGCCGAGTGGGTGAGCGCGCCGACCGAGATGAACTCGGGCTCGGCGGCAGCGTAGGCGCCGATGGTCTCGAGGGTGATTCCGCCCGACACCTCGACCGCCACCGCACCTTCGAGGAGTTGGATCGCGGTCTTCACATCGGTCGGGTCCATGTTGTCGAGGAGGATCCGATGCACGCCCGCGTCGCGCGCCTCAGTCACCTGCTCGAGAGTCTCGCACTCGCACTCGACGAGCCGCCCGGGCCACCGCGCCAGCGCCCGGCCGATCGCGGTCGACAGGTCGCAGGCCACGAGGTGGTTGTCCTTGATCAGCACGGCATCGGACAGTGAATCGCGGTGATTGCAACCACCACCCGCGCGCACTGCCGCCTTTTCGAGCGAGCGGAGCCCCGGCGTTGTCTTGCGGGTATCGAGCACTCGGGTGCGGCCCGCGACGACGGCAACGTATCGAGCGGTCATGGTCGCGATACCCGAGCAATGGCGCAGGAGGTTGAGCGAAGTGCGCTCCGCCGTCAGTACGCCGCGCAAGGAGCCGTCAACGGTGCCGAGAACCTGACCGGCCCGGATCGCATCGCCGTCAGAGACCGCCCAGGTGACGCCGATCGTCGGGTCGACCTGGCGAAACGTCTCGGTCGCTGCAGCGGTCCCCGCGAGCACACCCTCAGCTCGCGTCACGAACCGGCCCGTCGCGGTGACGCCCATCGGGATCACCGCGACCGAGGTGATGTCACCGAGCACGCCGAGATCCTCGGCGAGTGCGCGCGCCACGACGTCGTGGACCACCCCGGCCGGCGGGTCGTAGTCCGACAGCGGCGTCACGCGGGTACCTCACGCGGCAGCATCACGAGCTCAGGTCCGCGGGCTCTTCCGACCACGAAGCGACCGAGGAACTGCGCCGACGGATCCGGGAAATCCAGACGGGAGTGGGTGCCGCGTGTCTCCTCCCGGGCCCGAGCCGCGCTCACGACCATGCGTGCCACCATCGTGAGGTTGGCCAGCTCCCGCTCCCCGATCGTCCGGTTGGGTACGGGTCCGGCCAGCACCATCGCCGCGTGGTCGAGACTGGCGGCATCGCGCAGCACGCCCGCGTCCGCGGTCATCGTGTGCTGCACGATTGAAGGCGTCAGCTCCGCACCATCGGGTCCGCCGGCGGCGCGCGCTCGTGGGCCAGGCGTGTGCTCCGGGCCTGTGGCCTCCAACGGCGCGGCTCCGCGCCACCCGCCGGCGAGCATGCCCCGCAGCACGCCCGATTCACCCGGGCCGACCTGGCCCCGTTCGATGGCGTCGACGACACGAGGTGCGAAGACCAGTCCGTCGAGCAAGGAGTTGGAAGCCAGCCGATTGGCGCCGTGCACACCGGAGCACGCGACCTCGCCACAGGCCCACAGCCCGGGAACCGTCGTCGCGCCGTCGAGATCCGTGGCCACGCCGCCGCACGCGTAATGGGCCGCCGGCGCGACCGGGAGCCAATCACGCGTGGGATCGAGGCCGACGCCGCCGGTGGTGGCCCAAATCGTCGGGAACCGGCTCGGGAAGTCATCGATGCTCGTCGCGTCGAGCCAGAGATGGCCGACTCCGGCCTCGAGGAGCCGGACGGTGACAGCCCGCGCCACCACGTCTCGCGGCGCGAGGTCACCCAGCGGGTGCTCGTCGGCCATGAACGCGTGGCCGTTGTGATCGCGCAGGACCGCACCCTCACCTCGGAGCGCCTCGGAGAGCAACGGCCGTGGGCTCTCTGGATGGTGCAACGCGGTCGGGTGGAACTGCACGAATTCGACATCGGCGATCGCGGCGCCCACGCGTGCCGCCATCGCAATCCCGTCGCCCGTCGACACCGCCGGATTGGTCGTCACGGCGAACATCTGGCCGGCACCTCCGGTGGCGAGAATCGTGTGGCGGGCCGCGATCACCTCGGTGGCGCCACTCGGGCCGATCGCGCTCACGCCGGCACAACGGTCGCCGTCGATGACGAGCTCCGCGCTGAACCAGCGCTCTCGGACCTCGACGCCGGCAAGCTCGGCGACGGCCGCGACGAGCGCCCGCTCGATCTCGGCCCCGGTGGCATCGCCTCCCGCGTGCGCGACCCGCGCCACCGAGTGGCCTCCCTCACGCGCGAGCGCGAACGAGGCCGCGGCACCGTCGCCGGTGCGATCGAACTCCGCCCCGAGGGCGACCAGCTCGCGGATGCGGGCGGGCCCTTCGGTGACGAGCACCCGCACGGCGTCGGCATCACACAGGTCGGCACCGGCGGCGAGTGTGTCCGAGAAGTGCAGCTCGGGGGAGTCGGCTTCGGTGAGCGCGGCCGCCACGCCGCCCTGCGCGTAGCGGGTCGTCGAGCTGGTCAGGCCCGCCTTGGTCAGAACGAGAACGGAGAGGCCGGCTGTGCCCGCGCGAATCGCCGCAGCCAGACCAGCTACGCCGGAGCCGAGCACGACGACGTCATACATGGAACGAGCTTACGTGCCCACGATCGCGAGCTCGCTCACGGACGCAAGCCGTGCAGCTCCCGATCGAGCGCGACAGTCGGCGCGTCCATCGGTTGGTTACGGGAGTCGACGTGCACGACTCGGGGGGCGTAGGTCTCCAGCTCGGCCTCTTCATACTGGGCGTAGGAGATGACGATCACGCGATCGCCCGTGTGCACGAGGCGTGCGGCGGCCCCGTTGAGCACGATGTCACCGGACTCGCCCATGATCACATAGGTCTCGAACCGTGCGCCGTTGTCGATGTCGAGCACATGGACCTGTTCGTGCTCGCGGAGATCGGCGAGCTCCATCAGGGCGGCGTCGATGGTGATGGAACCGACGTAGTCGAGGTCGGCACCAGTCACGGTCGCCCGATGGATCTTCGACTTCATCATCACGCGCTGCATGCGATATCTCCTTGGAAAGGCTGACGGTTCGGACGATGCGCAACGACTCCCAGGTCGACGAGCACGTCGTCGCCGGTGATTGCCAGCGAACAGTTGTCGATGAGGCGGGCACGCCCAACTCGAGCGGCCACGGCGACGACGACGTCACCGTCGAGCTGGGCGATCGGAGCCAGATCGTGCGCGCGACGCACTTCGACATACTCCAACACGACCCCGGGCTCGAGCCTCATGACCTGCCGGGCGGCCTCGGCCACGGCCACCGCGTCACGTTCGCCTCGCACCACGGTCTCCGACGTCCAGAACACGGCCTTGGAGAGGACGGTCGCCGAGGCACGCTCCTCCTCGGTGAGATACGCGTTGCGGCTGGACATGGCCAGGCCGTCGAGCTCGCGCACGAGGGGACAACCCACGACCTCGACCGGATGGTTCAGGTCGCGTGCCATCTGGCGTACCACCTGCACCTGTTGGAAGTCCTTGCGACCGAAGTACGCCCGGCACGGACCGACGATGCCGAACAGCTTCGCCACCACGGTGGTGACGCCATCGAAATGGGCGGGACGGGCCGCGCCGCAGAGGCCCTCGGCAAGTCCGGCGACGTGCACCGTGGTCCGGACGCCGCCGGGGTACATCTCGTCGGTGCTCGGCACGAAGAGCACGTCGACACCCGCAGCCGCCGCGCGGCCCGCGTCCCGCTCGACATGACGCGGGTAAGCGTCGAGGTCCTCGTCGGCACCGAATTGCAACGGGTTCACGAAGATCGTCGTGACCAGAAGGTCACATTCGGTGCGCGCGACATGCATCAACGACTCGTGGCCCGCGTGGAAACACCCCATGGTCGGCACCAACCCCACCGTGCGGCCGGCCCGGCGAGCGTCATCGCTGAGCTGTCGGAGCTCGTCGACCGTGTCCACGACGATCATCGGAGCCTGGCCGCCAGCTCGGGGTCATCGTGTCCGCAGAGATCGAGCGCCGCGGCAGCGAGCGCCCGGTAGGCCACGAGCTCGCGCTCGGGCACGTCCCGCAGATGCCGCTCGACCGTGGCGTGGTCGCCCCGCTCGACGGGTCCGGTCAGCGCTTCGCGGGGCCCCCGGTCGAAGCAGTTGTCGAGCGCGGCGCGCGCCACGGGCGCGAACGCCTCGAATGGCACACCGACCGAGCGGGCGAGGCGATCGACCTGGCCCATGAGGGCGACGAGGTGGTTCGCCGCGACCGCCGCGGTGGCGTGGTAGCGGCCACGCTGGTCGTCGGCAATCGCAAATGCCTGGAGACCAAGCGTGGCGGCCAGCCGGTAGACGTCCGGGTCTCCGGCGACGGCACACCATCCGTCGGCCGGCAGGTCGGCGTCGGGCGCGGCGATCGTGACGAGCGGATGCAGCGCCCCGTAGCGAACGTCGGGCCGCCGTTCGGCCGCAGCCGCGAGCTCCGACAGCCCGCGGGACCCCGAGAGGTGCACGAGGAGCGAGCCCGGCGGGAGAGCCTCGACCGCGAGCTCGGAGGCCTCGGCGATCGCGGCGTCGGGTGTCGCGATCACGATCAGATCTGCGCCGAGACCGACTTCGGCCGACGGGCACGCCTCAGCGCTCAAGTCTGCGGCCATTCGCCGCGTCGACCCAGCCGACATCTCACGACCCGCTACCGCCGAGGCGTGCCATCCCGCGGCGATCAGCGCCCGGGCGACCGCGCCTCCGGCGCGGCCGGGTCCGACCAGCGCGAAGGTTCGAGCTGCGTTGGGGTCATCGAGCTGCATGGGTCCTCCCGTTCCGGCCACGGCGGGTCCAGACGGCGCTACTGCTGAGGAAGGGCCAACGTTACTTCGGTGGCGCGGACCCCGTCACGGCGCCCGGCGAGCTGGTGGCCGGCGGTCAGCTCCGGCGCAAGGTCCGCCAGCGGTACCAGGACGAACTGGCGGTCCCACATCCGCGGATGGGGAACCGTGAGGTCGGGCTCGTCGACGACCTCGTCGCCGACGAGCAGCACGTCGACATCCAGCGTGCGCGGCCCCCAGCGTTGCCGTCTGGTCCGTCGCGCGTCCTCTTCGAGCTGCTGGCCGAGCCGAAGCAGCTCACGAGCCGGCCGGTCGGTATCGACCTCGACCACGGCGTTGAGGTAGTCCGGCTGTTCGGGGCCGCCAACGGGGTCGGTTTCATACACCGGCGACACCGCCACGACCCGGACCCCCGCCGCCGCAATGGAATCCACGGCCCGTTGGAGGGCCATGGCCCGGTCCCCGAGGTTGGCGCCGAGACCCAGGAAGGCGCGGCGCACGGTCCTACCGCTCTGCCCGACGCTCGATCCGAACGGCGACGTGATCGTGCAACGCGTGGACGGGCGCGTGAAGCTTCTTCACCGTCACGGAGACGCCGAGCACCCGAGGATTGGAACAGCAGACCTCGGCGATGCGCGTCGCGAGCCGCTCGAGCAGCCGGTAGTGCTCCGACGTGACGACTCGGCTCACTGCCTCCGCCACCGTGCCGTAGTCGACCGTGTCATCGAGCTTGTCGCTCGCGCCCGCGGCGGCCAGGTCGACTTCGAGGTCCACGTCGATCTCGAACGGCTGCGGTCGAACCTGTTCCTCAGGGAGCACGCCGTGCACACCGAGCTCGCGCAGGCCGGAGATGAAGATCCGATCAACCGACACGCGCTCGCGGGGCTCTCGGCTACTCGGCACGTACGCGTGCGAGACCCTCGTCGAGTGTGGTCGCGACGATCTCTCGACCGACTCTGCCCATCTGCCGACCGGTCTGATTCTCGAGTGCCTGGATCGCGTGCGGGCCTTCACGAATGAGCCCCGAGTAGATGAGGTAGCCGGCGAACACCCCGATGATCCGGTCGCCGAACTCCTCGTGGTGAACGAGCAGTCGTTCGCTCGGATCGTCCAGGAACCTCGCGATCGTCGAGTAGATCGCACCGAGTCGAGCCACCCTCTCGTCGTTGCGACCCAACGGTACGTGCAGGTACTCGATCTCGGCTTCGTCGTACGCGTGGAGGTTGTGGGGGGAATCCAGGAGCGAGATCACGTGGGTGAAGCTGTGCTGGCGCAGCCAGATCAGCTCCTCTTGGCGGCGCACCTTGCGGTGGTTGCGGGCGGAGCCACCGGGTCGCTCCGAGCCGGCCAGCCGATCCTTGATGACCCAGCTGAAGAAACGGGGTTCGAGCCCCTGTGCCCACCGGCCCCTCACGCCGCCTCCTCGGTGGCCGCGACCACGGCGGCAGCGGCCGCCGCCGCCGCGACATCGTGGACTCGGACGAGCGCGGCACCATGATCGAGCGCCCACACGACGGTCGCGAGCGTTCCGTCTTCCCGGACAGCCCGGCCTTCGCCGCCCAGAACCGCGCTGATGAAGCTCTTGCGTGACGTTCCGACGAGCACCGGTGCCTGGACGCGCTCCGCGAGAGCGGGCAGGGCCGCGAGCAAAGCCAGGTTGTGCTCCAACCGCTTACCGAATCCGATGCCCGGATCGACCATGACCGCCCCCGGAGCGACGCCCGCTGCCGTCGCGGCGGCGACACGCTCGGTCAAGCACGCTCCGACCTCGGCCACCACGTCGGCGTAGCGAGGGTCGACCTGCATCGTCGCCGGCTCGCCCTGCATGTGCATGGCGACGTATCCGGCGCCGGCCCGGGCGGTCACATCCAGGATCGGCGGATCGAACCGGCCGGCTGACACATCGTTGACGATCGTGGCGCCCGCGGCGAGCGCCGCCGCGGCGACCTCGGCCTTCGTCGTATCCACACTGATCGCTACGGGGGGTTCGACCCGCGAGGCGAGGCGGCGGATCACGGGCACGACGCGGTCGATCTCGACCGCTGCGCTCACCGGCTCCGCGCCCGGGCGAGTGGACTCGCCGCCCACGTCGAGCACGATCGCGCCCGCGTCGGCGAGGCGGACCGCGTGGTCGACAGCTCGGCCCGGGTCGAGGTAGCGGCCACCGTCGGAGAAGGAGTCCGGCGTGACGTTGACGATCCCCATGACCGGCGCCCGGCCGGTGCACCGGCCGACATCGAGGAGTGCGGTCCAGGTGAACACGGGGGCACAGAGTACCGGCCCGGGGCCGGCCGCAGGGATGGTCAGGTGCTCATCATCGGCGGATTCCCAGCGGCCCGAGGAAGCTCATCGCCTCGGCCCGGGTTGCCGGGTTGTCCTTGAAGATGCCGCGCACCGCCGAGGTGATGGTCAGCGAACCGGGCTTCTTGATCCCGCGCATCGACATGCACAGGTGCTCCGCTTCGATGACCACGAAGGCGCCGTCCGGTGCGAGCTCCGTCACGAGTGCGTCGGCGATCTGGGTGGTGAGGCGTTCCTGGACCTGAGGACGTTTGGCGTAGCCGTCGACGAGACGGGCGATCTTGGAGAGGCCGGTGATGCGGCCGTCGTCGCCCGGGACGTACGCGACATGCGCTCGACCGTGGAAGGCGACGAGGTGGTGCTCGCACATCGAGTAGAGCGGTATGTCACGAATCATGACCATCTCGTCGTGGTCTTCCTCGAAGGTCACGTTGAGATGTTGCGCCGGTTCCTCGTGCAGGCCACTGAAGATCTCCGCGTACATGTCCGCGATTCGATCGGGGGTGCGCGCGAGCCCGTCGCGGTCAGGGTCCTCGCCGATCGCGATGAGGATCTCGCGCACTGCGGCCACGATCCGCGGGCGATCGACCGACCCGTCCATATCGCTCATGAGCTCCTCGAGCGCGCCGCGACGACGATGAAAGCGACGGCGATGACGGCGACAGCGGCGCCCCGGAGGTGCTTCAAGGCCACCAAGGGTACTGGTCAGTGATCACCGAAGTACTCGGCGATATACGGAAGGTTCCGGTACCGCTCGGCGACGTCGAGTCCGTAGCCGATCACGAATGCCGGGGGCACGGTGAAGCCCACGTAGCGCAGGTCCGGGTCGGTGCGCTGGAGCCCTTCCTTGAGGAGGAGGGCGCACACCTCGAGCGATGCCGGGTACCGCGCGGCGAGGTTCTTGCGGAGATAGGCGAGCGTGAGCCCGGAGTCGACAATGTCTTCGACGATCAGCACGTGGCGACCCGTGAGGTCGATGTCGAGGTCCTTCAGGATCCGGACGACGCCGCTCGATCGCGTCGCCGACCCGTAGGACGAGACGGCCATGAAGTCGAACTCGACGGGCAGCTCGATCGCCCGCGAGAGATCGCTCATGAACATGCAGGCGCCCTTGAGGACGCCGACGAGCAGCGGCGGCCGGCCCGCGTAGTCGGCCGTGATCTCCTGGCCGAGCTCGGCGACGCGTTCTTGCAATTGGTCCTCGGTGACGACGATCCGACCGATTGCGGAATCGTTCACGCCGATGCTCCCGTGACAAGGCTTCGCGCCGCCCGTACTTCGGAAAGCTGCGCTCCCCCGGCCGTTGCGGCTCCGGCACTCTGGTCGGTCTGGTCGGCGGTGAGCCAGAGAAAACGCCGCGTCGTCGGACGAACCCGAGCCGCGGCTCCGACACGGTAGCCGACCCTCCACAGCTCGGATCCGTCCGCGTGGGCGACGACCGAGCCGGAGTCGCCCCACACGAGGCGGACACGATCGCCGGCGGCCGTCGCGTCCAGGACGCAGGTCCAGCGCCCGTCCGGCCAGCGAACCGGAACCTCGCGTTCGACCCAGCTCTCGAATCGCCACCCCCACGCTTCGACCGAGCCCGGAAGCTCCATGAAACACACCCGCGAAGCCGCTCCGAGGCTCCCGGCGACGACACGGAGGTACAGGCGCCCCCCGTGGCGCTCGACGCGGCGCGCCCCGGTCAGCTCGGCGGCGCGGGCCGTACCCGCGGCGACCGCCAGGACGCGCTCGACCTCGTCGGCCGACGGCGGGGGGGCGCCGAGCCAGACCCGCACGACGCGCCGCGCGACGACCGATTCGAGCTCAGCGATGACGCGCGCCCGGGGAGCATTCAGCTCGGGGGCGCCGGGCTCGGGCGTAGCTCGCGCGGCATCGAGCGCGGCGCGCGCGATGTCGTCGAGGTAGTCGGATTCGTCGCGAAGCAGCTCGGCCTGGCGAGCCAACACCGGAACAAGATCCCGGCGCGCGCTGCGCACCAGCTGCGGCAGGACTTCCCGCCGCAAGAGCACGCGGCGGTAGGCCGAGTCACGATTCATCGGGTCGTCCAGGGGTACGAGCCCGCGGATCCGACACACTGCGCTCAGGTCCGAACGGCGCACACCCAGCAACGGCCGGACCATCGACCCGCGGCGGGGGCGCATCGCTCCCAGCCCGGACGACCCCGCGCCGCGCAAGAGCTGGAGCAGCATCGTTTCGGCCTGATCGTCCTTGGTGTGACCGACCAGCACCGCGCCGGCCCTGTGCGCCAGCCGGGCGCGTTCGAGCACCGCGTAGCGCGCTCGGCGCGCCCGGGCCTCGAGGTTGGAGCCGGGCTCCACCGTGACCGACCGGGAGTCGAATCGTGCGCCGACGCGCTCGCACGCGCTCGCCACGCGATCTGCCTCGTCGCGTCCACCCGGTCGCAGACCGTGATCGACGTGGACCGCGACCGGCCGGAGACCCGCCTCGACCGCGAGGGCGAGCAGGGCGAGGGAGTCACTCCCGCCGGAGCACGCCACGACGACCGGTGGTCCAAGGCCCGTGAAATCAACGCCCGCCGGGAATCTCATGACTGCCGGTCGGAGGTTGCAGGCGCGTCAGGCGCCGACACGACGGAGCCAGTCGTCGGGCGCAGCCAGCTCGGCCAACGTCGGCAGCGACTCCGAGTCCAGCCAGGCCCGGTCGAGCGCGCGCAGTCCGGCCTCGCGCACGACAGCCTCGCAGAACTGTTCCCCGATCTCGTACTGGCGCATCTTGAGCTCGAACCCGACCAGCTTCTGGACGACCGCGGCGAGCCCGCCCGGGTTGCGGCGCGCGTGCAGGATCCTCGCCATCCGGGCCTGTCCCGCGACGTGATCACGACCCAGCCGGTTCATGACCAGGTTGCCGTGGCCCTCGAGGAGTGACATGAGCGCCTGGGTCTGGTCGAGCAGCACCTGCTGGGCGGGCGTGGCGATGAGCCCGACGAGCCCGCCGGCGTCGAGCGGGTTCCGCCCCCGTCGAACGTCGTCGGTGATCCGGCCGATGACCCGCATGAACCGACTCGGATCCGGCTCGACGAGGGAGAGGGACTGCTCGACCAGCGACAAGAAATACGGTCGGAGCCAGTGGACGCCGGTGAACTGAGCCCGATGCGTGAGCTCGTGCAGCGCGATCCACATCCGGAAGTCACGGGGCCGGAACGCGTACCGCTTCTCGAGCGCCAGGACGTTCGTCCCCACGAAGTAGACGGCGTCGTCGGGAGGCGATCCTGCGGGCGCCGTCGGGTCGTCGGGTACGAGCAGGTCGTACTGACCGAGCACACGCTTGGCGACCCAACCGAGCAGAATGCCGAGCTCGGTGCCGGCGACCGTCCGCCCGACGGGGGCGAGTGGGCTCCGCGCGACGCGGCTGCCGAGCTTGTCGGTCAACGGTGCGAGGAGCCGGCGCATGGACACGACGTTGGCCTCGACCCAACTCGAACGGTCCAGCACTTGGCCGCGCGCCGGCCCGGTGGGCCTGAGGCCGGTGAACTCGGTCACGAGAACCTCTGCTGCGGTGGTGACGTCGTCGAAGTCACGACGGAGTGAGTCGCCGACGTGCGAGTTGGCGAGGGAATCCCGGCCGGAGATGCGTTGAGCGACACGGAGCGCCAGACCCCAGTCGACCGGCTCGACGGGATCGGAACGTTCGACAGTTCCCGGCGCCGCCGAGGCGGCCCGGTCGTTCGCAGCGGTGCCGCCGACGACCGGAACCGTCGTCATCGCCTACCCGCCTCGTTTCACCTTGATGACGCGTCGGTAGTAGCTCAGGGCAACCAGCCCGGCCACACCGACGCAGGCGAGCAGGAACAGTGGCGCGAGCCAGAAGAACCAGAGCTCGGCCGCGAGGGTCTCGGTCACGGTGCCATCGTAGAGCGCTCGCCACCGTCGATCGGAAGCGGCACGGCAAACCCGCCCATTCAGGCCGGCGGAACGTCGATGCGCAGCGCCTCGGCGATGCGCTGTCTCAGCTCGGCGGGGACCCGGTCGCGGCACTTCATCGAGATGACTTGGCGCAGCTCGAACTCGAAGGTGAAACCCTGGGCGCAGGGTGGGCAATCGTCCAGGTGCCGAGCGATGGCCCTGCGTTTCGAGGTCGTCAGCTCACCGTCGAGATACTCATAGATCTCGACGATCGCGCGCTCGCAATCCACGTCGTCGCCGGGATCGCCTTGCGCTGGGTGATGTGTGATCTCGTCCATCGTGTTATCCCCCCGCAACCGTCGGTGAGGGCTCATCGACCAGCCCGCGCTCCACCGCCAAGCTCCACAACCGCTGCTGGAGTTGTTTTCTTCCTCGGTGCAGTCGACTCATCACCGTCCCGATCGGCACATCCGTGATCTCGGCGATCTCCTTGTAGGAGAAGCCCTCCACGTCGGCCAGCAGCACGGCCATGCGGAACTGCTCGGGCAGATCCTCGAGGGCTTCCTTCACCACGGACTCGGGAATCGCGTCCAGCACCTCGGACTCGGGGCTTCGCTGCGCTTCGACGGCCTCGAGACCACCGAGGCGGCGATACAGGTAGAAGTCCTCCGTGGCGTCCAGATCGACCTGCTCGGGTCGACGCTTCTTCGCCCGATAGATGTTGATGAACGTGTTCGTGAGAATCTTGTACAGCCAGGCCTTGAGGTTGGTCCCCTCCCGGAACCCGCCAAAGCCCCGGTAGGCGCGCAGGTACGTCTCCTGGACGAGGTCCTCGGCGTCGGTCGGGTTGCGGGTCATCCGCAACGCCGCCGAATAGAGAGCGTCCATGTAGGGCATCGCCAGCTCGGCAAAGCTCGCTTGGTCAGCCATCGGTCTCATTCCGAATGATCACAGGTCGTTGGCGGAGGCTCGGAGCCTCTCGACGGTCGGATGCGTCGTACGGCTCCACATGAGTTCCAGGTTATCGCCGGTCGAAGCTATTCCGGCTTCGAGAACTGGTACACGGCCACGCCGAGGAATGCCAGACCCAGGGCGATGCTCACGAGCACCATCACCGACACGGGCACGGGCCAGCCGAACCAGGTGACGTCGGGTGCCAGCGACGCCCGGGCGTCCGGCGGGACGTCGACGTAGCTGAACACCACCCGGCGCATGGGTTGCACGAGATAGGTGAGCGGATCCAGCCGGGTCAGCACGGACAGCCACCGGGGGAGCCCGTTGAGGGGGAACAAGGCTCCGGACAGGAAGAACATCGGCAGGACGACGAACTGCATGACGACCTGGAACGACTCGACCTGCTCCATCCGACTCGCGATGACGATCCCGAGGGCGTTGACGACGAATGCCGTGAGCGCCATGAGCAACACGAGCTCGATGAGGAGCACCGGTGAATACGGCACGCCGACGAAGCCGGCGAACACCAGCATGAGCGCGCCCTGGGCGGTCGCGACGGTCGCGCCCCCCAGACACTTGCCGGTGATCAGGGCGCTGCGCCGGACGGGCGCGACCAGCATCTCGCGCAGGAAGCCGAACTCCCGGTCCCACACGATCGAGACGGCCGAGAAGATGGAGGTGAACAGGATCGTCATGGCGAGGACGCCGGGGAACATGAACGTGCGGTAGTTGAAGTTGCCCCCGGCCGACGCCGGCACGATCGAGGACAGCCCGGTCCCGAGCACGAACAGGTAGATGACCGGTTGCGAGAGCCCGGTGATGATCCGGAGCTTGCTGCGCCCGAACCGGATGAGCTCTCGCCTCCACACGATGGACACCGCGCGCAGGTCGTCACGCAGGGTTCCACCGGCGACACGAACCGACGCGACCGTGGCTGAGGCTTGGATATCGGTCACGTCAGCCCCGCCGGGTCCCGGCACGTACGAAGACGTTGTTGCGGTTGCGCTCGCTCGCCGAAGCCTCTGCGTCACGAATCGTGCGGCCGGTGTAGCGCATGAACACGTCGTCCAACGTCGGCCGAGCGACGCTCACGGCGCGGATCGGGACGCCGAGCTCGGCGAACAGACGCGGAACGAACTCCTCGCCGCCCACGACCTGCACGCACACCTCGCCTTCGCTCACGGTGGCCTCGAGACCGAATCGCTCGCCCAGCGCGGCGATCGCGGCTTCGTCGTCGTCGGTACGCAGCTGGACGCGATCGCGTCCGACACTGGCCTTGAGCGCCGCGGGCGTATCGATCACCACGACCTCGCCGTGGTCGATGATCGCGATCCGGTCGCAGTGCTCCGCTTCGTCCATGTAGTGCGTCGTGAGGAACATCGTGATCGACTCGCGCGCCTTCAGCACATTGATGTAGTCCCAGATGTGCGACCGGGTCTGGGGGTCGAGGCCGACCGTCGGTTCGTCGAGAAACAGGACTCGCGGCGAGTGCAGGAGGCCCCGGGCGATCTCCAGCCGTCGCTTCATGCCACCGGAGAACGTCCGGACCAGGTGGGTGCGACGATCCCAGAGTCCGACCATCTCCATGACCTCTTGGAGCCGCGACCCGACGATCGACCGTGGCACCCCGTACAGCTCGGCGTGGAACCGGAGATTCTCCTGGGCCGTGAGGTAGTCGTCCAGGGTGGTGTCCTGGAACACCAGCCCGATCCGACGGCGAACCTCCGTGCGGTCGGCCATGACGTCGAAACCGTCCACCCGGGCCGTACCACCGGTCGGGCGCACGAGGGTGCACAACATGGAGATCGTCGTGGACTTGCCGGCGCCGTTCGGACCGAGGAAACCAAAGATCTCCCCCGGTTCCACGGAGAAGCTGATGCCACGCACGGCTTCGAGATCGCCGTAGCGCTTCTCGAGCCCGGCGACCTCGATCGCCGGTTGTCCGGAGTCCTCCATGGTCCGATCCTACGGTTCAACGCCTGACCCGGCGAAAAGGGCCCGCCGCGGTCGTGCACACTGGTAGGTGCAATGATCGACACGCCGAACCGCGAGAGCCGCCTCGACCGTCTCGCTCGGTCCGTGCAAGGCGCCGGTGCGACGATGTGGGCCCACGCGCGATCGGCGGTGCGCAACCCCATGCGGGTACTCCTGGTCGTGCTCGGCGCGCTCCTCGTGATCCTTGCCGTTCCACTGCTCGTGACCGGCGCACTCCGACTCCGCGACTCCTGGTCCGATTGGCGCCACGCCACGACGGTGACGAGTGACTGGACGCAGACTCGGGCCACGATCGAGGGCGTTCGCCTCACCGACGGGATCGACCTCGAGCTCTCCTACCGGGATCGACAGGGAACGCGGCACCGCACCGAGGTCCATGTCGGCGCGCCCGGTTCCGAGTGGATCACCTCGCCGCTACCGATCCGGTACGACCCAGCCGACAAGTCGAACGTCGACCTCGTCGGGATCGCCGACCCCCACCCGGCCGGCCGCGCGCTCGTCGCGGGCGCAGGACTCGGTGCCGGAGCCGCGGCCGCGCTGCTGGCCTTTTCCATGTGGCGTCGGCGACGCAGCCTCGCGACTGCCGACGACCCGCTCACGGTGCTCCGCACCCCGCTGGTCCTGTCCGGCGCGCTGCTCGTCGCCGGACTGGGAGCCTGGGCCGTCGGTACGATCACGACCCAGGGCTGGACCAGCGTCGTGAACCGCATCGGGGTGCGCGCCTCGAGCCTCTTCGGCGGGTTCATGACGGTCCTCGTCCCGGTGCTCGCGTTCGCGGCCGGCGCGCTCGTGTACGCGTGGCTCACACGCCACCGCCACCACGAGTCGCATACGGGCGTGCTCGGTCGCGCGCACGGGATGATCGACCGCGCCTCGGAGTACATGCCCTCACCCGATCAACTCGGCGCGGCGGACCAGGATGAGACCGCGGGCCGCCAAGGCCCCACCGGCAACACCAACGGGCCGGCCGCCGACACCGAGGGGTCCACCAGCACCGCGTGACGCGGTGCGGCCCGGCGGCGATGCGGCCGCGCGCCAGCCGTAGACGCGGTGAGACCACGAGCGACGGCGAGGGCCATCGAACGCGCAAGTGCTGGTGGAGCCGGGAAAGGGAATCGAACCCTTGACCTGCTCATTACGAGTGAGCTGCTCTGCCGACTGAGCTATCCCGGCGGGAGCGGGCAGTCTACTGACGGGTGCCCGGCGAGCCGGCCGGGAGATGCAGCATGAGCCGCTCCAGCAGCAGGCCCTCGCTGGGGTTGAACTCGAACGCCCGGCGCGCCTGGCTGCACGCGTCGAGCGCCGCGGCAACGCTTCGGGGATCCAGGTCGAGCGGGTCACGGTCGGAGTTGAGCGGCGCCGCGCCGGAGACGAGCGCGTCGCGATACACCGACTCCAGCGCGGTGATGCCTTCCAGGAGCGCCTCGGCGCGGGCGCGTCGGTCCTCGCGCTTGTGCCGTTCGCGCACACGCCGGGTGAGCGTCTGCACCGCCCGCGCCGGGTAGCCCGCCCGCTCGATCTCCTCCTCGAGCTCAGCGACCTCGGCCTCGTGGACGGTCCGCAGGTCCGCTGCCGCGTCTTGCGCCGCGCCGAGGAGGTCCTCGGCGACCGTCAGCGCGGCGGCGCCACTGCCATCAAGACGCGCAGGTGCCCGTACGAACGCGTCCCGCAACGCCCCGAAACGGCCCGCCAACATGCGCGCTCGCGCCAGTTGGCCACCCGCCAATCGGGCCACGACGGGGGCGCGAGCGGCATCCACACCTTCCCGAACCAAGGTGTCTCCGAGTCCCGCCTCATCGAGCGCCGCCAGGTCGATCCGGTCGCACCGCGAACGGACGGTGTCCAGCAGCTCGTCGGGCGCCGCGGTCACGAGCACGAGCACCGCACGATTCGGAGGCTCCTCGAGCGTCTTCAGCAACGCGCTGGCCGGCGCACCGCCCGAACCCGGCGAGCCGCGGAGTCGTTCGGCGTCCAGCAGGATCACGACCTTGCGATCACCTTCGACGGGACTCCGGTACACCTCGGGAACGACCCCGTGGCGAACCTCGTCGACCGAGTACGCCGTCGCCACCGGCTCGAACTCCACGACGTCGGGATGCGCTCGCCGCTGGGGGCGATCGTCGTCCGCGTCGATCAGCTCGGCCGCGAACGCGCGGGCCGCGTCCTCCGCGCCGGAACCGCGCCCGCCGACGATCAGGTACGCGTGCACGGGGCGCGCCGCAGCTTGTCGCAGCCTGGCCACCGCGTGCTCCTGGCCGGCCACGCCGGCGAAGTGATCAGGCACCGAGACCCTCCGCGGCCGACCACACGGCATCGGCGACCATCTCCGGCGGGTGATCGCCGTCGATGATGCTCCACCCCCGCTCGGCCGCGAGCGACCGATATCCGGCCCGGACCCGTTCGTGAAACGTCTCGCTCTCGCGCTCGAGGCGGTCGGTGGGCGCGCGGCGACGGGTCGCGGCAACGTCGGCCTCGACATCGATGACCACGACCAGATCGGCAACAACACCTTGGACGGCGTGACTGCTGATCGTCTCGACCGTGCCGACACCCAACTCCCGGGCGATGCCCTGGTACACGAGTGATGATGGTGCGAAGCGATCACACACCACCCAGTCGCCGCGTGCCAGGGCGGGCCGGATCACCGTGGCAACGTGTTGGGCGCGGTCGGCCGCCATCAGGAGTGCCTCGGCCATCGGATCGATCGATGCGGGACCGTCGAGCACGAGCGTTCGGATGCGTGAGCCCAGCGGCGTCGCTCCGGGTTCGAAGGTACCGACGACCGGCCGGCCGGCCGCGCGCAAGCGCGCAACGAGCAGCCGCGCCTGAGTGGTCTTGCCACTTCCCTCACCGCCCTCCAGGACGATGAACCGTCCGATCATCGTTTCACGCCTCTGCCTCTGCCTCGGCGCCCGCGTAGGCGCCCTCCTGAGCCTCGGCTCGACGAGCCCGACGAACAAGGATCCGGGCGAGAACGCCGGCGCCGATCGTCACGAGGGCACCACCCCACAGCGCGCCCCGAACCCCGGGGAGCGAGTAGCTCACCCCCAGGATCTCCGCGCGGCGGTCCGATCCCCAGATGAGCTTGGACACCCAGTCGAACAGGTCCGCGAACAACGGAGACACGGTCAACGAGATCAGCAGGCAAAGACGAACGATCGTGTACAGCGTCGCGAACGTGCGACCGCGGATCTCGTCGGCCACGTTCTCCTGGATCAGCGTGAACCCGGTCACGTACGCCATGCCCGCCGACGCGCCTGTCGCTGCGACCAACAACACCGCCGACGCGACCGCGTCGACCGACGCGGCCGCGGCGAGGAAGACGCCAACTCCGATCACGGCCGTCGTGAACACCGTGTCGCGCGGCAGCCGCTTCTGGAGCACGACCAAGCCGCCGACTCCGATCGCGGCTCCGACTCCGATCGCGGCCATCAACAGACCGAACAGCGCGGCGCTTCCGAGAACCTTGTTCGCGAACACTGTGCCCAACGGGACCATGGCACCGGCGCCGACGATTCCCCCGGCCATGCCGATCATCACTGCGCGAACGAGCCGGTCGCTGCGAATGAAGCGGAGCCCTTCGGCGATCTCGCGAAACGTCTGCGTCCAGTCGACTCGGTGCTCTTCGCTTCGTTCGGGCTTCGGGATCGGAAGGCGCAAGACGATGAGTGCCGAGGCGACGAACGTAAGACCATCGGCCCAGAGCGCGAGCAGATTCCGGTTGACCTCGAGAGACGAGAGCGCGTCGAAGCCCCCGAGCCACTCGGCGCCGACCGTCAGCGCCGAGAAGATCGCCCCACCGAGTGGGAACGTGCCGTACGCGGCGACAAGCCCGAGCGAGTTCGCCGACGCCAGCTGATCCTCGGGCACGAGGTGCGGCAGCGACGCGTCCTTGGCCGGACCCCACAGCAGGGTGAGGATCTCGAGCGCGAAGGACATGAGCACGAGCCCACCGACGGAATGCACGAAGGGCAGCAGTCCAAGGAGACCGGCGCGGCCGATGTCGCAGACGACCATCACCTTGCGCCGATCGAACCGGTCGACGATGACGCCACCCAGGGTGGCGAGGAAGAAGCCCGGAATCATGCGCGCGGCGACGACGAGGCTGATCGCAGCAGCAGAACCACCGGACAGGTCGCTCGCGATCGCGATGATCGCGAAGAACCCGACCCAGTCCCCGGTACTCGACAGACACTGCGCGATCCACAGCTTGACGAAGCCGCGGTTGGCGAACAGCCGTCCCGAGGCGGCTGGCAGGGGATTTCCCCCAGTCGGGGGGATGAAACTCGCCTGATCCCGGCTCACTGGCGGTCAGCCTAGAAGGCCTATCGGGCAATCCGCGGAAGCTGGAACCACTCCGGTGGACTGCTCGGCCACCCGCCGCCGCCACCGGGCCGACTGACCAATCGAGGACGTGGAACGTCGTGGCCTGCTCGGGCGGCCTCGCGTCTCGCTACTCCGCCGGGACTTTTTTCACGGCGTTCTTCACGGCCTTCTTCACGGCCTTCTTGGTCGCTTGCTTGACGATCTTCTTCTTGGTCGCTTGCTTGACGATCTTCTTCTTGGTCGCCTTCTTCTTGGCCTTCTTCTTGGCCGGGGCCCGTGCGGCTCGCTCGGCCAGCAGATCGACCGCTTCCTCGAGCGTGAGTGCGGCCGGATCGAGACCACGACGAACCGTGGCGTTGGTGCTCCCGTCGGTGACGTACGGCCCGAAGCGCCCGTCCAGCACACGCAATGGAGCACCCGACTCGGGATGCGGGCCGAGCTCGGCGATCGGAGGTTTGGCCCGCCGCCCGCCGCGTTGTTTCGGCAGGGCGAAGATCGCCTCGGCCTGTTCCATGGTGACCGTGAAGAGCTGTTCCTCCGACTCCAAACTCCGGCTGTCGGTCCCCTTCTTCAGGTAGGGGCCGTACCGACCGTTCTGCGCGGTGATCTCCACATCGTCGTCGACGACCCCCACGACGCGGGGCAGCGACAGCAGTCGCATCGCGTCGTCGAGCGTCACGGTGTCGGGATCCATCGACGCGAACAGCGACGCGCGCGGCGGTTTGGCCTTCGACCCGTCTTCCAACTCACCGAGCTGGACGAACGGACCGAACCGGCCGGTGAGGACGAGCACCTTCTGGTCGCTCTCCGGGTCGATACCGAGATCCCGGGGCCCGCCGGCCCCTTTGGCCAGGATCTCGAGGGCGCGAGCGACGGTCAACTCGTCGGGCGGGAGGTCGGCGGGGAGGGGGGCCTTCTCGTCGCCGCGGTGGAGTGACTCACCGTTGTTCCAGACCCGCACGATGATCTCGGCGCCGGAGTCGTCGGCGCCGATACGAATGGCGTTGACCTCGCTCATGTCGATCTGGGCCAGGTGCTCCTCCGACACGAGCTCACGTAATCCGACCGTGCCGTTGCCGAAGTAGAACGAGTGCAGCCACTTCTCGGACTCGGCCTGACCGGCCGCGACGGCGTCGAGAGCCTCCTCCATCGTTGCGGTGAAGCCGTAGTCGACCAGGTGCGCGAAGTGCCGCTCGAGCAGCTGGGTCTTCGCGAAAGCCGTCCATGACGGAACGAGCGCGTTGGCCTTCTTCCAGACGTAGCCCCGCTCGCTCGTGATCGTGTTGATGATCGACGCGTACGTCGACGGCCGGCCGATGCCGGAGTCCTCGAGCACCTTGACCAATGTCGCCTCGGTGTAGCGCGGCGGTGACTGGGTCACGTGGCCGACAGCCTCGATGCCGTGACACTCCAGCTCGTCGCCCCGAGCGACCGCCGGCAGCACCGCGTCGGCATCATCCCGGTCGGCCGGGGACTCGCTGACGTCGACATAGGCCTTGCGGAACCCGAGGAACTCATAGCTCCGGCCCGTGGCCCTGAACACCACGTGCTCACCGTCGCTCGAGTCGCCACCGAGGCGCAGCGTGACGCGCCGCCCACGCGCGTCGGTCATCTGGCTCGCGACCGTGCGCATCCAGATCAGCTCGTAGACCGCACGCTCGTCTCGGCTCAGCTCGGTGCGCACGGCCTCAGGCGTACGAAAGCGGTCGCCGGCCGGCCGGATCGCCTCGTGGGCCTCCTGCGCGTTCTTGGTCTTGTTGGCGTAGGTGCGCGGTGAGCTCGGGAGGTACGCGTCGCCGAATCGTTCCGCGATCTGTGCCCGCGCCGCACCGACCGCCTGGCCCGACAAGCTCACCGAATCGGTTCGCATGTAGGTGATGAAGCCCCGCTCGTACAGCCCCTGAGCGACCGACATCGTCCGACCGGCGCTGAAACGGAGCTTGTTGCCGGCCTCCTGCTGGAGGGTGGTCGTCTTGAACGGAGGCTTCGGGCGGTCGGTGAAGTCTCGTGCCTCGACCGCTTCGACCAGAAAGGTCGCCCCGCGAACCCGCTCGGCCAAGGGTCGTGCATCGGCCTCGCGGAGATGACGGGCGCCCGAGGTCGGATCGAGCATGCCGGTCGCGGCGTCGAAGTCGCGCCCGTTGGCGAGGCGCTGTCCGTCGAGCTCGACGAGGCGCGCATCGAACGCCGAGCCGATCGAGGAAAAACGACCGTCGAGATCCCAGAACTCAGCCGAACGGAACGCCATCCGCTCGCGCTCACGTTCGACCACCAGCCGAACGGCGACGCTCTGCACCCGACCAGCCGAGCGAGCACCGCCCACGCGTCGCCACAGCACGGGCGACACCTCGTAGCCGACGAGTCGGTCGAGCGCTCGCCGGCCCTCCTGCGCCTCGACGAGGCGCATGTCCAAACCCCGGGGACTGGCGATCGCGGCGTCGATCGCGGCGCGGGTGATCTCGTGGAACACCATCCGCTTGACCGCGACGGTCTGCTTGGGCTTCAGCACCTCGAGGAGGTGCCACGCAATCGCTTCACCCTCACGGTCCTCGTCCGTCGCGAGGTAGAGCTCGTCGGCGTCCTTGAGCGCGCGGCGCAGCTTCGTGACAACTTCCTTGGCCCGCCCGTCGGGGGGCGCGTACGTCAGCTCGAAGTGGTCGTCCACCTTGACCCCCAGGCCCTTGCGAGGGAGATCCCGGACATGGCCGTAGCTGGCCAGCACGGTGTAGTCCGGCCCCAGGAACCGACTGATGGTGTCGGCCTTGGTCTTGGACTCGACGATGACGAGTGGTTTGGGCACGGGACTCGGTTTCGGCATGGGATCGGGACGACCGTAGCGGCCTGGCGCTTCAGATGACCCGATCCGGCGAGTGGAACTGGCCGCAGCGTGCCATACCGGGCGGGTTCCCGGTCGCCAGGTGGGGCAAAGAGGCCCCGTCTACGCTGTCTCGATGCATCTGGGCATGTGGGCGGCCATCACCGACGCGATCGATCCGCAGGAGCTGCTGCGCTCGTTCGGCACGATCGGGCTCTTCTTCATCATCTTCGCCGAATCTGGCCTGCTCGTCGGGTTCTTCCTGCCCGGTGACTCCCTGCTCTTCACCGCCGGACTCTTCGCGGCGAGGGGTGATCTCAACATCGTCGTCGTCCTGGTCGGTTGTTTTCTCGCCGCCGTGATCGGTGACCAGGTCGGATACGCGTTCGGCAAGCGGGCCGGGCCCTCGATCTTCCGCCGTCCCAGCTCCCGAATCTTCAAGCAGCAGTACATCGAACAGGCAGACGAGTTCTTCGACAAGCACGGCGCCAAGACCATCCTGCTCGCGCGCTTCGTACCAATTGTTCGAACCTTCGCACCGATCCTCGCGGGCGTCGGCAAGATGCCGTACCGGACGTTCCTCACCTTCAACGTCATGGGGGGCTTCCTGTGGGCGGTCGGGGTGACCTCGCTCGGCTACTTCTTGGGCGACGCCATCGGTGCCGACAACATCGACAAGTACCTGCTCCCGATCATCGCGGTCATCATCGTGGTCTCGGTCTTGCCCGCCGTCATCGAGATCATGCGGCACCGACGAAAGGCCGCTCGTGCCGCGGCCGGCCAGATCACGAAGGCCGAGTCCGAGAAGATGGCCGAGCACCTGCACGAAGAGATGGAGCGCTGAAGCCTCCGCCTCCCCTCGCCGCCGAGACGCCCGGCGCGCGCGTCTCGGCCCCGTGACCGATGCCTCGACCCCGAGGGCTGATCAGTAGCCGGGGCCCGTAGCGCCGGTCTCGGCTTCGACGGCGACGAACTGTTCAGCCTCGTCGCCGAAGCTCCCCGACTTGCGCTTCGAGTAGAAGATCGACCCGAGGAGCACGACGAGCGCGGCACCGGCGATCGCGTACCGCCAGTTGTTGTCCTGGAGCTCGATGATCGCCGGAAGCATGAGCAGGGACACGAGGTTCATCACCTTGATGAGCGGGTTGAGCGCAGGACCGGCGGTGTCCTTGAAGGGGTCGCCGACGGTGTCGCCGATGACCGCGGCGGTATGGGCATCGGAGCCCTTGCCGCCCTCGTGGCCGTCCTCGATGTACTTCTTGGCGTTGTCCCACGCGCCACCGGCGTTGTTGAGGTAGTTCGCCATGAGCTGGCCGGTGAGGATCACCGCGGCGAGGAACGCACCGAGCGCCAGGAAGTTGATCCCGAAACCGACGATCACCGGCGTGAGCACGGCGAGCAACGCCGGGGTCACGAGCTCGCGCAGCGATGCCTTGGTGCAGATGTCGATGACCGGTCCGTAGTCGGGCCGCTTCTCGCCCGACATGATCTTGCCGTCACGGAACTGGTTCCGGACCTCCTGCACGACGATGCCGGCAGTGCGGCCGACCGCGCGAATGGCGAGTGCGGAGAACATGAAGGCGATCGAGCCGCCGATGAGCAGGCCGATGAACGTCTTCGGGTCGGCCACGTTGATCTGGATCTTGTCGAAGACCGTGATGTTGTTCTGGGCGAAGCGCTCGAGCTGGAGCCGGCTGAACGTCTCGTCGGCGATGGTTTCGATGTACGAGGCGAAGAGCGCGACCGCCGCGATCACCGCCGAGCCGATCGCGAAGCCCTTGGTGACCGCCTTGGTGGTGTTGCCGACCGCGTCGAGGCTCACCATGATCCTCTCGGGTTCACCGCTGAACTCGCCCGACATCTCGGCGATGCCGGCCGCGTTGTCGGCGACGGGCCCGAAGGAGTCTTCCGAGACGACGACGCCGGTGGTGGCGAGCATGCCCATACCGGTGAGGGCGACGAGGTAGAGCACGAACTCGATGTTGCCCCCGCCCAGTCCGATCGCGATACCCAGTGCGACCGCGATCGCCAGGATCGCCCACACCGTGGATTCGAGACCGCTCGACGTTCCCGAGAGCACAACCGTGGCCGGACCCGTGCGGGCCGACTCGGCGATCTCCTGGACGGGCTTGCGCTCGGTGGAGGTGAAGTACTCGGTGAGGTGACTCACGAACTGGGCGAGCACGAGACCGGTGATGACGGCGGCGAACATCCGCCACCCCGGATTCGAGAGCGTGGCGCCACCGTTGCCGACGTAGAAGAGCGACACGGCCAGGGTGCCGACGGCAGTGAGGACGCCCGCGGTGATGAACCCGCGGTTGATCGGGGCCATCGCGGAGGAATCATCGTCAGACGCCCGCACCGCGAACACGCCGACGATCGAGGCGAGCACGCCGACCGCGCGCGCGATGAGCGGGAAGATGAGGCCGATCACCCACTTGCTCGGGTCGTCGGGGTAGATCGACTGGAACGCCGAGACGCCGAGGATGATCGACGCGACCAACGTGACCTCGTAGCTCTCGAAGAGGTCGGCCGCCATGCCGGCGCAGTCACCGACGTTGTCGCCCACGTTGTCGGCGATGGTCGCGGGGTTGCGCGGGTCGTCTTCGGGGATGCCCTGTTCGACCTTGCCGACGAGGTCGGCACCGACGTCGGCCGCCTTGGTGAAGATGCCCCCACCGACCCGCATGAACAGGGCGATGAGTGACCCCCCGAAGCCGAAGCCGATGAGGATCGCCGCGCTCGTGTTCTGGAAGATCATGATGATGAGGGTGGCGCCGAGCAGCCCCAGGCCAACGGTGAACATGCCCGCGACACCGCCGGTGCGAAAGGCGACCCGCAGCGCAGCCGCGAGTGATCCGGTCCGGGCGGCGGCGGCGGTACGGACGTTGCCGCGCACGGCGAGGCTCATGCCGATGAATCCGGTGAACCCCGACAGGAACGCACCGGCCACGAAGGCAAGGGTGCGGAAGGAGCCCGAAGCGAGGAACGAGAGCCCACCGACACCATCGAGCCCGGATAGGTCCTCGGCCACTGGCTTGGCGATCTCGGTCGACGTCAGGAAGACGACGAGGGCGACCGGTATGAGGATGATGGCGATCGTGCGAAACTGCCGCTTGAGGTAGGCCATCGCCCCCTCTTGGATGGCTGTGGCGATCTCCTGCATCGTCGCCGTGCCCTGGTCAGCGGCGAGAACCCCTCGCATGAGGACCAACCCCACGGCGAGCGCGAGGAGCGCGGTCAGCGCCGAGAAGATGAGCCAGAACCACTCGGCGCCGCCGAGCTCGAAGATCTGGTAGCCGCCTTCGGCCGCGAAGGTATTCATACCGCTGTCAGACTCCTGTGCTCGTCCAGGTGGATAGGCGAACCGACGCGGCGAGATGCCCGCCCGGGCGCCGGAACGGCGCAACGCTAGGAGTCCGCGCCAGCTGAGTCAATCTGCGCGGAGACGGGTTCAGTCGAGGTGGTACGGAACCGAGGTGACCACCGTTCCCCGTCGGAACAGCAACCGCCCCTTCAGGATCAGCGCGCTCTGATTGTGGAGGAGATGCTCCCACCAGTGATGCACGACGAACTCGGGGATCACCACGGTCACGATGTTGTTGTCCCAACGGGCGTCCATCTCGTCGACGTAGCGCATCACCGGCCGGGTGAGCTCACGGTACGGCGAGTACAGCACCTCGAGTGGCACGTCGATCTCGTGGTCGGCCCACTGGCTCTCGAGCCGGGCGTGATCCTCCTCGTCGGTCGCGACGCTGACCGCGAACAGGTGGTTCGGGCGCATCGATCGAGCGTAGGCAATCGCGGGGAGCACGCCACGGTGGATGTTGCCGACGAGCACGATGACCGTGTGGTTCATCTTGGGTGGTTTGTAGTCGGCCGGGATCTGGAGCGCCCGCGACACACCCGAGTAGTGCCGCTTGATCGCCTTGAACAGCACGACGATCGCCGGGATGACCACGATCGGAACCCACGCGCCGCTCGTGAACTTCGTGACGGCGACGACCAGGAGCACCATGCCGGTCACGACGGCACCCGCCCCGTTGATCACCATGGAACGCTGCCAACCGGCCTGGCGGTGACGTCGGTGGTAGCGAACCATCCCGGCCTGCGACAAGGTGAAGGACGTGAACACCCCCACCGCGTAGAGCGGGATCAGCGCCGTCGTGATGCCCCCGAATGCCACGAGCAGCGCCGCGGCCGCGACCGCGAGGAACACGACGCCGTTCGAGAACACGAGCCGGTCGCCGCGGTTGGCGAACTGCCTCGGCAGGTATCCGTCCTTCGCGACGATCGACGACAGCAGCGGGAACCCGTTGTAGGCCGTGTTCGCGGCGAGCGTGAGGATCGCCGCGGTCGCGAACTGGAGAACGAGGAACACCGCGCCGTTGCCGAACACCGCCAGGCCGAGCTGCGAGAAGACGGTCTGGTCGTGGCTGGGGTACGGGTGCAGTCGTTGGGCGAGCAGCGAGACTCCGAAGAACAGCGTGCCGAGGACGATGCCCATCCACACCAGCGTCTTCGCCGCGTTCTTCGACTCCGGGCGGCGGAACGACGGGACCCCGTTCGAGATCGCCTCGATACCGGTCAAGGCCACCGCGCCCGACGAGAAGCCCTTGAGGACGAGGAATACCGAGAGCGACCCTCCCAGCTCGCGCATCCCCTCGAACGCCCCCGCGTCGAAGGGCACCCGGCTCACCGAGCCGAACACGCCGGGGAAGAAGCTGCGGGCGAGACCCCACCCGATCAGCGCGGTGAGCACGAGAATGTAGAGGTACGTCGGAACCGCGAACAGTCGCCCGGACTCTCGGACACCGCGCAAATTCGCAAGCGTGATCGCGGCGATGAGGACCAGACCCAACACGACACGCTGGTCTCGAAGACCATGGAATGCGGGGATCGACAGGATGGCCGCCACCCCGGCCGAGATCGACACCGCGACCGTGAGGATGTAGTCGACCATGAGCGACGCACCGGCGATGAGCGACGGGTTCTCGCCGAGGTTCTCCCGGCTCACCACGTAGCTGCCGCCGCCGTCCGGGTAGGCGAAGATCACCTGGCGGTAGGAGCTGATGACGATCGCCAGCAGGACCGCGACCGCGATCGCAATCGGCACGAGGACGTCGAGACCGAGCGCCAGGCTCGACGCGCCGAGCGCGGTCACGAACAGGATCTCCTCGGTGGCGTACGCCGTGGAGGAGATCGCGTCCGAGGAGAAGACCGCGAGCGCGATCGTCTTCGGGATGCGCTGATGCTCCATCTCGGTCGTCGCGAGCGGACGACCGACCAACAATCGTTTGATGACGCTCATCGTCGATGCTCCCGCACGCTCTACACGAGGATCTCGTAGACGGGATTGAAGATCTCCACGACGCGGCCCCGCCGAGCGGGCACGCCGCGAAATCGGAGCCGGCGCCCGGGAGTCAACCCTGCGATGCGGCGCCGACCGAGGAAGATCCCGGTCGCAAAGCCCGTGCCGTCGGTGACGGTGACCTCGAGCGACGGCGAACCTGCCCGGGGCACGATGCGGACCGAGCTCACTTCGCCGGCCAACACGACCGGGAGTCGCGGGACGACCTCGCGAACCGGTGTCGCACCAATCGAGCGGACCCACTCCTCGAGGGCCTCACGGTCCAGCTCTTCGATGGGAGCGCGCAGGCGCTCGAACGCGCGCCGGAATGCCACGTCAGCGTGCCACCAGGGAGATCACCAACACCGGCACAGTCAACCACGGCCCGCTTCGGTCACCCGAACCTGGAACCGGGGGCGCTCGGCAGTACGATCCGACGGTTGTCGGTTGTCGGTTGTCGGTTGTCGGTTGTCGGTTGTCGGTTGTCGGTTGTCGGTTGACGGTTGTCGGTTGTCGGTTGACGGTTGTCGGTTGTCGGTTGACGGTTGTCGGTTGTCGGTTGTCGATGGTACGGGAGCATGAGGTGCACGTCGTCGTCGTGGGATGCGGACGGGTCGGCAGTGAGCTGGCCGGGATGCTCGAGGAGA
>Ga0209587_1000190_pt1 | contig 30313 bp, 38 predicted proteins | sample NGEPerD_2_FD_184512 | JGI IMG/M metagenome (GOLD analysis project Ga0209587, IMG submission 184512) | Arctic peat soil microbial communities from the Barrow Environmental Observatory site, Barrow, Alaska, USA - NGEE PermafrostL1-D... | ecosystem: Environmental > Terrestrial > Soil > Wetlands >...
AGCTCGAGGCGACCGCGCCCGTGCTGGCGCAGATCGTGGACGAAGCCGTGGTCCAGGACGGCTACATGAACGCGCTCACCGACGGGTTCGGCAAGGCATGATCGCGCTCAGCGTCGCGCTCGCGGTTCTCGTCATCGTCGTGCTCGCCGTTGCGCTGATCCAGGCCCGCAGGGGCCTGACGGCGATCTCGGAGGGTCTCGCGACGCTCGAGTCCGCGCTCGAGGGCGTCGAGTCCCAGCACCTGCGCCCGCTCGAGGGCGCGGTCAAGGCGATCAACGCTCAGTTCGACGTGATCCTCGGCGCCCTGCCTGGGATCGCCCGCAAGGCCGCGATCGTCGCCGAGAGGAGACCGCGATGACCCTCTGGTGGATCGGCAACATCGTCCTGCTTGTAGTGATCGTCCCGGTGGTCGTGTACCTGCTGCGCGGTGTGCTCGAGGCGGCCAAGAGCATCGTGCCCTCCGTGCAGGGGATCGCGAACGTGGCGGCCGCGGGCTCGAAGGACCTCGACGCCGCCCCGCTGCTGCTGACGACCCAGGACCAGATAACGCAGACGGTCGCCGGACTCGCCAACTACGGCGGCTCGCTCGACGTGATCCTCGACGACGCCGAGGCGGAGCAGCCATGACCGTGCTGGCAGTCGTCGCAGCCGGGGTGGCCATGATCTTCGCCGTCCTGCTGATCGTCCTCGCGCTCGTCTACTTCCTCGTCTCGACGATCTTGGAGCTGCGGAAGATCACCGCCGGCCTGGACGACGTCATCGCCGGCGTCGGCGAGATCGTGGAGAAGAGCGCGCCGGTCAACGATGTCGTGACCGCGATCAACGGGCAACTCGACGCGGGCGTCGACCTGCTTGAGGGCCTGCTCGTGAAGAAGGCGGGCATGAGCGACGCCGTCGGCCTCATCGACGGCGTTTACCCGGGGGCCGGCGCCGCCGGATTGCGCAACTTCCCCGAGAGCACCGACATCGACCCGCCGCGCATCGGCGAGGTCTATACGAAAGGCACGCTCACGCTCGCGCGGCTCGGACGCGAGGCGCCGATCGCCGCCGCGAGCCCGGAGGGTGAGCTGCTGAGGAACGTCGAGGGGGGCAGCCTGGCGGCGCGACAGCTCTACCCGGACGTCCGTCATACGGGTCCGGAAAAACTACCGGGGTCGCCGGCCATCGGCGCCGATGCACCCGTCCAATACGAACAGCGCGACGACATCGGGGCTCCTCGTAAGCGGCCCCCGGTGCGTCGTTCCTGATCCGATAGGAGCACCGCTTGCAGACCCCTGCGCCATTTGAGTACGAGCGTGCCACCAGCGTGGAGGGCGCGATAGCGGCGCTCGAGCGGCTCGGCTCCGAGGCGCGAATCATCGCCGGGGGTCACAGCCTGCTACCGATGATGAAGCTGCGGCTGGCCAGCCCCGAGCATCTGATCGACATCAACGACCTCGCGGAGCTCGCCTACATCCGCGAGCAGGACGGTGAGATCAGGATCGGCGCGCTCACCCGGCACGTCGACCTGTTGAAGTCCGAGCTGCTCGCGCAGCGCTTCCCGCTCTTCGCCGACGCCGAGACCGTGATCGCCGACCCAGTTGTCCGCAACCGGGGCACGATCGGCGGCTCGCTGTGCCAGGCGGACGCGGCCGAAGACCTGTCGGCCGTCTGCTCGGCAACCAAGGCGCAGGTCGTCATCCGCGGCACCGGCGGCGAGCGGGTGGTCGGAATGGAGGACTTCCACGTAGGCCCCTACATGACCGCGGTGGGAGCGGGCGAGATGCTGACCGAGGTCCGCGTGCCGGTGCGTCAGGGCGCGGGCAGCGCGCACGAGAAGGTGGAGCGTCGCGCCGGCGACTGGGCCATCGCCGCGGCCTCGGCGGCTCTATGGATCGACGGCGGCACGATCGCCGACGTAGGCATCGCGCTCAGCGCGGTCGGGATGACGACTATCCACCTCACGCGAGCCGAGGAGCTGCTGCGCGGCAAGGCGCCGTCGGAGGAGCTGTTCGCCCAAGCGGGCGAGATCGCTTCGGAGGACTGCTCTCCGAGCGCCGACGGTCGCGGGCCGATCGACTACAAGCGCCATCTCGCCGGCGTGCTCACCCACCGCGCGCTGCGCCGCTCGACGGCGCGCGCATTGGAACAGGAGGCCTGATCATGCACGTGTCGATAACGGTCAACGGCGAGCAGGTCTCCCGCGAGATCGAGCCGCGCCAGCTACTCGTCCACTTCATCCGCGAGACCCCCGGCCTGACAGGCACCCATTGGGGCTGCGACACGTCCAACTGCGGTGCCTGCGTGGTGCAGATGGACGGCCAGCCGGTCAAGTCGTGCACGATCCTGGCGGCGATGTGCGAGGGCCATGAGATCCGGACGGTCGAGGCACTCGAGGTGGACGGCCAGTTGGACCCAATCCAGCAGGGCTTCCACGAGCGCCACGCTCTGCAGTGCGGATTCTGCACGCCGGGGATGTTGATGACGGCTCGCGCCCTGCTGGATGAGAACCCGGATCCCACCGACCACGAGATCCGGACCGCGATCTCTGGCGCCATCTGCCGCTGTACCGGGTACAAGAACATCGTCAGTGCCGTCCGCTGGGCGGCCGACCACGAAGCCGCTGCGAAACTGGAGGCATGAGCATGACTGTTGTCGAGAACCTTCCGAGTCCCACGACCGAACGTCCGATCGGCTTTGGTCGTCTGAAGCGCAAGGAGGACCCGCGCTTCATCCGCGGCGAGGGCACCTACCTCGACGACATCAAGCTGCCGGGGATGGTGTACGGCGCCGTCCTGCGCAGCCCGTACGCCCACGCGCGCATCCTTTCGATCGACACGTCGGCCGCGCTGGCCCATCCCAACGTCGCCGCCGTGGTCACCGCCAAGGACCTCGAGACGCTCGGCCTGGCGTGGATGCCGACGATCTCCTACGACACGCAGGCCGTCCTCGCCGGCGACAAGGTCCGCTTCCAGGGTCAGGAGGTCGCGTTCGTGATCGCGACCGACGAGTACTCGGCCAACGACGCGCTTGCGCTGATCGAAGTGGAGTACGACCCGTTGCCGGCGGTCGTCAACGCCCGCAAGGCGCTCGACCCCGAGGCGCCGCTGATCCGCGACGACAAGTCCGGCCAGCGCGACAATCTCGCGAGCCCGACCTGGGAGGCCGGCGATGAGGCGGCGACCGAACGCGCATTCGCCGAGGCCGACACCGTCGTGACCCGCGACATCATCTACCCGCGGTGTCACCCGGCGCCGCTCGAGACGTGCGGCATCATCGCCGACTTCAACCCGGAGACCGGCCAGCTCGACATCTACAACGGCAGCCAGGCGCCGCACGCGCACCGCACGGTCTACGCGCACGTCGCGGGGCTCGCCGAGCACATGATCCGGATCCGCTGCAACGACATCGGCGGCGGCTTCGGGAACAAGGTGCCGGTCTACCCGGGCTATGTCTGTGCGATCGCCGGTTCGATCGTGGCCGGCGTGCCGGTCAAGTGGGTGGAGAACCGCTCCGAGAACCTGATGTCCACGGGCTTCGCCCGCGACTACGTGATGCGCGGCGAGATGTGCTCGAAGGACGGCAAGATCACCGGTCTGCGGGTGGACGCCATCGCCGACCACGGCGCCTTCGACAGCACGGCCCAGCCGACGAAGTTCCCGGCCGGGTTCTTCCACATCGTCTGCGGGTCCTACGACCTGCAGGCGTCGCACGTCAAGGTCAAGGCGGTCTACACGAACAAGGCGCCCGGGGGTGTGGCATACCGGTGCTCGTTCCGCATCACAGAGGCCGTCTACCTCGTCGAACGGATGGTCGACGCGCTGGCACTCGAGATGAAGGCCGACCCGATCGACCTGCGCATGCGCAGCTTCATCGCCCCCGAGCAGTTCCCGTACGAGACGACGACCGGCTGGACCTATGACTCCGGCGACTACGCCAAGACGATGGACGTCGCGAAGGAGATCGCCGGCTACGACGATCTGCGCCGCGAGCAGGCCGAGAAGCGCGCCCGTGGCGAGCTGATGGGCATCGGCGTGTCCTTCTTCACGGAGGGCGTCGGCGCGGGGCCGCGCAAGCACATGGACATCCTCGGGCTGTCCATGAACGACGGCGCCGATCTGCGCGTGCACCCTTCGGGCAAGGCGGTGGTCAGCATCAGCGCGCAGACCCAGGGCCAGGGGCACGAGACCACGTTTGCGCAGATCGTCGCGGAGGAGCTCGGCATCCCGCCGGAGGACGTTGAGGTCCGCCACGGCGACAGCGACAAGTCGCCCTACGGCCTGGGCACCTACGGCAGCCGGTCGACGCCGGTCTCCGGCGGGGCGGTCGCGGTCGTCTCGCGCAAGGTGCGCGACAAGGCGCGCCTGATCGCGGCGACGATGCTGGAGTGCAGGCCCGAGGATCTGGCCTGGGAGAAGGGCAACTGGTACGTCAAGGGCGATCCCGAGAAGGGAGCGATGATCGAGGACATCGCTTCGCGGGCGTATAGCGGAGAGCCGATGCCGGCCGACATGGAGGGCGGACTCGACGCGCAGGTGATCTACGACCCGCCGAACCTCACGTACCCCTACGGCGCGTACATCGCCGTCGTCGACATCGACCCCGACACCGCCCATGTCACGGTCCGGCGCTTCATCGCGGTCGACGACTGCGGCGTGCGGATCAACCCTATGGTCGTCGACGGCCAGATCCACGGCGGGCTCGCCGAGGGCGTGGGTATCGCGCTGATGGAGCTGATCTCGTTTGACGAGGAGGGCAACTGCCTCAACTCGTCGTTCATGGACTACCTCATCCCGACCGCGCTCGAGTGCCCCGACTTCGAGCTGGGAGAGACGGTCACGCCCTGCCCCCACCACCCGCTCGGCGCCAAGGGCGTCGGCGAGTCGCCGACTGTCGGTTCGCCGCCGGCGATCGTCAACGCGGTGATCGACGCGCTGCACGAGACGCACGGGGTCGAGCACATCGACATGCCGTGCACCCCGGCCCGTGTCTGGGCGGCGATGCAGGGGCGTCCCGAGCCGCCGCAATGATGACCGCCGCTATGTCGCGGCGGGCGCAGGAGCTCGCCGCGCAGGGCGAGGCGTTCGTGACCGCGACGGTGGTGCGCGTGGAGCGCCCGACGAGCGCGAAGGCGGGGGACGTGGCGCTCGTGCTCGGTGACGGGACGATCGAGGGCTTCGCCGGCGGTGCTTGCGCGGAGCACAGCGTGCGCGCGTACGCGCTGAAGGCGATCCAGAGCGGTGAGGCGGTGCTGCTGCGGATCCTTCCCTTCGACGAGGAGGTCGCGACGGAGGCGGACCCCGCCGGCGAGGAGGTGGCCAGCGAGGACGGGTCCGTGACAGTCCAGAACCCGTGCCTGTCGGGCGGCGCGCTCGAGGTCTTCCTCGAGCCCGTCCTTCCCGCGCCGCGTGTCCTGGTCGTGGGCGAGACGCCGATCGCGGGCGCGGTCCTGCGGATCGGCCCCGGGCTCGGGCTCGACGTCGTCGGCGTGGACGGCGGTGCTCTCGATCCTCGGCCCGACGATCTCGCGCTCGTCGTCGCGGCGCACGGGCAGGACGAGCTTCACGCGCTCCGGCGCGGCCTCGAGTCAGGCATGCCCTACGTCGGCCTCGTCGCCAGCAGCAAGCGCGGCGCGGGCGTGATCGGCGAGTTGCGTGGCGACGGCGTGTCCAAGGAGCTCGTCGAGCGGATCGACGTGCCCGCCGGCATCGACATCGGCGCGCGCACCCCCGCCGAGATCGCGTTGTCGATCCTCGCCAAGATCATCGCCGTGCGTCGCGATCAGCGATCCGTGACCGCCGTCGACCCCATCTGCGGGATGACGGTCGCTGCCGTGGCGAGCACGCCTTCGGTCCAGCACGACGGCGAGACGGTCTACTTCTGCTGCGAGGGCTGCAAGGCCGAGTTCGAGGAGCAGCACGAGCATGCCGTCGCGGAGTGATCCCTTCCCGGGGAGGAGCGCAGCCGGAACGTTCCCCGGGGAGGAGCGCAGCCGGAACGTCGTTCCGGCGAGCACCACACCGGAGGCTCTCCGGCGAGCACCGCACCCCTTCGTCACCGGGCTCGTGCTCGGCGCCGGTGGGTCGAGCCGCCTCGGCCGGCCCAAGCAGCTGCTCCCCTACGGGGACGGGACCCTGCTGGGCCACGTCGCCGGCGTCGCGCGTACGTGCCCGTTCGACCAGCTCGTCATCGCGATCGGCGGCGCGGCGGACGAGGTTCGCGCGAGCGTGGACCTGGCGGGCGCCGACGTGGTCGTCAACGACGCCTACGGCGCGGGCTGTTCGTCGTCGATCGCCGCGGCGCTCGGCATCGTGGACCCCTGCTGCGACGTGATGGTGCTGATGCTCGGAGACCAGCCGGGCGTGACGGCGGCCACGGTGGCGGCGCTGCTGGAAGGCCGTGGCGACGCGCCGCTGGCCATATGCCGCTACGACGACGGACGCGGGCACCCGATCGCGTTCGCGCGCAGCACGTTCGCCGACCTCGCCGACCTCCACGGAGACAAGGGCGTCTGGCGACTGCTCGACCAGCGCGCCGGCGACGTGACGGAGGTTGCGGTCGCGGGTCAGATCCCCCTCGACGTCGACACCCCGGAGGACTACCAGGCGGTCCTCGCCGCGGCCCCGGCATGAGCCCGCCGGAGGTCACGGGAGAGGCAGCCGGCGAGGTCCGCCAGCTCGTGCCCGACGTCGAGACGCTGGCTCAGCGTCTCGCTGATGTGGACTACCTCGTCGACGAGGGCCTGGCGACGTCGATGTTCCTGAGCCTGCGCCTGCCCCAGCCCCTGCTGCTCGAGGGCGAGGCGGGTGTCGGCAAGACGGAAGCGGCCCGATCGCTGGCCGCCGTGCTCGACACGCCGCTGATCCGCCTGCAGTGCTACGAGGGGATCGACGCGGCGGAGGCGCTGTACGAGTGGAACTATCCCCGGCAGCTCCTGAGCATCCGGCTCGCCGACTCCAGCGGCTCGACTCTGCGCGAGGAGGAGCTGTTCGGTCCGGACTACCTCATCCGGCGACCGCTGCTGCGCGCGCTCGAGCACCCCGGCCCGCGGCCCGCGGTGCTGCTGATCGACGAGATCGACCGCGCCGACGACGACTTCGAGGCCTTTCTGCTCGAGCTGCTGGCGGACGCCAGCGTGACCATCCCGGAGCTCGGCACGATCGTGGCCACCCATCCGCCGATCATCGTGCTGACGTCCAACCGCACGCGTGATCTCCACGACGCCGTGAAGCGCCGCTGCCTGTACCACTGGATCGACTACCCGACCCCCCAGCGCGAGGTGGAGATCGTGCGCCGCCGGGTGAAGAGCTCCTCCCAGACGCTGGCGGTCCAGGTCGCGGACGCGGTCGCTCGCATGCGCGACAGCGACGTGCAGAAGCCACCGGGGATCGCCGAGGCGATCGACTGGCTGGCGGCCCTGAGCCTGCTCGGGATCGAGCGCCTGGATGCCGCGGCCGTGAACCTCACCCTCGGGTCGGTGCTCAAGTACGACGAGGACCAGGAGGTGATCCGCGCGGCCGGCCTCGAGCAGCTCGTGCGCAGCGGTGACTGACGCCGGCGTGTCCGACCCCGAGTTCGGGGTGCAGACCATCCACCTCGACCTGCCGCCCCTCGCCGGGGCATTGAGCCGGCGCCTGCACGATGCCGGCGTGCCGATGACGCCCGAGCGCCCGGCGGACTTCGCGCGGGCGCTCACGCTCGTGCGGCCGATCACCCGTCGGCGGCTGTATTGGACCGCCCGTTCGGTGTTCGTGTCCGACCAGGCGCACGCCAAGGCCTTCGACGCGGTCTTCTTCTCGATCTTCGGCAACCCGGCCGCACCCGACAGCGTGGTCCCCGACGATGCGCAGACCGTCGCCGCGCCGCCAGACGAGCGGCCGAAGTCCGATCACAAGACCTCGCCCGGGGAGTCGACCGAGCGCGATCCGCGCGCGAGCGTGGCGTCGTCGCCGCCACGTGCGCGCGACGATGATGAGGGTGGCGCCGAGGTCGACGTTCCGCTGGCGATGGCAAGCGACGAGGAGCTGCTGGCCGGCAAGAGCTTCGATGCGCTCGAACCCCATGAGCTTGCGCAGCTCTACCGGCTCATGTCGCGCCTGGAGCTCGCCACCCCACTGCGGCGCACACGGCGCTACCAGAAGGGGCGTCACGGCCAGCACATCGACATGCGGCGGACCCTGCGAGCCAGTCTGCGTACCGGGGGCGAGCCGATCCGCCTCGCGCGTCGGCGCCGGCGCATCGCCCGCCGCCGGCTCGTGATGCTGTGCGACATCTCGGGTTCGATGGAGCCCTACGCCCGCGCCTACCTGCAGTTCCTGACCTGTGCCGTCGGGAGCGGTCCGAAAGCCGAGGCGTTCGTCTTCGCCACGCGGCTGACCCGCCTGACCCGCGCGCTGGCCTCCCGCCACCCCGAGCGTGCGATCCAGCGCGCCGCCACCGCGGCGCCGGATTGGTCGAGCGGAACCCGGATCGGTGACGCGCTGAAGGCGTTCAACGACCGCCACGGGCGTCGCGGCATGGCCCGCGGCGCTGTGGTCGTGATCCTCTCCGATGGCTGGGAGCGCGGCGACCCGATGCTCGTGGGACGCGAGATGGAGCGCCTCGCGCGCCTGGCCCACAGGATCGTGTGGGTCAATCCTCGCGTCGGCGCGAGCGCGTTCTCCGTGCGGGCCGGCGGCATGGTTGCCGCGCTGCCCCACTGCGACGCGCTGGTGAGCGGCCACAGCTTCCATGCCCTCGGCGAAGTGGCCGACGCGATCGGGGCGCCGTCGCGGGGCCGCGAGGACGCGCCGGCAGCGAGCTTCGGGGCGCCGCCCGATGTCGATGCCGAGGAGCAGGAGCCGTGGGCCAGCGCCACGCCGGTGCCGGGCAGCTCGGTCGCGATGCCCAGCGGTCACAGCCCGAGCAGGGGCAACACCACCCCGGGATGGGTGACCGATGACGACGGGTAAGACCTGTATCTACCCGGGATGTGAGCGACCGGCCGTGCCTCCGAACCCGCTGGGCGGGCCCCAACCCGCCTTCTGCGAGAAGGAAGAGCACAACGCGCTGAGCGCCCACCAGGAGGGAGAGCGCCTCGCGTCCCAGACCAAAGCCGACCAGGAGGAGGAGGTTCAGTAATGGCTGACGAGGCTTACCGAGCGGTCTTTCTGCGCGTGCACCCGACCGGCAAGATGGTGCTCAGCCTGACCACCGACTCCGACGGGAAGGAGCCCCAGTACGCGGAGCTTGTCGCCAAGGAGCTTGGCGTTCCCGCGCTCGACGTCAAGATCGTCGCCGCGGACACCGACCGGTTCGGCGTGGGTCACGGCTACAACACGAGCCCGTCCGACGGGACGCCGGCGGCGATCAGCAGCGCCAGCGCCAAGATCCGCGACAAGGCGCGGCTCCTCGCGGGCATGGCGCTGAACGCTTCGCCGGAGACCCTCACGTGGTCGAACGGCTCGTGGGTCGCCGGCGACGGCAGCGACCCCACGCAGAGCAAGACGGTCGAGGACATCGCCCTCTACGCGCACGGCACCGGCGCCCTGCCGCCGGGCGTCGAGGGGGGACTCGACGCGCAGACCGTCTATCGCGATTGAGGACTACAGGTGGCCGTCAAGCACAACCTCGACATCGTCGGCGACCTTGAGCGCCCCGAACAATGCGGAATAGGGCTTCATGCCCCAGGCGGTCTGCGTGACGACGGCGGTGGCGCTGAGGGTCCCGTCGTCGCCGATCGCGAGGTCGAACGCGATCGGCTGGGTGTTGCCCATGAGCGTCAGGTCGCCCTGCACGCTGATCGGGCTGCCGTCGGCCGCGCTCTGCACCCCGGTCGAGCGGAACGTGATGTCCTGGCGCTTGAGTACCTCGTCGTCGATGGTCTGGCGGATGTCTCCCTTGTCGTCGTCGCCGAGCGCCTGCACCCCGCCCTTTCCCTCGTGCACGCGAAGCGATGTGGCGTCGGCGGTGAGCTCGATGCTCGTCTTCGCGGGGTCCTCGCCGACCTCGAGCGCCGCTTCCCAGGAGGTCACGTGGATCACGAGATCGTGGCCGGCCTTCGCCGCGGCCCCGGTCCGCCCCGTCCGCACCGAGAGGGTGGCTTTGTCAGGTCCGAGCCGATGCATGCCTGACTGAATCGACACACGCCGAGCATATAGAAACGCCCTTACACAAAGGAGACACACTGTATGGCTACTGAACTGGATCATTCTTTCTCGACGACGAAGTCGATCGACGACAGCTTCGCGGCGATCCTCGACCTCGAGCGCGTCGTGCCGGCCGTCGAGGGCGGCAGCGTGGTCGAGACGACGGGACCGGACTCGGTCAAGGCCGAGATCGTCATGAAGATGGGGGCCATGTCCATGAAATTGATCGGCACCGTGGAGGTCGTCGAGCAGGACGCCGCCGCCCATCGCGCCGTAGTGCGCGTCAAGGCAAGGGAGGCCGGCGGCCAGGGACACGCCAACGCAGACGTCACCTTCCAGCTCAACGACGGCGGCGGGACGATCCACACCCACGCGCAGATCACGGGCAAGGCCGCGTCGATGGGCGAGGGCGCCGTCGTCGGCGTGCTCGACGCGCTGATCACGGATTTCACCGGGAAGCTCGGCGAGATCTGATTCATGGCCAGCATCCCGATGCGACAGATCCGCGAAGGCGAGGTGCCGTTCGACGGTGGGACTGCGCTTCAGGAGGACCCCGACCGCCCCGCATTCCGTGGCAATGGCCCGGACGATTACGTCTGTGTGCAGTGCGGCAACATCCTTGCTGAGGCAATGCATCCGGTGCAGATGACGAAAAAGGTCCGCGTCCGCTGTGGGCGCTGCTCGACGGTCAACATCGCAGTGATCGACGAGTCGGACGAGCCCGCCCGCCGGCGGCGCTAGTCACTTCGCCCGGCGTGGGGCTATGAGACGTCTCGGGCCCGCGGTTCATCGGGTGGGGGAGGTGGCAGCCCCGATGCAGAGGACGCCTCCGCCGCGGGCAGTGTTGCTGGAGGTGCCCGCGCCTGTGCTCTTGGCGCTTCTGCGTGTGGGCCGGATCCTGCTCCAGCGCGAGATCCGGCCTACAAGCGGAGGGGGAGGGATTCGAGCCCTCGAAGGACCCGCGCCCAGACCTAGGCCCGACGCTCGGCGGGGGCCCTGCTCGCGCAGGGCCCCCGCCTGGCCGGTTCAGTCGTCGAGCGCCTTGCCGGTCTCGAGCAGCGGCTTCAGACCGCTGAGCACGAAGCTCCAGCCACCGCCGCGCCCCTGGTCCTCCATGCCGCCGGCGAGCAGCACCGCTGTCTGCGGCGCGCCCTCGAGCTCGAGAATCACCGTGAGCTTGCTGACGCCGCCTTCGCCCTCCGCGATCTCGTAGGTGAGGCGCGTGAACCCTTCCGCCGCCATGTCCGGGTCCATGACCATGCGCCACGTCTGGACGAGCTTGCGCGGCGGGTCCGCCTCGAGCACCTCGCCGTCGACGGCCACCTCCGGGGCGCCGTGGGCTTTCAGGCCATGCGGTACGATCCACCGCGGTCAGATGACCGACTGAGCGGAGGAGTGAGTGCCCATGTCAGACGCGTACCATGAACTGTGGCCGGTTTCGCGGCGGCGCTTCCTCGCGCTCAGCGGCCTGGCGGTGCTCACCGCTGCCGGCTGCGGCGACGACGGTGAGCCGGCGAAGCGCGCCGGGACGTCGAAGACCAGCTTCATCGACCCGTCGTCGAAGCTCTCGGGCGATCTTCGGATCCTGATGTGGAGCCACTTCGTGCCGTCGCACGACGACTGGTTCGACCCGTTCGTCAAGGAGTGGGGCAAGAAGGTCGGGGTGAACGTCACCGTCGACCACATCGACACGGCCGGCGTCCCGGCTCGCATCGCGGCGGAGATCTCCGCCGGCAAGGGGCACGACCTGATCCAGCACATCGCGCCGCTGTCCCAGTTCGAGCCGAGCGTCGTCGACATGCGCGACGTCACCGAGGAGGCGGTCAAGCGTTACGGCAAGCAGCTCGAGCTCTGCCGCAAGTCCAGCCTCAACCCGACCACCGACAAGTTCTTCGCCTACACCCCCGGCTGGGTGCCCGACCCGGGCAACTACCGCAAGAGCCTGTGGGAGAAGGTGGGCCTCCCGGACGGGCCGTCCAGCTGGGACGACCTGCTCGAGGGCGGCGCCGAGATCAAGCGCGGGGACGGCACGCAGCTCGGCCTCGGCCTGTCGCAGGAGATCGACTCGAACATGGCCGGGCGGGGGCTGATGTGGTCCTTTGGCGCATCGATCCAGGACAAGAACGAGAACGTCGTGCTCAACTCCGACGAGACCGTCGAGGCGGTCGCGTTCATGAAGAAGCTCTACGAGCAGGCGATGACCGACGAGGTGTTCGCCTGGAACGCCGCCTCGAACAACCAGGGGCTGATCGCCGGCGAGCTCTCCTACATCCTGAACTCGATCTCGGGCTTCCGGACCGCCCAGGAGTCGAACCCGGAGGTCGAGAACGACGTGCGCTTCACCCCGGCGCTCGAGGGGCCGCGAGCGCAGCTGGTCGCCCAGCACGTGCTGTACAGCTGGATCGTCCCGGAGCATGCCGGCAACATCGACGCCGCGAAGGAGTTCCTCCTGCACTACACGGAGAACTTCGGGCAGGCCACCGACACCTCGAAGCTGTACGACTTCCCGGCCTTCGCCGACCGCGCACCGAAGCTCGACAAGTGGCTCGACAAAGACCCCTACGGCGGCCGGCCGCCGAACCTGCTCTCCGCGCTCAAGAACGCGACCGAGTGGAGCACGAACATCGGTCACCCCGGCCCCTCGAACACCGCGGAGGGCGAGGTGTTCGCGACCTTCGTCATCCCCAACATGTTCGCCAAGGCGGCGCGGGGGGAGCGGTCTCCGCAGCAGGCGGTCGCGGAGGCCGACGCGCAGGCCAAGCGGATCTTCGAGAAGTGGAAGAAGCGGGGGCTCGTCGGCGGCGGCAGTGCCTGAGCCGCGGCGAGCCGGCAACGGCGGCGGTATCGAGCAGCAGGCCGTCGTAGTCGAGGCCCGGGGGCTGAAGAAGCACTTCGAGGCTGGCGGCGAGGTCTTCGCGGTCGATGGCGTGGACTTCGCAACGCACGAGGGTGAGTACCTGGTGCTGCTCGGTCCCTCGGGCTGCGGGAAGACCACGCTGCTGCGCATGCTCGCCGGGCTCGAGGAGCCGACCGAGGGCGAGATCCTGATCGGCGGCAACGTCGTGAACGGGCTGCCGCCGAGGGCTCGGCAGATCGCGATGGTCTTCCAGAGCTACGCCCTCTATCCGCACAAGACGGTCCTGCAGAACATCGTCTTCCCCTTGAAGGCGGAGAAGATGGACAAGAAGGAGCGGCGCGCGAAGGCTCAGTGGGCGGCCGAGCTGCTCGGGATCGAGGACCTGTTGAACCGCAAGCCGCGTCACCTCTCCGGGGGCGAGCGCCAGCGGGTGGCGCTCGCGCGCGCGCTCGTGCGCGATCCGAGCGTGTTCCTCCTCGATGAGCCGCTGAGCAACCTCGACGCGAAGCTGCGGACGTCCGCCCGCGACGAGCTGCGAATGTTCCAGCAGCGGCTCGGCACGACCACGATCTACGTCACGCACGACCAGGTCGAGGCGATGGGCCTGGGCGACCGGATCGCCGTCATGTACGAGGGCAAGGTTCGTCAGCTGGGTCCGCCCGTGGAGGTGTACGAGCACCCAGCGGACACCTTCGTGGCCACCTTCCTGGGCTCGCCGCCGATGAACCTCGTGGACCGCGGCGACCACCTGCTCGGCTTCCGCCCCGAGAGCTTCCTCCCCGCGGAGCTTGTCCCCGGCGACAGCAGCCGCGCGATCATGCCGCTCCGGGTCTCGCGGCTCGAGTACCTGGGCGGCGAGCGTCACGTGCATGGGATCGTCTCCGGCATCGCCGGGGAGACGCTGGTGATCGCCCGGCTGCCCGCGGGGGTGGACACGCAGCTCGACCCCGGCGAGACCTACGAGTTCGCCGTCCAGGAGCGGGATCTGCGCTTCTTCGACGGGGCCACCGGGGCCCGGACCGATCCCCTGCCGGTGCGGGCGTAGCGAGCTGGTGTGGCCGGGTTGTCGCTGAAGCGGGCCGGGGTGGCCGCGGGGCGCCGATCGCTGGGCGACCGCGAGGGGCTCTTGGCGCCGCTGTTCCTGCTGCCCGCGGTGATCTACATTTTCGCGCTCGTCGCCGTCCCCTTCGTGCTTGCGATCGGCATCAGCTTCAGCGACGTCACGGCGGGCGATCCCAGCTTCGACTGGGTCGGGCTCGACAACTACCGGGCGATCTTCGATGACCCGGTCTTCTGGCGATCGCTTCGCAACACCTTCGTGCTCACCGGTGTCTCGATGGTGCTGGTGGTCGTGCTCGCGAAGGCGCTGGCGATGATCCTGGTCGCTGACTTCCGCGGCAAGTGGCTGGTCCGCCTGCTCGTCCTGCTGCCGTGGACCACCCCGATCTCCCTGGCCGCGGTCGCATGGCTGTGGATGCTGGACTCGATCTTCAGCCCGATCGACTGGCTCCTGCGCTCCCTCGGCCTGATCGAGTCGAACATGTTCTGGCTCGGCAAGCCGGACCTGGCGATGGCGTCCGTGATCGCGGTGCAGACCTGGCGGATCGTGCCGCTGGCGGCGGTGATCATCCTGGCGGGGCTGATCTCCCTCCCCAAGGAGGTCGACGATGCCGCCAGGGTGGACGGCGCCGGCTTCTGGCGGAAGCTGTTTGAGATCACGATTCCACTCATGCTGCCCGTGATCGCGGTGGCCGCGCTGTTCGGCGCCATCCTCACCTTCACCGACATGACCGTGGTGTACGTGCTCACCCGCGGCGGACCCAACAACGCCACCCAGGTGCTCTCCAGCTGGGCGTACTTCAAGGGCATCGAGGGCGGGAGCCTCGCCCAGGGGGCGGCGGTTGCCCTGTTCCTCTTCCCGCTCCTGCTGGCGGCAGCGATCGCGATCCTCCGGCTCGTGCGCCGGATGCGGGTCAGCTGATGACGGCGATCGACGTCGCCGACAGCCGGCAGGTCGAGCGGGCTCGCGTCCAGGCGGCGCGCAAGGGGACCCTCGGACGGGTCGCGCTCTACGTCATGGCCTTCGGCGCCGCGTTCCTCGCGGCGGGCCCCTTCCTCTGGGGAATCATCACGATTTTCAAGGCCGACCCTGACCTCTACACCAAGGCCAACAACCCGTTCATCTTCAACCAGGCGCCGACGCTGGAGCACATCGACTTCCTCTTCACGGGCACGCCCTTCACCACGTTCCTGTGGAACACCGTTTGGGTCGGGCTGCTGGTCGTGGCGATCACGCTCGTCGTGAGCCTGCCGGCCGCCTACAGCCTCGCGCGCCTCAACATGCCCTGGGCGGGACCGCTCGGAATCGCGATCTTCTTCGTCTACCTGGTCCCGCCGACGCTGCTGTTCATCTCGCTGTCACGGGTCGTGGTGGAGCTCGGCCTGCAGGACTCCACCTGGTCGCTCGTGCTGGTCTACCCGACGATCACGATCCCGGTGTCGGTCTGGCTGCTGATCGGCTTCCTCAGCTCGATTCCGAGGGACATCGAGGAGCAGGCGATGGTCGACGGCTACAGCCGGGTCGGGGCCTTCGTCCGCACGGTGATCCCGCTCGCCTTCCCCGGCATCGTCGCCGTCATCGTCTTCGCCTTCACCCTCACCGCGCACGAGTTCATCTACGCCCTCACCTTCGTGTCTCCGAGCGCCCACAAGACCATCAGCATCGGGATCCCGACCGAGCTGATCCGCGGCGACGTCTTCTTCTGGCAGTCGCTGCAGGCCGCCGGCGTGATCGTCGCCATCTCGATCGCCTTCGTGTTCAACCTGTTCCTGGGGCGGTTCGTGTCCGGCTTCACGCAGGGCGCCGTGAAGGGGTAGAGGTCTCGCCGGGGAAGCGGCCGATAATCTTCGACCGCTTCTTGACGCTGCTCGCATGCGGTCAGCCCGCTCGATAAGTCGGGATCAGCGGCTGCCGGAGGGGCTCGAGCCCGGGCCCCTCCGCCGGCTGCGCGAGCAGGGCGCCGAGCGCGCCGCCCGGGGGTTCGCGAACAAGGCACCGAAGGCCGAAAGTCCGCAAATTCCATGCGCCGCAGAGGCGCTCGCGCACTCCCCGGACGAGCGCGTCGAAGGCTTGGCCGCGCTGCCCGTCGACCTTTGTCGACCGTGGGCGTGATGTCGGCGCTAGCGGATGCGGTTCGCTGCTTGCTTGAAGGCCAAGCCCCCCGGTCCTGCTGGGCGTGAAGCCAGGACCAAGCCATTCGCTTCGCGCCGGCGCGGCTACCGCTTTCCCCGCACGGTCGCCGCATCCAGGCGCCGATGCAGCATGGACGCCAGCGTCAGTAGGTCCAGCGCCTCGGTGCGCGAGGTCGCCCACCGCACCTTCGGCGCGTGCTGTCGGCGGCAGGCCAATGACTGCGCTGCACGTGCGCTGCACGAACTGGGGCCTTGCCGGGGCCGCGAGGGGTCGACCGAGGCCCACCAGCAGCCACTCGCAGATGCTACGCAGTCCCGCTCTCAGAGCGAAAAGCAGGCCCTACAAGCGGAGGGGGAGGGATTCGAACCCTCGAAGGACCTTACGACCCTTAACGGTTTTCGAGACCGCCCCGTTCAACCACTCCGGCACCCCTCCTTCAAGGCGCGTCCGGGACGCGGCGGGGGAGGCTAGCGCCTCGCTTGAGTGCAGCTTCTAACGGCGCGCCCCGAAGAACGCCCGCAGCAGCTCGGCCGACTCCGCCGCCAAGAGTCCGCCCGCCACCTCGGGCCGGTGGTTTAGGCGCGGCTCGCCGAGCACGTTCAGCACGCTGCCGGCAGCGCCGGTCTTGGGGTCGTCGGCCCCGTAGACCACGCGCGCCAGGCGCGCGAGCACGATCGCCCCGGCGCACATCGAACACGGCTCGAGCGTCACGTACATCACGGCTCCGTCCAGCCTCCAGCTGCCCAGGTGCTGGGAGGCCTCGCGCAGCGCGAGCACCTCGGCGTGGGCGGTGGGATCGGCGCGCAGCTCGCGCTCGTTGCGGGCGGCGGCGACCACCTCGCCCTCCGCGGCGATCACGCAGCCCACGGGCACGTCGTCGTGCTCCAGCGCGCGCTCGGCCTCGCGCAGCGCCAGCCGCATGAAGTGGTCGTCGCGGCCGAAGAAGGCGCGGGTCACGGTGCCCTCGCTCATCCGCGGCCGGTCCTGCGGCGGCCCGCAGAGCCGGCCAGCAGCCGCCGCCCGGAGATCCGCTCGGCCAGGCCGACACCCCGCAGCAGGCCCGTCCGTCCGGCCAGGCGCATGCCGGTGCCGGCCAGCGAGAGCCGCGACATGCCGGTGTCGAGCACCCCGGCGTCGATCAGCTCGCGGTACCAGTCGATCGTCTCGCGCAGCGTCTCGTCCAGCGCCCGTGTCCTGTAGCCCAGCTCGCGCCGCGCCTTGCGGGAGGAGTAGCGCCAGTTCTGGGCCATCAGCACCATCCCCTCCGAGGCCACGGGCATCGGCGTGCCGAGGCCCTCGGCCACCCGCGCCGCCCTCGCCACGCCGGCCGACACCACCCCCACCGGGTGATGCACGTCCGACAGATCGGCCACTCGCTCCAGCAGGTCCACCCACGAGATGTCGTGGCCGCCGAGCACGTAGCGCTCTCCCGGGCGGCCCTTTTCGGCCGCCAGCAGGTGGCCATCCGCCACGTCGCGCACGTCCACGATGTTGGTCTCCCCGTCCACCACGGCGGGCAGCCGGCCGCGGAGGTAGTTGCCCACCGTGCGCGTGGAGGTCTCGCCCGGCTGGGAGCGGTCGATGGGTACGCCGAGCACGTACGCGGGGTTGACGACCACCACCTCCACACCGGTGCGCGCACCCGCCGCCAGGGCCTCGACCTCGCCCTCGTGCTTGGCGTCGGCGTAGACAAGCCCTAGCCCGCCTCCGCGGTAGTGGTCCTCCTCGGTGCCCACCTCGCCCGGCGGCACCGGCCCGATGCCGGCCACGCTGGAGGTGAGCACCACGCGCGGCACGTCCTCCGCGGCGGCGGCCTCCACGGCCAACCGGGGGGACATGGCGTTGACCTGCCATACCCGCTCGCGGGGCGAGGAAGCCACGTATCCGACGGAGTGGAACACCAGCTCGCACCCCTTGAAGGCACGCCGCACGGCAGCGCGGTCCATGGCGTCGGCTTTGACCGTGTCCACCTGGAGGCCGGCCAGGCGCGCCAGGCGGGCTTCATCGCGGAAGGCGACCCTCACCTCGTCGCCGCGCTCCACCAGCGCGCGGGCCACGTGGCCGCCCACGAAACCCGTCGCCCCGGTCACGCAAACGCTCAAGTCAGCTACCCGATCGACCGACCCCGGAAGATGACAACTCGGTTGCGTTCCGGGTGTTGGTGTCTCCGTACACTGGATTGGACCGTAACCCATGAGAAGAGCCCTCCTGCCCGCGGCGCTGGCCGCAGTAGCGCTGTCCGCCGCCCCTGCCGCGGCTCAGACTTCCTACGTCCCGGGCGAGGTGATCGTGCGTTACGAGGACGGCACCTCTGGCGGCGCTGCGACGGCCGTGGAGGCGGCCTCCGGCACCGCCTCGGGCGGTGCCGCGCTCGCAAGCGGCTCCGAGACGCTGCGGATCAAGGACGGCGACACCGTGGCCCACACGGTCCGCGAGCTGCGCAAGGACCCCAGCGTGGCCTACGCCGTGCCCAACTTCATCGCGCGCGCGAGCGCCTTCACCCCCAACGACCCCGGCTACCGGCTGCAGTGGAACCTGTTCGGCTCCAACGGCGTGAACATGCCCGAGGCATGGGAGCTGGCTGCGGCGCGCGGCGCGCCCGGCGGGCGCGGCGCTGTCGTGGCCGTGCTCGACACCGGCGTGGCCTACCGCCGCTACGGGCGTTTCCGCCGCGCGCCCGATCTCAAGCGCTTCACGCGCGGGTATGACTTCGTGGGCGAGGATCGCTTCCCCAACGACCACAACGGCCACGGCACGCACGTGGCCGGCACGATCGCCCAGAGCACCAACAACGGGATCGGCACGGCCGGCATCGCCTATCAGGCGCAGATCATGCCCGTGCGCGTCCTCGACTCCGAGGGCGCGGGCGACACGATCTCGATCTCGCGCGGCATCCGCTACGCCGCCCGGCGCGGGGCCGACGTGATCAACCTCAGCCTGGAGTTCGACGCCCGCGTGCGGGCGTCGCAGATCCCCGACGTGGTGGCGGCGCTCCGCTACGCGCGCCGGAAGGGCTCCGTCGTGGTGGCCGCCGCCGGCAACCAGGGCGATGCCGTGGTGGCCTACCCCGCGCGCGCCCCCAACGTGATCGCCGTTGCGGCCACGACCATCCGCGGCTGCCAGTCAGAGTTCTCCAACAGCGGGACGCAGGTGGATCTGGTGGCCCCCGGCGGCGGAGCTGACGCCCCGAACGCCGACAACCCGTACGACGTGCAGGTCTGCCGCCCCGACGCCCGCGGCCGCTTCATCTTCCAGCAGACCTTCCTGCGAAGCGTGCGGCGATTCGGCCTGCCCAAGGGCTACGAGGGCACGTCGATGTCGGCGCCCCACGTGTCGGGTGCGGCCGCCCTGGTGATGGCCACGGGGCGCCTGGGCCGGCGCAACCCCACCCCCGCCGAAGTGGAGCGCCACCTCGAGGCCACGGCCCGCGACATCGGGACGCCCAGCTTCGACGATCGCTACGGCAACGGCCTGCTGGACGTGGCCGCCGCGTTGCGCTGAGCCGGGGTCAGGTGGTGCGGATGATCATCACGCTGCAGGGCGCGTGATGGGAGACCTTGTTCGGCACGGAGCCCAGCAGGAAGCGCTTGGTGCCCGTCATCCCCTTGTTGCCGACCACGATCAGATCGGCGTCCTTCTCCTCGGCCACGTCGAGGATCGCATCGGCGGGGTCGCCCTCGCGCGCGAAGGTCTCCGCCTCCACGCCTGAGCTCTCGATCCTGTCGGCGCCCTCCTTCAGGGTCGACTCCACGTCCTCGCGGGGGTTGACCATCCACTGAAGGTCCTCGGGGACCTCCTGGCGCTCGTCGCGCAGGCGTCCCTCGGGCACGGGCTCGTACGCGCTCACCAGGAACACCTTGGCGCCCACCGTCGAGGCCAGCTCGGTGGCCTGCTTCACCGCCTCCTGGGCGGTGTCCGACCCGTCGGTACCCACAACGATCGATCCGAACATGCCTCTCCTTTGGACGCCAGGTCGAAGTTGCGCGGATCATATGCGCCTCACCCAACGGCGGCCTGGCTCTGCGCCAGGCCCTGATCGAGTAGCCGGCCGCTAGTAGGCGCCGGGATCGCGGTCGCGCACCCGGTCGCGGCCCGAGAACTCGATCGCCAGACCGGCCACCAGCCCCACCACCCCCGCGATGATGAGGATGGTGCCGACCGTGGGGATGTCGATTCCAGACACCCTGCCCGTCACGGCGAAGCGCAGGATGGCGCCCACGGCCGCGATGAAGATTGACGCTCCGATCGTCACAATCGGGAGCATAGTGCCGCGCTTCTGGATCTACATGCAGGTGGTGATCGTGGTGTGCGTGCTCGCCTCGATGGTGATCGCGGTGATCAAGCTCTAGACACGCTCCCGCCCCAGGGGCGAGTTGGGGTCCTCCATCGGCTTCACCCACAGCTCCTCGACCAGGATCACGATCATCGAGAGGATCGGGACGGCCACCACCAGGCCCACGAAGCCGAACAGCTGTCCGACGATCACCACGCCCACGGCGATCACCGCGGGGTGCAGCTTCACGGTGCGGGCCATGACCAGCGGGATCGTCAGGTTGCCCTCGATCTGCTGCACCAGCGTGTAGAGGCCGAGCACCAGCAGCGCCTTGCCGGGCGAGTCGGTGAACGCGAACAGCACCGGCGGCAGTCCGCTGGCGAACGCGCCGAAGTAGGGGATCACCGAGAGCAGCGCCGTGAGCACCGCAAAGAAGATGGCGAAGTCCAGACCGATGATCGTCAGCCCGATGTAGAGCAGCACCCCCGAGACCAGCATGTCCGCGGCCACCCCCCGCATCCACCCCAGCCACGAGCTGCGCAGGCGGCCCATTATCTCGTCGGCGCGGTGGCGGTGCGCGGGCGGCACGAGGCGCCGCATGCCGTCCAGCAGCGGGTCGGGATCGATTGCCATGTAGTAGGCGGTGATCAGGACGAGCACGAGTGCGCCGAGGATGCCCGCCACGCTCAGGCCGATCGAGGTGATCGGCCCGATCAGGCGGGCCGGGTCGTCGGTGTAGCCCTCGGCGAACTCCTGCACGCGGTCCGCTATCTCGCCCGGCTGCGCGCCCGTGAGGTCGTGGATGCGCTCGCGCAGCAAGTCCACGATCCCGGGCACGTCGTCCACGAAGTCGTTGGTCTGGTCGATGAACGGCGGGATCACCAGCGCTATCACCCCCGCGACCACCCCCAGTCCCGCGAGCAGCGCCACGAGCGCGCCGATCGGGCGCGGGATCTTGAAGCGGCGCTCGAGCACACCGGCCGCCGCCGACAGCGCCACGGCGATGATCACCGTGATCAGCACCGCCAGGAGCAGGGTGAGCAGCTGGCGGAACAGCAGTCCCAGCACGAGCAGCCCCCCGGCCAGCAGCACGGCCCGGTAGGCGATCGTCCCGCTCGCGCCTCGCTCCGCCATCCGCGCAGTGAAGCACCGGCGACGGCCCGACCGGCGGGCCCGTTCTAGGGTGGGCTGCCATGACCACCGAGCAGGCGCACCACCGGGCCCGCGAGCACGGGCCCTCGCGTGTGCTCTACGCACTCGTCCGCGCGCTGGCGGTGCCGTTCATGCGGCTGTGGTTCCGCCTCTCGATCGCAGGGGCCGAGCACATCCCGGTCGAGGGCGCGGCGGTCATCACGCCCAACCACAAGAGCTTCTTCGACTCGTTCTTCATCGCCGCGGCCACCTCGCGCCAGCTGCGCTTCATGGGCAAGTCGGAGCTGTTCGAGGGCTGGAAGGGGCTGCTGTTGGTGCGCCTGGGAGCGTTCCCGGTGCGACGAGGCGAGTCCGACCAGGATGCGCTGGACACCGCGCGGGCGATCCTCGACCAGGGCGGCCTGCTGTCGCTGTTCCCCGAGGGCACCCGCGTGCGCGAGCACGAGACGCTCGGCGAGCCCAAGCGCGGAGCGGCGCGCCTGGCGATCGAGGCGCGCGCCCCGCTAGTGCCCGCGGCGATCACGGGCACCGACCGCCTGTGGCTCGGGCCCGTGCCTCGCCCGGTGAAGGTCAGGCTGGCCTTCTCCGAGCCGATCCCGGTGGCGGAGCTGGAGGCCACGCCGGAGGCCGCGGCCGTGCTCGTGGAGGACCAGCTGTGGCCCGAGGTGGAGGGCCAGTTCCGCGGATTGCTGGCTCGCCGGGGACTGATAGCCGCCGGCGTGGCGGCGCTCGGACTCGGAGGGGCGGCGGCGATGCGGGAGCGCAGACGCCGGCAGCGGCCGTGGTGGCGCAAGGCGGCGGGACGGCTGCGCCGCTAGGCCGCTACGCCGCGAACAGCGTGAGATCCGGGTCGCGGTCGCCTCGCAGCACCGCCGGATCGACCTCCACGCAGGCGATGCCGCGCGACTCGGCGAGCACCCGCGCCTGCGGCTTGATCGCCGCGGCGGCGAGCACGCCACGGCAGGAGGCGAACCCCGGCTCGTCGGCCAGCCGCTCCAGATAGCGGGTGAGCTGCTCCACGGCGTCGATCGTGGCCACGCGCTTGATCTCCACCGCCACCCAGCCGTCGTCTGGGTCGCGGCACATGAGATCCACCGGCCCGATGTCGGTGGGCCACTCCCGCCGCACCAGGCGGAAGCCCTCGCCGCAGGTCTCGGGGGAGTCGGCGAGCAGCTCCTGCAGCTCGCGCTCCACACCCTCCTTCTCCAAGGCGGCGGCCTCGCCCATGTCGTGGGTCACGTCGGAGAGAACCTCGGCCACGCGGATCTCGAGGCGGTCCTCGGTGATTGGTCGTTGCGGTGCTCGGCCGATCGACGATCGGCCTGCGCTCCTCCCGGTGCCCGCGCGCTTGCGCACCACGATCGACCCGGGCTCCTCCTCGATGACTGTCGGGGGCGTCATCCAGTTCTGGGGCTTGAAGCCGCCGGTGTCGGCGTGGACCATCACGGACCCGTCCGACTTGATCATCAGCAGGCGCAGCGCCTCCGGCAGCACGGCGGTGAGGCGGCCCGTGTAGCGGACCTCGCAGCGGGCGACGATGAGGCGCATGGGTGGCCGAGGCTAGGCGTACAACCGGACAGCGCACGCGCCGCGGCGGTAGGTTTGGCTTCATGACCGAAGAGAACGCCGTCCTGACCGAGCGCCGCGGGCGCACCCTGCTGATAACCCTCAACCGCCCGGACGCCCGCAACGCGGTGAACGCCGCGCTCGCGCAGGGCGTGGCGGCCGCGCTGGACGAGCTCGACGCAGAAGACGAGCTGTCCGTGGGCGTCTTGACCGGCGCCGGGAAGGGCTTCTCGGCGGGAATGGACCTCAAGGCATTCGTCGCGGGCGAGAGTGCGTGGGTCGAGGGCCGCGGGTTCGCGGGCATCGTGCAGGGACCGCCGCGCAAGCCACTGATCGCCGCGGTCGAGGGCTTCGCGGTGGCCGGCGGGTTGGAGGTGGCGCTCTCCTGCGACCTGATCGTGGCCGCGAGCGGCGCCAAGCTCGGCATCCCCGAGGTGAAACGCAGCCTCGTGGCGGCCGGGGGTGCCCTGCTGCGGCTGCCGCGCCGTATCCCCTACCACGTGGCGATGGAGCTGGCCCTCACCGGAGACCCGATCACCGCCGAGCGCGGATACGAGCTGGGGCTGGTGAACCGCGTGGCGGAGGCCGGCGGCGCCGTGGACGCGGCGCTCGAGCTGGCCGAAGCGATCGAGGTGAATGCTCCGCTCGCGCTGGTCGCCTCCAAGCAGATCATCATCGAGTCGCCCGACTGGAGCCTCGGCGAGGAGTTCGACCGCCAGGGCGCGATCTCCGGCCCGGTGTTCGCCTCCGAGGACGCGCAGGAGGGTGCCACCGCCTTCGCCGAGAAGCGCGACCCCGTCTGGAAGGGTCGCTGAGGGCAGCGCCGTGCCCGGGTCGCTGCGCGGAAAGCTGCTGATCGCCGCTCCCCAGCTGCTCGACTACTTCCGCCGCACCGTGCTGCTCGTGGTGGAGCACACCGACGAGGGGGCGATCGCGGTTGTGCTCAACCGCCCCACCGAGAACGAGGTGGCCGTGCTGGTGCCCGAGCTGGCGGCGCTGGCCGGTGAGGGGGAGCTGGTGCACGCGGGCGGGCCCGTGAATCCCGAGGCGGTGCTGGCGCTGGGCGACTTCGAGGAGCCCTCGGACGCGGGCACGCCCATCGCGGGACCGCTCGGGCTGCTCGACCCCGAGCAGGACGACCCGCAGCTGCGCCGGCTGCGCGTGTTCGCCGGCTACGCCGGCTGGGCTCCCGGGCAGCTGGACGCCGAGCTGGAGGAGGGCGCCTGGATCGTGGAGCAGGCCGCGGCGGACGACCCGTTCGCCCACGGGGACCTGTGGCCGGTGGTGCTCCAGCGCAAGGGCGGCGCCTACTCCCTGCTGGCGAGCATGCCCGCCGATCCCTCGCTGAACTGACTAGCCGGCTGGCGTACCCGTGCCCACCGGGCACGAGACGCCGGTGCCGCCCAGCCCGCAGTATCCGCCCGGGTTCTTGGCGAGGTACTGCTGGTGGTAGTCCTCGGCGTAGAAGAACTCGCCCGCCGGCACGATCTCGGTGGTGATCTCGGAGTCCTGCCCGGCCGCGGCAAGGGCCGCGGCGTAGCGGTCGCGGGAGGCCTCGGCGGCCTGTAGCTGGGGGTCGCCGTAGGCGTACACGCCCGAGCGGTACTGGGTGCCCACGTCGTTGCCCTGCCGCATCCCCTCCGTGGGGTCGTGGCCCTCCCAGAACGCGCGCAGCACGTCCTCGTAGGAGATCTCCGCCGGGCGGAACACGCACAGCACGACCTCGTTCTGGCCGGTGCGGCCCGAGCAGACCTCCTCGTAGGTGGGGTTGGGCGTGAAGCCCCCGCCGTAGCCCACGGCCGTGGTGTAGACGCCCGGCAGCTGCCAGAACGCCTTCTCCGCGCCCCAGAAACAGCCCATTCCGAAGACGGCCTTCTCCGTGTCCTCCGGAAACGGCGGCCCGATCGGGGTGCCGAGCACAAAGTGCTCGCCTGGCGACACGATCGGTGTGTCGCGGCCCGGCAGCGCCTCCTCGGCGGCGGGCATAGCGGTCTTGTGGCGGGTGAGGAACTCGAGCACGGCGGCCTCCTTCGAAGCGGTCTGAAGTCCAGACTAGCGCCGAGTGCTTACCGTCAGGTGTCGCTGGCGCGAACGACCAGGATCGCCACGTCGTCCCTCGCCGGTCCCTCGCCGCGGTCCGCGATGGCGGCCTCGACGGTGGCCACGGTCTGGGCGGCCGTGGCCTCCGGAGGAAGGCCCGCCAGCAGCTCGGTCAGGCCGCCGACCCCCAGCTCGTCCGCGGGCGCACCGGCCTCGATCACGCCGTCTGTGTAGAGCACGATGTGTTCGCGGGGCCGGAGCTCCACCACCTCCTCGGACAGGGACGGGTCGTCCCAGACCCCGAGCAGAACGCCACTCCCGCCCACCTGTGAGACGGCCCCGTCGGCCGTCACCCTCAGCGGCGGCGGGTGACCCGCCACGCACATCGTCAGCCGCAACCCGTCACCGTCCTCGGACGCCTCGAGGAATGCGCAGACGCCGGTGAGAAAGCGCATGTCACGGTGCTGGCGCAGGATCGCCTCGTTGAGCTGGGAGAGCAGCTCCGCCGGCTCGGCCCCCTCCTGAATCGCCGCGGCGCGAAGGGTGTAGCGAGCCAGCGCGGTGAGCGCGGCCGCCTCCGCGCCCTTTCCGCACACGTCGCCGATCACGACCATCCAGCACTCGGGCTTGCCCATCCTGAAGACGTCGAAGAAGTCTCCGCCGACCTCGCTGCCGCCCCCCGCGGGGCGGAAGCTCGACGCGATGTCCGCGCCAGGCACCGCGGGCAGACGGTCGGGCATCAGGCTCACCTGCAGCTGGGTGACCAACCGATGCTCGTCTTCGGCGGCCGCCCGGGCGCGCACCTGCTCGGTCACCTCGATGTGCACCCCCAGCACGCCGACTATCCGTCCGCCCTCGCGCACCGGGAAGTAGCTGCCCTCGAAGCTGCGGTCGCCCCCCGCCGCGGGCACTCCGAGGCCGCGCGCCACCTGCCCGGACTCCGTGACCTGGCGCAGCGCCGAGACCACCTCGTCGCCCACCACTGCCTCGGCCCTGCGGCCCGGGTGCTGGCCCACCGCCAGGCCGCTGAAGCCGGCGAACGCCGGGTTCACTCGCACGAAGCGCAGATCGGCGTCCCAGACGGCGATCCCGAAGTCGGCGCCCTCGAAGACCGTGTCGAGGATGCTGGCCGCGCTCGCTCCCAGCCGTTCGGACTCCGGCGACTCTGTCGGCAGGCGGGCCATGGGGCGCCAACTTAGCGCGGGCGGGCGTCCGGCGTTTGGCCAGCCCCCGCGGGGGGTAGCGACGGCCCGTGCCAAGGCTCAAGCGCGTCGACGTCTCCACGCCGGGGATCATGCGCCGCCGCCGCGGGCGCGGCTTTCAGTACCTCGACGAGAACGGGCGGTCCATCCGCAACGAGGAGGTGATCGAGCGCATCAAGTCGCTCGCGATCCCGCCCGCGTGGGAGGACGTCTGGATCTGCACCTACCCGTTCGGCCACATCCAGGCCACCGGCGTGGACGCCGCCGGGCGCAAGCAGTACCGCTACCACGACCACTGGCGCGAGCGCCGCGACCGCGAGAAGTTCGACTCGATGATCGACTTCGCCCGCGCGCTGCCGCGGCTGCGCCGGAGGGCGAGCCGGGACCTCGGACGCGGCGACCTCTCCCGCGAGCGCGTGCTCGGTGGCGCCACCCGCCTGCTCGACCGCGGCTTCTTCCGCATCGGCTCCGAGGGCTACGCCGAGGACAACGAGACCTACGGGCTGGCGACGATCCGCAAGGACCACGTAACGGTCCGCCCCGACGCCGTGGTGTTCGACTACGACGCCAAGGGCGGCCAGCGGCGCGTGCTGCAGCTGGCCGATCCCAAGCTGCTAGACCTGCTCGGCACCCTCCGGCGCCGCCGCTCGGGCGGGGACGAGCTGCTGGCCTACAAGCAGGGCCGCCGGTGGCGCGACGTGCACTCGCAGGACATCAACGACTACGTCAAGGACGCAGCGGGCGGAGACTTCTCGGCCAAGGATTTCCGCACCTGGAACGCCACGGTGCTGGCGGCCGTGGGGCTCGCCGTCTCGGGCGAGATGGCATCAGCCTCGAAGACGGCCCGCAAGCGAGCTGCTCGAAGGACCGTGGACGAGGTGGCGCGCTACCTCGGCAACACCCCGGCCGTCTGCCGCGCCTCGTACATCGACCCGCGGGTGTTCGACCGCTTCGACGGCGGCCTCACGATCGGCGGGGTGCTGCCGGAGCTGGCCGACGCTGACGAATGGCCGGCCGTGCAGCGCTCCGTCGAGGAGGGCGTGCTCGACCTGATCGCGGGCGACGAAGAGTCGGAGGCGGTTGAGCGCGTGGCCTGAGGCGGCCGCGCCTACTCTCCGGCGTGCGCCGCCTCACCCAGACGATCCCTCCAATCGGCCGAGCTAAGTGTGGTGCCCTTCGTCTCTCGGCCCGGCCTCATCGGGCTCGCCGTACTCGGCGCCCGAGCGGTCGCTCTCCACCTCGCCGGTGCTCGGTCAAAGCCTGCTCCTCTCTGGTCGGATCTAATGCAGCGCCTCGTGCGCTTCCAGCTCGCGCAGGAAGCCTTCGAAGAGGCGCCGGTGGCCCTCCTCGTCACGCAGGATCGCGATGACCATGTCCTGGGTCACGGGGTCCGTGCCCTCGCAGAACTCCACGATCTTGTTGTAGTGCTCGATCGCGCCGGTCTCGGCCTGGATGACGCCCTTCACCACGTGCTTGATGTCGAGCTGGTCGTCGGGCGGCTGCAGGAAGGACTGCTCGGGGCTCAAGCCTTGAGATCCGGGAACGACGCCGTAGAGCTCCTTGATGCGCTTGGCGAACTCCTGGGCGTGCCCCAGCTCCTCCTGGATGTCCTCGGTGAGGGACTCGGCTATCTCCCGCGCGAGGATCCCGTCGGGGTTCACCGAGTTGGTGATGTAGCTGATCACCGTCTCTAGCTCCATGAAGTACGCCTTGTGGAGCATCTTCACGAGCTCGTCGCGCTCGGCCTTTACGTCTTCGCTGAGGATGCCCTCACGGGCTGCAATGGCCTCCATGTTTCCTCCTGTTCGGTCTTCGACGGGTTGCCCCGTGGGCGGGCCATCCAAACGGCGAATGCTCGTTTCGAGCGTATTCGGACGGTTTTCCCTCTCGTCGTTCGGGTAAGGCCTGCCGATGCCCCAGTCCGCGACCGTCGACGCGCCCGCGCGCGCGGGCAGGGTGGCCCTCACCTTCGACGACGGGCCGGATCGGGAGTGGACCCCAAGGGTGCTCAACGTGCTCGCCGTGCGTGGCGCAAGCGCGACCTTCTTCGTGATGGGCCCCCGGGCTTCCGCCCACCCCGGACTGATCCGGCGGATGGTGGCCGACGGCCATGAGGTCGCCCTGCACGCCGAGCGGCACGTGCGCCACTCAGAGCTTGACCGCGACGAGATCGCCCAGGACGCAAGCGCGGCGCTGGCCAGGCTCGCCGACATCGGGGTGAAGCCCGCCCGCTGGCGCACCCCCTGGGGCGTTCAGACACCGGACACCGAGGAGGTGGCCAGCGAGCTCGGCCTCGAGCTGTGCGGCTGGACCGCCGACAGCCGCGACTGGACCGGCGACCCGGCGGCACAGATGCTGCGCCGGTGCGCGCCCGACGTGGTGGACGGGTGCGTGGTGCTCATGCACGACGGGCTTCGCCCCGGAGCCACCCGCCGGGACTGCGCGGAAACCGTGGAGCTCACGCGGCGGCTGATCGGCCTGGCGGCGGACCGCGGGCTGAGAGCGCGATCGCTGGAGGCCCGGTGAGCCTGGCCGCGCTGCTCGGACCGGCCCTGATCCTTCTCGCTTTTCTTGACGTGCTCGTACTGGCGAGCCCGCTTGGTTCCCTTCATCACTCCGCGAGGGGCATTCCGTCCTCCATTTCGGGGTAGTCGTTCATACCGTGGAAGCGGGAAGTCAAACCGGGCGGTGGGACACCGTGAAGCGCACCGTCAAGGGCTTCCGGGAGGACAGCGTCACCGACATCGCCGCCGCGCTCACCTACTACACGGTGCTCTCGCTGTTCCCGGGCCTGCTCGTGCTCGTGTCGATCGTCGGGCTCTTCGGCGACCCGCAGGCCACCACCGACACGCTCACCGAGATCGTGCGGGACCTCGGACCCTCCACCGCCGGTGACACCTTCCAGGGACCGATCGAGAGCCTGACCTCGAACCGCGGCGCGGCCGGCGTGCTGTTCGTGGCCGGGCTCGCGGGCGCCCTGTACAGCGCCTCCGGCTACATCGGCGCCTTCATACGCGCCTCGAACACCATCTACGGCGTACAGGAGGGTCGCCCGTTCTGGAAGCTGCGCCCACTCCAGGTCGGCGTGACGCTGGTGATGGTGCTGCTGCTGGTGCTCGTGATCGTCGGCCTGGTGCTGAGCGGCCCGCTGGCGGAGTCCGTCGGCGAGGCGGTTGGCCTCGGTGACACGGCGGTCACGATCTACGGCCTGGCCAAGTGGCCGGTCCTCATCGGCATGGTGCTGGTCATGCTCGCGGTGCTCTACTACGTGGCGCCCAACGTGCGGCTGCCGGGCTTTCGGTGGGTCACGCCCGGGAGTGTCCTGGCGGTGGTCGTGTGGCTGCTGGCGTCCGCGGCCTTCGCCGTCTACGTGGCCAACTTCGGCTCCTACGACAAGACCTACGGCACCCTCGGCGGGGTGATCTCGTTCCTGGTCTGGTTGTGGATCACGAACATCGCCGTGCTGCTGGGGGTGGAGCTGAACGCCGAGGTAGAACGCTCCCGCGAGATCGACGCCGGGGTGCCCGGCGCCGAGGACGAGATCAAGCTGCCGCCGCGCCAGCCGGCGGACGGCTAGGGTCGATTCCGTGAAGTTCCTCTATGCCCCATTCGGCATCCTCATTGGCGTGCTTGGCGGTCTGATCGGAAGCAAGATCTTCAAGCAGATCTGGAAGCGGGTGTCCGACGAGGACGATCCGCCGGGCGCACGCCAGTCGGAGTACGGCTGGGGCGAGGTCCTGTCCGCAGCTGCCCTGCAGGGCGCCATCTTCGCCGCCGTGAAGGCGGCGGTCGATCGCGGTGGCGCGCGGGGCTTCGAGAAGCTCACCGGCACCTGGCCCGGCGACTGACGCGCCCTAGAACGCAGACGGCCGGGCCGCCCAGCCCGGTGGAGGCTGGTGCGACCCGGCCGTCTGCGTTCTAGGG
>Ga0209587_1000191_pt1 | contig 30215 bp, 28 predicted proteins | sample NGEPerD_2_FD_184512 | JGI IMG/M metagenome (GOLD analysis project Ga0209587, IMG submission 184512) | Arctic peat soil microbial communities from the Barrow Environmental Observatory site, Barrow, Alaska, USA - NGEE PermafrostL1-D... | ecosystem: Environmental > Terrestrial > Soil > Wetlands >...
CTGCGATGACGACGACGTATGCGACGGGTCGTCGCATCACGCTGTGCGCCAGTCGTGCCCACCCGCCATGCATCGCGGTGAGGTCACTACCGGCTCTTGCAAGGCGAGCCCTCTCCTGTGCGCGCAAGCCGCGGCGCCACGGCATACGACCGGCTTCGATCCGGGGCCCCAGGACGGCGAGAAGTGCCGGCAAGAGGGTCAGTGCAGCCGCCATCGCGACGAGCACCGCGGCGACTCCGCCGTAGCCCATCGAACGCAGGAAGCTCTGCGGAAAGATCAGCAGTGAGGCCAGCGAAGCGGCCACGATCAGGCCCGAGAACAACACGGTGCGGCCGGCGGTCGCCATCGTTGTGGTGATGGCTGCGTTGACATGCTCACGCTCGGTGCCTGGGTATTTGGCGAGCTCCTCACGGAACCTGCTCACGACGAACAACGCGTAGTCGATCGCCAGACCCAGGCCGATCAGGGTGATGACGTTGATGGAGAAGATCGAGACCTCGGTGACCATGGTGATGGCGCGCACGAGAGCGAAGGCCCCGAAAATGGCCACGACGCCGACGAAGGCCGGCATCAGAGCGGCTGCGACGCTGCCGAAGAACACCAGGCACAAGAGGATCACGATCGGCATCGAGATCGCCTCGGCTCGGGTGATGTCCGCTGAGACGTGCTTGTTCACGTCGCGGAAGACCGCCCACGCCCCGCCGACGCTCGTGCTCAGCCCCTTGGCGTCCAGGTGGGGCCTGACCTGGTCATAGAGGGTGGCTTTCTCATCCTGCGTGGTGCCGCTCAAGGCAATGATGACCCGGGTTGCGTGCTGGTCCCCGCTGATCAACGTGGGCGACGGCGTTTGGTACCAGGTGGTGACGCGCTGGGTCGACCCTTTGGGGAGCCCCGAGATGACGTTCGAGACCGACTCACGGAAGGCCGGGTCGCTGACCTTCATCGAGGGGCTGGAGTAGATGATCACGATGTCGGCGTCGTGGCTGGCAAAGGACGCACGTTCCGCGACGAGTGATCGAGCCGACTCGCTGGCCGGGTCGTCGAAGCCACCGTTGCTGAGGCTGCCGAAGACACCCAGACCGAAGACGGCGGCGACGGCGACGAGCGCCAGTCCGGCACCAAGGACCGTCTTCGCTCGTCGGGCCACCAGGTGACCCCACGACTGCATCATGCCTGGCACCCTTCGTTCCGGGGAGGTCAACGGAAGTCAACAAGGTCAACGGAAGTCCACAAGATCAACAAGGTCACGTTATCGGTGCGTGGGCAGAACCGATGCAGGTAACGCGACGGAACCTGGCAAACCGTCGTCGATCAGGAAGCCCACACCATCGGGAAGCTGGGCCACGAGCTCTGCCCCGGTGCACGCCATCCAGCCAAAGCCGCCCATCACATGACGCAGCGCCCTGATCGTCGACCAGACCGGCACGATCGGTGCCGCGCCGGGGCGCGACATGACGAACAGCCCGGGGCGCACGGGACACAACACATAGACGCGAGAGACCAGGAACCGATCGACGAACCGGTCGATGTCGATCTGATGCGTGACCAGCTCGTGAACGGCGTGGCCAAGCTCGGTCGCCGCCGCATCGGTGCTGAGGGTCGAGGCCCCGATCGCGCTCATGCCCGGCATCCTGCCGGACCCGACGATCTTCAGCCAGACTTATCCACAGTCGTCCGCCATCGCCGCCACGGTCGCGACCAACCGATCGAGGTCCGACTCGGCGGTGTAGGGCGCGAGGCTGACCCGGATGCCGCCACCGGTCTCGCGGAGGCCCAACACCCGCGTGAGCTCCCATGCATAGGCGTGACCGCTCCACACGCTGATGTCCTGCTCCCCCAGCCGCGCGGCCACCTCGCCGGGCGTGATGGAGCCCATCGTGAAGCAGATCGTCCCCGTTCGACGAGTCGGGGCGCCCACCATCCGAACCCCCGGTATACCGATGAGCCGGCTGATGGCGCTTCGTACGAGGACGTCCTCGCGGGCGGCCAGAGCGGCGAACGAACGATCAAGTCGCTGGCGCCGATCTCCTTCTCCTGCAACAAGATCGGCCAAATGGTCCACCGCTGCGCTGATGCCGGCCATGTTGGCCAGTCCGTGGGTGCCGAGCTCGAAACGATCAGGCACCTCGTCGGACGACGGCTCGAGCTTGTCCGGTCGCAGCGTCTCCAACAGCTCAGATGAGGCCACGACGGCCCCGGCGTGCGGACCACACCACTTGTAGGAGGAGAGGGCAATCAGGTCGGCACCGAGCGAAGACATGTCCAGGCGGAAGTGGGGCGCGGCAGCGACGACATCGACATAGACCAACGCCCCTGAGTCGTGGGCGATCTGGCTTATCGCCGCGACGTCCGTGATGGTCCCGATCAGGTTCGATGCGGCGGCGACAGCTACGAGCCTCGTGCGTGAGGTGACCAGCTCGGCATACTGCCCGGCTGGCAGATCAGTGGTCTGTGGATCGATCCTCGCCCATCGCACCGTCACTCCCGCAGAGGCCGCGGCCTGCACCCATGGCCTGACGTTGGCGTCGTGGTCGAGCTCCGAGACGACGATCTCGTCGCCGGGCTTCCACGTCTTGGCCAGGGTCGCGGCCATGCGATAGGTCAGCGTCGTCATGTTCGGTCCCAGGACAACCCCATCCGCCTCGCCACCGACGAGATCAGCAACCGCTGCCCGGGCGTCAGCGATCAGCTTCATCGAGCGGCGGCTCGACGCGAACGGGCCGTGAACGTTGCTCAGACCCGAGCGGTGGGCCTCGGAGATGGCGTCGATCACCGAAGCGGGCACCTGTGTCCCTCCGGCACCATCGAGATATGCCGCGCCGTTCTTGAGCGCCGGGTACTGCGAACGGATGCGTTCTGTCTCCCACGTCGTGTCCATGCGTTCGAGCATGCCCGATCTTGCCCACGACAATTCGCCGGCCCACCATCTGCCGACTTCCGGGACCCGGAAACACCCCTGAGGTGACGCGGTATCGGCCACTCGCGCGATATCCGGCTCGTCCGTTCGGGTGACTTTTCTCGCCAATGCCTGGGATTGGCAGACGCGAACCTGATCGGCGACCATCCTTGTCCAATGGACAGCAATGCGCTCGACCAGCTCTTGTCCGAGGTCAACGGCTCCTCCCCGATGTCATTGACGCTGGCACCGGCCGAGGGCAGCGAGGTCGCTCAGGCAAGACGCGTCACCGAGAACGACTGGCGACTGACGTTGGAGGGAACTCAGTCCCTGGCTGACAGGCTTGAGGCCGTCATCGACGCCGCGCCGGACGCCGCGGAGGGCACCTGCGAGACCGTGGGGCGTCTCGGCCCTGATCTCGTCTGCCTCGAGATCGGCTGCCGGGGCCCGCACCTCTTGACCAGCTTGCTCGACGCCGTCATCGACGACCACGCCGCCACGCATCCGCAGGTGCACCTGCAAGCCATGCTGCGGGTCGATGACTCGATGCGCCCACGCCGGATCGACCTCTTGATGCCGTCGTGGCCGGCGTCACATGGTCACGCACAGTCGGGGACGTTCGGGCTCTTACCGGCCCAGGCAAGCTGAGCCGAGCCTCGCCCAGCCGGGGTTAGGCGCGGACGAAACGGACCCGCCAGGCTTCAGGCCCGCGCTCGAGGTAGTCGATGCTGAACCGTCCCGGCAAGCGCGTTTCCAGCTGTTCGAGGAGCGGCAGTGGGTCATGCGGAGCGACGAGGACCATGCCGTTCCCCGGTCCCACGGAGTCCAGGGCGCCGAAGATCGTCGCATGACGGATGGCGTGCGGCACGGCTCGTGCGTCCAGCTCGGGCAGCACGTCGCCGGGGGCCTGTCCACCACAACCACACTCGCCACCGCATCCACCCTCGGCGGCCTGAGCGCTCTCACCGTGGTCGGTTCCGCCGAGCAGCTCATGCATGCCGCCGAGGATGCCCGCGAGCGAGACCTCGCTGGACCCGGCCAGCAGTGGCAGGATCTGCTCGTTCTCCTTGACCAGATGCGAGTCGAACATGGCCCGTAGCGCCTGCGCGTTGGCAGCTGCACGCACCGGACCCGTGGAACTCCGGATGGCCTCGACCAGCTCGACGAGGTCGCGGTGCTCGGCGAGCATGGCGTCGACCAACAGCCGGGCGCGGGGGTCTTCGTGGGCCTTGGGGTACATGGTCTGCTCTTCTGCGAGCGCGTGCGGGATGAGCTCCGCCTGACACCACCTGACCAGAGCTTCGGCCGCAGTGGCGGCACCGGGCAGATCGCCGCGCGCCGCGGAGTCGACAAGGGTCTCCACCTGAACGGCAAGGGCGCCGGCAAGCTGGGCGTGATGATCCTTGACGGCGTCAACCGCCTGCGCGTCTGCGGCGCTTGTTGCGACAACGAGCATGCTCATGGGAACTCCTCCGACTCAACGCGATGAGGGGCCTTTGGGCACCTCGGCCGACCGCCTGTGGCGGAGCCTGCCGGGAAGTTTATTACACTTTGTTCCGTGAAAACTAATCAGGACTCGACCACCGGGCGCAGACAGGAGCTCACGGCCTCTTTGAAGGACATCTCACGTTCGCGCATGATGCTTCCATGACCAAGAGCGCGGCAGAGCACTGGGACACCGTCTATGGGACCAAGGCCACCGACGAGGTGAGCTGGTTCCAACGGCAACCCACGACATCGCAGCGGTTGCTCACCTCGGTGTCGTCACCGTCGGGTGCCGTCATCGACGTCGGAGCGGGCGCGTCGACGCTCGTCGACACTCTGCTCGATGCCGGGTGGTCAGACGTCACGGTCCTCGATGTGTCCGCCAAGGCGCTGGCCCTGGTCCGCGCCCGGGTCAGTGACCGGGTCAGTGACCGACCCCACGACCCGCCCCGCGAGCGCCCGGGGTCGGCGTCGTTCGTCGTTGCGGACGTGCTGACCTGGCGACCAGAGCGCACGTACGATGCCTGGCACGATCGGGCTGTGTTCCACTTCCTGGTCCATCCCGACCAGCGAGATCAGTACGTCGCCACGGCCTCGCGTGCTGTCCGGTCCGGCGGGGTTGTGGTCCTTGGCACCTTCGCCGCGGACGGCCCGACCCAGTGCTCGGGGCTGCCAACGGCGCGATACGACGCTGTCGGACTGGCCGCAGTCTTCGAGCCCGGCTTCAGCCTGGAGCACTCCGAGCGCGAGGAGCATGAGACACCGGGCGGCGCGGTCCAGCCCTTCACCTGGGTTGTCCTTCGCCGCATTTAGCGACGCCGCGCCCAGCGCCCAGCGCCCCCGCGGGACTGGCGGACTTTCGGGCACCAACCGCCGTCCCACACCTGCCGCGATCATCCAGACCCGCAAGTACGGGGTCTTCGCCCGCGCCCTTGCTACCCCGATCCGGCCCCGGGACCTTGTCCTCGGCGAGGGCCTGTGCTACCTCGCGCTCATCCAGTCCGTGCTCATCGTCTTCGTCGGGGCGGTGATGTTCGACGTGAGCTGGGGCGACCTGGCGGCAGCTGTCGCGCTCGTCGGGATGTGGGCATTGGTGGGGACCGGCGCGGGCATTCTCAGCGGCACGCTCTTCCGCACCCCCGAACAGGCGGCAGCGATCGGTCCGGCGGTGGGCATCGCCTTCGCGATGCTGGGTGGGTGCATGTGGCCGCTCGAGATCGTCCCCGACTCCGTACGCCTGGCCGGGCATGCCTTTCCGCACGCCTGGGCGGTGGATGCGTGGACGAACCTGTTGTCGCGCGGGGGCGGCCTGGTTGAGATCGGTGGCTACCTCGGCATCCTCGCCGCGTATGCCGTGGGGCTGCTCGCCATCGCATCCCTCCGCCTTCGCCGTTCCCTGGTCACACCCTGAGACAGCCGCAAGAAGAGACAGTCACACGCAGAAGAAGTCGCACCGTCAGATTGGGCCGAGGACGGGACGTTAGGCCCTAACAGTCCCGGTACTACGGCCGCAAGGATCGTACCTAGAGGTGCTCATGGACGACGAGGTGCGCATGGACGACATCCGAGGAATGGTCCTGTTTGTCCCCGGGCTGCAGTCGCTGATCGACCTGCTCCGCGAACGCGGGTGGGCGGTCATCGGTCCGACCGTGCGGGACGGCGCCGTCGTCCACGCCGAGATCGAGTCCGTCGATCAGCTTCCGCGCGGCGTGGGAGATCTCCAGGACGCCGGCAGCTACCGGTTGCGTGAGCGCGACGACGAAGCGCTGTTCGCCTTCGCCGCGGGTCCTCAGGCGTGGAAGTCGCTGCTGTTCCCCTCTCGCGAGCTGCTGTGGAGCGGGCGACGGGTCGGCGCCGACGTGGAGGTGAAGCCCGCTGTCGTCGACGCGAAGCGCTTGGCGTTGTTCGGTGTTCGGTCCTGCGACCTGCATGCACTTGCGATCCACGACCGCGTCCTCGCCAAGCGGGAGGTGACGGACACGGCATACGTCGCCCGGCGAGATGCCACGTTCATCGTGGCGCTGACCTGCTCCGACCCCGGAGGCACGTGCTTCTGCGTCTCGATGGGCACCGGTCCGGTCCCCGACGAGGGCTTCGACCTCGCACTGACCGAGCTGCTCGACCAGGACGGGCACCGCTTCCTCGTCGTCCCGGGCAGCGGTCGCGGCCAAGAGATCCTCGACGACCTGACGTCCCGCGCTGGAGGTGGCGAGGTCCTGCCTGCGGGCGAACAGGACCATCTCGCAGCGCAGGAGGTCGGCGCCGCGACGGCGCAGCACATGGGGCGGTCGCTCGACACGAACGGTCTGCGCGACCTGCTGTACGCGCACCCCGAGCACCCGCGGTGGGCCGACGTGGCGAGTCGCTGCCTGTCCTGCACGAACTGCACGCTTGTCTGTCCCACGTGCTTCTGCACCTCGGTCGACGTCGTCAGCGACCTCACCGGCAGCGAGACGGAGCGGTGGCGGGTGTGGGACTCCTGCTTCACCACCGACTTCTCCTACCTCCACGGTGGCAGCGTCCGCACCTCGGTGCAGTCTCGCTACCGCCAGTGGGCCACGCACAAGCTCGCTTCGTGGGTGGACCAGTTCGGCACGTCGGGATGCGTCGGCTGCGGTCGCTGCATCACCTGGTGCCCGGCCGCAATCGATCTCACGGCAGAGGTCGCCGCCATCCGCTCAGGAAAGGACTGACATGCGCACTATCGAGCAGTACCTGCCCGGCCACCCCTTCTTCGAGGGACTGGACGAGCCAACGTTGGCGCTCGTCGCTGGTTGCGCGACGAACATCAGCCTCGCCGCAGGCGAGTACCTGTGCCACGAAGGTGACTCAGCCGACCAGTTCTTCGTGGTCCGGCGCGGACGGGTCGCCATCGAGGTACACGGTCCCGCCGCCGGAACACTGGTGCTGGACACTGCCGACGAAGGCGATGTCGTGGGTTGGTCCTGGCTCGTGCCGCCGTACGTCTCCACCTTCGACGCCCGCGCTGCCGAGGCCACGGGCGTGGTGGCTTTCGACGGGGCGTGCCTGCGCGGCAAGTGCGACACCCATGCCCACCTGGGATATGAGCTCATGAAACGCGTTACCCAGGTGATGAACGGACGGTTGGAGGCCGCCCAGATGCGGCTGCTCGACCTTTACGGAGGCCCCGGAGCCACCGATGCCTCGCCTCGCTGAGCCGACCGCCGTGCAACCGGTCGACGGCGCAATGGTCCCGCGACTCTTCCGCCTCGTCGATCGGCGCCAGGACACGGCGGACACGTTCACGATCATGCTCGAGCCCCATGACGGCGTGCCCCTGGCCTTCATCCCCGGCCAGTTCACGATGCTGTCGGCCTTCGGCGTCGGAGAGGTGCCGATCTCCGTCAGCGGTGATGCACACGTCTCCGGTCCGCTGCAGCACACGGTGCGCGATGTCGGCGCCGTCACGCATGCCCTCGCAGGCGCGGCGGTCGGCGACCTTCTGGGCGTCCGTGGGCCCTACGGCACCGGCTGGGACGTAACCGACGGTCACGGTCGGGACGTAACCGACGGTCACGGTCGGGACGTGGTCTTCGTCGGGGGCGGCATCGGGTTGGCGCCGCTGAGACCGGCGGTGCTCGAGGTGCTCTCCCACCGAGAAGACTTCGGCCGGGTGGTGCTGATGTATGGCTCCCGCAGCCCGGAAGAGCTGCTCTTCGTCGACGAGCTGAAGCAGTGGGAAGACCAGGGGATGGAAGTCCTCGTCACCGTCGACTATGGGCGGGAGTCGTGGCAGGGTCGCGTCGGCCTGGTGACGAAGCTCATCCCGCGCGCCGGGTTCGACCCGATGTCCACGCTCGCCCTCATCTGCGGCCCCGAGGTCATGATGCGGCACACGGCTCTGGCGCTCGTGGGGCGCGGCGTGCGCTCCAGCCGCATCCGGGTCTCCCTCGAGCGCAACATGCGCTGCGGGGTGGGCCTGTGCGGGCACTGCCAATACCGCGAGCTGTTCGTCTGCGTCGACGGCCCGGTGCTGCCCTACGCGCAGGTCACTGGTCTGCTCGGACTCCGGGAGGTGTGACGTGACAGAGAATGGTCGCCCCAAGCTGGCCGTCTGGAAGTTCGCCTCCTGCGACGGCTGCCAGCTGACGCTGCTCAACTGCGAGGACGAGCTCATCCCGCTGGCGGGCGCGGTGGAGATCGCCTACTTCCCGGAAGCCACCCGCGCGGTGGTCGAGGGGCCATACGACGTCTCGCTCGTCGAGGGGTCGGTGACCACGGCCGCTGATGCCGAGCGCATCCAGGAGGTACGCCAAGCCTCTCGCCTCTTGGTCACGATCGGTGCCTGCGCCACGAGTGGCGGCATCCAGGCGCTGCGCAACTTCGCTGACGTCGCCGAGTACCGCTCCATCGTGTACGCCCACCCGGAGTACGTCGAGACCCTCGAGCGCTCCACGCCGATCGCTGCACACGTGACCGTCGACTATGAGCTGCACGGCTGCCCGGTCGACTCCAAACAGCTCCTGGAGGTTCTGGCCGCGTTCGTCCAGGGCCGCCGCCCGCGCATTCCGACATACAGCGTGTGTGTCGAGTGCAAGCGTCGCGGATCGCTCTGCGTCGCGGTCGCTCACGGGACGCTCTGTCTCGGGCCGGTCACGCTGGCCGGATGTGGCGCCCTCTGCCCGGCATTCGCGCGAGGTTGCTACGGCTGCTTCGGCCCGCAGGACACCGCGAACACGGACTCGTTGGCGGACCGCCTCAGCATTCTCGGCATGGACGAGTCCCAGGTGCTCCGGGTCTTCCGCACCTTCAACGCCGGCGCCGAGGCGTTCCGCCGCGAGAGTGAACGGCACGACGGCGCACGCCACGACACCGAGAAGCACGAGAGCCAGCAGCATGAGGAGGCGACTCCATGACGCACAAGCTCACTCAGGGCGATCAGGTCCTGCACGTGGACACCTTGGCACGGGTCGAGGGCGAGGGAGGCATGCACGTCGTGGTCAAGGACGGCCTCGTCGCCGATGTGGAGCTGCGCATCTTCGAGCCCCCACGGTTCTTCGAGGCGTTCCTGCGCGGCCGGGCGTGGACCGAACCGCCAGACATCACCGCCCGCATCTGCGGGATCTGCCCGGTCGCCTACCAGATGAGCTCGTGCCTGGCGATCGAGGACGCCTGCGGCGTAACGGTTCCCGAGGAGATTCGGCTCCTGCGCCGTTTGCTGTACTGCGGCGAGTGGATCGAGAGTCACGCGTTGCACATCCACCTGCTGCACGCACCGGACTTCCTGGGCTACGCCGGGGCGATCGAGATGGCAGCCGACCACGGCGCCATCGTCGAGCGTGGGCTGCTGCTGAAGAAGACGGGCAACGCCCTCATGACCCTGGTCGGTGGACGCGCCATCCACCCCGTCAACGTCCGCGTCGGTGGCTTCTACCGCTTGCCGACCGTTGAGGAGCTCCGCAGCATCCGTCCCGCGCTGGAGCGGGCCCGCGACGACGCCGTGGCGACCGTCGCACTGGTGGGCGGCCTCGAGTTCCCCGACATGGTGCAGCCCCAGGAGTACGTCGCGCTGCGCTCGCCGCACGGATACCCGTTGGAGAGTGGCTCGGTGGTCACCAGCACGGGTCGCGCCTTCGAGGTTGCCGACTTCGGTGCCAACGTCGTGGAGGAGCACGTCGCCAGGTCCAATGCGTTGCACGCACACCTTGACGGCACGACGCCGTATGTCGTCGGGCCGCTCGCGCGCTACGCGCTCAACCACGACCAGCTGGGGCCACTCGCAAAGCAAGCAGCGCACGACGCGGGGCTGGGCGACGAGTGCCGAAACCCGTTCCAGTCAATCGTCGTTCGTGCCGTCGAGCTCGTCCACGCGATCGACGAGGCCGCGCGGATCATCGACACTTGGGACGGTGCATCGGCGCCCTTCGTCGACGTGCCGCCGCGCGCCGGGGTCGGGTACGGCGCGACGGAGGCGCCGCGAGGCCTTCTCTACCACCGCTACGAGCTGGCCGAGGATGGCACGATCCTGGACGCCACGATCGTCCCACCGACGTCGCAGAACCAACCGAGCATCGAAGCGGACCTGCGGGCGTTCGTGCAGGACCGCCTCGACCTCCCCCACGAGGAGCTGGTCAGGCAGTGCGAGCAGGCGATTCGCAACTACGATCCCTGCATCTCGTGTGCGACACACTTCCTCGACCTCACGGTAGAGGAGCAATAGCGTTGCAAGCACTCGTTATAGGTCTCGGTAACCCCGACCGCGGCGACGACGCCGTGGGGGTTGAGGTGGCCCGCCAGGTGGCGGCCGAGCGCCTCGACGTCACCGTGCTCGAGTTCGACGACCCCAGCGAGGCGATCGACGCCTGGGAGCCCGACGACATCGTGGTCGTCGCGGATGCGGTCAGCTCCGGCGGCTGCCCCGGCGACATCCACGTTGTCGACGCCATCGCGCAGAAGCTCCCCACGGGCCGTTGGTCCGCGGGAGGCACCCACGCGCTCGGACTCGCCGCCGCCGTGGAGATCGCTCGCGCTCTCGGCCGGCTGCCCCGAAGCCTTGTGGTGGTCGGCGTCGAAGCCAAACACTTCGGCCACGGCACCCCCATGGCGGCCGCCGTCGCGGCAGCGGTGCCGGCCGCGGTCGAAGCTGTTCTCACCGCGCTCGATGACACCGACGCCCTGCTCACCGCGCTCGATGAAGCCGACGTCGTGGACGAAGACTTCGTAGTCGCCGCGATCGATGACCTGGGAGGTGAGCGCTGATGTGTCTCGGCGTAGTGGGCCAGGTCCTTGCGGTGGCGCCTGCCGGGTGCGTCGAGGTCGACACAGGCGACCGGATCATCACTGCGTCACTGCTCGCCATGCCTGACGCCGTCGGGCCCGGCGACTGGGTGCTCATGCACTCGGGACTGGTGCTTGGGCGGCTGACCGAGCACGAAGCCAGAGACGCACTCGAGCTACGCAACCTGACCAACGAGGGAGTCCAATGAACACGACACGACGAACCGGCCTGCTGCTGGCATTCGGCACTGCCTGTGTCAGCGGCGTGGCCGTCTTCCTGAACTCGTACGGGGTCAAGGCTTTCGGCGACGCCTCGACGTATACGACCGCCAAGAACATCGTCGCGGCAGTGGTGCTGGTCCTGCTCACCGGAGCGATGTCCGCGCGCCGACCCGGGACCGTCCTGACCCGCCCCTCGCGGCCGCGGCAGTGGGCCGGCCTCGCCGTCGTCGGCGTGTTCGGCGGCGCGGTCGCCTTCCTGCTCTTCTTCGAAGGATTGGCCCGTGCGTCATCGACGGACGCCGCCTTCCTGCACAAGACCCTGCTCGTATGGGTCGCCCTCCTCGCGCTGCCTCTGCTGGGCGAGCGTCTCGGAGCCATCCACGTTGTCGCCATCGCGCTGCTCGTGGTCGGACAGATCGGGCTGGCCGGAGGCGTGACGACGATCTTCGGCCAGGGCCAGCTGATGGTGCTGGGGGCAACCCTGGTGTGGGCTGGCGAAGTTGTGGTCGCCAAGCGGCTGCTCGGTGAACTGTCGTCGTGGACCGTCGGGCTGACCCGTATGGGCGTGGGCTCCGTTGTCCTGGTTGCCTGGACGCTGATGCGCGGCCAAGGTGGAGCGCTCACCACCCTCACTGGCACCCAGTGGATGTGGGTTCTGCTCACCGGCCTGATCCTGGCCGGCTACGTCTCGACGTGGTTCGCTGCTCTGTCGCGGGCACCGGCCGTCGACGTGACCGCGGTCCTCGTCGTCGGTGCAGTGATCACCGCTCTGCTGGCGGCCGGTGTCAAGGGTGCGCCCCTGGTCCCACAGCTCGGCTGGGTGGCCCTCGTGCTCGTGGGCGCGGTCCTGGTGGCAGTGCCCGTGCGGCGCGGTCGCGACGCCCTCACAGGCGCGCGGTGAACGGTGCGACGTGGGGATGCATGTCGTGGGCGCAGATGACGTCGGCATGAGGGTGGCGAACGGACCCGCACCGTTGGCCGACGGCCCGCTGCTCTTCGCTCGATACGCGTACCCGCCCAACCAGCTCGGGTACTGCGGCGGAGACGACCATCGGGCGCTGCTCGAGCAGACCTCTGCAGGTGTCGTCGACGGAGGGTTGCGTCAGTCGTTGCGGTCGTTCGAGGGCGCCTGGCCGTACCTCGAGCTCATCGCCGCCGCCAACGGCCTTGACGACCCGCTGGACGCACGCGTCGTCGAGGCTTACTGGCTGGGCAGCCCGCTCCTCGACCGAGTCGGGTCTGCCCTCCTGGGCGGCTCGCTGGACGAGCGTTTCCGTCGCCGGGCAGGCCGGTCATGGCCTAGCCTCGCGGAGGCCATCCCTAACGGCGCACTCCCCCACCACAGCTTCCACGTGCTCGGCGTCTACCCGTTCGTGGGGTTGCTGCGCAACGGTGTCGTCACTGAGCCGTTGCACGTGCTCGACCGTTGCCGGATCCGCTGGGGCCGGGTCGCCGCCGTCAACGGCGACCACGCCGTCGTGCAGTCCCGGCCACTGGAGTGGGACGGTCACCACCTGGTTCTCGGCGCGGTCCGCGACGAAGTTGCCGTGACCGGTGAAGGGACCATGCACCTGACCAGAGCGCTCGCGCCTGGCGACTGGTGCTCATTGCACTGGGACTGGGTGTGCGACCGGTTGGAGCCCGCCCAGGCGCGTGCCCTGCAGCACTACACCGAGACACAGCTCGCGGCCGTCAATGACGCGCCCGCAACGGTACTGGCCTGACGCGGTACTGGCCGGAGTCATGCCGGCCGGATGTTGGGCAGCGACGGCGAAAGGTATTCTGCCGACATGATTTTCTGTGCGCCTGTGACAAGTGAAGGCATGATCGACCCACGCTGGGGCCGTGCCGACTGGGTCGCTCTTGCCGACGTGGTCGACGGCGAGATCATGAGCTGGCAGGTGGTCGAGGTCTCCTGGAGCCGGCTGCACGACGAGGGGCCCCCGGGCTCACACCACGCCCGCGTGGTCACGTTCCTGCGCGAGCATGACGTCGAGGCCGTGGTCGTCGACCACATGGGCGACGGCATGGTGCGGATGCTGGACACCATGCGCCTGCCCGTGCACTCCGGCGCCGCTGGGGATGCCCGCGCAGCGGTGAAGGCCGCAAGCCTGAAGCCATAGGAGACGGTCGTTCTCCCGCGTCGACATCTCGGTGGCCATCGCCACGGATGCAGGCTTGGTCGCCCCGGTGCTGCGCGGCGGCGACCGGCCGAGCCTGTCGGGAGCCGTCACGGCACGGTGGATGTCGGCCTTCATCTCGCTCCTGGAGGAGCCGGTCCGGATCCTCGTCTGACAGTGCGCGCGGTCTGACAGTGCGCGCGCGTGACTACTCGCGCGGTCGACGGCCCCGTGCGAAGTAGGCGATGGGGCCGAAGAAGTTCACCCCGATGATCGCCGCCCATAGAGCCTTGCGCCCGTTGACGAGCTCCGGCGGGCGGGTCGCGAGATCAGCCCACGCCGTCGCCGCCAGCGAGATCTGCACCGACGCCGCCACCAAGAGCACGGTCCGCTTCCGCTGGCTTAGGTCGCTCCATCGCCGTGCTTTCATGTCCCTCTCCCTTGTCGCCTTCGCGCCCCGCTGCCCTGACCGGGCCGGTTCGGGTGCGCGCTCTCAGCCTGCACACCGAACGGCGCCAACGGCGAGGGGCTAAAGTCCCGCGCTTTACCACAAACCTCCGGATCCACAGAAGCTATTTTGCGAAAAGTATTGGCGTGTTGGAAATAATGCCTATGATCGGACAAGAGCGCACAGGGGGCGTTAGGTCACCAAGCCAGGTGCCGAGCGGAACAAGCGGTCTCACGGATCACCCGTGAGACCTTCTGTCCCTGCTATCGCAACCGAGGTGTTGCCCGTGTCCCGCACTGGTGCAGCCAAGTCCACCGCCGCCACCCTTCCTCGCCTCACCGCGCACCCCACCTCGCCCGGACCGGGTCGAGATGACAGGGCCGTGCAGGCCGGTTCCACCAGCGAGGACTCCCCGGCAAGAGACCCACGCTCACACCGATCGGCTGATTCTGACCGAGTGGACCGGTCGTGGCGGTTCGACCCCCATTCGTGCAACGACCCCTGCAACTACCTTGGATAAGGGCGAGTCGCCGTCGGCTCGTGACCCGCACCGGCACCCGCACTCCGGCGTGAAGCACCCCACCAAGAGGGACACGAAGGGCGACACGAAGCAGTCGTGGGCCGTCATGAGTGAGACCCTGTCAGCCGAGCTGGAGGGGAGGGTCCCCGCCGATCTTGTCGCCGACCTTGTCCGGGCCGTCCTCGACGAGAGCAGGCAAGCCGCTCACGATCGCGGGGTCGAGCCCACGATGCGCGAGGCCCGGGCACGCCTGGAGCGCTTCGTGCGCGCTCGCTCATCCATGTAAACGACATCTCTCACCGGCACGGGAGGACGCCGATCGTGAACACCATCATCATCGCCGTCGACACCGGAGAACGCGCCCGGCTGTTCGCCAACACGGTCAGGGCCATACGTCAGGGCCTGGGGATCACCGTGCCGCAGCTATCGAGGGCATCGAGTATTCCGTGCCCCAACATCGAGGCCATCGAGGCCGGCGGCACGATGACGCACGCCGAGCACCATGACATCGCCGTTGCCCTGAGCTGGTTGTCGAGCATTCACGCGGCAACCGCCCTCGCCACGTCGCCGAGGGCAACGCCCGGCCTCGGGTTGGCCGCGAGGTGGCTCGACAAGATGGATTGCGCCCTTTCAGATCGCTGCAGTGCTGCACCACTCCGGCTTGCTGTCGCCGAAGTTGGCGTAGCTCCACAGGACGACGTCAAGGCCACGCAACACTGAGACGTAGCCGACGTCTGCCTCGCGCATCGCCATGCCGACCCGGAATCGGACCTCGTTGTCTTCGCCATCAACACGCATGGCGTGCCGTAGCGAGAACCACCAGCTGGCGCCCTCGACGAGAAAGACCACGCTTCGCACCTTCTCGTCGTACAGGGGGATCAGGCGGGGTCGCTTGCGCGCCAGCAGCTTGTTGGCGGCGAACCCCCCGCCGGTGGTGGACGTGGTACCGGCCTCGTGGATGGTCCGGATCTCATCCCATGCCTTGGTCGCAACCGCGAGGGTGTCGTCCTCGGCGTCCCACAGGTCGATGTCGGTGGGCAGCTGCCGCAGCCAGTTCGCGAGCCGACCTGACGCGGGCTGAGTCAGCAGCAGGGAGGCGGCGGCGGCAGGCACAGGTGCGTTGACCGCAGCGACAGCCAGCACGTCCTCGCGGGTGATCTGGTTCTCGATGTCCGAACGGTCTCCACCACCACCGATGGAGTCGAACAGCGATCCGGAGAACCGCCGCGTCGTGCCATGGAAGTAGGTGGCCAGGGCCACGGCGGGCGAGAACCCCACGCGCCGTTGGCCGGGGATCAGCGGATCGGGGGTCGTACGCAGCGGACCATCCAGCAACCGTTGACCCAGACCCGCGTCAACCACGCCCACCACCCCAAACGCCACTTTTCATGGTCAGCTGCGTCGCGAGTCGGCGCGCCGCCGTTAATCTATGGGCGGTTGCTCGGCCTCGTATCCACCGTTCGACCGAGGTTCGTCGGAGAACGATCGGACTGCCCGGAGGTTGTGTCGGACTGCCCTGACGTTGTCAGTGCGCCCAGACATGGACGAGGTGGCGTCGATACGGCACGCTCACGCTCATGACGATCATCAACCTGCCCGATGGGCGATCCCTCGACGTGGACGTGTCCGGGCCTGAGGACGGCATACCTCTCGTCTTCCACCATGGCACTCCTGGCTCGGTTCGGCAGTTCCGCGGGATGCAACGTGCAGCCCATGACCGGGGTCTGCGGTTGGTGACGTTCTCGCGTCCCGGTTACGGGGACTCGACTCGACAGACCGGGCGCAGGGTCGTCGATGCCGCAGCCGACGTCGCGGCCGTGCTCGCGCACCTCGGTGCCGCACGTTGCCTCGTGGCCGGCAAGTCCGGCGGCGGTCCGCACGCGCTCGCGACGGGCGCCCGTCTCCCCCAGCAGGTCGCCGGCATCCTGTGTATCGCCGGCGTCGCGCCGTACGACGCGGAGGGCCTGGACTTCCTCGACGGGATGGGCCAGCAGAACATCGACGAGTTCGGCCTGGCGCTCAAGGGCGAGGAGGCCATGCGACCCACTTTCGAGGCTGAGTCCGCAGGTCTGCGCGACACCGATGCAGACGGCCTGATCAAGGGGATGGACACCCTGCTCCCGGACGTCGATCGCGCCGTGCTCACGGCCGAGCTCGGCGAAGACATGGCCGCCAGCTTCGCCGAGGCGTTCCGCACCGGGGTGGACGGCTGGGTCGACGACGACCTCGCCTTCTCCGCCCCCTGGGGCTTCACGCTGGCCGAGATCACGGTGCCCACCTTCGTGTGGCAGGGCAGCGCAGACCTGATGGTGCCGTTCGCCCACGGGCAATGGCTCGCCACGCACGTCCCCGGCGCGACGGCACGGCTTCAGCAGGGCGAGGGCCACATGTCCATCACAGTGAGTGCTCTCGACCAGATGTTCGACGAGCTCCTGACAACGCTGTCCAACTGATCTGGTCGCATGCGCGCGCTACGTCATCCCTTTGGATCCCTGCCGCCCGAGGTGGCGGTGCTCACCGCCGTGGCGTTCTCGGTGGCGCTGGGATTCGGCATCGTCGCCCCGGCAATCCCGTTGTTCGCCAAGGCTTTTGACGTCAGCAACTTCGCCGCGGGCGCCGTCATCTCGGTCTTCGCGCTGGTGCGGTTCGCCTCGGCGCCGGTGGCCGGCCGGCTGGTCAACCGCCTCGGCGAACGCGTCGTGCTTGCTTCCGGGATCGGCATCGTCGGGGTGTCCAGCCTGCTGTCCGGGCTGTCCGGCAGCTACGCCCAGCTGATCCTGCTACGCGGCATCGGCGGCTTCGGCTCGGCACTGTTCACCGTGTCGTCGTTCGCGCTGCTCATGCGCGTCGCCGCCCCCGGCCAGCGCGGCAGGTCCGCCGGCACCTACCAGACCGGGTTCCTGCTGGGAGCCATCGCCGGTCCCGCTTTCGGCGGCCCGCTGACGGCATGGTCGCTGCGCGCGCCCTTCTTCGTATACGCGGCAACGTTGTTGGTTGCCGGGGCCGTCGCCATGGTGTTCCTCGCCCGCACCGCACTCCGCGAGCACGAGGTCGCTGCGGGCACGGCCAATGTTGCCCCCACACCACTCGGGACCGCGATCCGGAGCGCGGCCTACCGGGCCGCCGTGGCAAACAACTTCGCGGTGGGCTGGTCGATCTTCGGGGTCCGTGCCTCGCTCATCCCACTGTTCGTCGTCGAGGGGCTTCGCCTGGGCCCGTCCTGGACGGGCGCCGGGCTGGTGCTCTCCGCGGTGGTGCAGGCGCTGGTCCTCATCCCGACCGGCCGAATGGTCGACAGCCGGGGGCGCCGGCCTTTCCTCCAGGCCGGGGCCGCTTTCTCGATGGCTGCGGGGGTGGCGATGGCGCTCGCCGGCAGTGCGCCCTTGTTCATGATCGGTATGGCGTTGTACGGCACCGGCTCGGCGTTTCTCAGCGTCTCCTCGGCGGCTGTCGTCGGCGACGTCATCGGTGGTCGCGGGAGCACGCCGGTCGCCGCCTTCCAGATGGCCTCGGACGCCGGCGCCTTCCTCGGTCCGCTCGTGGCCGGTTTGCTGGCTGACGCGGCGTCGTTCGAGGTGGCGTTCCTGGCGACAGCGGCTGTCTCCGGGCTCGCACTCGCGACGACCCTGGTGATGCCTGAGACCTCCCGCCCCAAGGAGACGACTGAACCTCAGGACCGTTAGGAGGGCATCAAGATTCGGTGTGGGCGCGCGCACCACTCGACACCCGGCGATGGGTCCGACTGTTCGCCTAGGCCCTGACCTCCTTCGTGGCTTGGGCCTCCGCCGGGACTGGCGTCAGACTCAGTCTCGAGTCACGAGGTTTCAGGCTCGAGCTACGAGGTCGCGCCAGCGAACAAGGCCGAGAGGTCGAGCGAGGGACGTGCCGCTGACAGGCCTCCCCGCGCTGGCCGCCAAGCCTGAAACTCGTCGGGTCGATCGCCGACAACGGCTCAGACTGAGCCCGTCTCAGCGCACCGTGATGGACGGCATACGAAGCGCGGAGGAAACGGACATCCCCAGCGCGGCAGCGACGTCGGAGAGGTCGGGCAGCATCGCGCCGACAACAGCGCGCGGATCCTCGGTGTTCTTCGCGCGTCCCAGTCGGGCCAGCGGACCTACATGAAGGGCGCGGAGCACCGGGGCGTCGACCGACAAGCCCGCGCGCAAACGGGCGATGCGTATGGCGTCGCGTAGCCCGCCGAGCTCGTCGACCAGGCCGATGCCGAGCGCGTCGCTGCCAGTCCACACCCGTCCACGCGCGATGGCCTCGATCTCGGCGACCGGGCGGCCGCGGCCGCGCGCGACCTTGGCCACGAAGTCGACATAGATCGCGTCGATGGTGGCGGCGAACCGTTCGCGCTCGTCGTCACTGAAGCCGCGGCGCGGCGAGAACATCAGCGACCGGGAGCCCTGCGACACCGAGCCTGTGGTCAGCCCTATGCGATCGAGCAGCTCGCGCACGACCATCTTGCCGCCGAAGACGCCGATGGACCCGGTGAGCGTCGAGGGCAGGGCGACGATCACGTCGGCCGGGCAGGCAATGTAGTAGCCGCCTGACGCCGCCGCCTCGCCCATCGACACGACGACGGGCTTGCCCGCCTCGCGCACGCGGCACACCTCGCGCCAGATCGTGTCGGAGGCGACGGCCGAACCCCCTGGGGAGTCGATGTGCAGGACGACCGCGCGGACATGCTCGTCGTTGGTCGCAGCGCGCAGGGATGCCCCGATCGAGTCGCTGCCGACCTGGCGCCCCATCGGGCTGCGACGCGTGCGCCCGGACGCGATCACGCCGCGCACCTCGACGAGGGCGACGTGGCCCCGTCGGCGCGCCGGCACATGCGGACGACGCCGCGGACGCCACCGATCGGCGAACAGCAGCTCAGCGTCGGCGCCAACCCGCGAGCGCATCGCGGCGTACACCTCGTCGCGATATCCAAGCGCGTCAACCAGACCGGCCTCGAGCGCCTCGGGGGCAGTCCGCGGCCCGGTGTCGGCGAGCTCGCGCACGCGCACGGCCTCGATCGCTCGACCAGCGGCGATCGCGGTGACCGCTTCGGTGAAGACGGACTCGGCTAAACGGTCGAGCGCGATGCGGTGGGCCTCGGTGAACTCGGTGCGCATGTAGCGGTCTGGGGCGTTCTTGAACTCGTAACGCTGCTCGAACTGCGGCTCGATCCCCAGGCGGTCGAGCGCGCCGCGGACGAACGTCGTCTCCACCCCGACGCCGAGCAGTCCGAGTCCTCCGCCGGGCTGCAACCAGATGGTGTCGAAGCCGGTCGCCAGGACGTACGCCGGCATGTCGCCGGAGCCCTCGCCGAAGCTCTCCGCCCACGCGAACGTCGGCTTGCCACTCGCGGCGAAGGCGCGCACACCAAGTCGCAGCTCCTGCATGGTTGCCCACGGCAACGCTCCTCCGACCTTGGCAATCAGCCCGACGACGTGACGGTCGGCTGCGGCCTCGTGAAGCGCACGCAGGATGGAACGGAGCTGGGGGCGGCCGCGGGCGCGCAGCCGGGCCAGAGGGTCGTCCGAGTCCACCTCGACGGGAAGCTCGGTGAGGTCCATCTCGAGCAGCAGGAACGGTCGGTGACCAGGGCGCGCCGGCATGCAACCACTTTAGGGCGCGGTCGAGCACCTTTGTCAGTGCTTGCCGATACGGTGCCTGCCGTGGGTCGAATCCTGTTCTCGCAGCCGGGTGCCACTGCCGTCATGGCACTTCGGATCGTCCTCGATGAGGTGCGGGCCGGTGATCCACTCGCGCCCGTTGACGTGATCGTCCCGACCGGTGTCGCCGGCGTCACCGTGCGCCGGGCCGTCGCTGGTGTCGGTGGGCTCGCCAACGTGAGGTTCAGCGCCTTGCCCCAGGTTGCCGAACGTCTGGCTGCACGGCACCTCGCGCTCACCGGTCACGCCGTATCCCGACCGCTCACCGCCGCGGTACGCAGCCAGGCCGTTCGCGCCACCGTCGCAAGCGCCGACGGCATGTTGGCCCGGGCAGCGAAGCACCGGGCCACGCTGAGCCTGCTCGACGGTCTGATGGCCGAGCTCGACGAGGTCCAGCTCGACCCCGACGTGGACCGAAGCGCATTGTCTCCCAATGGCATTGAGGTTCTGGACCTGTTCGCCGATTACCGCTCACGCGTCGAGCACCTGGTGGCGCCGGGGCAGATGTTGTTGCGGGCGATCGAGGCCATCGACGGCGGCCACGCTCCCCCCACCCACGTGATCCTCTACTCCCCCAGTCGGCTCACCGCGGTGGAGATCGATTTCCTGCGCGGCCTGCACCACCATGGTCGCCTCAGCGCGGTGCTCACCGGCTCGCCCCACGACGCCTCCGGCTGGCTCAAGGAGGTCACAGGCGAGGTCACCACGGAGCCCAGCCAGCCGGCATACGAGGACATTCCTCTGAACGAGATGCTTCCGAGCGAGATGCATCTGACCGTCGCCCCGGACGCCGAGGAAGAGGTTCGTCTGGTCGTCCGCACCGTGCTCGCGCACCTGGACGAATCGACCTGCCGTCCCGAACGGATCGGCATCGCCTACCGGGCCAGCACTCCCTACGCTCGGCTGTTGCGCGAGCAGCTCAAGGCCGCCGGGGTGCCGCATCACGTGCCGAGCCAGCGCACTCTCGACCAGACGATCGCCGGCCGCGTCGTCCTGGGGCTGCTGGAGCTTGCGCTGCACGACTTCCCCCGCGCCGACGTGATCCGATGGCTCTGCGACGGACCGCTGGTCGACGAGGGGGGGCGCCGACTGCCGGCTGACCGGTGGGATCGCCTGTCCCGAGAGGCTGGGGTCGCTCGCGGCGAGGCGACGTGGTCCGAGCTGCTCGAGCTCCATGCGGCTGACCAGGAGCAACGCGCCACCGGGCTCATCGCTGGCGAGACCGACAGGGTCGCAGGCTTTCACCGCAGAGCAGCCGAGGCGCGCGCGCTGGCCTCGTTCGTCTCCTCGGTGGCGGCGGTCGGTGAGCAGGTCGTCAACGCGTCGTCGTGGGCAGGCGTCGCCGAGTCGCTCGCCGCCGCACTGAAGCTCCTGCTGGGAAAGCGCCCGAAGGTCGACGCGTGGGCCAGCAGTGACCCAACACTCACCTTCGAGGTCGCCCTGGAACAGAGCTCGTATGACGCGGTGCTTGCCTCCGTGGCCGCTCTCGCCGAGCTGGACGAAGCAGTGGCAGCACCGACTCCCGCGACCGTCCTCGACGCACTGCGCACCGAGCTCGACCGATCCGTGTCCAGCGGCACGACGTTGGGCCGCGGTGTCCTGGTGGCGCCGTTCAGCCAGTTCGTCGGCAGCGACATTGACCTGCTCTGCGTGGTCGGCATGACCGAGGACTCCTTCCCTCCGCGGACGCGGGAGCACGCGATCCTGCGCGACGCCGACCGCGCCCTCATCTCCCGCGAGCTGCGCACCGTGACCGCACGACGCAGGGACGAGCGCGCGCGTTGGCTCTCGGTGCTGCACAGCGCGCGAGTCATCGAGCTGAGCTACCCGCGGGCCGATACCCGTTCGCAGAGAAGGCAGTTCGCGGCGCCGTGGTTCCTGGAGCAGGCCACGCGCCTCAACGGCGGCGACCTGGTGGGCGCAAACCAGGTCGACGCGCTCGAGCGCCCCTGGCTGACGGCATACCCCTCGTTCATCGCCTCGCTCGATCGGGCGACGACGTTCGCCTCCGCGCACGAGCTCGACGTGTTCACGGCTATGCACGGGGGCCTCGACGCTCTCACTGCGGACGACCCCCGACTCATGCTTGGGGTCGCGGCCGACAGGGCCAGGGCTGCGGGCGAGTTCGGCCCCTGGACCGGTCACGCGGGCCCGCTGCCCACGGGACTGCGCGAGCGGGTCGAGGGTGGCATGTCGGCGACGTCGCTCCAGGGCTGGGCCGCCTGCCCCGCCAGCCACTTCTTCGGTCGGGTCCTGGGCATCCGTGACCTCGAGGACCGTTCGAGCGCGGACAACATCGACGCACGCGCCAAGGGGACCTTCGTCCACGGCGTCCTCGAGCGGTTCTTCGGCGCTCACCTTGGCACACGTGAGACCCCCGGCATCGAGCCCGAAACCCCATGGACCTTGGGCGATCTCGCAGATGCGCGCGCGCTGCTCGACACCGAGGCACGTGCCCTCGAGGCGCGTGGTCTCACCGGTCGTGCGGTCCTCTGGCAGGCCCAGCTGTCGCGACTGCGTCGGTCTCTGCGCCGCATCCTGGACACCGACAGCCAGCTCCGTGCCACGCGTCGATCCTGGCCCATCCAGGTCGAAGCGGCCTTCGGTCGCGACGGCGTCGATCCGCTCGTCATCGAGCTGCCGACTCAGGGGCAGGTGCCATTCACCGGCTGTATCGACCGCGTCGATGCGACCGAGTCGGGGGACCTGATCGTCACCGATTACAAGACGGGCAAGGACTACGGCTACGACGCGATCCCAGAAACCGGCAAGGCCGCCTCTGAGGTCGACCTGATCGACCGCGGCCGCAAGCTGCAGCTGGTCCTCTACGCCCTCGCCGCCAAAGCCCTGTCCGGCCAGCCGAAGGCCCAGGTCGAGGCCTACTTCTGGTTGGTGGAGCAGGGTGCCTTGCACCGCGGCGGGGTCGTTGACGACGATCAGACAACTCGGCTGCGGACGGTCCTTGACGTGGTCGTGCGCGGCATTCGTGATGGCGTCAACCCGGCGAATCCCGGCGCGGAGCAGTCGTTTCCGCGGGAGACGTGGGATGCGTGCTTCTACTGCCACTTCGACCGGGTGTGCCCCTCGACGAGGCTCGAGCAGTGGCGTGCAGTGCGAGACGACCCGGCGGTCCGCCCCTACTCCGACATCGCCGATCCGCAGGACGCCCAACCGACCACGGACGAGGAGGTGCCTGCATGACCATGCCAGCTGACAACGAGGACCGCGAACGCATCCGCACGTCCCTCCGGGAGACCTTGTTCGTCGAGGCCGGGGCAGGCACCGGCAAGACAACCTCGCTGGTCGCGCGCGTCGTGCACATGGTGGCGACGGGCCACCTCGAGCGAGTCGGCGATCTGGCCGCGATCACCTTCACCGAGAACGCCGCCGCCGAGCTGCGGAGCCGTATCCGGGAGGGTCTGGAGGAGGCCAGCCGGGGCGAGTATCTCCAGCACTCGTATGACCAGGTGCAGCGTGATCGGTGCCTGGCTGCACTCGGTTCGCTCGAGGACGCCGTCATCATGACGCTTCACGGCTTCTCTGCCCGCATCCTCGGCGAAGCGCCGATCGAGGCCGGGCTGCCGCCGGGCTTCAGCGTCGCCGACACGATGGCCAGCTCGGTCAGCGGTGACGACGCGTGGCGCGGTTTTCTCGACACGCTGCTCGACGACGAGGCGGTGCGACCGCAGCTGCTTGCCGGCCTTACCGTCGACCCGCGCATCCTTCTCACTCTGCGCGACATCGCGGGTGCCATGTCGGGGTCGTGGGACCGGCTGGTCGACCACCCGTTGCAGGTGCGCCCACTCCCCCGCATCGACGGTCGTGAGGTCGTCGCCGCTCTGCATGAGGCCCTGAAGGACCGGGACTCTTGGCCCGGCGACGACAGGCTGACGACGTGCCTCGAGGGGAGCACGACCGAGACGCTGCATGCGCTGGAGACAGCCACGGACCGTATGGACGTGCTCGAGATCCTCACTCAGACGTCCCTGGGGTCCAAGGCGGGTGCGGCGCCCGTGTGGGTCAAGGCGGGTCTGGACAAGGGCGCCGTCGTCGACGCGCTGACCGACGCGGAGGACGCACGTCTCGAGCTGATCGGCGACGTCGGGGCGGCGGTGACCGAGACGCTGGCCTCACGGGTGCAGGACTGGGTGCTGGCCGAGGCAGAACGTCGCCGCTCCGAGGGCTCCCTGGACTTCCATGACCTGCTCGTGTTTGCCCGAGACCTGTTGCGCGACAGCCCTGGTGTGCGCCGTCGCCTGCACCGGGCCTGGCCGATTCTCATGGTTGACGAGTTCCAGGACACCGATCCGCTCCAGGTCGAGATCGTGCATCTGCTGGCGGGATCACACGACGACACGACGGACAATGACCAGACATTGGCGGGACACGGGCCGAAGAGCTGGGCAGCCGTGGAGATCGACGAGGGCCGCCTGTTCTTCGTCGGTGACGCCAAGCAGTCGATCTTCCGCTTCCGCCGGGCCGACATCGCCACGTTCCGTGCCGTGGGCGCCCGATACCTTCGAGGACAGACGGCCCTGACCGTCAACTTCCGCAGCGTCCCCGGGGTCATCGCGGCCGCGAACGCCGTCTTTCAGAAGCTCATCGGCGACGACACCAGCTCAGGCATCGACTACTCCCCGCTGCAAGAGTTCCGGAAGGCCCTGTCGCCGAACGAGCCCGGCGACACGAGCGTCGTCGACACGAACGGCGTCATACCGGTGCAGCTGCTCGGGGGGCCGCAGGACGCAGACATGGCGACGATCCGGATGTACGAGTCGACGCACATAGCCGACCTGATCGTCCGCGCCAAGGCGGAGGGCTGGGTTGTTGGTGCAAAGCAGCGACGCAAGGCGTCCTACGGCGACGTCGCGATCCTCCTGCCGACCCGTACCTCGCTCGGGTCGCTCGAACGGGCGTTGTTGGCCCGCGACGTGCCCTATCGCGTCGAGAGCCGGTCGCTCGTCTGGGCCACGGACGCAGTCCGCGACCTGGTGACGATGTTGCAGGCGATCGACAATCCCTCGGACGAGGTCGCGGTCCTCGCTGCGCTTCGTCACCCGGGGCTTGCGTGCTCCGATGAGGCGCTCCTGGAGTGGCGCGCGGCCGGCGGGCGCTGGAGCTACATGGCCAGGACGATGGAGTCGCTCCCGGTGAATCACCCTGTCGCTGCTGGGCTTTCGGAGCTGCGCCGGTGGCACGAAGCACGCTGGTGGATGCCGGTGAACGAGCTTGCCGCATCTCTGGTGCGCGAGCTGCGCCTGATCGAGCTCACTGCGACCAGGAAGCGACCGCGCGACCACTGGCGCCGGATGAGGTTCGTCGTCGACCAGTCACGGGCGTGGTGCGATGCCGGAGGGTCCGGGCTGGGCGGCTTCGTGGACTGGGCGATGCGGCAGATAGACAATGAGGCGGACGTGCTCGAGACGGTCGTGCCCGAGCCGGACGACGACGCCGTCCGCATCCTGACCGTGCACGGATCGAAGGGCCTGGAGTTCCCGATCACCATCGTGGCCGGGCTCGCGTCGACCGGCGGGCGGCCCGCGAGCCTCGTGTGGGACGTCGACGCGAAGCCGCAGATCCGGCTCAAGAAAGGTGCGCTGGAGACCCGCGGTTACGTCGACGCGAAGGCATATGACGACAAGGAGTCGAAGCTGGAGTCAACGCGACTGCTCTACGTCGCACTGACCCGGGCCATGGACCATCTCGTGGTCGGCTGCTACTACAAGCAGTCGAAGAACGGCCAGAAGTCGCATGCCCAGAAGGTGTGGGACCTGCTGTCGAACAGCACCCTCGCAGCGAATGATCCGATATCGGCTGGTTCCACCATCGAGGCCCCCGCCGAGCCTCCGCTGACCGATATCGGCGGATCTCTGACGACCCGTTTGCCTGGCCGCGATGAGTTCGCGCGCGCCCGCGACGAGTTGTTGGCTGCCGTCAATGCGCGGGTGGCGACGAGCCCGACGGCACTGGTCAAAGAAGCGCTTGTCAGGGCTGCGATCGAGGAAGCCGCCATCGAGCAGGCTGCGATCGAGGAAGCTGCTACCGAGCAGGCTGCTACCGAGGACGTCGCAACGGCCGGTGACGTCACGCCGAAGAAGTATCCCCGTCGCGGCTCCAACAAAGGGACCGCGATCGGGACAGCCGTCCACCGCGTGCTCGAGCTGGTCGACCTGGCGAACCCGACCGACGACGAGATCACCCGGCTCGCCGAGCTGGCCTGCGCGGAGTCTGAGATCCCCGAACTGGTCAAAAACGTCGCGGGTCGTGCGGGCACGGCGTTGGGCGCCGGCGTGGTCCGGCAGGCCGGTCAGGTGAGCCGCGCCTGGCGCGAGGTCTATGTCATCACCCGCGACGGTGACCGCTACGTCGAGGGCTATATCGACCTGCTGGCCGAGCCCTCCGACGGGAAGCTCGTGGTGGTCGACTACAAGACCGACAGGGTCGACTCGGCGGAAGACATCCTGGCCAAGGAGGCCTATTACGCCCCGCAGCTGGCGCAGTATCAAGAGGCGGTGAGGGCAGTCGTCGGGGTGGACGACGTCACCGCGCAACTGGTCTTCGCGGCGCCTGCCGTGGGCAGTTCGTCCGGCGCGCGCCGGGATTCGCCCACTTCGCTCGAAACCGAAGAGCCCATCGCCTGTTTGGACTAGCTCTCATTGGCCAAACGACCACTAACTGCCTCTCAACGGGCAGAACTTTGACCAAGTACTTACCGAGGCTTTGCCGGATCCATAGCCTTTTATCAACGGTGGCCCACGAGGACCATCTGTGTGAGCGAGGAGGAACCATGAACAACCATGGTGAATTCAGGAACGGGCGGGATCGCGGATCCACATTGTTGTCGTATGTAGGGTTGCGGGGCAGCGACCTCGAAAGGTCTACCGACGGTCTTCCTGTTGACCGTCTCGCCGCTCTCGTCAACGGCGACTACCACCTCCCTGCGGTACCCACGATGCCCACGGATCCTCAGCAGGTGGATCAGCAGGTAGAGGTGGAAGATGACGACGCCGGCGCATCAGGCGTGGGCTCGGCGGCTGGCCTGCTGGCTCTCGCTCAGAAGTTGCACGACGAGTATGTGGCCGAAGGCCAAGCCAAGTACGACCACCTTGTGTCCGCCGGCGAGGCCAAGTACGACGTGATCATCACCGATGCCGAGTCGCTTCTTGCCGAGGCCAGTGCCGAGCACGAGCATCTGATCACCGATGCACGCGAGCGTTCCACTGAAATCGTCGCAGAGGCCCAGCAGAAGAGGGACGCGATTCTTCAAGAGCTCGGCTGCGAGCGTGCTCTGCTGCAGAAGAAGGTCGATGACCTACGGACTCTTGCGCGTGACCACCATGCCCTCCTGAAGTCATACCTCGAGGGCCAGCTGATCGAGCTGGAGAATGCCGGCGGCGAGCAGACCGGCTCTGATTCCGGTAGCTAGCGTTGCTGGACTATCTTTCGCCCGAAGGTGAGGATCCCCCGGCCACCTCACCGTGCTGCCGCGCCCGGGAGTAGGTGAGGTTCACAAAGCCGCTGGGCCAGCTCTGCACGCTCTCGAGCCGCAGCGATGTGCTCACACCGATGGGGTGGAACAGCGGCAGGCCATCCCCGAGAAGGACGGGGACCTTGGTCAGGGCCAGGTCATCGACCAGTCCCTCAGCAAGGAAATCGCTGATCAGCCGGCCGCCGTCGAGGTAGACCCGGCCGAGTCCCATCGCGGTCCAACGGGCCAGGGCCGCGCGGGGCGACTCCTGCCAGAACGTGACCCCGTCGCGCGGTGCGGGCGGGCGGTGGGTGAACACGAACACCGGCCGATTACCGAACGGCAACGGGTCGAGATGGGCGATGTGGTCGTAGGTCCCCCGTCCCATGGCGAGCGCGTCCACGCTGTCCAGGAATGCTTCGAAGCCGTAGTCCTCGTCGCGCCTCGCGGCCTCCTCCAGCCACGCCAGATTCCCGTCACGAGTCGCGATGTAGCCATCGAGGCTCGAGGCGATGAAGACCGACAATCTTGTCCCGCTCAACTCAGCTCCTCCTAATGGTCAGCGCCATGGGACCTTCGACTCTGGCGAGGGCGGGCGCGTCGATTCGAGCATGGGCTGGAGGTGATGCTGATGTCCACATCGTTCTTGCCCCGGCGCAGTCAGGGCGCGGACGGAGCTCATCGCCGGCAGCCCGTTCGATACCTACACCTGGCCCGGCATACTGCTCCTGGTTCTCTTCGGCGCGACCCCCTGCGTGTTGGCGGTTGGTCTCATCGCCCGGAGGCGCGGCGCCGTTGAGCTTTCAGGGTTGTTCGGTGTCGGTCTCATGGCCTGGATCGGAGCTCAGTGGGCGCTGCTCTCGGACCGATTGTGGCTGCAACCAGTGATATTCGGTATCGGCGTGTTGATCGCCGCGCTCGCGGCACTTGCGGTGCGTCGCCGCGCCCGTTGAAGCGCCGGCCAACCAGACGCCACACCCGCGACGCCGTACCCGCTTGGGCAGCTCGAAGCGTCAGGGCGAGTTGGAGTCAGGGTGAGCTGGACTTCGAGATGATCCTGGCGCCCAAGGCGGTGCCCACGGTGACCGGGCCATGCGTGGTGACCCCTATTGCGATGGCCCCGACAGCCGTCAGCCCGATGGCGATCGCACCAGTTGCGGTGAGGCCCAACGCGATCCCTCCGAGGGCGACCAAGCCGATTGCTATGCCGCCGAAGCTGACCAGTCCTATCGCGACCCCGCCGATCGCCACCAAGCCAACGGCGACGTCACCCACGGCGATGATCCCGCGGGCCTCGCCCAACCGGTAGCGGCCGTCGTCGCCTCGACCGCCAACGCTGATGTGCACGAACGGCCACTTGGCCAGCGTGTGTTCAGATCGGTACTCGAACCGCTGACGCCCGAGATTGTGGGGTCCGCGGATGGCGCTGCCTTGATTGCTCATGACTCCCGCCTTTCTCAAGACGTCTCGCACTGCGGGCCGCGGGTTCGACGTGGCCGCATGTCAATCGTGGTAGGGACTGCCGTTGATCGACTAGATGACTAATTCCAAGGGGTACGGCTGGCGTGTCGTGCTCCGCAATGCATGAAGGGTGCCCAGAGTCGGCGTTCTCTACCCAACGTCGAACCGGAGGTTCTCGTGGACGCCGACCTGGACACCCTTGCAACGGCACTGTATGTCCGTACCGATGACTTGCTCAAGGACAACCCGCATCGGATTCCGTGGCGCCCCAAGGTGGGTATCGCCCCGATGATCTCCGACGCGGAGATGGTGACGCTGTCGGTGATGCAGGCGCTACTCGGATACACCAGCGAGGCCCGCTGGCTACGGTTCGCGCACGAGCACCTGCGCCACCTGTTCCCGTACCTGCCCAAGCAGCCGGGCTACAACAAGCGGCTGCGCCGGCTCGCGGCGACACTGAACTGGTTGATCGGTGCCTTGGCCCGCGACACCAGCGTCTGGACCGACGACGTCTGGGTCGTCGACTCCACACCTGTGGAGTGCTCCCGTTCCCGTGAGACAGTCAAACGCTCAGACCTGGCCGGTTGGGCCGAATACGGTTACTGTGCAAGCCATTCCCGCTTCTTCTGGGGACTTCGCCTGCACCTGGTCGCGACCCTGCACGGCCTGCCCATCGGGTACGCGCTCACCGGAGCCAAGGCCGACGAACGCCAAGTCCTACTCGACCTGCTCCACGATGACCCGACCCTGGCAGCGTCCAGGCCAGGGCAGATCCTGTTGGCGGACAAGAACTACTTCGGGCGCGACTTCGAAGCCAGCATCGCCGAGCGTGGTATCCAGCTGCTGCGCCGTGCCCGCAAGGGCGAAACCGAACGAACTGGCGGCCGGTTCTTCAAACCGCTACGGCAGACCGTCGAGTCGATCTTCGACACCCTCAAAGGCCAGCTCGATCTCGAACAGCACGGCGGACACACCCCACAGGGAGTCCTCGTCCGGGTCCTGCAACGCATGCTGGCCATGACCACAGCGATCTGGCACAACGACCGCACCGGCCAACCCGTCAGACGATCACTCCTGGCTTACGATCACTGACCCCTTGGAATTGATCATCTAGTCCCAGTCGGGATGACAGGATTTGAACCTGCGGCCCCTTGACCCCCAGATTGGCGGCACACAATCGGCCCGCACGAT
>Ga0209587_1000192_pt1 | contig 30214 bp, 31 predicted proteins | sample NGEPerD_2_FD_184512 | JGI IMG/M metagenome (GOLD analysis project Ga0209587, IMG submission 184512) | Arctic peat soil microbial communities from the Barrow Environmental Observatory site, Barrow, Alaska, USA - NGEE PermafrostL1-D... | ecosystem: Environmental > Terrestrial > Soil > Wetlands >...
AGGAAGCGATAAATTGGCTAATGTTGAAGATCTTTCAAAAGTTCTTACTATTCAAAATCAATTAACAAAAATATCAGACCTTAATAATAATAAAAATATTTATTCACGCATTTTTGGGTTGTTAAGTAGCATTATTCCGTCGTCTCCAAATGACGTGCAAATATCTAATCTAAAAATTGATTCGACCACAGAACTTATCACAATTGAAGGCCAAGCACCTAATAGCTATGCTGCAGTAGAGGTTTTCAGAAAAACCATTGAGGTCGCCAAGGTAAAATACACTGACAGCTATGACGAAGCTCAAGAGTTGACCCTCGCTTCTAATATAAGTACGACTAATACAAGCTACGGCGAAGATTCATCTGGCACCAAAGTGCTTCGATTCACCATCAGTTTTGTTTATGCTCCGGAATTATTCTCAATCGCTTCGAAAAATGCGTCTGTAATTATAACAACCAAGGGCAACGCTACCGATTCTTATCTAGGTGTTCCAAATAGTATTTTCGTTGATCGTGCCAAAGATATAATGGAGGGTCAATAATATGCAACCAAAAAGCATAGCTCTTCGTAAGCGCACACAGATAACCATGGCAAATCGCATGATGTTTTTGTGGGTCGCTGGCGTATCGGTCGTGTTCGGCTTTGCCTTGGTCGGTACAATTTTCTTGACGCAGATGCTTCTATTCAACGAGAGAGTATTACAAGAGAAAGATAAAACTGTAGCAATACTAAAAGCGAATAACGATAATATTCAAGATCTTGAATCGCAAATTCGCGTGCTAGATACTAATCAGGCACTGATTGATTCAAAGGCAGAACCTGATGATCAGGCTATACAAGTAATTCTAGATGCATTGCCATCAGACGCCAATTCTCTTGCGCTTGGCGCATCATTACAGAACAAATTATTAGCTGGAATTGAAGGTCTGACATTAAATTCATTACAAGTTGACCCAGTAGTAGGAGTCGAGTCATTAACTGGTGATGCTTCAGTCGAGAACGCTTCGCCTAGTTCATATGATGTGCAAAATGAAATTACATTTCGCTTTTCTGTAAGTGGTGACGAAAAGGCCTTACAGCAAGTGTTAAGTAATCTTGAAAAGTCAATTCGTGCTATCGATGTGACCTCCATCAATATTGAGAGTCAAGGTTTGACTCGTGCTTTGAGCGTACAGGCAAGGGCATTTTATGAACCTGCCCGTATTGTGCAATTAAAGGAAAAAACGGTAAAATAATGAAAAAATCAGATATAGCAATGATAATCCTTATAGCATCAGTCAGTGTGATTGTAGCCTTCTTTGTTGCAAAAGGCATTTTCGGTGATGTATACACAGGAACTGCAAAAGTAAAAACAATTGATAGAATCGATTCGTCAATTGAAACTCCAAGCCCAGATATCTTCAATAAGGATGCTATAAATCCGGCTGTCCAGGTTCAAATTAACGGGACCAAGTAAGGGGGCGTTATTAATGGCACTTCTTACTGCTGAAATACAGGAAAAACTAGCCAATCTTTTAATAAGTGAAGGTTTGGTAAGCGAAGACGTTTTAAGGGGCGCAAAGTTGACGTCCGTAAAAACGAATAAGCCTCTACTCGGACTACTAACCGAACAAAACATAGTTGATGACGAATTGTTGACTCATGCTATAGCTCAAGTATCTGGTGTGCCATATGTCAATCTGAGCGAGAGCGTCATTGATCAAAGTATTTTGGGATTATTGCCAGAGGATATTGCTGAGAGGTTTATGGCCGTCCCGCTAGCTGAAGTCCAGAATCGCTTGGCCGTAGCTATGATTGATGCTAATAACGTTCAAGCAGTTGATTATCTAGCAAGTCGTATTGAACGCCCACTAAAGGTTTTCATGGCATCAGAATTAGGGGTACGCCACATATTGAGTCAATATAAGACTGATCTTTCGAGCGTAGACGAAGCGGCTGAAGCTAGCCAAGTAGAAGCTACACAAGACTCTAATAAAGAAATAAAAACAATTGTTCAAGATTCCCCAATCAGCAAGGCTTTGAGCACTATATTAGAATATGCTCTAAAATCCCATGCTAGTGATATTCATGTCGAACCACTAGAAGGCTCACTCAAAATTCGTTGTCGTGTTGATGGAATGCTAAGAGAGGTGATGCAACTACCAAAAAGCATAGAGCCTGCACTAGTCAGTCGCATAAAAATTTTATCCAATTTGAAAATTGATGAGCATCGTATGCCTCAGGATGGTCAATTCGCTGTTAAAATTGCAGGCAAGGAAGTTGACTTACGTATTGCAGTCAGCCCAGTAATATGGGGTGAACAAGTAGTTATTCGCTTGCTCGATAAATCAGGCAATACGTTCAATATCGATGAGATGGGCTATGCCGGCCGAGCTCTCGAAATAATTCGCAAAGGTATTCGTCGACCAAATGGTATGGTGTTATCATCAGGCCCAACTGGTAGTGGTAAAACAACCTGCCTCTATACATTAATAAAAGAAATTAATGACGACAGTGTTAATATTGTAACCCTAGAAGATCCAGTTGAGTATAAAATGAATGGCGTTAATCAAATCCAAGTTAATACTGACGTTGGCCTAACATTTGCTAGCGGGTTGCGTTCTATCCTTCGTCAAGATCCCGATGTTGTGATGGTTGGAGAAATTCGTGATAGTGAGACTGCAAATTTAGCAGTACAAGCTGCGCTTACTGGCCATTTGGTCTTTAGCACTCTACATACTAATAGCGCAGCTGGGGTTTTGCCACGTCTATTAGACATGGGAGTAGAGCCATTTCTTATTGCTAGCACTGTAAATACGATTATCGGCCAACGTTTAGTCCGTCGTGTTGCCAAGAAACGAGAAACGTATCAGTCAAATCCAATTGAAACACAAAATATAACGGCTACAGTTGGACATTTATTGCCAAAAACAATGGCTGATGTTGCAAGAGTTTCACAAGATTTAGGCTATAAGGACTTGCCCTTAGCGGGGCAAAGCGCTTATACTTTAGTTAAGGGCGTTGATAGTCGCCAAGATCCAGCACCAAGAGGCTATAGTGGCCGAGCTGGAATATTTGAGGTAATGGACGTCGATGAGAACATCCAAAACCTAATTGTTGCCAGAGCAACAAGCTCTGAAATACAACGAAAAGCTCAGGAGCAAGGTATGGTAACGATGCGACAAGATGGTTATATGAAAGTCTTGCAAGGTATTACTACTATCGAAGAGGTAAATCGCGTAACATCGGATACAGCATAGAAGAAGGGTGGACAAAATGGACAATAAGGAATTAAAAATTGAAATACTACTCGAAGAAGTAGTTCGCAAAAAAGCTTCGGACTTACATCTTCAAGTTGGTTTGCCGCCAATGCTGCGTATTGATGGATCTCTTACCCCTATTGTTGGGTTTAACCCACTCGATGAACAGGTAGTTGAAGGGCTTATTTTTGCGGTTCTAGACCAAGACCAACGTCAAATTCTGTTAAAAGATAAAGAGTTTGACTTTAGCTTCGCGTTTGGAACATTAGGACGATTTCGAGTAAATGCATATCACGAGCGTGGTAATCTCGCTGCGGCTTTACGATTGATACCTAACGAAATAAAGACAGTTACAGAATTAGGTTTGCCTAACGTAGTCATGGGCTTTGCTGATTATCCACGAGGTTTAGTTTTAATCACTGGTCCAACTGGTAGCGGTAAATCAACAACACTAGCGGCGCTTGTCGATAAAATTAATAGTGAAAGATCTCAGCATATTATTACCATCGAAGATCCGATCGAATTTACTCACAAATCAAAAAGATCAGCTGTAGTTCAGCGTGAAGTTCACTATGATACATATAGTTTCAGCGCGGCACTTCGCTCGAGTTTGCGTCAAGATCCTGATGTCGTGCTTATTGGTGAAATGCGTGACCTAGAGACTATTAGCGCTGCTATTACTATTGCTGAGACCGGGCATTTGGTATTTGCGACTTTACATACCAATAGTGCTTCTCAATCGGTTGATCGTATGATTGACGTATTTCCTCCTCATCAGCAATCACAAATCCGTGCACAGTTATCTAATATTTTGATGGCTATTTGTTCACAACGCTTAATTCCAGCAATTGGTGGGGGACGAGTAGTTGCGGCTGAAATATTAGTTACCAACCCCGCGGTCCGTAATATTATTCGCGAAGGCAAGACCCATCAACTTGATGCTGTTATACAGACTAGTGTTGATCAAGGAATGCAAACGATGGACCATACTCTTGTGAACTTAGTTCAGAGTGGTACGGTAACTTATGACAGTGCTCGTGAGGTTGCAGTTGATTTGACTGAGTTCGAGAGATTGATGAGAGGCTAATAATGAAAAAATTTTCGTATGAGGCTCGCGATCAGGTTACTGATAAGATTATCAAATCATCTGTGCAAGCTAACTCAGAGAGTGCAGCTGCACGTTTATTAATCGATCAAGGCTTTACTCCGCTCAAAATCAGAGAACAGAGCGAGGAAGATAATTTTTTTGCTCGTTTAACTGGACGAATCACAACAAAAGACAAAATTGTTTTTACACGACAATTAGCCACATTAATTGGTGCCGGTTTGCCTCTAGCGCAAAGCTTAAACACAGTTCTAGAACAGACTCAAAATAAAAAACTACAATCTATTGTCCAAGACGTTACGGCTTCTGTTGAGGGTGGTAAAACACTTTCTGAATCATTCTCTAAACATCCAGCAGTTTTTGATGCAGTATTTTTGGCACTTGTTGGGGCTGGCGAAACATCTGGTACGCTTGATGATTCGTTGCAACGAATAGCAGCTCAGCAAGAAAAAGATGCTGCAACAATGAGTAAAATCAAAGGGGCATTAACTTATCCGATTATCGTACTATTTGTGATATTTGGTGTAATGGCATTTATGTTACTAACTGTTGTACCTCAGGTAGAAAAGCTATATCACGATTTAAAGAAACAATTGCCATTTCTTACACAAATTATGGTTGACGCTGCTAATTTTTTGACTCATTTTTGGTGGATAGCGATTATTGTACTTGGCGCATTAGTATATTTCTTTTTGCAGTACCTCAAGACGGATGCGGGGATAAAGACGAGTGATACCTTCAAATTAAATGTACCTATTTTTGGCCAAATGTTCCGAAAATTATATATGGCGCGCTTTATGCGTACAGCGCAAACGCTACTTGGCACAGGCGTTAGTATGTTAGACATGCTTAAACTTACTGCCAAGGCCGTTAATAATTCAATTATTGGGAAGAGTATATTGCGAGCGGCTGACAAAGTTAAGGGCGGGAAAGCACTATCTGTTGCGCTTCAACCAGAAGAATATGTTTTGTCATTAGTACCGCAGATGATAAAAATTGGCGAACAATCAGGACGTATTGACGAGATGATGGGCAAGACAGCACAAGTATACGAAGATGAACTTGATGAACAGGTTAGGACAATCTCTACCTCTATTGAGCCTATCTTAATGGTTGTTTTGGCAGTTGTAGCCGGTAGTATGGTTGCTGCAATTTTGTTGCCAATATATAGTTTGGTTAACGGTATTAATGTATAGACATAGTTTAGTCAGTATAGTAATATAAGCATAAGTGTCTAGTCACACTAGACATCAGTAGTTTACGAAAGGTGGGAAAATCATTGTGAACATTCATCGAAAAGAAAAAGGGTTTACGATTATCGAAGTCGTATTAGTGTTAGCTATCGCTGGATTAATATTCCTGATGGTATTTATTGCTTTGCCTGCCCTGCAGCGCAGCCAACGTGATGCACAACGCAAAAATGATCTTAGTCGTCTTCAGACAGCTCTCACAAGCTATCAATCTAACAATAGAGGCGCTTTGCCTAGTGGAACATCGGGTTCTGAAAACACTACTTGGCCAAGCTTTGTAACTCGATATATTAGGACGGCTGGTGATACTTTTACAGACCCAACGGGTGAAGATTACATAGTAAGTACCACAGCAACCTTACCAGATGAATTTGATCCTGCGAATCCAGTTATAGTAACGACGACTGATGCAACTTGTGACGGAGAAAGTTTAGTAATGGGCCAAGGTTCGCGTAGAGTTGCTTTTCAGATGAAACTAGAGGGAAATGGTACTGCTTGCGTAAATAATTAGAGACTAATCGAATTTCAACTGTTATAAAAACCTCGATTTTAAAATTGAGGTTTTTATTTTTATTGATATTTGCGGTATGATAGTGCTTATGGAACAATTTTTTATATACATAGCACTTGTACTGTTAGGTCTTTGTCTGGGTAGTTTTGCAGGTGCATCAGTTTGGCGATTGCGCGCACGTCAATTAGAGGACGACAAAACTCAAGGTGAGCATGTCGATTCTAGTGAATATAAACAACTCAAAAAATTAATAGGCACATCAATAAGAGGAGATCGTTCAAAATGTCTTCATTGTTCGTATGTTCTGCGGTGGTATGATTTAATACCATTATTTAGCTGGCTTTCTTTGAGGAATAAGTGTCGAAAATGTCGCAAACAAATTGGTATTTTGGAACCGCTTATTGAACTTGGCGTCGCAACGTTCTTCGTCTTGTCATATGCTTTTTGGCCGTACGCTCTTAATAACGGTCTAGAGATTGCGCGCTTGGTACTTTGGCTAATAGCTGGAGTAGGTTTAGCAATTCTGTTTGTTTATGACAAAAAGTGGTTCCTGCTACCGAGTTTAGTGAATTATATTGTAATTGGGGTTGGTGCATGCAGCGCTATACTGGTAATCTTGATAACACAAGACAAACTAAGCGCTATTATTGGAGTTATTGGAGCCGTTTTGATTCTTAGCGGCTTTTATTGGATACTCGATAAGATATCAAACGGTAGATGGATCGGGTCTGGAGATGTTTGGTTGGGATTGGGATTGGCACTATTACTAGCTAATTGGCAGTTAGCTTTTATCGCTTTATTTGCAGCTAACTTGGTCGGATGTTTGATAGTGTTACCGGCAATGGTTACCAAGAAATTGAATCTTAAATCTCATGTACCATTTGGCCCACTATTAATTGTTGGTTTTGTAATTGCTGGACTAGCTGGTAGCTATCTGGTGAATGCTTATCTTTCTATCCTGTTGTAGGGTTATGCGACTAACTCGCTTATGTTATAATCATAGGCAAATGAAGCTTTCAAACCAAGCTGGATTTACGATAATTGAAACGATGCTTTTTCTTGGCATTACCGCATTACTAGTAATGGGCGTGTTGGTTGGCACTGGTACTTCAATTAATATTCAGCGTTATCGAGATAGCGTATCTTCATTTCAATCAGTTTTGCAGCAACAATTTTCAGAAGTTTCCAACGTCAGTAATGACAGTTTAAACAACGATTGCTACGGTGATGGTAGCACTAACAACCCGCGTGGACAGTCTAACTGTGTAATTTTAGGGCGATTAATCACAACTACTAACAGCCGCGTATTATCAATCAGAAATGTCATAGGTAGTATTCCATCAGATTCTGTATTAGTGTCGAATGATGTAGAAGCTTTACAGCAGTATAACGTTCAAATATCACCTGTTGCAGGTGAAACGTACGAGATAGAATGGGGGTCGTCAATTGTAAAGCCAGGTGGAAATGTTGCTATGGTGTTTTCGATGTTAATCCTTCGTTCTCCATCAAGTGGTGCAGTTAGGACATTCATAAATACTGACGAGGCCATATCAGATAACGCTGTAGTCACGCTTATTAACCAGACAGCTTTGACGACGCCAGCCAAAATATGTGTTGATTCTAACGGATTATTTAATAGCGTTAGAACAGCCGTTGAAGTAATGGCCAGCGCTGCTAATGCTAGTGGTGTTGAAATATTAGGAGAGGCAACGAGTGGATGTTAATAAATAATAATATATCTCGCGGGGACACTCTAATTGAAGTATTGTTTGCAATTTCAATTTTTAGTTTGGTTGCCGTCGGAGGTTTAGCGATAATGAATCAGGGGACAGCTACTTCACAGCGTGCGCTTGAGATAACTTTGGTCCGAAATGAAATAGACGCTCAAGCTGAAACTTTACGTTTTTTGAATGCATCTTATATTGCTGCTTATCAACCAGGCATATCTTATCCACCTAATACACCGGCTGGACAATGGGCTACCATGCTTAGCGGTACTACTAGTGATACTCAAATATCGGATTTTGGCATAACAGATGACAGCAAATGCCCAGCTATACCTAGCGGAAGTTTTATCCTTAACGCTCGTAGTGCTACTTTTATACCGTACACGGAAGATAAATTACGGCCAGCTCAGGTATATTCCAAGGTGCAGTATGATAATTCAGATGTAGTGTCTTCTGCACAGGGTATATGGATAGAGGCAGTTCGTTCAGCGACCGTGCTCGAAAATAATCAAGCAAATGCTGGCTATGTAGACTTTCATATTCGTGCGTGTTGGGATAGCCCAGGTCAGTCAGTACCTGTAACCATAGGAACGATTGTGAGGTTGTATGAACCACGCGGATAAACGATGGAAAGGCTTTACTCTAATTGAGTTAATGCTAGCAATGGCTTTTGTCTCTACTTTGCTCGTTGCCATTGCAATGGTGGTAATTCAAATTGGTAACATTTATAATCATGGCCTCACCTTTAAGGAAGTTAATCAGGCTGGACGTTCACTTGCTAGTGAATTGCAACGTAGTATTAATCAATCGCCTCCATTTTTAATCGAAGGCGTTAATAGTCGTTATATTCAACAAGGTGATTGGGGCGGTCGATTATGTTTGGGACAATACAGTTATATTTGGAACTACGGTAAGGCAATATATTATAATGACGAATCTAATCTGAATGTTTATGCAGGCGACGATAGTTCTCGTCAAATCCGTTTTGTGAAGGTTTTTGACCCAAATACTAGCTACTGTACGGAGACATCTAAAAAAATTGATCCTTCTAACGCGGTAGAGCTGGTTGACGTAAGTCAGCATGATTTAGCAGTTCATAATTTTATGATTAGTACAAAAGCTACAGCTGGTGATAGCAAGACCGGGCAACAATTATATAGTATTGAATTTCTGATAGGTACTAATAATCAAAACGAACAGTATGATCAGGCTGGTTTGACATACGAATCGGGTGTTGCCGCTTGTAAGTCACCTAATGAAGATGGAGCCGACCCATCATATTGCTCAATTAATCAATTTAATATAGTGGCACGTGCTGGCAACACTATCGAATAATTCGATTTATAATAAAAAGGAGAATGTTAATATGACAATAAATAACAATAAACAACGTGGAGCGGTATCGCTATTTGTAGTTATATTTGTGGCGCTTCTAATCACAGTCGTAACTGTTAGTTTTGTACGTATTATGGTTCAAGACCAACAACAGGCTAGTACAACGGATTTGTCACAAAGTGCGTATGATTCGGCTCAAGCGGGCATTGAGGATGCAAAACGTGCATTAATTCGATATCAAAGCATTTGCGACAGTGGCGGTGATTGTGCTGCAGCTACGCAACAAGTTAATTCAGAGACATGTAACGAAGCGGTCGGTGGGTTAAGTGATGTCGCTGTGTCTGGTAATGAAATTAAAGTCCAAACAGATGGCAGTAATACATTAGCCCAAGCCTACACATGTACCAAAATTAATCTAAATACAATTGACTATCTTGGCACTTTATCCGCTAACGAATCTAATTTCATTCCACTTGCTGGTATTGGCCAATTTGATACGATTCAAATCCAATGGTTCAATTCAAAAGATTTTAGTTCTGATAATAATTTTGTAGTTGATTTGCAGCCAGGGAGCTCTACAAGTTGGCCATTATTATCACAAAATTATTGGGTTTCAAATAGACCTTCGATATTACGAGCACAATTAATCCAAGTTGGGGGTAGTTTTACACTAGGTGACTTTGATAGTACAGTTAGTGTCGGTGATGATACCCAGAGTAATGCGAACACATTGTTCTTATATCCATCGGGTTCCACTGGGGTAGAAAATTCTACTATCGATGCACCAAAAGTTTTTGTTGGAAGAGATATACGTAGGACTCAAACACGTGAGCCACTACCAGTAACTTGTTCTGGCAATTTAAGCGCTGGCGGGTATGCCTGTACTGTTAGATTGACATTGCCAACACCTATTGGGGCTGGTGATCGGACTTCATTCTTGCGCTTAAGCGCACTTTATAACAAGGCGAACTATCGAGTAACACTATTAAATATGGCCGATCCGGTTGCAACGTCAGTAAAATTTAACGCGGTCCAACCCGAGATAGATTCAACTGGTCGAGCAAATGATCTATTTAGACGAGTCCTTACAAGGGTTGAGCTAATCGATGTGAATTTCCCATATCCTGAAGCAACGGTTGTTGAAACAACTGGTGATTTTTGTAAGGATTTCATAGTTACTGACCAAGAGGCTGACTATAGAAGCAATTGTACACCATAATTTCTAGAATATTATTCAGTCGTATCGCTATGAAATTTTTCATGTACTTCGCGAAGGTGCTCGTCTGTTACATGAGTGTAAACCTGAGTTGTGCTTATATTGCTGTGGCCTAACATTACTTGAACGCTACGTAAATCAGCCCCGTTCATTAATAAGTCGGTTGCAAAACTATGACGCATTGTATGAGGACTAACGTGTTTTGTAATGCCCGCAAGGCGCGTATATTTATTAATGATACGTTGAATACTTCGTGCTCCAAGTCTTCGATAATCTCCCGTTGTGACAGCCTCATTATTCCGACTATAGTTTATAAAAAGAGGTGGCAGGGAATCAGTTCGTGTCCGCAAATAGTTATTAACATGAAGACTAGCGCTTTCACTAATAAAGACCGGTCTATCTTTTTGTCCCTTGCCGCGGACCATAAATTCGCGTCTGACAACATTTATGTGCTCTCGGTCGAGGTTCACTAATTCTGATACACGCAAGCCGCTTGAAAAAAGTAGTTCAATAATTGCACGATCACGTAAACCTGTTTCTGTACTTATGTCGATTTGCGCAAGTAATCTTTCAATTTCGTCATAATGTAAAAAGGTGACTTGTCTACGAGACACCTTTGGTAATTCAATTTTTTCCGGTGGTAAACTTGATATGTTACGTTTGGATAGGTAACCCAAGAACCCACGGAGAGCTATTAAATGGTAACTTTGTGTAATTGTAGATAATTCATCATCGTTGTTATTTTTATAACGATTGAGCCATAATCTATATTTACGGATAGTTTCTGATGTTATTTTGTCTACAATTATATCATTAGTGAACTCGACAAAGCGCTCTAGGTAAAGTGTGTAGTTTTCAGCAGTATGAGCCGAACGTCCACCTTCAACTTCCAGATGTTCGATATAATCAAGTATTAATTCGGACATATACATGTATACAAGCATAACTCAAAAATGCATAATTTACCGCATAAAGGAATAGAAGCAATTTTTTTGTTACAATATTATACATATTAATCAAAGGAGTAGTATGGTATCACAAAAAAATATTGAAAGGACGTTAATAATTTTTAAGCCTGATGCTGTTCAACGAGGTGTTGTTGGCGAAATATTAACTCGATTCGAGCGAGTAGGATTAAAAATTATAGGTATGAAAATGGTTGCTCCTACTCGTGAACAACTTTTTGGACATTACGAGAATATTGGTAAGATGATATCTCGTCGAGGTAAACATGCTTTTGACGTGACGGTCGACTTTATGTTACAGGGGCCAGTAATAACAATAGTGTTAGAGGGCGTTGAAGCAGTTACGCTTGTCCGAAAATTAGTTGGTTCTACAGAGCCAAAATCTGCCGAAGTAGGGACAATCCGTGGTGACTACTCACATATAAGCTTTAGTTATGCAGACGCTGAAGGTAAATCAACACCAAATCTAATTCATGCTAGCGGTAGTTTAGAAGATGCTGAGCAGGAGATTGACTATTGGTTTTCTAATTCAGAACTTTATGATTATCAAGTGTTACACGAGAAGTTTACTCGTTAAGCTCAGCTCTCATTTTTCTGCTACAATACCTACAGTGTGCCTCGGTAGCTCAACTGGATAGAGCAGATCCGTCCTAAGGATAAGATTGTAGGTTCAAATCCTGCCCGGGGTACCATTCTACTTCGCTAAAGCTTCGTAGAATCAAATATCCTACAAAAATGTTTAGTGTTTTAGAATAGTGAAAATATTACAGTAGAATGCCCTACGTAGCCTTGGCGGAGTATGGGCTATTTTCTGTTGCCCCATTTTACTTCACTAAAGTTTTGTAGAAAATCATCAATCGCCTTGACGACGGAGGACTATTTTGTTTTTTCTGGTATTATATTTACATGGTTAAAAAAGAAACCATAAAAAAGCCAAAATTAGATTTCAATGGTCAACGTGAAGGCGAGAAAATTTTATTTGTGTTTCGTCGTCATATTATTGCGATGCGTAAGGGTTTTTACATGCTAGTTATTCCACTCATCATAACTGCTATACCACCGCTTATTTGGAGTTATAATCTTGAGCTATTTTTATTACCAATTGGAGGTTTCATTTTAGGACTAATTTTTTTCTTCTACCATTTTATTTTGTGGTATTTTACAATTTACATTGTTACCGATCAACGAATCCGACAAGTGACACAACGTGGTTTCTTTGGGAAAGATGTGATTGAGTTACGACTGTCCAAGGTCCAAAACATAAGCTATAATATATTAGGATTTAGTGGTGAGATTTTTAAGTTTGGTACTATTGTTATTCAGACTTTTGTGGGTGATTTAGTGATTCATAACGTCGAACATCCAGATGAAATTTACAATAAGTTACAAGACGCAGTCAATAATGTTATTGAGAGTCAAGGAGACCATGAAGAAGTTAATTCGTAAATTATTACGCAAACAGCGGGGGAATGATTTGCCACTATCATCTCGTATTACTAGCGAGACGGTGGTTCAACATCGAGAACATATTCTGGCCGGAGGACGTCGTTTCAAATACCCCATTCAATATACGAGGCACAAACTCGTTATTAATGCGATTACTATTAGCATAGCGGCGCTTATTATTGTAATTATAATTGGCTGGTGGCAGCTATATCCAATGCAAAACACTAGTGAATTTATGTATCGTATAACTAAAGTGGTACCAATCCCTGTGGCAGTCGTTGATGGTCAACCGGTCCTATACAGTGATTATTTAATGAAATATCGCAGCTCGATTAACTACCTTGAACAAAAAGAGCAAGTAAGTTTTAAAACCGATGATGGCAAGAGACAAATTGAGCATTATAAACAGCAATCAATGTCAGATGCAATTGCAGATGCTTATGCCTTAAAATTGGCAAAAAACCTCGATATATCAGTGAGCGATAGCGAGCTAGAGGGCTTTTTGAAAGAGCAACGAGAGTCGAGTGATGTTTCTCAACAAACATATGATGCTGTGATATTAGATTACTATGGCTGGAGTCCAGATGAATATCGTCACGTAACTGAAAATAATTTGTTACGTCAAAAAGTTGCTTATGCCGTGGACAAAGATGCAAATAGTATCGTTGATAGCGTGGCTGGTACTCTAAAAAAAGATGCTGAAACTAATTTAAAAACTTTAGTGACTACAATCTCTGGCAAAGATACCACAAAGGCTGTTTATGGTGCTTCTGGTTGGGTTCCCAAGACCAATCAAGACGGTGGATTAGCAATTGAAGCTGCTAAATTAAAGAAACTTCAATTATCGACAACGATTAAATCGACAATTGGCGATGGTTATTATTTTATCAGGTTGCTTGATATCAATGAGACTCAAGTAAGCTATGAATACATACAGATACCACTAACGGTATTCACGAAGGATTTAAATAGCATAATTGATGGTGGCAAAGTCAAAAAGTATATATCAGTGTAGTTAGTTATTTAAGATGAAAAAAGCACTGACTTTTGTCGTAGAAAAAAAACTTGATGGTACATTGGCACGCACAGGTTTGATAACTACTCCTCATGGTGTTATAAAAACGCCAGCTTTTATTGTCGGTGGCACAAAAGCAACCGTCAAAACTCTAACTCCTGAACAAGTAGCTCAAATTGGTGGCCAGTCCATACTTGCAAATGTTTATCATTTAATACTCCAACCAGGCGCTGATGTTATTGCTACCGCTGGTGGTATCCATAAATTTATGAATTGGGACCTCCCGACGTTTACTGACAGCGGTGGTTTTCAAATATTTTCACTTGGTATGGCCTATAAAAAGGGGATAGATGCAATAAGTCATAGTAAAAAAGGTGATGCAACGCAGGCTGCTCATTCTTCTACTCAACTAGCCAAGGTAACAGATGACGGCGTCTATTTCAGATCGCATATAAATGGGGACGAGTTATATATGACACCAGAAAGCTCAATGGAATTACAGCACAAAATTGCCGCCGATATACATATGAGTTTCGATGAATTAACATCTCCACTGGCTGGTCGTAAATATATAAAAAAGGCAATGGATCGAACTCATTTATGGGCGGATCGTTCCTTAAAACGGCATCAGGAACTAAATGACGAACATATAACTTGCTGTGAAAACTTACAGGCATTATTCGGAATAGTTCAAGGTGCCCGAGAGGAAGATTATAGGAAAGAGAGTGCAACATTTTTGGCTAAGCGTGATTTTGATGGCTATGGTATCGGCGGAGTATTTGAGCCTGAAGAAATTTCATCAACCGTCAGATGGGTCAGCGAAATTTTGCCAGTAGATAAACCTCGTCATCTATTAGGGCTTGGGTCACAACCAGCTGATTTATTCTTGGGAGTACAATATGGTATCGACACTTTTGACTGCGTTGCTCCAACCAGGCAGGCTCGTAATGGTGCACTTTTTACATATAGTGGTCGTTTGAACATAAAAAATGGTGAATATAAAAACGATTTTACGCCTATCGATGGTGATTGTGACTGCTATACGTGTCTTAATTACACGCGTTCCTATGTCCATCATCTTTTTAGGGCGAACGAGATTCTTGGGTTAACCTTATCAAGTATTCATAACGAACGATTTGTTATTCGAACCGTTGACGATATTCGCAAGAGCATAGAAGATGGTAGTTTTTTTGAATACAAGAAAGAGTTTTTAACGCGGTATTATGGCGATGATAAGGCACAGAGGTTCTTTTTGGATGATTAGTTGCTATAAGTTGTTCGACCAGAATATCGCCAGTCCAAATCTGGATCGAACTGGCAAAATAAATAACCCACAAACGGTGAGTTATTTATTTTGGCGGGCTCGACCAGATTTGAACCGGCGATCTCCTCCGTGACAGGGAGGCGTGATAACCACTTCACTACGAGCCCATATTTTTTGGTGAACTTAAGTATGATAGCAGTTTTTATCTCTTAGCGCAACAGATAGATAACGTTTATTTTAAGCTTCTAGGATGATATAATACTTCGTGGTCAACTGAGTGCCGCTGTAGCTCAGCTGGTAGAGCGGCGCTTTCGTAAAGCGTAGGTCTCCGGTCCAAATCCGGACAGCGGCTCCACTGAACTATTTTATAGATATGAAAAAAATTATTAAAGAATCACTAAAACAACTCGTTGCCGATAGGTATCTCTTGGTGTTAGTTTCAGCACTTGTGTTATTAGCCTTGAGTTTTGCCATCACGATTGGATTATCGATTCGCCCCAGTGAACTACAGTTGGTATCTCATTACTCTGCATTTGGGGTGACACATTTTTATTTTGACCAATGGTTTTATCTGTTAGTCTTCGTAGCATTTGGGATAATAGTCGCTGTGTTACATGTTATTATCGCTATCAAGTTGCTCATAACCAAAGGTAAATCATTTGCGGCTATGTTTGTCTGGTTTGGTATCGGTATTATCTTGTTAAGTTGGGTGACAGCATTATCGGTACTAAATGTATGGACGCCATTATAAACTTATGATCGATCTAGAGATTCCTTTAGGTAAGCGAACCTTAAAGTACCGCTTGTTTGAAATGTTACCAGCTACACTTAGTTATGGAGCGTTTATACTACTTATTTTGTTGTCACTTATAAGCCCTACATTGGCTGCTATTTACCTTCTACTAGTTATTGTCACATTACTCGTAAAGGCTATAGGCATTGCGATTCACACGATTCAAGGCAGGAATAGGCTAGAAGTTGCTCAAAAAGTTAACTGGCATAGACGACTTGCTGACTTAGAGGACCCACAAACCTCTTATAGCACAATGCGTCACGTCAAATCAAAAGAGTTTGGTGTATTTGCTCACGCCGAAAATCTCAGGCTAATAGCAGCCGATCCCGATGCATTTCCACGACCATCACAGCTTTACAACGCAGTTATTATTGCTACTTATAACGAATCATATGATGTACTAGCGCCGACTATTGAATCTGTAATAGATAATACATACGATAATGAAAAAATAATTCTAGCTCTAGCGTACGAAGAACGGGGAGGAGAGGCCACGAAAGAAATGGCTTTGAGGTTACAAAAAGAATTTGGCGATAAATTCTTTGCCTTTCACCTAGTCGAACATCCCAAAGATTTACCAAATGAAGTGGTAGGTAAAGGTGGCAATATAACTTACGCTGGACATTTTTTGCAAAAATGGCTAAAAGAAAAGGATATATTATCGAAAAACGTTATAGTTACGACACTTGATAGCGATAATCGGCCTCATTCTACTTATTTTGATTATGTAACATATGAATATATCGTTCACGAAGATCGTAAGCATTTGTCTTATCAGCCTATTTGTCTATTTATGAGTAATATTTGGGATGCACCAGCACCAATGCGAGTTATAGCAACAGGTAACTCGTTTTGGAATATCATCAGTTCGATGCGTCCACATACGCTTCGCAATTTTGCTTCACATTCACAGCCAATGGATGCTCTAGAAGAGATGGATTTCTGGAGTACTCGCACAATCGTAGAAGATGGCCATCAGTATTGGCGCAGTTATTTTTATTTCGGAGGTAATTATAATGTTTTGCCTATTTATGTGCCAATTTATCAGGACGCAGTTTTATCTAATACGTACTATAAAACCCTAAAAGCGCAATTTATTCAATTACGACGATGGGCATACGGCGCGTCAGACGTTCCATACGTGGCAGTAAGGCTTTTTGCGCGTGAACGTAACGTACCGCTATTTGATGGCCTATCGCGGCTCCTAAGGCTTATTGATGGACATGTAACGCTAGCTAGCGTATCGATCTTGGTGGCATTTGGTGCTTGGGTACCGTTGCTTGTCAATAGCGAAGCGGCACGAAGTATTCCGGCACATCAATTACCAGAGGTAGTTAGTAGAATACAGCAAGTTGCGATAATCGGATTGTTTATTACAGTTTTTTTGTCGCTCAAACTGTTACCACCGCGTCCTGAACGATATAAACGTCATCGTACTTATTTTATGGTTGCGCAATGGGTCTTGATGCCATTTACGGCTGTGATTTACAGCGCAATTTCCGCACTATATTCTCAAGGCCGCTTATTTATTGGATGGTATCTTGATAAGTTTGATGTTACAGATAAAGCTACGCATCAGTCGGTCGTTCTTGCTAGGCAACTAGCAGAGATAGAGAAACGAGACTCTGGCAATATGTACATCGTTGATAAAACTAGTTTAAAAAAATAACACCCTCTTTGGGGCGTTATTTTATTTATTCTATAGTGCGAATGCGCATCTCATACTTTACTTGCCTTAAAGTCTTATCGTACTCAAACCCCAACGTAAGACGTTCGAGTTGAGAAGTTGTATGGATAGCTTTAATCTGTTGTTTCTGAGCCATAGTGTAATGTTAGCATAAACGTCATAAAATGTCAATGGAACGGCCTTTGTTGCATTATACTGGATGTGATATATCCGATTGACAATCCAGCATTAAATGCAGGTGGAAAACTTACGTAAGATGTGGGTAATTAATATTAAAAGAGCTCATTACTAATTAGTAATGAGCTTAAGTCTTAAATTGGTGGGTCCTAGAGGATTCGAACCTCTCACCTCCACAACGTCAATGTGGCGCTCTAGCCAAATGAGCTAAGAACCCGTGCCATATAAGGATAGCAAAATAGGGGTGGTGGTGCAATATTATGCTATTATATTATGTGAACAACAAAGGGGAGCGGCAGTGAACGAAGAACAACTACATGTTATGAGGCACAGTCTAGCGCACATTACAGCTGCAGCGGTTCAGCGACTATGGCCTGAGGCGAAATTTGGCGTCGGACCCGTCATAGAGGATGGGTTTTATTACGATATAGATTTAGGTGACATTAAAATATCCGAGACAAACTTTCCAAAAATAGAGAAGGCGATGCGCGAAATTATCGAATATGGCGACAAATTCGAGCAAATAGAGATGCCGATTGATCAAGCTATTGACTGGGCTAAGGATAATAAGCAGCTGTATAAGGGAGGGCTTTTAAACGATTTAAAGCGGTCAGGTACGACTATGGCTAAAGACATCGACAGAGATGAATTAGGAATTGCAGCGGATGGTGAATCGGCAGTTAAGACCGTAACTTTCTTTAAAAACGGTAATTTTACTGATTTATGCCGTGGTCCACATCTGGCAACTACTAAAGAGGCTACTAACGCTTTCAAACTAATGCGCGTTGCAGGTGCATATTGGCGTGGTAAAGAAACAAATCCGCAGATGCAAAGGATTTATGGTGTAGCATTTGCAACTCAAGCAGAACTTGATGACTATTTGGAACGATTAGAGCTTGCAAAAACTAGGGATCATCGAATAGTTGGTCCTCAACTGGGTATATACTTAATTTCTGATGCTGTGGGCCAAGGTCTGCCAATGATGATGCCACGTGGTGAGATGATCAAGGACGTATTAATTAGATATATGCGTCAAGAAGAGATGTTAAGAGGCTATAAATACGTAGAAACACCAGTACTAGCGCATGAAAATTTATATAAACGCTCTGGTCACGCTGATCATTATAGTGACGCTATGTACAAGCTCAAAGATGATGAAGGCCAAACTTTTTACCTTAAACCAATGAACTGCCCACACCATCATATGATTTTTGAAAAGATGGTCGACAGCTATCGTGACCTGCCATTTAAATTAGCCGAGGCAGGAAGAGTATATCGCAAAGAACTATCTGGTACGCTAACTGGGTTAATACGTGTTCGCGGTCCAATTACTCAGAACGACTCACATATATATGTACGTCCTAATCAGCTAAAAGACGAGTTTATCAAAGTCCTTGAGTTATTTAAAACTGTGTTTGAGGTTATGGGCATAAATGATTATTGGTACCGTCTTTCACTACCTGATTTTACAAAGGACAAGTATGAAGGAGACAAACAAGCTTGGCTTGATGCCAGTAAAGCAATTCGTGAAGCGATGCAAGAATTTGGAGCCGAATATGTTGAAGCTGAGGGCGAAGCGGCCTTTTACGGTCCAAAAATTGATGTGCAAACTCGAAATATACTAGGTAAAGAAGACTCAATCGCGACTTCTCAGATTGATATACTTGTACCGTATCGAATGGATTTGAACTACATTGACGAATCTGGGAACAAAGTAAAGCCAATTATCATCCACCGTGCCATAATTGGCTCATTCGAGCGATTCATCGGTCTACTGATTGAAAAAACTGCGGGTTGGTTCCCATTCTGGTTGGCACCAGAGCAAGTTAGGATACTAACTATCAATAACACTTTAAATGATTACGTGACTGAAGTTAAAGCAACTCTAGATAGCATTGTTTTGACGAAACCGCTAAAATATAACGAGCTTCGCTATACTGTTGATGATCGAAACGAATCTTTGGGTAAGAAAATTCGCGAAGCAACTACATGGAAAATCCCTGTCCAGTTAATTATCGGTCAGCAAGATAAAGATGCGCGTGAAGTCAGTATTCGTACTCAATCTGGTGAGCAAAAGATTAAACTTGATAAACTTTCCGATTACTTGTTAGCTCTGTAATACCTAAGGTTAATTTTTGTCTATGGTAAAAAACAACAAACCTCTTATTGTCATTGTTGGTCCGACTGCAAGTGGTAAGACAACTTTGGCGGTTGAAATTGCTGAACAATTTGGCGGTGAGATTATTTGTGCTGATTCGCGAACAGTATATAAAGGCATGGATATCGGAACTGCCAAACCTACTAGCAAAGACAGGGAACGCGTACCACATTGGGGGTTAGATTTAGTGAACCCAGGTGATTACTTTTCAGTCGCTGATTTTAAGGAATATGCCCAAAAGAAAATAGAGGAAATACGCACTCGGGGTAATTTTCCATTTCTGGTGGGCGGCACTGGGCTTTATATAGACTCAATCTTATTTGATTATAAATTTGGCGAAAAAGCTGACATATCAAGACGAAACCTATTAAATACTATGACATTAGATCAACTACATGATTATTGCAATAAAAACAACATATTATTACCCGAAAATAAACGAAATAAACGCTACGTTGTACGTACAATAGAACGAAGCGGTACTATTAACACTAAAAAGAGCAATCCAATTGATAACTCTATAATTGTAGGAATAACAACAGAAAAAACAGTGCTACGAACAAGAATCGAGAGTAGGATTGAACAATTATTTGACAATGGAGTTGTTGATGAAGCTAAAAAATTGGGCGAAAAATATGGATGGAACAATGAAGCTTTGAAGGGTAATGTATATCCATTAGCTCATTCATATCTGTTAGGCGACATGACTTTGGGTGACATGAAGATAAAACTTGCGACAATTGATTGGCGACTTGCAAAACGTCAGTTGACATGGCTAAAACATAATCCTTTTATAAAATGGATGTCAATCGATCAGGCGAAAATTTGTCTTTCGGACCAACTCGCAAACTGTGACTAGGCATGATATTATAGAACACGAAAGTTATACGGGGTGAATATATGATTGATGCACTATTTGGCTCAAAGACGCGAATAAAACTTCTGCATCTTTTCCTGAATAATCCAGGACAACCTTTTTACGTACGCGAAATTACTCGAAAGATTGATGAACAAATAAATTCAGTTCGGCGCGAACTGTCAAATATGCTTGATGTAGGTATAATAACTAGCGATAACTCGGACAATAAACTGTATTATCAAATTAATCAGCGATACGAATATTATGTGCCCTTACGTACTATCTTTGCGGACACCAAAGATGAACCTGATGTTATTCCATCTATAGTTGAAGATACTTGCGATAAAAAATATGGCTCATCTCTACTCGAGATAACTGGTCTTCGTTTGGCTATATTCGCAGGTATTTTAGTACGAGGCTCGACTACCTCGGTGGACGTATTACTAGTTGGTAATATATCGCCAGTCAAGGTCAAAGCACTCATAAAAGAGATAGAAAAAGGCGAAGGTCGCGAAATTAATTATAGTTTGTTGCCATACGATGAGTTTTATTATCGCCTTAGTATTCGTGATAGATTTATAACTGAGATAATAAATGGCAAACATAGTGTGATTGTTGACAAAGACAAAATTCTAAACAAATAATACAGGAGATTTAATAGTCATGTTCGAAATTGAATACAAGGGTGCTAATTGCATAGTTATAACCACAAAGAAGTCAAAACTTGTCATTGACCCTAAGTTGTCAATTGTTGGTTTAAAAGATGTGCCCACTAAGGACGCGATTGAGCTAGCAACAGAAGAAAGATTTGCTACAGGTAATCCTGACGTGAATTTATTAATCGATGGTCCAGGTGAATATGGTGTTTCTGACTTCGATATTAGTGGTATACCAGCCAGACGTCATCTCGACAGTGAAAGCGAGGGGTTTGTTTCTACTATATATAGAGTGGAGATAGGTGATGCACGTATTGGGGTTATTGGTAATATTTATGAAAAATTATCTGATGAGCAACTGGAAGAACTTGGGCTAATTGATATTCTTATTATTCCTGTTGGTGGTGGCGGTTATACGCTTGATGCAACTGGGGCTACAGGTCTTGTGCGTCTAATTGATCCAAAGATAGTAATACCAGTGCATTATGCAGACAAAGCATTGAAATATGAGGTGCCTCAGGATGAGCTCAAATTGTTTATCTCAGAATTAGACGCCACTGTTGAAACGGTGTCAAAATACAAAATTAAACAGTTGCCGGTAGCTCCAGCAACGCTTTCGATTGTTGAAATTACACGCAGCTAGCTTTTAAATAGAGAATGAATGTAGTTATATTAAAAACACCTCTTATATATAAAAAAGAGGTGTTTTAAAATTTAAACACAAAAATTAAATGATAATACCTTTTTTCTTTAACGTACGAATGGCTTGAGTGCATAATATCATTGTTATTTTTTGCCCATCAATTTCAAAAGTTCTTCTGTAAATTAGGCTTAAAAACTCGTTTTGTTCGACGTAAAGAAAAGCTCACATTGTGGCCAAATTGTTTTCCTTTTCCAGTTAATTCACATCTTGCAGACATAATAAAACATTTCCGCTTATTTTTAACAATCTGTATCAGTATAATGCTTTTTACCCCATACGTCAAGGATATAATGGTCTAATCACACTGATCAATATAAGCTGGTATACTATAATTTGTGAATATTGATATTGTCTATATAATTATTGTCATCGTCGTGGTTTTAATTTCGATGACTCTTCACGAAGCTATGCATGCGTTTACTAGTTATTGGCTTGGAGATGACACTGCTAAATTACACGGTAGATTAACACTTAACCCGATCAAGCATATTGATCCTTTCTTAACAATATTATTACCTCTAATGTTAGCTCTTTCTGGCGCTCCAATATTTGGTGGCGCTAAGCCTGTTCCATTTAACCCTAATAATGTGCGTTTCGGTGAGTGGGGTGCGGCTCTTATCGCGTTAGCTGGGCCAATTACTAACTTTATATTTGCGTTTCTCTTTTTCGGCATATGGGTATTAGTTGGGGCTCCCGGTCAAGGCATTTGGAATCAAATATTTAGTACCGCAGTATCCGTCAACTTGGGTTTCTTCATTTTTAATATGCTTCCGATTCCGCCACTTGATGGTTCGCGTATATTATATGCTTTAGCCCCAGAATTTGTTAGGAGAATCATGGAGGCGATAGAACGTTTCGGCATAATAATTGTCTTCGTAATTATACTAATTGCTGGCTCGGCTCTTGGGTCTTTTATGATAGGTATAATTAACTTTTTCTTGAATCTGTTTGGACATATATTTAAGCTTTAGGGTGTTATAATAGATATGTCCCGGAGTGATCCTAGGCGTAAATGATTTTCCTGAATATCATGTAGATAGGGAACTCTAATTATTCATCTCCGAGGAGATGTTTTGCGAGTACCCACCTTGCCTTTACGGTAGGGAATATCGTGCGTCGATAGTGAGCTTCGGGATTTTAGGTGTTATAATAATCAACGGTAGTTCATTAGGTGATCGCCCACCATAGCTTTACGCGAAGGTGAGAGGAAAGTCCGGACAGTATAGAGCATAACAGTCGCTAACGGCGACCGGGGGTAACCCTAGGGAAAGTGCCACAGAAACGAAACTACCGTCCATAGCCTTGTGCGAAGGATGGAAAAGATGAAACGAGTGGGGTAAGAGCTCACAGCATATCATAGTGATATGGTATGAAGGTAAACCCTGTTAACTGCAAGGAGATTTGCACATAAGGGCGACTCGTCCGCAAATCGATATCTGCTTGATCTAACAGGCAACTGTTAGACTAGATAGATGATCACCCACGACAGAACCCGGCTTATCGATGGACTGCCAATTAAAAACGACCACTTTGTGATAAGCGGTCGTTTTTAAATTGGGTTTTATTTAGTTGCTTCTTTAACGATTTCAGCAAAAGCTTTTGGCTCACTAACAGCTAACTCAGATAGAATTTTACGATCAATCTGAATATTTGTTGTTTTAAGACCAGCAATAAATTTACCGTATGTCGTGCCTAATGTACGAGTGGCTGCATTGATACGAGTAATCCATAGACCACGTAAATCTCTCTTTTTATTACGACGATCACGGTAAGCGTATTGAAGAGCTTTAATAACTGCTTGTTTAGCAAGCCGGAACGATCTCGTACGATTATGTTGCATGCCTTTTGCTAATTTTAATATTTTCTTGTGCTTGGCACTTGCAGTAACACCTCTTTTAACTCGCATAATTTTCTCCTTTTAAACGCCTAGCGCTCTTTTAACGTTTTTAGCTATTGATCCGCTGACGATCGCTGTAGTGTTGATGGCGCGTTTGCGACCTTTACTCTTTTTAGCAAGCATATGATTACCAAATGCTCGGCGACGTGTCAATTTTCCAGTACTGGTAATTTTGATACGCTTTGCAGTTCCTTTATGGGTTTTTAACTTGGGCATTATTTACTCCTTATTACTATGCTCAGATTACGTCCTGTCATCAGAGGTTTTTGTTCTACTATTGCATCTTCCTCAAGTTTTGACACAATTCTGTCAATCATTTCATATCCCAATTCTTGATGAGCCATTTCTCGTCCACGAAAGAAAATGAGGATTTTTACTTTATGGCCAACGTGCAGAAAATCACGGATTTTACGAAGTTTGATCTCTAAGTCGTTTAATCCAATCTTTAGCCCCATGCGCATTTGCTTTAGCTCGACTGCTTTGGCATGTTTTTTGTTCTTCTGTTGCTCTTTCATCTTTTGATACTGGTATTTTCCCCAGTCAACGACTTTTGCAACAGGAGGATTAGCATTAGGCGAGATTTCAATAAGATCGACTTCGGCGTCCTTGGCAATTTGCAGTGCCTCAGATCGGCTCATGATTCCTAGTTGATCACCGCTTGGTCCGATAACACGTAATTGTTCAGCTCGAATTTCTTGATTGATACGAATTAATTTACTGATCGTTAGGTCTCCTTGATTGAATCTCTTAACAGTTGAGCGTTTACTCGATAGTTATTTTATCAGATATGAAGTAGTAATTCAAGCGTAATTACTTACGGTATTGTAACGCTTCACTAATATGCTCATCTAGTATATCTTTTTCGTTAGCTAAATCGGCTATAGTTCTAGCGACTTTTATAATTTTGAAATAACTCCGAGCGCTGAGAGCTAAACGTTCAGTAGCCATTAAAAGTAAGGATTTAGCGCTATCGGATAATGGTGCATACTTTTTTATATCCCTATTTGTTAAAGAAGCGTTGTAATATATGCCACTACCATATCTACTATTTTGTATAGCAATCGCTTTATTTATAATATCTAACGCTGATAGATGTTGCAAACTATTCAACGAATCCGCGTTTAATAATGAACAGTTTGGTATGCGTGAAACATTTACGACTAAATCAATTCGATCAAGCAATGGGCCTGATAATCGCTTTTGATATGCAATTATTTGCGTACTAGTACATGAGCATTCTTTTATATCATCGCCAAAATATCCACATGGGCATGGGTTCATCGTGCCAACAAGCATAAAATCAGCGGGATAGGTGACGTGAGCGTTGGCTCGACTGACATCAATCTTTTTATCTTCAAGTGGTTGTCTTAGCGCTTCTAGAGTTGATCTCGGGTATTCTAAGAGTTCATCAAGGAATAATACACCTGTATGTGCCAAACTTATTTCGCCTGGTTTTGGTTGATTTCCTCCGCCTACTAAAGATACGCGACTTGCTGTATGATGAGGTGATCTGAATGGTCTTAGACTAATAATCTCTCCGTCTATCTTACCAGCAAGACTATGGATTTTAGTAGCAGCTATTTGTTCTTGGGGCGTTAAATCAGGAAGCAAATTGGATAGAGCCTTGGCTAGCATGGTCTTGCCCGCTCCAGGCGTTCCAGCCAGTAGAATGTTATGATGACCGGCGGCAGCAATAATCAAGGCACGCTTGGCCTGCTCTTGGCCTTGTACGTCGTCTAATAGGGGAAGTATGAGCTTACGAAATAGTGGCTTAGCTCTCGTTATCCGTTCATAAGGTCCAATCACAGCTTCTCGTTTTAGATGTAGGAATAGTTGTTTTATGGATGTTACGCCAAATATTTCGATATCTTCAATTAAACTGGCTTGTTCGACATTAAGAGTCGGTAGATATATACGATTAAATCCAGATTGTTTTGCCATCTGCGTTATGTTAATGGCGCCTTTAATAGGCCGTAAACTACCATCAAGTGCTAATTCACCAGCGAATATTGCATTATCTATTTCTTTTTGCTGTAATTGGCCACTAACACATAGAATTGCGAGTGCAATTGGCAAATCATAGTGTGCACCATCTTTGGGTAATTCGGCAGGCGCTAAGTTTATGGTTATGCGTTTTTTGGGGAACTCTAACAATGAATTAGTAATTGCGCTACGTACGCGCTCTTTAGCCTCGTCAATTGCCTTATTCCCTAATCCGACAATTTGCAGAGAGGGGAGTGACTTTGAAGCATCACATTCAACTTCGATAATAGATCCATCAAAGCCAATAGGCGCGACTGTTATAACTCTGGCAACCATAAGCTTAATTTAAGCATGACTGTCCATTATATGCAATCTATGCTATAATTAACAGGTTACGTTGGGGCTGATTTTAGCTTTCGACGAAGGGATTTTAACAGACTATTTTGCAAGTCGAAGGTACTCGTCAAGTACAAAATTAATTGCAACATTTATTGCAAAAGCAAAGAACTTTGTATCTGTTATTGCTAACGCTTTACAGCCGCAAGTTCTAGCAACAGCTTTGGTTTAACCCAAGGCCATCGTATCACCCAGGCGACATAGAGGTGTTATGGTGTTATAAATATGTCACTTACTAATTTAGCGGGAAGCAACACTAGATTAGGAAATTATATTGCGCGACAACCAAAACGTTTTTCGTTTGGCTTTTAGTTTGAAGTGTCGTAAAAATTTAAGACAAACTAAACTTGTAGATAAATAGTAGGTTACCTTTCGGACCGGGGTGCAATTCCCCGCAGCTCCACCAACTAGTTCTTGGCCTAAAAATACCCACTATGATAGTGGGTATTTTTATAATAAAAAACAACCGCCTGCGAGGAACGGTTGTTTTATTGTGGAGTTTTTGATTATCTGTTTGTTTTTGGCTTCTGTATAAGTTTTTTATTCAGAAGCTACCCCTATAATAATGTGTCAAAGCGCTTGTGTCAATAACAATCGTTAAAATTGTCCAGTAAAAAATACTATGTGTGGAAAAGTCAGATTAGCAACAGTATAAACGATCGATTCGGCATTAGTCGTTGATTGTAGGTTATTAATTCCATTTCAAAATACGAAACTATGTAACGTGAGCTATTTTTAGCATTAAATAATAAATTACTAATTAACGCATTTGCTATTATTGAAATCATTTTTTGGAACATTCAAACAAAATTAATTGTGTTTCGATGATTTTTAAAAATAGACACAATAATGTATAAATAATAAAAATTAATAAATTTTAAAACCAAGTAAATTAAAAAGTATTAGTAACGACAAAAGTATCAGCGATAAAGTTAAAAGAAAAAATAGAGACAATTAAATATTAAAAATTTGAGTTGAACGCATTATGTTGTGGCTGACTCAAATATTATAATTGAGGCTACGATAATAGCAGAGAAGTATGTAAAAATGATAATATGACGAACACCGCAATGTGAACTATAGTCATAATTACAATGTTGTGTATATGTAAAAATTAACCATTATAATCTTAAAAATGATTAATAAATATAAAAAAAGTCATAAATACATCGATTATTATAATAAAATCGTTGACCGGATACAACGCTTATGCTACGATGTAATCAAGCTTTTAAAAATAAAACAAACAAAAAAGCCAAAGAACCTTAATAAATCAAATAACACTACTGACCGTATTTTTTGACGGAAATTCGGTGACGACACTCAATACTTTAATGACTTGTATTCACAAGGCACGCACCTTTGTATTGTGGTTGGTGTCGCCGATGCTCCGCCAAATGGCGTGTAGCTGCTTACCTGGTACCAGTGCGTCCAACTTTGTAACTATTATCTTATCGTAGTAATAAAGTTGGACGCGCCGAGGAACGGTATGCGTACAGATCGTATGCTCCCTATGGGAGCGGTCAGTACAACAGCCTGCAGCGGCAGGTCGTCCGTGGTTCACACGCTCAATTTTTTAATTTATAGCGTTTGCTGCAATCCGGACATTAAGACTCGTCGCTCAGGCTTGTTTCAACTCATAAGCTTAAATGATATAGTTACATTTAGCGATGTTTAAAAAAATTATATTACTAATAACAACTGTAAGCCTCTGCTTACTCATTGTGCTGCTAAACGTAACAACACCTGCAACTGCAGGTCCTTTTGGTATCTTGATTATTTTTATTTTTGCATACTTTTCATCAATTGGGTTAATGACTAATTTTTTGTATTGGATAAGTCGTTTGATTACACATCTTTCGACTGGTATCGTGACCAGAAAGCCTTTTGAGCCATTAACACTTAGACGTTCCTATTACTATTCGACTGTCATTGCTGCTGCACCTATTATGTTAATTGGCTTGCAATCTGTAGGAACAGTTGGCTTTTATGAGTTTCTACTAGTATTTATTTTTATTATCATTGGTTGTTTATATATTTCGAAAAGAGTTCATTAAATTTGTTGACATAAGCTTATTGTTGTCGTGGTATAATTACAGATATGAAACCAGAGGCTCAATCAACTCATTTAAACCCAGAACAATCGTCTGTCCATGAAAGACCTAATATTGAACGTGCAGATAACTCGGGCAATCTTGAATCGGGAGTCGAAATATCTGCTGAAAATTATGAACAAAAAGCTGAAACTAATTCGATTATTGCTGATGTTGCAACTACAACAATATTGCCTACCCCTGTAATAAAAGATACCGTAGTTGTTGATACAACAATAGGTGATACTCCACTTGTGGCTAATGATGATGATTTAATTGAAAAAGAATGGGTCGACAAGGCTAAAAAAATTGTAGCTGAAACGCAGAATAATCCCTATGGACGCGATGAAGCAGTCAATAAACTTCAGGTTGATTATCTAAAAAAACGATATAGGAGGGAGCTAGGTGCAGCCGAATAGGCTTTTTCCTAGACGCAAGAAAGAAAGATGATAAGCTTCTTAACCACAGTACTTATTGTCCTAGTAATTAGTATATTATTGTCCATGTTCGTTTTTTCGCAGTATAGAAAAACACTCCGAGAGGCCAAAAATTATGAACGTGGCCTCAAGATGATACCTATGTACATTCATATTCCACCATCGGGTGATGATTTGGAAGCTAACGGTCGTGATGAGCGTGATATTACAGAAGAAGTTCTTTCACAGGCTCAGGTTATGTATAATATCATCTCAAGTACTGCCACCAAGGGGTTTAAGAGCCGTATATATGGACAGCGACATTTGTCGTTTGAAATCGTAGCTCATGAGGGTTTAATACATTACTATGCCGTTGTCCCAGCTGTTTTGACAGACATCATAAGGCAAGCAGTTGCAGCTGCATATCCATCGGCACGACTTGAAGAGATAGAAGAACGTAATATATTTAGTCAGTCTGGCAAGATAAGTGGAACTATAGGTGGTGAATTCACTCTCAAAAAAAGCTATGTTTATCCAATTGCTACATACCAAGAGTCAAAGCGTGATGCAGCCAGAGCAATCTTGAATGCCTTATCTACTGTAACTCGTGACGACGGTGTTGCGGTACAATTAATGATCAGACCAGCGGCTGAAGGCTGGACAAAAAATTCGATATTCGCTGCTAATAAGATAAAAAAAGACAAAGGAATAAAAACGAATGGTTTAGGCGGTATATTTAATCCTAGGAGTCTTATGGAGGCTTTATGGAAGCCTATTGAGTCAAAAGAGACTAAGCCTGAGGATAAGCAACTTACATCATTAGAACAAGGCCTAGTAGAAGCAATCGAAGAAAAAACACGCCACCCTGGGTATGAAGTTCTGATACGAGTGGTTGTTTCTTCTAACACAGCTATTAGATCACAAGCATTACTTAAGAATATTATTGCTGCCTTTTCTTTATTTGATTCCACAACAAATAATGGCTTTAAGTTCAGCATTTCAAAAGATATTGAAGAGTTAGTGACTGCTTATATTTTTAGATTTTTCCCTCAAACTGTGACCCAGAATGTATTAAATAGTGTTGAACTTGCGACAGTTTTCCATTTACCTGATCAAAAAAATATTCCAACTTCACAGGTACAGAGACAAATGGCTAAACAAGTTGATGGTCCTACACAAGTTATGGAAGAGGGCTTTTTGCTTGGTTACAACGAGTTTCGTGGGACAAAGAAACAAATTAGGCTTAATACAACCGATCGTCGTCAGCATACCTATATGATTGGACAGACGGGAACAGGTAAGTCTGTTCTGCTAGAAAACTTA
>Ga0209587_1000194_pt1 | contig 30145 bp, 26 predicted proteins | sample NGEPerD_2_FD_184512 | JGI IMG/M metagenome (GOLD analysis project Ga0209587, IMG submission 184512) | Arctic peat soil microbial communities from the Barrow Environmental Observatory site, Barrow, Alaska, USA - NGEE PermafrostL1-D... | ecosystem: Environmental > Terrestrial > Soil > Wetlands >...
GGTCACCCACGCGGCCATCGGCGTCCCGTTCGACCGGGCCCGCTGGCGTGAGCTGACCACGCTCTCGGGGGGTGAGCAGAAGCGCCTCGCGCTGGAGGCCCTTCTGCGCGGTCCGGACGACGTCCTGCTGCTCGACGAGCCCGACAACTACCTCGACGTGCCGGCCAAGCGGTGGCTCGAGGAGAGGCTGCAGTCCAGCGCCAAGACCGTGCTGTTCGTCAGCCACGACCGGGAGCTGCTGGCGCGGACGGCGTCCCGCGTCGTCACGCTCGAGCTGGGCGCGGCCGGCAACACCGCCTGGACCCACGGCGGGTCGTTCACGACCTACCACGACGCCCGTCGGGACCGCTTCTCGCGGCTGGAGGAGCTGCGACGGCGCTGGGACGAGGACCGGGTCAAGCTGCGCGAGCTGGTGCTGTTCTACAAGCAGAAGGCGGCCTACAACTCCGACATGGCCAGCCGCTACCACGCGGCCGAGAAGAGGCTGGAGCGCTTCGACGCGGCGGGGCCGCCCGAGGCCGTGCCGCGGGAGCAGGACGTCACGATGCGTCTTCGCGGCGGCCGCACCGGCAAGCGTGCCGTGGTCTGCGAGGGCGTCGGGCTGTCCGGTTTGATGCGGCCGTTCGACCTGGAGCTCTGGTACGGCGAACGCCTCGCGGTGCTGGGGTCCAACGGGTCGGGCAAGTCCCACTTCCTGCGGCTGCTGGCGACCGGTGGCACCGACCCCGAGCCCGAGCACCGCCCGGTCGACGACCTGGCGATCGCCGCGGTCGAGCACACCGGACGCGCCCGGCTCGGCGCCCGCGTGCGGCCCGGGTGGTTCGCGCAGACCCACGCGCACCCCGAGCTGGTTGGGCGGACGCTGCTCGACATCCTGTGGCGCGGTGACGACCACCGGGCCGGGATGGGACGCGAGGAGGCGTCGCGGGCGCTCGACCGGTACGAGCTGTCCCACGCCGCCGAGCAGACCTTCGAGTCGCTCTCGGGCGGGCAGCAGGCGCGCGTGCAGATCCTGCTGCTGGAGCTGTCCGGCGCCACCCTGCTGCTTCTCGACGAGCCGACCGACAACCTCGACCTCGCCTCCGCCGAGGCCCTGGAGGATGGGCTCGCGTCCTACCAGGGCACCGTGGTGGCGGTCACCCACGACCGGTGGTTCGCCCGATCCTTCGACCGCTTCCTGTCGTTCCGCTCCGACGGCCAGGTCGTCGAGACGGTCGAGCCGGTATGGGACGAGGCGCGCGTCGAACGCGTGCGCTGACGGCCCATCAGCCAGCGCCGACGACCGTTGCTCCCGCCGACACCCTGTATTGCCCGCGCGACGGTTGTTCGAGGGGGCAATGGGCAGCGGCGGGAGCAAGAAGTGGACAGCGCGTTTTGACCGCCCGCACCGGCCGCGGGTAGCCTGACCAGTCGTTGTGCGTGCCGCGCTGCCCCCGGGCGGTCAGCACGCCTGCAGGAGCGGCTGGCGTCGCGACTGCCCCGGAGAACACCCTCGAGACGAACGAAGGCTACGACCGTGCGCACGTTCACCCCCAAGGCCGGCGATGTCGAGCGCGTCTGGCACGTCATCGACGCGACCGACGTCGTGCTCGGAAGGCTCGCCAGCCAGACCGCGACCCTGCTCCGCGGCAAGCACAAGGCCGTCTTCGCCCCGCACGTCGACACGGGTGACTTCGTCGTCATCATCAACGCCGACAAGGTGGCCCTGACGGGCAACAAGCGCGAGCAGAAGGTGGCCTACCGGCACTCGGGCTACCCCGGCGGCCTGCGCATCACCGGCTACACCGACCTGTTGGCCCAGCACCCCACCAAGGCCGTGGAGAAGGCGGTGCGGGGGATGCTGCCGAAGACCAGCCTGGGGCGTCAGATGTTGCGCAAGCTCAAGGTCTACGCCGGCCCGGAGCACCCGCACGCCGCGCAGAAGCCGGCGCCGTTCGAGATCACCCAGGTCGCCCAGCACCCCACGGCCGACCCAGCCGCGAAGTAATCACCCAGAAGTACGTACCGAGGAGAACCGTGGCCGAGCCCACTGCAGCAGCGTCGACCGACCAGTCGACCGACCAGCCCACCGACGAGACCCCCCTGGACGACGCCGAGTCGCCGAGCAGCTACTCCACCACGACGCCGGGCACCCGGGGCGCCGGTGCCAGCATCACGGCCCCCGGCGCGGCCACCGGTCGGCGCAAGCAGGCGATCGCCCGCGTCCGCCTCGTGCCGGGCAGCGGCACGTGGTCGATCAACGGCCGCGACCTCGACGGCTACTTCCCCAACAAGGTGCACCAGCAGCTGGTGAACGAGCCGTTCCGGCTGCTGGAGCTCGAGGGCCGCTTCGACGTGATCGCCCGCCTGGGTGGCGGTGGCGCGTCCGGGCAGGCCGGCGCCCTGCGTCTGGGGATCTCGCGTGCGCTCAACGAGATCGACACGGAGAACAACCGGCCCACGCTGAAGAAGGCCGGGTTCCTCACCCGCGACCCGCGCGCGATCGAGCGCAAGAAGGCCGGACTGAAGAAGGCCCGCAAGGCACCGCAGTACAGCAAGCGCTGACCGCGGCGCATCTGCCGTCCGACGGCCCCGGGGGTACGCTCCCGGGGCCGTTGCCGTGCGCCCCTGATCGGGGGGAGAGGAGACCCGCGTGCCCCGTCTGTTCGGCACCGACGGCGTGCGTGGCGTCGCGAACGGGCTCGTCACCGCAGAGCTCGCCCTCGACCTCTCGGTGGCCGCCGCGCACGTGCTCGGCGACGCCGGGGTGTTCGAGGGCCACCGACCCCGGGCCGTCGTGGGTCGCGACCCCCGGGTGTCGGGCGAGTTCCTCTCGGCGGCGGTGACTGCCGGGCTCGCCAGCGCCGGGGTCGACGTCGATGACGTGGGGGTACTGCCCACCCCGGCCATCGCCCACCTCGTGGCCGAGCGGCAGTCGGATCTGGGCGTGATGCTGTCGGCCTCCCACAACCCGATGCCCGACAACGGCATCAAGTTCTTCGCCCGCGGCGGCCACAAGCTCCCGGACGACGTCGAGGACGCGATCGAGCGGCGGCTGCGGGAGCAGTGGGACCGGCCGACGGGCGCGGCCGTCGGCCGTGTCCGCCATGACGCCGGTGGCGCGGGCACTTACGTCCGCCACCTCGTCTCGACGCTGCCGAACCGCCTCGACGGGATTCGGGTCGTGGTCGACTGCGCGCACGGTGCGGCCAGCGCCGTCGGTCCGGCGGCGCTGCGTTCGGCGGGTGCGGACGTCGTCGTGATCGGGGCCGAGCCCGACGGACTCAACATCAACGACGGGTTCGGGTCGACCCACCTGGAGCCGCTGCGTGCGGCGGTGGTCGAGCACGGGGCGGACGTCGGTGTCGCCTACGACGGGGACGCCGACCGGTGCCTGGCCGTCGACTCGGCCGGGGAGAACGTCGACGGCGACCAGATCATGGGGATCCTCGCGCTCGCGCTGCGCGCGCGGGGCGTCCTCGCGCACGACACCCTGGTCACCACGGTGATGAGCAACCTCGGGCTGCGGCTGGCCATGCAGGACGCCGGCATCACCTGCGTGCAGACCGCGGTCGGCGACCGGTACGTGATCGAGGAGATGCTGCGTGGGGAGTACTCGCTGGGGGGCGAGCAGTCGGGCCACGTCCTGATGCTCGACCACGCCACCACCGGCGACGGGATCCTGACGAGCCTGCATCTCCTGGCGCGCCTCGCGGACAGCCAGACGCCCCTCGCCGAGCTGGCCTCCGCCGTCCCCCGCCTGCCTCAGGTGATGGTCAACGTCACCGGCGTCGACAAGGGCCGGGCGGGTGACGATCCCGCCGTCCGGGACGCGGTGGCCGCGGCCGAGGCCGACCTGGCCGGAACCGGACGGGTCCTGCTGCGCCCGTCCGGCACCGAACCGCTGGTTCGGGTGATGGTCGAGGCCACCGACGCCGAGGCGGCTCAGCGCGTGGCCGACGCGCTCGCGGGAGTGGTTCGGGACCGCCTGGCGCTCTAGTGGCCGGCGCCACTCAACTGCGACGGGTGGCGAGGCTAGAGCTTGCGGAGCCGGATCCGCCGCACCCCGTGGTCGGCGTCCTTGGTCAGCACCAGCGTCGCGCGCCCGCGGGTCGGCAGCACGTTCTCGACCAGGTTGCGCTCGTTGATGTCGCGCCAGATCTGCTCGGCGCGGGTGACGGCTTCGTCGTCCGACAGGGCCGCGTAGCGGCGGAAGTAGGACTCGGGCTGGTTGAACGCCACCTCGCGCAGCCGGAGGAAGCGCTCGACGTACCAGTCGCGGACGTCGGACGTGCGCGCGTCGACGTAGATGGAGAAGTCGAAGAAGTCGCTGACGGCGAGCCCGCGGCGGCCGTCACTGCGCGGCCGTGCCGGCATCAGCACGTTGAGCCCCTCGACGACGAGCACGTCCGGCTGGCGCACGACGACCTCGGCGCCGGGAACGATGTCGTAGGTCAGGTGCGAGTACAGCGGCGCGCGCACCTCCGGGGCGCCCGACTTCACGTCCGCCACGAAGCGCAGCAGGCTCCGCCGGTCGTAGGACTCCGGGAAGCCCTTGCGCTGCAGCAGGTCGCGGCGTTCGAGCTCGGCGTTGGGGTAGAGGAAGCCGTCGGTCGTCACCAGCTCGACGCGGGGCGTGTCCGGCCACCGTGACAGCAGCTCGGCGAGGATGCGTGCCGTCGTCGACTTGCCGACCGCGACCGAGCCCGCGACGCCGATCACGAACGGCGTGCGGGCCCCCGCTTCGCCGAGGAACGTCGTGATCGCCGCGTGCAGCTCGTCGACGCCGGCGACGTACAGGTTCAGCAGGCGCGAGAGCGGCAGGTAGACCTGCTCCACCTCGGCGAGGTCGATCCGCTCGCCGAGGCCGCGCAGCCGGGCGACGTCGTCCGCGTCGAGGGGCAAGGGTGTCTTGCCGGCCAGCGCGCTCCAGGCGGCGCGGTCGAAGTCGACGTAGGGGGAGACCCCGAAACCGGACGCACCGCCGTCCCCACCGGGGCCCGCCGTCGCCGTCGACACCCGCCGCATTGTGCCGTCATGAGCGGGCTCCCGTGGCCGCGGGCGTCGTCAACGGCGCCGATAGGCTGCGGTCATGTGCGGAATCGTGGGCTACGTCGGGGCGACGGGCACCGGCCAGGACGCCCTCGGCGTGGTCCTCGAGGGGCTGCGCCGACTGGAGTACCGCGGGTACGACTCCGCGGGCGTCGCCGTCCTGGTCGCCGGGGGCCTGGCCACGCGCAAGCGGGCCGGAAAGCTGGCCAACCTGACGGAGGCGCTCGAGGCCGACCCGCTCGCGGGCGGGACTACCGGCATCGGCCACACGCGGTGGGCGACGCACGGTGCACCGACGGACGCCAACGCGCACCCGCACCTGGGCGGGTCGCACGAGAAGCTGGCGGTGATCCACAACGGGATCATCGAGAACTTCGCGAAGCTGAAGGCCGGGCTGGCCGACCGGGGGGTCGGCTTCACCAGCGAGACCGACACCGAGGTCGCCGCCCACCTGCTGGCGGAGGCCTACGCGCAGACCGATGACCTGGCCGAGGCGATGCGTGACGTCTGCCGTCGGCTGGAGGGCGCGTTCACGCTGCTGGCCGTGCACGTGGACGCCCCTGACACGGTCGTCGGGGCCCGGCGCAACTCACCGTTGGTCGTCGGTCTCGGGGACGGTGAGAACTTCCTCGGCTCCGACGTCGCCGCCTTCATCGGCCACACCCGCGAGGCAGTCGAGCTCGGCCAGGACCAGGTGGTAACCATCACACCCACCGACGTGACGATCACCGACTTCGACGGCCAGGTCGCCGAGGGAAAGCCGTTCCACGTCGACTGGGACGTGGCGGCGGCAGAGAAGGGCGGCTACCCCTCGTTCATGGCCAAGGAGATCAACGAGCAGCCGCACGCCGTCGCGGACACGCTGCTGGGCCGCACCGACGTCGAGGGCAACCTCGTGCTGGACGAGCTGCGGATCTCCACCGAGCAGCTCGGAGCCATCACCAAGATCGTGGTGGTGGCCTGCGGCACCTCGGCCTACGCGGCCATGGTGGCCAAGTACGCGATCGAGCACTGGTGCCGGATCCCCACCGAGGTCGAGCTCGCGCACGAGTTTCGCTACCGCGATCCGGTCGTCGACGACCGGACCCTCGTCGTCTCGCTGTCGCAGTCGGGCGAGACCATGGACACGCTGATGGCGGTGCGTCACGCCACCGAGCAGGGCGCGCTGACCGTGGCGATCTGCAACACCCACGGCTCGACGATCCCTCGCGAGTCCGACGCGGTGCTCTACACCCACGCGGGCCCCGAGATCGCGGTGGCGTCGACCAAGGCCTTCCTGGCCCAGATCGTGGCCTGCTACCTGCTGGGCCTGTACCTGGCGACCCTGCGCGGCAGGACCTACGCCGACGAGGCGGGCGAGGTGTTGCGCGAGCTGCACGCGATGCCCGCCAAGGTGCAGTCCGTGCTCGACGGGCTGGAGCGGGTCCGCGAGATCGCCCGGTTCATGGCCGACACGCGCTCCGTGCTCTTCCTGGGGCGCCACGTCGGCTTCCCGGTGGCGCTGGAGGGAGCCCTCAAGCTCAAGGAGCTCGCCTACATCCACGCCGAGGGCTTCGCGGCGGGGGAGCTCAAGCACGGCCCGATCGCGCTGATCGAGCCCGGCCAGCCGGTGTTCGTGGTGGTGCCGTCGCCGACGTCCGCGCACGGCCTGCACGCCAAGGTCGTGTCGAACATCCAGGAGATCCGCGCCCGCGGTGCCCGCACGATCGTGATCGCCCACGACGGGGACACCGACGTCGAGCCGCACGCCGACGTGGTGATCCGGGTGCCGCAGTGCCCGCCGTTGCTGGCACCCCTGCTGACCGTCGTCCCGCTCCAGGTCTTCGCCTGCGAGCTCGCCACGGCCAAGGGGCTCGACGTCGACCAGCCGCGCAACCTCGCCAAGTCCGTCACGGTGGAGTGAGCACACCGTGGTCGTCGGAGTCGGGATCGACGTCGTCGACGTGGAGCGCTTCTCGCAGACGCTGACCCGCACGCCCCGGCTCGTCGAGCGGCTCTTCACCGAGGCCGAGCGTCACCTTCCACCCGCGTCGCTGGCCGCCCGGTTCGCCGCCAAGGAGGCGCTCGCCAAGGCCCTGGGTGCGCCGGTGGGCCTCCGCTGGCAGGACGTCACCGTGCACCGCGCGGACGACGGCCGACCGCACCTCGATGTGACCGGCACCGTGGCCCTGCGTGCGGAGGCCCTGGGGATCGACACCTTCCATCTGTCGCTGAGCCACGACGCCGGCATCGCCTCGGCCATCGTGATCGCCGAGGCCCGCTGATGCCCGAGGGGGAGAAGTGAGGGCGCACGCGGTGGACGCGGTGCGGGCCGCCGAGCAGGCGGCGATGGCGGACCTGCGGGACGGCGCCCTGATGCAGCGGGCCGCGTCCGCGCTGGCGAGCGTCGTCGTCGGCGAGCTGCGGCGGCGCACGGGCGGCGTGTACGGACGGCGGGTGGTGCTGCTGGTGGGACCCGGCAGCAACGGTGGTGACGCCTCGTGGGCGGGAGCCCGCCTCGCCGCCCGTGGGGTACGCGTCGATGCCGTGCTCACCTCCGGGCGAGTGCACGGGGGCGGCCTCGAGGCTCTCCGCCGTGCCGGGGGGCGGGTGGCGGACGCCGGCACGGCCCGCGGGCTGCTCGGCCGGGCGGACCTCGTCGTCGACGGGATCCTCGGCATCGGTGCCCGCCCCGGGTTGGAGGGCCTCGCCGCCGACCTGGCCAACGACATGCCGCCCGGTCTGCCAGTGGTCGCTGTCGACCTGCCCAGCGGCGTCGACCCGGACACCGGCGAGACGCCCGTACCTCATGTCCGGGCCGACACCACCGTGACGTTCGGCACAGCCAAGCCGTGCCTGCTGGTGCCGCCCGCGAACGAGGCCGCCGGCCGCGTCGTGGTCGTCGACATCGGTCTGGACGCCGGCCGCCTCGGCCCGGCGGCGGTCGAGCGGTGGGAGCCGGCGGATGCCGCGGCGCGTTGGCCGGTGCCGGGGCCGGACGACGACAAGTACTCCCGCGGCGTGCTCGGGGTGGTTGCGGGCGGGCAGACGTACACCGGGGCGGCCGTGCTGGCGACCGGTGGCGCGGTCGCGGCCGGCGTCGGCATGGTGCGGTACCTCGGACCGCCGGCCCCGACCGACCTGGTGCGCAGCCGGTGGCCGGAGGTGGTGCCGGGCGACGGGCGCGTCCAGGCGTGGGTGCTGGGCCCGGGGGTCGACCCGGACGACGACGGCCAGCGCCGGGCGGTCGAGGCCGCCCTCGGATCCGCCGAGCCGTGCGTCGTGGACGCCGGTGCGCTGGCGGTGCTGACGGGGCGTCGGGCCGCGCCGACCCTGCTCACGCCGCACGCCGGCGAGCTGGCCCGACTGCTGTCGTCCCGCGGCGAACCGGTCGAGCGGGCCGACGTCGAGGCCCGCCCGCTGCACCACGCCCGGGTCGCTGCCGGGCTCACGGGCGCGACCGTGCTGCTCAAGGGCGCCACGGCCCTCGTCGTCCCTCCGGAGGGGCCGGTCCGCGCGCAGCCGGACGGCCCGCACTGGCTGGCCACCGCGGGGTCGGGGGACGTCCTCTCGGGCATCGCCGGGGTCCTGCTCGCGGCGGGGCTGGACCCGCTCGACGCGGGCAGCGCGGCGGTCGTCGTCCACAGCCTGGCCGGGCACCTGGCCTCGCGCGGCGGGCCGACGTCCGCCTCCGCCGTGCTGGCCGCCCTGCCGACCGCTGTCGCGAGCCTGCTGACCCGCCCCGTCCCGGCTTTGGGACACTAGCCCGGACATGATGAGCACCTTCCCCGCCGAGGCGGTGGTCGACCTCGACGCCGTCCGGACCAACGCGGCGGCCCTTCGCGAGCACGCACGCGGCGCCGAGGTGATGGCGGTGGTCAAGGCCGGCGGGTACGGGCACGGGCTGCTGCCGGTCGCCCGGGCGGCGCTCGCGGGCGGCGCGTCGTGGCTCGGCGTGGCGCAGCTGTCCGAGGCGCTGGCCCTGCGGGAGGCGGGGGTCGAGGCCCCCGTGCTGAGCTGGTTGCACGCCCCCGGTGCCGACATGGCAGCGGCGATCGCCGCCGACATCGACATCTCCGTGGCCGCCGCCTGGGCGCTGGAGGAGGTCGTGGCCGCCGCCCGGCACCTCGGCCGCAGCGCCCGGGTGCACCTCAAGGTCGACACCGGGCTCGGCCGCGGCGGCACCGCTCCGGCGGACTGGTCAGACCTCCTGGTGGCGGTGGCCACGGCGCAGGCGGAGGGTTCCGTCGAGGTGGTCGGGATCTGGTCGCACTACGCCTGGGCGGACGCGCCGACCCACCCCACGGTCGTGCGGCAGCAGCAGGCGTTCACCGACGCCCTCGAGGTGGCCGCGGGCCTGGGTGTGCGACCGCAGCTGCGTCACCTGGCGAACTCGGCGGCGACGCTCACCAACAGCGGTGCCCACCTCGACCTGGTGCGGCCGGGCATCGCCCTGTACGGGCTGTCGCCGGTGCCGGACCTGGGGTCGCCGGCCGCCTACGGGTTGCGCCCGGCGATGACGCTGCGCGCGCGCCTGTCGCTGGTCAAGCGGGTCGGCGCGGGGCAGGGCGTCTCCTACGGCCACGCCTACACCACGGCCGCGGAGACCACGCTGGGCCTGGTGCCGCTCGGCTACGCGGACGGCGTCCCCCGGCATGCCAGCAACACCGGCCCGGTCCTCGTCGCGGGGGCGCGACGAACCGTCGCCGGCCGGGTCTGCATGGACCAGTTCGTCGTCGACCTCGGTGACGACCACGCGGCCGCCGGCGACGTCGTCGTCCTGTTCGGGCCCGGGGACGACGGCGAGCCGACCGCCCAGGACTGGGCCGACGCGGCCGGCACGATCAGCTACGAGATCGTCAGCCGGGTCGGCTCGCGGGTGCCCCGTACCTACGTCGGCGGTGGCTCGTGAGCAAGGGCCGGGCCGGCCTGCTGTCGCTGGGCATCGGCCTGGCCGCTGCGGGGACCGGGGCCGCCCTGGGCCTGGCCGCCGAGCGGGTCGCGGTGGGCCGTCCGCTGGTCGGCCGACGAGCCGGACCGTCGTCCGACGTCCCGTACGGCTCGGTGCGGTCGGCGCCGGTCGTGGTCGAGGCGGACGACGGCACACGGCTGCACGCGGAGGTCGACGAGCCGACCGAGCCGGACCCCGACCAGCTGACCGTCGTCTTCTGCCACGGGTACTCACTCAACCTCGACCTGTGGCACTACCAGCGCCTCGATCTGCGGGGTCGCTACCGGACAGCGTTCTGGGACCAGCGCGGCCACGGCCGCTCGCGGCGCGGGCCGGTGGGCTCGGCGACCATCGAGCAGATGGGGGCCGACCTGCGGGCGGTGATCGAGGCGACCGCGCCGGAGGGTCCGCTCGTGTTGGTCGGGCACTCGATGGGCGGGATGACGATCATGTCGCTGGCGGCCCACGAGCCGGAGCTGTTCGCCGACCGGGTGGTCGGCGTCGCCCTGGTCGCCACCAGCGCCGGGGGTCTCGGCAACCTGGACCTCGGCCTGGACCGGCTGGGCCGCGTCGTGCACCGGGTCGCACCGAGGGCGCTGAAGGTGCTCTCGCGACGACCGGCGCTGGTGGAGAAGGGCCGTCGGCTCGGAGGTGACCTGGAGGCGGTGCTGGTGCGGCGGTACTCCTACTCGTCCGAGGTCAGCGACGAGCTGGTCGACTTCACGGCGCGGATGATCGCGGCCACCCGGATCGAGGTGATCGGAGACTTCCTGCCGGCCTTCAGCCAGCACGACAAGCACGAGAGCCTGGAGGCGATGACCGGCATCGAGACACTCGTGCTGTCCGGTGACGACGACCTGATGATCCCTCTGGCGCACAGTGCCGAGATCGTCCGGCGACTGCCGCACGCCGAGCACGTCGTCGTCCGCGACGCCGGCCACAACGTGATGCTCGAGCACCCGGAGGTGGTCACGCCGCACCTCGTCGCGCTGATCGACCGGGCCCGGCGGACCGTGCGTCGGGCGCCCCGACGCAGGCGCCGCCGTCGGAGGGCCCCGGCGTGAGCGGTGCGCACGCCGCGGACGCCGGGCGCCAGGACCCCGGCGACCACGCCGCCGTCCTGGCCGCCACCCCGGACGACATGGTCGAGCTCGGACGGCGGCTCGCCCAGCTGCTGCGCCGCGGTGACCTCGTCGTGCTCACCGGCGAGCTCGGCGCCGGCAAGACCACGTTCACCCGAGGCCTCGGCGAGGGCCTCGGCGTCCGCGGCGCGGTGACGTCGCCGACGTTCGTGATCGCCCGGGAGCACCCGCACCCGGCCGGTGGGCCGTCCCTGGTGCACGTGGACGCCTATCGGTTGAGCAGTCTGGTCGAGGTCGACGACCTCGACCTCGATGCGTCGCTGGCGGAGTCGGTGACCGTGGTGGAGTGGGGCGAGGGCCTGGTGGAGGACCTGTCCGTCGACCGGCTGGAGGTGCGGCTGCTGCGGCCACCGGGTCACGACAGCGACGACGGCGGAGCCCTCGACCGCCCCGAGCCGCGCACCGTGCACCTGACCGGGGTCGGCCCGCGCTGGGCCGACGTCGCCCTGCCCGGCGGCTGCGGCCCCGGGTAGCGTCGCGGCCGTGCTGCTGCTCGCGCTCGACACCTCGGCGGCCGCCGGCGCTGCTCTGCACGACGGGACGTCGGTCGTCGCGGAGAGGTCGGTGCACGACCCGACGCGGCACGCAGAGGTGCTGATGCCCTTCGTCCGTGAGGTGCTGGCCGACGTCGGGGCGTCTCCGGCGGACCTGACCGCGGTGGCGGTCGGCGTGGGCCCGGGCCCGTTCACGGGGTTGCGGGTCGGGCTGGTCACGGCCCGGACGCTGGGCCACGCCCTGGGCCTCGACGTGCACGGGGTCTGCAGCCTCGATGCCTTGGCGGCGCAGGGTTTCGGCGCGCTGGACGACGACGAGCTCGTCGTGGCGACGGACGCGCGGCGGCGGGAGGTCTACTGGGCGCGGTACCGGCGCGAGGGTGCGGGTTTCGCGCGTGTCGCCGGGCCGCAGGTGGGTGCCGCGGCCGACGTCCGGGTCGACGGCGCGGTGTGCGTCGGGCGTGGGGCGCATCTGTACCCCGATGCGCTGCCGGGGCCTGACGGCGGTCCCCTCGACCCGTCGCCCGGTGCCCTCGGGGGGCTCGCCGCGCGATCGCTGGCCGGGGACGGCGGGTGGCTGGTGCCGACCGACCCGCTGTACCTGCGGCGTCCGGACGTGCAGGAGCCCGGTGCGCGTAAGCGTGTGCGGACGTGAGGCGGGCGTGACCGCGGACGTCGTCCTGAGGCCGATGCGTTGGTGGGACGTCGAGGAGGTCGCGGCGGTCGAGCCGTTGCTGTTCGGCGGCGACGCGTGGTCGGCCGAGACGTTCTGGGCCGAGCTGGCCGCTCCCGGGCGCTGGTACGTGCTGGCCACGGACGGCGAGCGGCTGGCCGGGTACGCGGGGGTGGCGGTGTCCGGCGGCGAGGCCGACGTGATGACCATCGCCGTTCACCCGAAGGCACAGGGGCGCAGGACGGGAAGCGCCCTGCTCGGCGCGCTGCTGGACCGGGCGCGCGGGTCCGGCGCGGCGTCGGTGCTGCTGGAGGTCCGGGCGGACAACGCGGCGGCCCTCGCCCTGTACGCGCGGTACGGCTTCGAGCGGATTGCCGTCCGCCGTCGGTACTACCAGCCGGAGGACGTCGACGCCCACGTGCTGCGCCTGCGTCCGCTCGGGCCCCGCCAGTAGCCTTCGCCATCGTGGACGACGGCCCGCTGGTGCTCGGGATCGAGACCTCGTGCGACGAGACCGGCGTCGGCATCGTGCGAGGGGGCATCCTGCTGGCAGACGCCGTCGCGAGCAGCGTCGAGGAGCATGCCCGCTTCGGCGGGGTGGTGCCCGAGGTCGCCAGCCGCGCGCACCTGGAGGCGATGGTGCCGACGATCGAGCGCGCCTGCGCCGAGGCCGGCGTCCGGCTCGACGACCTGGACGCGGTGGCGGTGACCAGCGGGCCGGGGCTCGCCGGCGCGCTGCTGGTCGGCGTCGCCGCGGCCAAGGCGCTCGCGTTCGCGTTGGGCAGGCCCCTGTACGGCGTCAACCACCTCGCCTCGCACGTCGCCGTCGACATCCTGGAGCACGGGCCGCTGCCCGAGCCGGCGATGGCCCTGCTCGTGTCGGGCGGGCACTCGTCGCTGCTCCTGGTGCCGGACGTGACGGACGACGTCCGCCCCCTGGGCGCGACCATCGACGACGCCGCGGGAGAGGCCTTCGACAAGGTGGCGCGGGTGCTCGGGCTGCCCTTTCCCGGTGGGCCCCACATCGACCGGGTCGCGGCCGACGGCGACGCGGAGTCCATCGCGTTTCCCCGCGGCCTCACCTCGGGCCGCGACATGCAGCGGCACCGCTTCGACGTCTCCTTCTCGGGCCTGAAGACAGCGGTCGCCCGGTGGGTCGAGGCACGCGAGGCCTCGGGGACGCCGGTGCCCGTGGCCGACGTCGCGGCGTCGTTCCAGGAGGCCGTCGTCGACGTCGTCACCCGCAAGGCGGTGCTGGCCTGCACCGAGAACGGTGTCGACGACCTGCTGATCGGCGGCGGGGTCGCCGCCAACTCCCGGCTCCGGGAGGTGGCTGCCGAGAGGTGCGCCGCCGCCGGCGTCCGGTTGCGCGTGCCGCGGCCGGCGCTGTGCACCGACAACGGAGCGATGGTCGCTGCCCTGGGTGCGCTGATGGTGGCACGTGGGCGGGCTCCCTCGTCGCTCGACCTGCCGGCCGACTCGTCGCTACCCGTCGGGCAGGTGCTCGCCGGCTGACTGCTGCCGCACGACGCCGCGGGCGGCGAGCACGGACGCTCGCTGGTACGAGTAGCCCACGCACCATGTCGGATCGACGCGGCACAGCACGATCTGCTCACCCCAGGTGAAGGGCGACGACCCGTAGTGCTCGACGAGGTGGTGGTGGATCTCCTCGAAGTCCACGTGGGCCTCCTCGATGAACTCCACGCGCCCGTGGGTGAACACGGCGACCTCCTCGCCCTCGACGCAGGCGACGCTGACCGCCGGCTGCCTGCGCAGGTGGCGGGCCTTCGCCGCCGTGCCCGAGGTGCTGAAGACCCATCGGGCGTGCAGGAAGTGCCCGTCGACCGCGCTGATGCGTGGCTCGCCCGCCGCGGTCACGGTGGCGAGGCTCAGCACGCGCATCCCCGTCATCAGGTCGGTCACGTCGGGCGCGGTCAGCCGTGTGTCGTCGTCCACGATGCTGCGCAGGTGTCCGGTCGACCGTGCGTGGGAGGAGTCCAGCAGGCGCTGCAGCCAGCCGAGCTCCTGGCTCGTCTCCTTCATCGGGCCAGCATGCCGGTGATCGGGTTGCGGCGGCCAGATAACGTCGAGGGAGATGCTGCGCCGGACCTCGCTCCTGCTCGTGGCGGCGCTGGTGTGCGCCGCCTGCTCGGCGACCCCGCCCGGCGCGACCCCCGAGCCGGGCGAGGTGAGTGCGACGCCGTCCCCACCTGAGACGACACCGCCGCCTCCGCCGCCTCTGCCCTGGGGCCCGACGCAGGCCGAGCTGGACTCCGCAGGGGCCGACGTGGCGGCGATGACCCCGGAGCGGGCCGTCGGCCAGGTGATCGTCGCGCGCTACGGCGGCACGGACCCGGCGACCGCCGCCGACCTGGTGGCCGAGCTGCACCTCGCCGGAGTGATCCTGATGGGCGACAACGTCGCCGACCACGACCAGGTGCGCGAGACCGCCGCTGCCGTGCAGGCCGCCGCTGCGGCCGGCGGCCGGGACTGGCCGGCCGTGGTGTCCGTCGACCAGGAGGGCGGCCGGGTCGCGAGGATCGGTGTCCCGGCCACCGAGTTCCCGACCCTGATGACCGCCGGCGCAGCGCGTGACCCGGCGGCCACGGAGTCGGCCGCGGCGGCCAGCGCGGCCGAGCTGCGCGCGCTGGGCTTCACCTGGGTGTTCGCTCCGGTCGCCGACGTCACCATGGGTCCGAGCGACCCGACCATCGGCAGCCGCTCGGCGTCCGACGACCCCACCCTGGTCGCCGACGTGGTGCGCAGCGCCGTCGCCGGCTACCTGGGGGCGGGCATCGTCCCGGTGGCCAAGCACTACCCCGGCCACGGCAGCGTCACCACCGACAGCCACGAGTCGTTGCCGGTGCAGGACGCGACCCGCGATCAGCTGCGCAGCCGCGACCTGGCGCCCTTCGCGGCCGCGGCGGACGCCGGCGTCCCTGCGGTGATGATGAGCCACATCGCCGTCGACGCGTTCGATCCCGGCGTGCCGTCGTCCCTGTCGCCGGCCGCGTACGCGTCGCTTCGTACCTACGCCGGCTTCACCGGGCTCGCCGTCACCGACGCCCTCGACATGGCGGCGATCACCGCCGACTACGGACCCGAGGGCGCCGCCGTCCGCGCCGTGCGGGCCGGTGCCGACGTGCTGCTGATGCCGGCCGACCCGCACGCCGCGCACGCCGCGCTGGTGGCTGCCCTCGCCGCCGGGGATCTGTCCCGCGACCGCGTGGACGAGGCGGCGGCGAAGGTCGTCGCGCTGATGCGGTGGCAGGAGCGCCAGTCGCCGGCGCCGGGACCGGACGCCGTGGGCGCGCACGCCGAGGCGTCGTACGCGTTGTCGCTCGCGGGCCTCACCGTCGCCGACGGTCCCTGCGCGGGGCCGCTGGTGGAGGGTGCCGTCCAGGCGGTCGGCGGCTCCGCGACCGACCGGGCCCGGTTCACAGAGGCGGCGTCGGCGGCCGGCCTGGACGTCGGCTCCGGCGCGGTGGTGCGGCTGCTCGGCCGCCGGTCGTCGTCCGGGTCCGGGGACGTCGTGGTCGCCCTGGACGCGCCCGCCGGCCTGGGGTCGTCGTCCGCCTCCGTCGCCCGGATCGCGCTCTACGGGCGGACGCCGGCCGCGTTCCGGGCCCTGGTCGACGTCCTGGTCGGTGCTGCGCCGGCCCGAGGTCACCTGCCGGTCGCCGTGGAGGGCCTACCCGCGGGCGCCGGCTGCCCCCGCTGACCCCTCCGAACTGATCGTCGGATCGAGATGGGGGTGATCACCACCATTTCCGCCCGACGATCAGTGGGGGCTTCGCCGCGGTGGTAGCCCGGCGTCTCACCGGGCTCCAGGTTCCCGCGGTAGATGCCCTCGCGCAGTTCCAGTGTGTACGCCTCCAGCTCGGGCATCTCCATCTCCTTGGCGACCGCGAGCTCGGCCTCGACGTCGTAGGGAACCCGCACGAACTGCACTGAGAACGGGCCGTCATCGGGGCTGTCCGGGATTCCCTCCATCGCCACGTAGACCGGGGTCGGGTCACCCATGCTGTTGCCGACACTGCCGGTGTTGAACAGGGTGCGTCGCTGCAGGTCGACCTCGTAGAAGGCGTCGTGGGTGTCGCCGTACCCGACCACCGTGGGGAGCGGGCCGTCGCCGGTGGCGTCGGTGTTGGCGAACATGCTCAGGAACTCGTCCTCGTCGTGGTCGAAGCGGACCCGTCGGTGCACCGTCGTTGCCGAGGCGTGGAACAGACGGATTTGTCGACCACTCATCACGAGGTCGTGGCTGAACTGCAGACCGCGAAGCCACTCGCCCTGGCCCTCGGAGAGCTGCCCGAACCACCACCGCAGCACCTCGTTGTCGAAGTCACGGCGCGGGTCGGGGAGGAAGTCGTCCCAGTTCCCGAGGATGTTGACCTCGCAACGCTCGCGGCACACGTCGATGACCTCGCGTCCGCGCGGCCCCTTGCCCACGTAGTCGCCGAGGTTGAAGATGCGCGTGATGCCCCGAGCGTCGATGTCGTTCAGCACCGCCTCGAGCGCCGTCAGGTTGCCGTGGACGTCGGAGATCAGCGCGATTCGTTCGAGGCCGGGACGCATGGCTGCATCGTGGCATCCGTCCTCGGAGTCCTTGATCGTCGGTAGGGGATGGCTGTGATGACAGCCACTGGGTGCCGACGACCACTGGTGTCAGGTGAGGGGGTGGCAGACGAGGACCGACTGTGCGCCCGCCACCCGCGTCAGCACGAGCGTCGCCGAGGCGTCGCCGGACAGCCTCAGCTGACGACGCAGCTGCTCGGGCGTGACGGCCGTCCCGCGCTTCTTGATCTCGACGCGGCCGACACCGCGGTCGCGCAGGTAGGTGCGCAAGGACTTGACGCCGAACGGCAGCACGTCGTCGACGGCGTAGCCGCGGGCCAGGGGGGTGTCACGGCGGGCGTCGGTGGTGACGTAGGCGATGGAGCGGTCCAGTAGGCGCCCGTGGACGGCGGCCACCACCTGGCCCACGAGGCCGGCCCGGATCACCGCCCCGTCCGGCTCGTACAGGTAGCCACCGACCGCACCCACGGTCGGCGAGGGCATGTCCCGGTCGTCGGCATGGTGCGCCTGCCCGTCCCGCAGGACGACGGCGCTGCGGGCGACGCCGTCCCTGGCCAGCAGGCCGAACCACAGCCCTGCCTCGACGACGTCGCCGTCCACCGAGACCCACTGCGCCTCGGCGCCGGCCGGGACCAGGGCGTGCGCGATTCCGGGCGCCACCTTCGCCCCCACCGCTGGCAGACGGGCCGCCAGCTCAGTCACGAAGGACAGCGGCGGCGACGCCTTGCGCGGGTCGAGCACCCGCCGCCCGGTGGCGGTTCGGCGCGACGGGTCGAGGTAGGCGCCTCCGACCCCGTCGAGCGACGTGGTGGTGACGTCCTCACAGCGGACGACGGCCTCGCTCCAGTGCCGTAGGTTGACCGTCGCCACGGCGGCCGTCATCTCGTCGTGGTCGACGGCGACCACCTCACGCTCGAGACCGGCGAGGGCCATCGCGTCACCGCCGATGCCGCACCCCAGATCGGCCACGACGGCGACGCCCGCGGCGGCGAACCGATGGGCGTGCCGGGCGGCGACCTCCAGTCGTGTCGCCTGCTCGAGGCCGTCCGGTGTGAACAGCATCCCGTCGGCGAACGGACCGAACTTGGTCCGGCCGGCGGCGCGAAGCCGCGACTGGGTCATCGCCGCCGCCACCAGGGTCGGGTCCAAGCCGTCGTCGCGGAGTCGCTGGCCCAGGGCGATCGCCGTCGACGCGTCGTAGGGCGGCAGCGCCTCGAGCAGGGTCCAGCCGCCGGGCGTCATCAGCGCCGAGAGCCCCGCGTCGTCCACACCCGCCAGTCTGGCAGGACGAGAGGGCGGGGGGCGGCGTTGGCACTCCGATTGACAGAGTGCTAACGTCACGCTGGCACTCTCACCATGAGGGTGCCAACGCCTCGGCGGCGCCGGACGGCACCGCGACGACGGACGGCGCCAGCGCCGGGGCAGCGCGACACCAGCACGTCTAGTCCCTCAGAAAGCCAACCCGCGAACTGCGAAGGGGAGGTCCGCTCGTGTCGGTCTCCATCAAGCCGCTCGAGGACCGCATCGTCGTCAAGGCCCTCGAGGCCGAGCAGACGACGGCCTCTGGCCTGGTCATCCCGGACACTGCGAAGGAGAAGCCCCAGGAGGGCGAGGTCCTGAGCGTGGGTCCGGGTCGTATCGACGACAACGGCCAGCGCGTGCCGGTCGACGTCCAGGTCGGCGACACGGTCATCTACTCCAAGTACGGCGGCACCGAGGTCAAGTACGGCGGCGAGGAGCTCTTGATCCTCTCCGCCCGCGACGTCCTCGCCGTCGTCCAGAAGTAACCGGCGCGCACCAGCGCGCCTGACCGGCTCCGGCCGGTCGACGACCGCCCCGGCGGGCCGGCCCCGCCGGACCGACCGGGGCGCCGTCGTCGCCACCCCCAGACAACGAAGCCTGCTTCTCAGCAAAAGGATGGTCATGTCCAAGATCCTGGAGTTCAACGACGCCGCCCGCCGCAGCCTGGAGCGTGGTGTCGACGCGCTCGCGAACACGGTGAAGGTGACGCTGGGCCCCAAGGGCCGCAACGTCGTCATCGACAAGAAGTGGGGCGCCCCCACCATCACCAACGACGGCGTCACGATCGCCCGCGAGGTGGAGCTGGAGGACCCCTACGAGAACCTCGGCGCCCAGCTCGCCAAGGAGGTCGCCACCAAGACCAACGACGTCGCCGGCGACGGGACGACGACCGCGACGGTGCTGGCCCAGGCGCTGGTGCACGAGGGGCTGCGCAACGTCGCGGCGGGTGCCTCCCCCACCGGGCTGAACCGTGGTATCAACGCCGCGGTCGATGCGCTGCACGAGGCCCTCGGCAAGGCCGCCCGCGACGTCGACGGCAAGGACGACATCGCCCACGTCGCCGCGATCTCGGCGCAGGACCGGCAGATCGGCGAGCTGATCGCCGAGGCCTTCGACAAGGTCGGCAAGGACGGCGTGATCACGGTCGAGGAGTCCTCGACCACGGCAATGGAGCTGGAGTTCACGGAGGGCCTGCAGTTCGACAAGGGCTACATCTCGCCGTATTTCGTCACCGACTCCGAGCGGATGGAGGCCGTGCTGGAGGACGCGCACGTGCTGATCCACCAGGGCAAGATCTCCGCCGTCGCGGACCTGCTGCCGCTGCTGGAGAAGGTGCTGCAGACCTCCAAGCCGCTGTTCGTGGTGGCCGAGGACCTCGAGGGTGAGGCGCTGTCGACCCTCGTCGTCAACAAGATCCGTGGCACGTTCACGGCCGCCGCGGTGAAGGCTCCCGGCTTCGGCGACCGCCGCAAGGCGATGCTCGAGGACATCGCGACCCTGACCGGCGCCACCGTGGTCACGCCGGACGTCGGCCTCAAGCTCGACCAGGTCGGTCTCGAGGTGCTCGGTACCGCCCGCCGCATCGTCGTCACCAAGGACGACACCACGATCATCGAGGGCGGCGGCGACACCGACGCGATCGGTGCCCGGATGAAGCAGATCAAGGCCGAGATCGAGAACACCGACTCGGACTGGGACCGCGAGAAGCTCTCCGAGCGCCTGGCCAAGATGGCCGGCGGCGTCTGCGTGATCAAGGTCGGCGCGGCCACCGAGGTCGAGCTGAAGGAGAAGAAGCACCGCATCGAGGACGCCGTCTCGGCGACCCGTGCGGCGATCGACGAGGGCATCGTGGCCGGCGGTGGTGCCGCGCTGGTGCACGCTGCCTCCGCGCTGGACGGTGACCTCGGACTCGTCGGCGACGAGGCGACGGGTGTCGCGATCGTGCGCCGCGCGGTCGACGAGCCGCTGCGCTGGATCGCGCAGAACGCCGGGCTGCAGGGCTACGTGGTCGTGGAGAAGGTCCGCGGCCTCGAGGCCGGCCACGGTCTGAACGCGGCAACCGGCGAGTACGGCGAGATGGTCGGCCAGGGGGTGATCGACCCGGTGAAGGTGACCAGGTCGGCGCTGCGCAACGCCGCCTCGATCGCCACGATGGTGCTGACCACCGACACCCTCGTGGTCGAGAAGAAGGAAGAGCAGGACGAGCCGGCGGCCGGCCATGGTCACGGCCACGGTCACTGACGACACGTGGGGCGCGGGTCAGCTGGCGCGGGTTCCTGCGTCGCGGCGTGCGGCGTAGACCTCCTCGCGCTCGTCCTCGGTCAGTCCGCCCCAGACGCCGTACGGCTCCTTGACCGCCAGCGCGTGCCGTCGGCACTCGGCGATCACCGGGCAGGCCGCGCAGATGGCCTGAGCGGTGGCGTCGCGCCCCCGCCGCGAGGGGCCACGCTCGCCCTCGGGGTGGAAGAACAGGGTGGTGTCGCTCTCCCGGCAGGCACCCTCCAGCTGCCAGTCCCAGAGGTCGGCCACCGGGCCGGGCAAGCGCGAGATCTCCGCCATCGACGTCTCCTTTGGTGTCCCCGAGTCCGGGACGTTCGTGGTGACTCGTCGATGACGCTACAACCGCGCCAGAGGTTGTTCAAGACCCGAGGCAAAGGTTGTTCAATATCTGGTCCCGGGTCGGCGGGCCGAGTGGCACGGGCCGCCCGGTGGACAGAGAATGCCGACATGCCGTCGTCGAGCAGGAGGCCGGTGGTGGCGCCGGACGCCTCGCCCTCGCCGCCGCTCCGGGTCGCCGTGGTGGCGCGCCGCCTCGGCGTGGCACCGGCCACGTTGCGGACCTGGGCGCGCAGGTACGGGCTCGGGCCCAGCGCCCACGTGGCGGGCTCCCACCGGCAGTACTCGGACGACGACCTGGCCCGGCTGGTCGTGATGCGGCGGCTGACCCTGCAGGGGGTGGCGCCGTCCGATGCGGCCCGGACCGCCCTCGGCACGCGCGACACCGATGCGGAGGATTCCCCCTCCCGCGTGACCGGCCTGCCCCGACAGCACGACGCGGGGCGCGGGATCGACGCCTCTCAGGAGTTCGGGCGTGCCGGCGGCGGCCGGGTGGTGGCCATGCCGAGCTCGGGGCCCGCCGCACGCGGCCTGGCGCGGGCGGCCATGAGCCTGGACGGCGCGGCGTGCCGCCGGATCCTCGAGGAGGCGATCGGGCGGGACGGCGTGGTCGAGGCGTGGGAGGAGCTCGCGCGGCCGGTGCTGGGGGCCATCGGCCGGCGCTGGGCGACGACCCGTGCCGGCGTCGACGTCGAGCACCTGTTCAGCGAGGCGCTGCTGTCGTCGCTGCGCGCCGTCCCCGCAGACGTGCCCCGCCGGACGTCGGCGACGGCCCTGGTCGCGTGTGCCGGTGACGAGCGGCACTCCCTGCCGGTGCACGTGCTGGCGGCTGCCCTGGAGGAGCGGGGGGTGACGGTGCGGGTGCTCGGTGCCAGCGTGCCGCGGCATGCCCTGTGCGACGCCGTCCGCCGCACCGGCCCGGCCGTCGTCGTCCTGCACGCCACGATGCCCGTCGACGACGCCGGGACGCTGACCGACCTGCCCCGACTGCGCCCGCCCCCGCGGCTGCTCGTGGGCGGGCCGGGATGGGCCCGGGTGCGCCTGCCCCGTCCGGTGCAGCGGGTCACGTCGCTGACCCAGGCGGTCGAGCAGGTGGCCCTGACCGTCCTGCCCTGACCGTCAGGATCCGGGGCCGGATGGATCGGCACCGGACGTGGGCTCAGGCTGGCGGGCCCGCGTGCCGACACCTCTGGGGACGGCGAGTCCAGCCCGGCGCCGTCGCCGACCACGGCATCGAGGGCTCGCCCGCGGGCCGCCACGGCCGCAAGGGGGTGCTGGAGTGTCGACGGTGCTCGTCTGCGACGACTCCCCGCTCGTGCGCGAGGGGCTCCGCCGCGCCGTCGCCGGCGTCCCCGGCGTGACCCGCGTGGTGGGGGCCTCCTCCGGCGAGGAGGCCCTGGTGCGCTGGCCGGTCGAACGGCCGTCCGTGGTGCTGATGGACGTACGCATGCCAGGCCTCGGTGGCGTCGAGGCCACGCGACGGCTGCTGTCGCGTCACCCCGAGGCCAACGTGGTCATGCTCACGGTCGCCGAGGACGCCGACGGCGTCGCGCGTGCCGTCTCGTGCGGTGCCCGCGGCTACGTCGTCAAGGACGCCGCCCGCGACGAGCTGGCTGCCGCCGTCCTGCACGTGATCACCGAGACCGCCGGCTCGCCGTCCGGAGCGCCCCGCCGCGTCGAGGGAGGCGCCCCGGCGCTGACCGAGCGCGAGGTGCAGGTGCTGACCGGGATGAGCCGGGGACGCAGCAACGCCGAGATCGGCAAGGAGCTGTTCCTCTCCGAGGACACCGTCAAGACCCACGCGCGCCGGCTGTTCCGCAAGCTGGGTGCCGCCGACCGTGCCCAGGCGGTCGCGGTCGGGTACCGCCTGCGCATCGTCCGCTGAACCTCGTGCGCGGTCGCAGCGGCTAGCATCGGGGAATGAGCGAGCAGACCGACCCCTTCGGCGTCGTCGGGCTCACCTTCGACGACGTCCTGCTGCTGCCCTATGAGAGCGACGTCGTGCCCAGCGCCGCCGACACCTCCTCGCGGGTGAGCAAGCGCGTCGAGGTCGCCGTCCCCCTGCTCTCGTCGGCGATGGACACCGTGACCGAGGCCAGGATGGCGGTCGCGATGGCCCGCCAGGGCGGGCTCGGTGTGCTGCACCGCAACCTGTCGATCGACGAGCAGGCGACGCAGGTCGACCTGGTCAAGCGGTCCGAGGCCGGCATGATCACCAACCCGGTCACCACCCAGCCGACGGCGACCCTGGCGGAGGTGGACGCGGCCTGCGGGCGGTACCGGGTCTCGGGGCTGCCCGTGGTCGGCCCCGACGGCGTGCTCGTCGGCATCGTCACCAACCGCGACCTGCGCTGGGAGGCCGACCTCTCGCGCCTGGTTCGCGACGTGATGACGCCGATGCCGCTGGTCACCGCGCCGGTGGGCGTGGCGCGTGACGACGCGATGGCGCTGCTGCGACAGCACAAGATCGAGAAGCTCCCGCTGGTGGACGACGGGGGGCGGCTTCGCGGCCTGATCACGGTCAAGGACTTCACCAAGAGCGAGAAGTACCCCATGGCGACCAAGGACGACGCCGGCCGGCTGCGCGTCGCCGCCGCTGTCGGGATCTTCGAGGACGCATGGAAGCGGGCGATGCAGCTGGTCGACGCCGGCGTGGACGTGCTGGTCGTCGACATGGCGCACGGGCACTCCGCGGCGGTGCTCGAGATGATCGCCCGCCTCAAGTCCGAGTCGGCGGCGGCGCACGTCGATGTCGTCGGGGGCAACGTCGCGACGCGCGGCGCCGCCCAGGCGCTCGTGGACGCCGGTGCCGACGGCGTCAAGGTCGGGGTCGGGCCCGGCTCGATCTGCACCACGCGGGTGGTGGCCGGCGTCGGGGTGCCGCAGGTGACCGCGATCCACGACGCGGCACAGGCGTGCCGGCCGGCCGGCGTCCCGGTGATCGGGGACGGCGGGCTGCAGTACTCGGGCGACATCGCCAAGGCCCTGGTGGCCGGTGCCGACACCGTGATGGTCGGGTCGCTGCTGGCCGGTTGCGACGAGAGCCCGGGTGAGCTGGTCTTCATCAACGGCAAGCAGTACAAGTCCTACCGCGGGATGGGATCGCTCGGCGCCCAGCAGACCCGGGCGGGGTCCCGGTCGTTCTCCTCCGACCGGTACTTCCAGAACGACGTGGCATCGGACGAGTTCGTGCCGGAGGGCGTCGAGGGCCAGGTCCCCTTCCGCGGGCCCCTGGCCGCGGTGGCGCACCAGCTCGTCGGCGGCCTGCGCCAGTCGATGTTCTACTCCGGCGCCGCGACCGTGGCCGACCTCAAGGCGAACGGCCGCTTCGTGCGGATCACGGCGGCGGGCCTCAAGGAGTCCCACCCGCACGACATCCAGATGACGGTCGAGGCGCCCAACTACGGCTCCCGCTGACCCCCCTTTGCTCCCACCAGCAACGTTTGCTCCCGCCGACACCCGTTTCGGGCTGCGAAACGGATGGTGCCGGGAGCAAGCGTCGGTCACGGGAGCAAGGCCGGTCGGCCGGAGCATCGCCGGTAGCCTGGCGCGGTGACCAGCGAGATCGAGATCGGCCGCGGCAAGCGGGGACGGCGTGCGTACTCGTTCGACGACGTCGCCATCGTCCCCAGCCGGCGCACGCGCGACCCCGAGGAGGTCTCGGTCGCCTGGCAGATCGACGCGTACCACTTCGAGCTGCCGGTGCTCGCGGCGCCGATGGACTCGGTGGTCTCGCCGGCGACAGCGATCGCCCTCGGCAAGCTCGGCGGTCTCGGTGTCGTCGACCTCGAGGGCCTGTGGGCGCGCTACCCCGAGCCCGAGCCGTTGCTCGCCGAGATCGCCGCGCTGGAGCCGGCGCAGGCCACCGGGCGGATGCAGGAGATCTACTCGGCGGACATCCAGCCCGACCTGATCGTCCAGCGGCTCCGGGAGGTGCGGGAGGCCGGGGTGACGGTGGCGGGTGCACTGTCGCCGCAGCGCACGCAGCAGCTGTGGAAGACCGTGGTGGACGCCGGTGTGGACCTGTTCGTGATCCGCGGCACCACGGTCTCGGCCGAGCACGTGAGCGGCCAGGCGGAGCCGCTGAACCTCAAGCGGTTCATCTACGAGCTCGACGTGCCGGTCATCGTCGGCGGCTGCGCGACCTACACGGCCGCCCTGCACCTGATGCGGACCGGGGCGGCCGGCGTCCTCGTCGGCTTCGGGGGCGGCGCCGCGCACACGACGCGCACCACGCTAGGGATCCACGCGCCGATGGCCACCGCGGTCGCCGACGTGGCGGCGGCGCGGCGTGACTACATGGACGAGTCGGGCGGCCGCTACGTGCATCTGATCGCGGACGGCGGGCTCGGCACCTCCGGCGACGTCGTCAAGGCGGTCGCCTGCGGGGCGGACGCCGTGATGCTCGGCGCCGCGCTGGCCCGGGCGGTCGAGGCTCCGGGCCGTGGTTGGCACTGGGGCAGCGAGGCCCACCACCCGCAGCTGCCCAGGGGGGAGCGGGTCCAGGTGGGCACGGTCGCACCGCTGGAGGAGATCCTTCTCGGGCCGGGGCGGGCCGCCGACGGCACCACCAACCTGGTGCAGGCGCTTCGCCGTGCGATGGCGACCACCGGGTACTCCGACCTGAAGGAGTTCCAGAGGGTCGAGGTCGTCGTCTCGCCGTACCAGCCGACATGACGACCATGACTCTCGGACCCACCGGGCGCGACGAGGCGCTCGAGGCGATGGCGTCGCGCGAGCTCGACGTCCTCGTGGTCGGGGGCGGGGTGGTCGGCGCCGGGTGCGCCCTCGACGCGGTCACGCGCGGCCTGGACGTCGGCCTGGTCGAGGCGCGCGACTTCGCGTCCGGCACGTCGAGCCGGTCGAGCAAGCTGATCCACGGCGGGCTCCGGTACCTGGAGATGCTCGACTTCCGGCTCGTGCGGGAAGCGCTGCGGGAACGCGGTCTGCTGCTGCAGCGCCTCGCACCGCACCTGGTGCGGCCGGTGCCGTTCGTGTACCCGCTCACCCACCGGGTCTGGGAGCGGCCGTACGTGGGCGCCGGCCTGACCCTCTACGACTCGATGGGTCTGTCCAGCGGCTCGTCGCGCGGGCTGCCCCGCCACCGGCACCTGACCCGGCGCCAGGCCCTGCGCGAGGTGCCCAGCTTGCGCAAGAACGCCCTCGTCGGCGCCGTCCAGTACCACGACGCGCAGGTCGACGACGCCCGGCACACGCTGGCGGTGGTGCGGACGGCGGCCGGCTACGGCGCGCACGTGGCGAGCCGGGCGCGGGTGGTCGGCTTCCTGCGGGAGGGTGAACGCGTCGTCGGGGCGCGGGTCCGCGACCTCGAGCACGGCCACGAGGTCGAGGTGCGTGCCCGCCAGGTGGTCAACGCGACCGGCGTCTGGACGGACGAGACCCAGGCGATGGTGGGCGAGCGCGGGCAGTTCAAGGTCCGCTCGTCCAAGGGCATCCACCTGGTCGTGCCGCGCGACCGGATCCTCTCGAAGTCCGGGCTCATCCTCCGCACCGAGAAGAGCGTCCTGTTCGTCATCCCGTGGGGACGGCACTGGATCATCGGCACCACCGACACCGACTGGCAGCTGGACAAGGCACACCCGGCGGCCTCCAGCAGCGACATCGACTACCTGCTCACGCACGTCAACCGGGTGCTGACCACCCCGCTGACGCGCGAGGACGTCGAGGGTGTCTACGCCGGCCTGCGCCCCCTGCTCGCGGGGGAGAGCGAGGAGTCGTCGCAGCTGTCGCGCGAGCATGTGGTCGCGCACCCGGTGCCAGGCCTCGTCGTCGTGGCCGGTGGCAAGTACACGACCTACCGGGTGATGGCCGCGGACGCGATCGACGAGGTGGCTCGTGCGCTCGACTTCAGGGTCGCGGCGAGCTGCACGGCGAGCATCCCCTTGGCAGGCGCCGAGGGCTTCTGGGCCTCGTGGAACGGGCGACGACGCCTGGCCGAGTCGTCGGGCCTGCACGTGGCGCGGATCGAGCACCTGCTCCAGCGGTACGGGGCCCTGGTGCCCGAGGTGCTCGACCTCGTCTCCGGCGACAAGCTGCTCGGTGAGCCGCTGGACGGCGCGGAGGACTACCTCGCGGCCGAGGTGGTCTACGCCGCGAGCCACGAGGGCGCCCGCCACCTGGACGACGTCTTGACCCGGCGCACGCACATCTCGATCGAGACCTGGGACCGCGGGGTGTCCAGCGCGCCGCACGTGGCGTCGCTGATGGCCGGCGTCCTGGGGTGGAGCTCGGAGCAGATCGCCCGGGAGATCTCGCACTACCTCGCGCGGGTGGACGCCGAGCGTGCGTCGCAGCAGCAGGGGGACGACGAGACGGCCGACTCCGCGCGGCTCGGCGCCCCCGAGATCGTTCCCCTCGCCTAGTAGTTACCAGCGGGTAGCCTCGAGCCATGACCGCCAGGGTGACCGCCGCAGGCTCCGCGACGCGACTGCCCCCCGCCGTGTTGGACCCCCTGCTCGAGCGGGTCGTGGCGACACCCCGGGCCGACCGGGTCGAGACCCGCGCGCCGTTCACCGGTGAGGTGCTCGCCGCCGTGCCGCAGTCGACGCCGGACGACGTCCTGCTCGCCGTCGAGCAGGCGAGGTCGGCCCAGCACGACTGGGCGAGGCGCTCGGTCCACGACCGTGGCCAGGTGCTGCTGCGGTTGCACGACCTCGTGCTCGACCGTCAGCGCGAGGTCCTCGACCTGGTGCAGCTCGAGAGCGGCAAGTCACGCGCGCACGCCTACGAGGAGGTCGCCGACGTCGCGATCGTGGCGCGGCACTACGCCCGTCGCGCGCACGGCTACCTGCGACCCCGTCGGCGAGCGGGACTGGTCCCCGGCCTGACCGTCACCCACGAGGTGCGCCACCCCAAGGGTGTCGTCGGCATCATCGCGCCCTGGAACTACCCCCTGACGCTGGCGATCTCCGACGCCCTGCCGGCGCTGATGGCGGGCAACGGCGTGGTGCTCAAGCCCGACAGTCAGACGCCACTGACGGCGTTGTGGGCGGTGCAGGCACTGGTGGACGCCGGCCTGCCCGAGGGCCTGTTCGGAGTGGTCGTCGGCGACGGAGGCGTGATCGGGCCCGCGGTCGTCGACGCCGTCGACTACGTGTGCTTCACCGGCTCCACGGCGACCGGTCGCGGCGTCGCGGCCCGCGCCGGCGAGCGGTTGGTGGGAGCCTCGCTCGAGCTGGGCGGGAAGAACGCGATGTACGTCGCGGACGACGTCGACGTCGATGTCGCGGCCGAGGGCGCGGTCCGCGCGTGCTTCGCCAGCGCCGGCCAGCTCTGCATCTCGATCGAGCGCCTGCTCGTGCACGAGGACGTGGCCGACGCGTTCGTCGCCGCCTTCGTGCGGCGCGTACAGGCCCTGCGGCTCGGCCGTTCGCTGGACTACTCGGCGGACGTCGGCAGCCTGGTCTCCCGGGCACAGCTCGAGCGCGTCGAGGCCCACGTGCGTGACGCGGTCGACAAGGGTGCGACGGTGCTGGCGGGAGGTCGCGCCCTTCCCGAGGTGGGCCCGCTGTTCTACGCCCCGACCGTGCTGGACGGCGTCGGTGAGGACGCCGACTGCCACGCCGCGGAGACGTTCGGGCCGGTGGTGTCGATCTACCGGGTCGCCTCCGACGCCGAGGCGGTGCGGCGCGCGAACGACACCCCCTTCGGGCTGAACGCGAGCGTCTGGACGGCGGACGTCGGCCGCGGGCGGCGCATCGCCCGCGCGATCCGCGCCGGCACGGTCAACGTCAACGAGGGGTACATCGCCACGTGGGGGAGCGTGGCGGCACCGATGGGCGGGATGAAGGACTCCGGCCTGTCGCGGCGTCACGGCGCCGAGGGCATCACGAAGTACACCGAGACCCAGACCGTGTCGGTGCAGCTCGGTGCCCACCGCGGCCTCGGCACGGGCCGGTTCTTCTCGCTGCCGGCGGAGCGGTGGACGGCGGGGTTCACCGGCGGGCTCCGCGTCCTCAAGGCGGCGGGCTGGCGGTGACCTCGCTCGACCGGGACGTCGTCGTCGTCGGGTCCGGCTTCGGGGGCTCGGTGGCCGCGCTCCGGCTCGCAGAGAAGGGCTACGACGTCCTCGTCCACGAGGCCGGTCGCCGATTCGCGGACGACGAGCTGCCGCGCACCTCCTGGGACGTTCGGCGCTACCTGTGGGCGCCGGCCCTGGGGTGCTTCGGGATCCAGCGGATCCATCGCCTGCCGGACGTCGTCGTCCTCGCCGGTGCGGGAGTGGGCGGGGGCTCTCTCAACTACGCCAACACGCTCTACACGCCGTCCCAGCCGTTCTTCGACGACCCGCAGTGGCGCTCGATCACGGACTGGCGCCAGGAGCTGGAGCCCTTCTACCGCCAGGCGTCGGCGATGCTCGGCGTCGTCACCAACCCCGGCCACGGCGTCGTCGACGACGTGATGCGCGCCGCCGCCGACGACCTCGGGGTGGGGGCCACGTTTCGCAAGGCACCGGTGGGTGTGTACTTCGGCGACCGCCCGGGGGCAGAGGTCGACGACCCGTACTTCGGCGGTGCGGGGCCGCAGCGGACCGCCTGCACCGAGTGCGGCTCGTGCATGACCGGCTGCCGCGTCGGCGCGAAGAACACGCTCGTCAAGAACTACCTCGCGCTGGCCGAGCGGTTGGGCGTGCGGATCGAGCCGATGCGCACCGTCGTGGAGGTGCGCCCGATCGAGGGCGGCTACGCGGTGGTGACCGAGACGTCCGCGCGATGGGGACGCCGTCAGCTGCGCACCGTGACCGCCCGGCACGTGGTGCTCGCTGCGGGTACGTGGGGAACGCAGTCGCTGCTGCACGCGATGAAGAACTCCGGCGTCCTACCCCGCCTCTCGGATCGGCTGGGCGAGCTGACGCGGACCAACAGCGAGGCCCTGGTCGGGGCGATGACACGTCGGGTCCCTCGCGACGCCGACCTGACGCACGGCGTCGCCATCACCTCCTCCTTCTACCCGGACGCCGACACCCACGTCGAGAACGTCAGGTACGGCAAGGGATCCAACGCGATGGGGCTGCTGGCGACGCTGCTCGTGGACGGCGGGGGGCGGGTCCCCCGGTGGGTCAGGTTCGCCGGGCAGGTCGCTCGGCGACCGGCGGACGCCGCACGCTCGCTGTCGGTGCGTCGATGGAGCGAGCGGACCGTGATCGGCCTGGTGATGCAGAGCGTCGACAACTCGCTGACCGTCTCGGCGCGCCGCCGCTGGCGCCGCTGGTCGCTGACGTCGCGCAAGGGCCACGGGGTGCCCAACCCGAGCTGGATCCCGGCCGGACATCAGGCGATCCGGGCGATCGCGCGGCGGCTGGGTGAGAGAACGGGCGTGCGCGCGGACGCCGGCGGCACCGTCGGCGACGTGCTGGACG
>Ga0209587_1000195_pt1 | contig 30137 bp, 39 predicted proteins | sample NGEPerD_2_FD_184512 | JGI IMG/M metagenome (GOLD analysis project Ga0209587, IMG submission 184512) | Arctic peat soil microbial communities from the Barrow Environmental Observatory site, Barrow, Alaska, USA - NGEE PermafrostL1-D... | ecosystem: Environmental > Terrestrial > Soil > Wetlands >...
CCGATGGCGATGCAGGACGAGATCTGCGCCACCTTGTCGTCGCGGGCGCCGTCGTAAACCAGCAGCGCGTCTGGCCCCTCACTCTTCACCCGCTCGACACTCCGGGCGAGGCGCTTGCACCCCCACTCGGTCAACCCTCCCCAGCGCGGCTCTGCCTTGGTCGAGCCCCACAGCCACACCTGGCCCTCTTCTATATCGACGTCTCGGACCCGGATGTGCGGTATCTCCGAGGTCCGTGCTGTTGCCTCCGCCAATGCCCACGCCGCCGGCCGCCTGGTCTCGGTGAGGCTGCTTACCGAAAAGCTGCGGCACAGCGTCACCTCGTCGTCGGTAAGCGGTCGCATGTGAAGCGACGAGCGCGCCGGCAGTACCAGGTCTAGGGTCGGGTCCCCGGAGCACAGACCCAGCTGGCGGGCGGTGCGGAAGTAGAGGCGCAGCGCGGAGCGGCGCAGGTGCATGGTCGCCACGCTTGGGCGCCGCCGCTTCGAGCTAACCCCCCTCTGGGCGAACACGAACCCCTCGACGTGATCCTCGGCGATCTCGGTGACCGAGCGAAGGCCGTGCCCCTTGTCGACGTAGATTGTGAAACGGGCCATGAGCTCGGCCATCTTCTGGACGCTCTGGTCACTGAGCCCGGCTTGCTTGATCTCCTTGAGGACGAGCCCAAGCACCGCGCACGGGCTGGGGTACTCCGGGTGGGGAGAAGAGGTTGGAGCAGCTAGCAGATTGCCCGCGCCCGTAGGCTGTGCCAGTCCGATCACCCTGCGGTTGCCCTATGAGGGCCTCCTATGACCCACATCGATGTCAGGAGAGCCGCTTTTTCGCCACTTATCTTCGTCGGGTTCGTTGCCACCCTCATCGCTCTTCTGCTTGTCGGCATCCCGACATGTCGCAGCAAGGCGCTCCACCCCAATTGGCACATGCTGCCGGTTGTCCTGACGATCAGCCTCGTTCCACTGATGATCGCAGGCGGACTGCTCGAATCGATCCATGAACGCCTTCTTGAGATCCCGCTATTCATCCTTGGCGCTGGGTGGCTGTTGCTCGGGTATGCAATCGCGGAACGTGGTCAACCAGTCGATGAGAACTACACCCCTGTTAAATACCAGGCGTGTGGTTCTGCCAAGAGTGCCCGGATGTTCCTCGAAGTGAGTAGGTGTTACAAGTCAGGCTCCGGATTCCGTGGGTTCGCTATTCGTCGGGGATTACAGAAGGCGAATCGAAAGGATCATCCAGATAGCTCCAACTCCGACCAGCAGGAAGGCCGAGACCGTCTCGGTGTTCCACGTAAGGCTTCCAACGGCGGACAAGATGATGAGGACACGTTCGGTGACGGGCACCAGCTTCTCTCGCGTCACGGCCACTGCCAGGCAGACAAGGCCTATCCCAAGGCACAGCGTTCCGAAGATTGCGAACTGGATCAGCCAGCTAAGGATGTAGAGCAGGGGTCCAACGACAAGAAGGACTTGGGTCGCGCGACCGAGCCTTCCGGCCTCACGCAACCGCATATGCAGGGTGCTTGAGGCAAATGCAACAACGACAAGAGCGGCCCCGACACCAAGCGTTGGGAGAAGCGCATTTGCGTTCCGCTCGAGTCCGAACCAGCCAGCGTTCTGTGACCCCATAAGGGCGCCCGCCGCTGCATAGACGATCGCGCCTAAGAGCCCGGTAGCCAGCTTAAGAGCAGAACGCGTCACATCACCACCCTAGGTGAGTGACTGGAAAGTAGGGTCCGCGCTCAGATTGACCAATCGGTCAAGCGTCTGACCAGGAACTTTGCAGTGGAAGTTCATCCCAATTCGACTTTCTGCTCAGTCACCTAGTCTCTGTCGAGAATGAATCACGCAGAGGCGAATGGCCGCTCGACAGCAGAGAAAGCTCCGCGTGGTGCCCAAGTATTGGCGAATGTTCCTAGGGGACCGATCTGATCAGCAGTCTGCCCCGGCGCTACGGCTACGTGGGCATCACGGTTGCCCGCGATGCCGAGTCTCAAACGCGTCCTATTGAATAACCGTCGTCGAGTCCGTCGGGTTGCTCTTCTTGTACTCCCACATCCCGACGTAACTGAGGATCACTTGAGTGGCGTGGAGCATCGATGCCAACACCTCGGAAAGGAACTGCTCCGGATAGTCATCGACGACGTGACGGAAGGAGAACTCGAATCCTCCATGATCGTCCAGCAGCTTGAAGAGCGACAGCAACTGACGCGGGGAAAGATGCACCCACCCATTGGAGTGCTCATAAACGCCCTCCACCCAGGGGTGATGAACCGCTGCGAGCTCCACCAGACGGCGATCGGTTAGACGATTCCATCAGGATCTTCCATGTGGCGAAACTCGGTGTCCATCGCCTCGATAGCAACCTTATGCATCTCGGGATGGCGCGCGACATACGAGAGGCGCACGAGATTGTCGATCTGGAGTCGAACCAGAGGGGCCGCGCTGACGAGATTCCACCCGTCGAACGTGGCAATGAAGCCGTAGACAAGATGAAGTGATCGTTCGATCAGGCCCATCACGAACATGTCGAACGCAAAGACCTTGCCGCCGTCTGCGCGGGCAATCGCCATCACCGCGTTCGGGTGATCGTCGATCAGGACACGAAGCAGTCTGTAGTCCTCAACCAGCGAGGGATAGCGCCCGACCGGTGTGTCGTTGACCTTCTCGTCGTTCTCCTCGGCTTTCGGTGCTTCGTCCACGGCTTCAACCCTATCGAACGTGTTGTACGTCCAAGGGTCTTGAGTGCCATGTGACGGGCGTTGTCGTGGGCGATACTGAGATTGAACCAAAGACCCCTGCGTTGTAAGCATTGTGGCCGCACATATGTTCGGTCCAGAAGCGAGGTCTTCTCGGCGGGACTCCTTCAACACCACACACACATCGCCATCTACGAAGCGAGCGGCAATGACCCCGCCTTCTCTCCTCTATCCAGAGGTCCCCACCATCACGCCTGTCATCCCGGCCTGCGCGTGGCCCAGAACCGAGCATTCGAACGAAACCTCGTCCCCCTGCTCAAGCGTGAGGCTTCCCACCGAACGACTGTCCGGATCTCCAACGAGTTGAAAGTCGAGAGACGAGATCGTGAGGTCGTGTGGTGAATCACCCTCGTTAACGAGCGTGATGTTAACCGGCTCTCCAGATGGCACCTCGATCCGAGACGGCGAGAAGCGGAACTCGTCCGCGACCACGGTGATCTCGCGGGCACCCGGCACAGCGGGACGGGACCGGCTCTCGGATCCCTGCCCCCACATCCGAGCCATGTGGTTTCGCATCGACGCACCGAACCGCCATCCAGGAGTCGTCAGAGACGCTCCCACGAGTGATCCTAGAGCGAACACCAGACCTGCGATCAGCAATGTGCGGTTCCTCATCGCCTACCGCCCTTCGAGCACGCGCTTACGCTCCTCGAACTCGTCGCGGTCGATCTCCCCTCTGGCGAAACGCTCCTCGAGGATCTCCAGGGCACGCCTCTCGGAGCCGCCACCGGAGCCACCGCCGAACTGGCGGACGGACCACACGACCAGCAGGGCGATGCCGACCCAGAACAGCGCCATCCACAGGAGCCCGAGTCCGCCCCAGCCCCACATGCCATCCCACATCATGGCAACGCAGCTCCTTGTTGCTCGAGGGATCCGATCGTATCTCCCACGTGAGGAGTTCGATGGCGGAGAACGATCATCCACTCGAGGTCTTCCTGCCGTTCCAGTCTCCGCCACACGACCGGGTTAGCGCTCGACTGGCTGTAGTGGCATCGAACCGCACGCAGCTGGCGTGACCTGTCCACCCGCAACTCGAATTCCGCGTCCGAACGATCCCGCCCGACGAACGCGGTTCCGAATTCCGTGTTCAGAGCAGCCGCGACCGATCGCGGGATGGCCCATGCGAGGACCGGTAGATCGAGGTCCGCGGCTGCCGCCAGTGCGGCCCTGGTGGCGGCACGATGGTCGGGGTGGCCGGTGATGCCATCCGGGTCGAAGACGAGCACAGCCTCGGCACCCGGCGCGACGCTCTTCACCTGACCCGCCAGCGTGCCGGAGGGCACGGCCGAAAGCGCACCGTCTGGGTAGTCCAGGACTTCAACGTCTCTAACACCCAGAGCCTGTGTGGCACAAGCGAGCTCGCCGGCACGAACCGCGCGCAGGTCATCTTCACCGTCACCGAGGGTGGAGGCCTCCCCGTGGGTGAAGCACAGAAGCGAAACTGATGTGCCACCGTCGACGAAACCCGAAACGAGCGCGCCGAGGCCGAACGACTCGTCGTCCGGATGGGCCACGACCGTGAGGAGGCGCCCGAGATGCGGCAACTCATGCTGCATGTCAGCCCCTACTTTCCTGCGGGCAAGTGTTCGACACCGTGGCGACAAGAACGCAGTCTCCGGAGGCTGCGGCGAGGAATCCGTCGCGCAGGGCCTCAAAGACCGTCTCGGCCCGGCCCGTGACCGTGCTGCTCATGGCGTCCGTTTCGATCACGAGCCCATGAGCACGCGTCGCAGACATCGCCGCATCGATCGCCGGGCCGAGTGCTCCGGTTCGCAGCGGGTAGATGGCGAAACGACAGGTTACGATCACCTCTTCAGCTCCGTGTCACGACGAGGACCTGGAACGCGCCCAGACGTGGGGCGAGCCGGCCGATCTCTTCCAGCACGGGTCCCACGAGCCTGAGACCTGGGATGGGACCGGGGGCGTGCAACGCACCTGCGAGACGGGCATCGCCGTGGCGACGCCCGAGCGAGAGCAACGTGCTCCGGGTGAGGAAGTGGGCGCGGTCCCACGGTGGGCGGCGCAGTCGCTTGCGATGGGCAACCCCCCATGGGCTGGTGCGGTTAAGCGCGGCGATCACGAGCTTCCCGCCCGCCCGTGTGACGCGGACGAGTTCTGAGACGACGCGCTCGGGCCGCTCCACGAACTCGAGCAGTGTGACTGCGACCACGGCATCGAAGATCTCAGAGTGGAACGGCAGCCTCCCGACATCACCCTGGACGGCAGGAGCGCTCATCCTCTGTCGGGCCAGCGCCACCATCGCGGCGTCAACGTCTATGCAGACGACGTCTGCGCCACCCTTCTGCAGGCGCTGCGCGAAACGGCCGGGTCCACATCCGGCGTCCAGCAGAAAAACGCCGGCCACCGGTCCGAGGGCCATTTGGAGCGCGCCCTGCTCGACGACAAACGCATACTTGCCCCACGCGGTCTCGAACCAGCGGTCGTATTGGCGGGCTGCGTCCAGGCCCGGTTGCCGGGACGACACCACTCCTGCAAACGGACGTCGCCCTCGAAGGGCAGGGTGGTTTTGTGTGGGCGCTGGATAGCTCCGAGTCAACATGAGACGAGCATCGCGATCAGGGCACTTAGGAGCATCGGAAGGATTGGGGTCACGGCTGGTCCTCCCGAAGCGCGCGGCGTGACTTTCGGACGCCGTGGCCACGCTCCGACGCCAGCTCCGCTCCTGTAGCGAGAAGCTCCAGCACCCTCGGGGTGGTGACATGGCTGAAGACACGCGTGCCTTCACGCCGCGACGCGACAAGCCCGGCCTGTCGGAGCCTCACGAGGTGCTGAGAGGTGTTGGGAACGGACTCGTCGATCGCAGCCGCGATCTGTCCGACGTCGAGTTCTGCAGAAGCGAGCAGGTGCACGATTCGCACGCGCGTTTCGCAGGCGAGGGAGCCGAGGAGCTCCGCGACCCCAGCGTGGTCGACACCCCTGCCTTCGCTCACCCGTTCGTCGTGCGGCGGCGCGCCGGTTATAGCCATCGGCGCATCCAGTACTTCTCGAACGCGACCTTTGCGAGGTGCCAGATGCGACCGGGACGACGAAGCGCAACCTCCGGCCCGCCTTCGGCGTAGAAGTCGCCGGTCGCGAAGGCAGCGGCACCGGCTCCCAACTCAACGAAGCAGGACCCGCGGCCGTCGAACGACGCGTCTGTCGTCTGCCCGGACAGCTCGGAGGCGATCCGTCGGGCCACAACCTTGGCCTGATCGTTGGCGAACACACCGGCCTTGGGCAGGAACTTGCCGCCGGCGATCGAGATGACGGTGACGTCGCCGAGCGCGTACACGCCCTCGAACGAAGTGGCAAGTGTGTGGCGATCGACGGGGATGAAGCCGCTCTCCGCCGCAAGCGGGGTGGCGCGAACGATAGCCGGGGCGCGATGCGGAGGGACACCGAGTAACAGGTCGTAGCTCTCTATGCGGCCACCCTCGAAGACCAGCGAGCGCTCGCCCGGTTCCACTCGCTCGACCGACTCGCCGGGGTGGAAGCCGATCCCCCGGCCGGAGAGCATGTCGACAAGCGCCTGTCCGAGGACTGGGCCGGCCGTGGGCATCGGTAGCATCTCCGGGGTATAGACGTCGATCGAGCAGCTGTCGCGCGTCCCTCTGCTTCTAAGCAGGGAATCGACGAGGAACGCCGTTTCATAGGGAGCGGCCGGACACTTGTAGGGAAGGCTCGACACGACGACCGCGATCCGGCCACCCTGCAAGCCTTCGAGCGCGCGCCTCGCCGCCTCGACCCCCTCGAGGGTGTAGACGTTGTGCGCCCCCTCACGGAAGCCGGGGAGAGCCTCGGGCGCAAGCTCGGCGCCGAGGGCGATCACCAGGCGGTCGAAGCCGAGCGTCTCTTCGGTGGTTCTGATCGTCGCAGCAGAGAGATCGATATCGATCACGTCCGCATGCACAACGTCAATGTTGTGGGCGCGCAGGCTGGAGAGATCCCTGGTCACCTGGCCGGGTCGCCGGGCTCCGGTCAGGACCCACAGGAAGGAGGGTGCGAAACGGTAGACCGGGGAGCGATCGACGACCACGACCCGATCGGCGTCATCGAGGTGTCGCCGCAGCTCCCTGGCGGCGACGACGCCACCGGTGCCCGCCCCCAGGACCACCACGGTGTTCGCTCCCATAGCGCCTCCAATCCCTTAGAACGTGATCACCTTGTCCGCCCACAGCGTCCAGTCTGTGAGCTCCTCGAGTGAGGACCGACGGGCTCCCTTGGTGAGCATGTCTTCCGTGATACCGCGCGCGTCGAGACAGGTGCCGCAGCAGGCGACATCGACGCCGTGACGGGCCGCCGACTCGATCATGCGGTCGAGGTGGTAGTAGCCGTTCGGTAGCTTCTGGTTCGCCATCGCGCAGGTGACCGCGTCACCCATGAGGAACGCTCGCACCTCGGTGTCGTCGCGGCGGGACAGCGAGCCGGCGAGACGCAGGCCGTTGTAGGAGCGCTCGGTGCCGTAAGCGGGATCGTTGAGAACCAGCAGGATCTTCATCACCGCTCCTTTGGACCCGTCGCCACCGGCAGCCCAGCCCGCTTCCATTCGGGGAAACCATCCTCAAGGCGGCGGGCCGTGAACCCATTTGCGCGCAGGCGCACGATGGCCTCGGGCGCGAGCACGCAGTAGGGGCCGCGGCAGTAGGCGACGACCTCGGCTCCCTCCGGCAGCTCTGCAAGGCGGTTCTCGAGTTCCGGGAACGGCACCGAGATCGCGCCGGGGATGTGCCCGGCCTCGTACTCCTCGGCCGGCCGGACGTCGAGCACCACGACCTCACCGGACTGGACACGGCAAAGGAGGTCCTCGCGGCGTACGGGTTCGAGGTCGTCGCGCGCCTCGAAGTAGTCGCGCACGATCTGCTCGACCTCGGTCAAGCGCGCCCGCGCGAGGTCTCTAAGCGTGAAGAACAAGCCGCACACGGCCTCGTCCGCCAGACGGTAGTAGACGCGGGTCCCTTGCTTGCGAGTTTCCACGAGGCGCGCTACACGGAGCTCCTTCAGCTGCGCGGACGTGTTCTTCACGGTCATGTTCGCGGCGTCGGCCAATGTCTCGACACTGCGCTCGCCCTGACACAACAGGTCGAGCAGCTCGATGCGCTTGGGGCTGGCGACGGCCTTGCCGATGCGGGCGAACTGCTCGTAAAGCGTGTCTTTCACGGCCCTTGCCGTCGGCCCCATGCCTTTCCCTCAATTCTTCATCACGATTTCTAATGTTCTTTAGAACATGAGTATACTGCATCCCGCACGAAACGGCAGTACACAAAGGAGCCTAAGAGAGATGCCCGAAATCGTCTCGATCCCCGACGAAGGCCTCGGGAACTCGTCCTACGTGGTCGATCTGGAGGACGGGAGGCTGCTCGTTCTCGATCCAGAGCGCGACCCCACCCCTTATCTGCAGATGGCCGAGCGCCGCGCTGCGACAGTCGCCTTCGCCGTCGAGACCCACCTGCACGCCGACTTCGTGTCCGGGAGCCGGGAGCTCGCGGCGAAGGGCGCCAAGGTCGTCGCGTCCGCGTCCTCGGGTCTCGAGTTCCCCCACGCCCCTTTGGGCGACGGCGACGAGCTCGATCTCGGAGGTCTCACCCTGCTGGCGCTCGCCACTCCCGGGCACACGCCCGAGCACCTCGCCTACCTGCTGCTCGACGGGTCCCGACCGGTGGCGGTCTTCAGCGGCGGGTCACTCCTTCCGGGTTCGGTCGCCCGCACCGATCTGATCTCCCCCGAGTTGGCCGAGCCCCTAGCCCGCGCTCTCTACCGTTCGGTCACCGAGCGCCTTCTGACGCTGCCCGACGATCTCGCCGTCTACCCCACCCACGGCACCGGGGCGACGTTCTGCGCGGCAGCCCCCGGTGGCTCGCGCAGCTCGACCACGATCGGGCAGGAAAAGGCCTCCAACCCGCTTCTGTCCGTGCCCGACGAAGACGCGTTCGTCGCACGGCTCTTGGCCGGCTACGGCAGCCACCCCGACTACTTCCTCCGTCTTCGGACCGTCAACAAGCGCGGCCCGCGTCTCTATGGGGACCATCCGCCCCCGCTCGAGCCGCTATCGCCGGCCGAGGTCCGGGCGTTGATCGCGCAGGGCGTAGAGGTCGTCGACGCCCGGCCCATCGCCGACTTCGCCGCCGGGCACATCCCGGGATCGCTGTCGAATCAGTTGCGCCCCGCGTTCGCCACGTGGATCGGATGGCTCGTTCCAGGCGACCGTCCACTCGTCTTCGTCCTCAACGACGACCAGGATCGATCCGAGCTCATTCGTCAGTGCCTCAAGATCGGCTACGAGAACATCACGGGTGAGCTCGGCGGCGGCATGGCCGCGTGGCGCGCTGAGGGCTTCGACGAGAACGATGTCCGTCTGGTGGGTCCCCCCGAATTCGCCCGCGACCACGGCACGGTCCTCGACGTCCGCCAGGAGAGCGAGTTCGCACAAAGCCATGTCAAAGGTGCCCTGCTGGTCGAGCTGGGATCGCTGACAGGGGCCGCTGATGGTCTACCGGACGGCCCGACGACCCTGATGTGTGGACACGGGGAACGCGCCATGACCGCGGCGAGCCTGCTCGCCCGTGCACGGCGCGGCGGTGATCTCTCGGTTCTGCGGGGAGGGCCCGGCGATGTCCCGGGAACCCTGCTGGCGTGGAGCTGACGTGAGCGCCGATACCGAACCACGGCGCCCACCGGCGCTGGGGCTGCGCGCCAACCTGGCCCAGTTCGCGCTGCTCGTGGGCGTCAATGCCCTGGTCGGCGGGATGGTCGGTCAGGAGCGCACCGTGCTGCCGCTGCTGGCCAGGGAGGTCTTCGGACTTACCGCGGTGACCGCGTCGCTCACCTTCATCGTCGCCTTCGGTCTGACCAAGCCGCTCGTCAACTTCTTCGCGGGAACGCTGTCGGACCGCTTCGGACGCAAACCCCTGCTGATCGCCGGGTGGATCGTTGGCCTGCCGGTACCGCTTCTGATCATCTGGGCCCCGACCTGGGGGTGGATCGTGTTCGCCAACGTCCTCCTCGGCATCAACCAGGGATTGACCTGGTCGACCACGGTCATCATGAAGATCGACCTCGTCGGGCCGCACCAGCGCGGTCTGGCGATGGGCCTCAACGAAGCATCGGGCTATGGGGCGGTGGCACTGACCGCCGTGGCAACCGGGTTCATCGCGGCCCGTTACGGACTACGGCCCGAGCCCTTCTTCCTTGGCCTCGCATACGCGGGTCTCGGGCTCGCGCTTTCGGCCCTGTTCGTGAAGGAGACGCACGCCCACGCCCGCCATGAGGCCGCCAACCACGTCGCTATTTCCGATCATCTGCACGGAGATCTCCGGGCGCGCGACGTCTTCGCGCTCACAAGCTTGCGCGAGCCTGCGCTGTCCGCCTGCAGCCAGGCGGGACTGATCAACAATCTCAACGACGGTCTCGCATGGGGGTTGTTCCCGCTCTTCTTCGCCGGCGCGGGCCTCGGCATCGCGCAGATAGGCATCCTCGCGGCCATCTACCCGGGCGTATGGAGCATCGGTCAGCTCGTGACCGGTGCACTGTCGGATCGTGTGGGACGCAAGTGGCTGATCGCATCCGGCATGCTCGTCCAGGCCGCTGGCCTCTCACTGATCGCTGCCACACGCTCCTTTGCTCCCTGGGCGGCGGGCGCCGCCGTGTTGGGGGCCGGAACCGCGATGGTCTATCCAACCCTCCTCGCCGCCGTCGGAGACGTCGCCCACCCCCAGTGGCGCGCCTCGGCGATCGGTGTCTACCGCCTGTGGCGCGACGTTGGCTTCGCGATCGGGGCGCTGGTCGCCGGGGTCGCCGCTGATTCCTTCGGCTTCGCCGGCGCAATCTGGTTGGTGGCTGCGCTTACCGCGGCGTCAGGGGTGGTGGTCTCAGCGAGGATGTACGAGACACTTCCCAAACCGCGGGGCGTGCCGTCTCTCTCCGACAGTGGCAGAACTCGGTGACACTCCGCTGATCAGCGCTGACGTTCAGGTATTGGGCGGTCTGCTCAAGGGTGAGGAATCTTGGTTCGATAGCCTCCGGCTCCTCACCCATGCTTCCCTTATACCGCCAGAAGCCTCCGCTTGCTCGCGTTTGCGACGAAGCGAACTGGACGAGTGGGCTACGAGGTAACGAATAGTGGTCTCGAGCGGCGGGCCACGGCCGATTTCGCCACTCTGACGATCTATGACGATACGAAAGGTGTCGAAGACGGTCGTGTCCTGAGGCCCGACAGACCGCGGTCCCTGCGATGCTGGGAACAACTCGTGCCGACCGACGGCCCAATAGGAATATGACCATGAGGAAACAGTGCCCGAGGTGGGCCGTGAGCGCTATAGCCGCTTCGGTCTTGCTCATTGCTTGCGTCGACGCTGGCCCCAGCGCATCCGGAGCGGAGCCAACCGCGCCGACGACCGCGGCACCCTTGTCCGTGGCGCCGTCGGCCGTGACACCATCGCGAGAGTCCACCGGACGCCGTGACATGGACGAGCCACCACCAGTAACCGTCCGATTCTTCGACGAGTCGATCGAGTTGCCTGCGTGGACGTACTGCTACGGCAATGTCTGCGCAGACGGTACTCCGCCCGCGAACCCGCTGATGCGACGGCTCGACGACGCTAGCAATGAGTGAAGGCAGACCGCTACGCGACGGAGAATGCTCCTTCGCCCTGAGGCGGCGCAACGAAGCGAGCTTCCAGACCTTACGATCGTGAATTACAAGGTCGTGACATCACAACTCGCCACGATGCCCGAGTGTTCACGAATGTTTCTTGGACGCCCGGTCTGCGGACCCATTTCTTTACCCACGTACGATGAGTTTCTCTTCCGCGCGCAGTCTTAACGAGTAAGAGCAAAGATCATCTCGGTTTGGCTCGGCATAGGCCGGGAGCGACTCGAAAGGACGCGACATGAGAAAGCTGATCGTGAGTACCTTCCTCACCCTCGACGGGGTAATGCAGGCCCCTGGTGGACCGGGAGAGGACGACGACGACGGCGGCTTCGCCTTCGGCGGATGGTCGGTGAACTACTGGGACGACAAGATGGGTGAGGTCATGGACGAGGCGATGAGCCAACCCTTCGACCTTCTTCTCGGACGAAAGACGTATGAGATCTTCGCCGCGTACTGGCCCCACGCAACCGAGGAGGCCGGGGCCAAGCCGCTGAATGACGCCACGAAATTCGTTGCGTCGCGAACGGTGCGCTCGCTGGAGTGGAGTAAATCGGTCTTGATCGAGGGAGATGTGGCCGAAGGGGTCGCAGCGCTCAAGAAAGAAGAAGGGCCAGAACTCCAGGTCCACGGCAGTGGGAATCTGATCCAAACGCTCCTACGCCATGAGCTCATAGACGAGTTCCGCTTGTGGACCTTCCCCGTCGTTGTGGGGCGCGGCAAGCGGCTTTTCTCCGACGGCACTATCCCGGTCGGACTGAAGCTCGTCGACAGCACGGTCTCCTCAACGGGGGTCATGATCGGCACATACGTGCCGGCGGGCGAGGTCGTTACAGGATCATTCGCATTAGACGAACTGACCGATGCCGGGAACGAGCGCTAGCTCGATCTCCAGTCTGGACGCCGTCAGAAGCTAGACCCCCCGCGGCCCGAAGGTGGCTCGACGCGCACTAGAGCATGATCACCGGCGTTAGTTAGATCATGTAATTACCTCAATGTTTCATAACAGCGCACCTTGATGCCCAAGAGTTGACGAATGTTTCTTGAGGGCCCAGGAGTCTGGCGGAGTAGCTACTCCTTCTTATTAACTGCGACTCATTGGTGTCGGGGGTTCAAATCCCTCCGGGCGCGCGCTGTCCACTATCCTGTGAAATCCCACACCTCCGGGCGCGCGCAATAGGCGATGCCGGCCTTCAGCACTCCTGGGATCCTCATCGAGGACTACCGCCTCCGTGAAACACGTCGCTCACGTGAGGCATCAGTGCGCTCAATCTATCCAAGGGTCAGTTAGATCCCAGAAGCGGCGTTCCTCCGGTTCGAAGCCTTCGTGCCAGTCGTCGAACTCCGGCTTGGACTCTCCTGCTCGAGCAGAAGCTTCATCGGTGAAATACACCACCGTCGTAAAACCGCTCCCGTCATCGTGGTTCGCAGTCACGCCTCCGACTATGTCCGCGCGAATCTCCTCGAGTTCATCCAGCTCTTCGTCTGAGTGGTCCTCGGTATCAGAAGGGCTCTGGATGATCTGCACGAATCCGGCATCATGATGTCCACGGTCCATCCACATCTCTGCATCGCTGCAATCCCGGAAAACAACATCGTTGAGCAAGGCTGAAGTCTCCTCCCACCACCTTGTTTGTTCCGGGCGAGAGCTATTGGCAGCCGCTGCCTCGGCCGAAGCGAATCGGACAGCGGCGATGAAGGTTCCCTCTTGGGTGACACCTGCTACCGATCCCTCGTACCCAACGCCGTGGGCTTCAGATCCCGCGTCCAACCGCGCCAACGTTCCGCTAGCCGTTTTGCCTCTTTCTTACTTTCGATGATCTGAACGAACAAGGCCTAGTCCCGTGACTATTCGTCGCGGGCATCCGAAGAGATCATCTGGCGGATCTGATCGTCGTCATCTCGGGGTAGAATTCCGTCGTGTGCTGCTTGATCTGGCCGAAGAGTTCATCATCATCCTTGGCGCTGAAATGGATGTCCTCGTGCGTTCCCGGGTCGCTGCAGTCCATTGCTCGCATCGCTTAATCCCCTCCTTCTTTCAACTTCCGTAAAGCTAGCAAGCCACGAGCAGCAGGTCCAGCAGACGAATGCCTATCGCTTGCTTCCAACGACGTAAACAACTTCGGCGGTCTCCTCGAAGTCGGCGGGGCTCAGGCTTTCGAGGCGCGGGCGGGCCCTTTCGAGACATCGATTACGTTCATCTGCAGGCATCCCCTGGAAACGAATGCGACCCTGCCCGTGACGCGTGCGATGAGCGATGAACTCATCAGGAGTCGTTTTCGCCCGGTACTCGCCGACCCATGAGTTGACCCGGCGGAGACCATTAGCCGCCATCAAGTCTTCCACTTTCTCGGGCGTGTCCACTTTCTCGTGTCTTGCGCAATCAGGATCCTGAGGTGGAGCGCCATGGCTTTCCATCTCCTCAGCCCAAACCTGATAGGCGGGAGGATCATTCTGGACACCCCATGTCACCGTGCCGATGAAGCCACCGGGACGTAGCACTCTGGCCATCTCAGCTATCCCTTGCTCCGGGTCAAAGAGATGGAACAGAACGAACGCCAGTATCCCGACATCAAATGATTCGTTCTTAAAAGCAAGAGTCGACGCATCCGCGACAACGCGATGACACTTGCGCGAAGCGAGCTCAAGCATGCCGAAAGATAGGTCAGCAGCGACGATCCTGGCCCCCGGCGCTCGAGTTCTCAGATCCGGGAGCAAGGCGCCGACGCCGGCTCCCCCTTCAAGGACATCTCGAGCTTCCTCCAGGCGCAGATAGGGAAGCAGCGCGCGCGACAGAGGCAGGAGCTCGGGGGCCCATAGATCCTCGTAAGCCTCCGCTGCCTCGGAATAAAGGGCCGACAACTTTCCCCGGGTTATTCGGGCTAGGGCGTCGAGATCACCGAGATTTGTTCGGTTCATTCAATGAATCTCTCACGGCGCAGGGCAACTGTTACTCAGCCTAGGTTGCTCGACGTTCCACGGTCATGACAACTCCTCCGTCGCTTCGGGACTCGACGGAGCTGACCTGATGCCCGAGCATGCGGGCGAGAAAAGGTAGATCCTCTTTGGCCGCAGGATCGCGCGCAACGACCTCCAGCCGGTCACCGGGTTCAATAGCCTCGAGGCGACGCCGGAACTCCTCCGCTAGCCCACTTGCGCATCCCAAGTTGCCCGCATCGAAATAATGAATCGCTCCCACTTCGGCCCCCTCGGCAACGCTCGAACCATCCTCCAACCTGCTCCGCATCCTTTGCGCTCTGCGTCCCTTGATGACCACTGACGTCGCCACCGAGTCATGCCGTGCTGCCGGGATAAGTCTTCTCATGAGAGCGATGAGTTCTTCCGTGAACAGCGGATACTCGGCGCACTCGTCGATACCGAACCGTTGACGATTTACGACACGAACGTCCTCGAACCCCACCCTCTCAAGCTTCTCGAGATAAACACGCTCAGTCAGGACGCCGGCAACGCAACCGGCCCACGCAGCAGGATGGGTGAGCACCTCGGGTGGGAGTTCCTCATCTTGCATCGTCAGGTCGGACATACATAGGCCACCCCCGACTCGCAACACGCGGGCACATTCCGCGAGAACCCGAGACTTCCTCGGCGACAGGTTGACGACACCGTTGGCGATGACGAGGTCCACGCTTCCGTCTGGTAAGGGGATCGCCTCCATCTCGCCCTCGAGCGTCTCTAGGTTGTTGAGTCCAGCCTCAGCGGCGGCCGAGGCGGTACGAGAAAGCATCTCGGGGAGGAAGTCCAGGCCGATCACGCGCCCTTCCGAACCGGTGAGGCGAGCCGCGATGATCGAGTCGATGCCTGCCCCGCAGCCAATGTCGAGGACGATTGAGCCGGGCTCGATATCCGCATGGCGCAGGTGATTGCCAACCCCCAGAGCGCGGGCGGCGGCAGATAGTGGCACGTCGGCGAGCTCCTCGCGCGAATACAGGCGGAAAGCGACGGAAGTGGTATCGGAGCCGACAGCGCGGTACGCATCACGAACCATCTCTTTGATCTCAGCGGAGTGCATCAGATCCCGGTTCACAGAGATCCCTAGGTGAGTGACTGGAAAGTAGGGTCCGCGCTCAAATTGACCAATCGGTCAAGCGTCTGACCAGGAACTTTGCAGTGGAAGTTCATCCCAATTCGACTTTCTGCTCAGTCACCTAGAGTTCGTCGAGAAAAGAGGTCAGGCGAGTATGCACCTCTGCCGGAAGCTCCTCGGACGCATTAGTCCGCAGGAACTGTCTCAGCTCGTCAGCGAACTCCAGCTCACCACAGCAACGCCGGCACACCCCGAGGTGCTCCTCCAGGGCCGCCCGTTCGGGCTCCGTCACTGTTCCATCTAGGAAACTCCAGAGCTGTTTGACGGCATCCGAGCAAGTGATCATGCGGTCCCTTCCTTCAGTAGTCCGTTCTGGACCGCGTAGGTCCACATGCGGCTCTCGAACAACTTTCGTCCTCGATGAGCTGTGCCAGCACCGTCCCGAGGGGACGCTCCAATAACTTCGCTACCTCTTTCGTGGAGAACCCATCCATGTACACGAGGACGAGTGGGATCTTGTAGATATCCGGAAGGCTCGCGAGCACCTCTCGCACGTCGTCCTTGCCGAACTGATGCAGGAAGTCGAGATGCAACGAGTCGGAGTAGGGAAACGGATCATCTTCGGCGATCTTCCGGTAGAGCGAGAATTCCTCGATGTCGTCGATATTGACCTCGAGCGGTTGTCTGGAGCGCGCCCGGCCTCGATCACGGCAACAATTGACGAGGATGCTCACCATCCATGCCGAGGCTGCGGACTCGTCGTCGAGCTGTGCGAACCGCCTGAACGCCTTGAGCAAGGCCTCCTGGACGGCGTCTTCCGCATCATTCCCGGCGAGGCGTCTTGCGATCGAGTAGAGGCGTGGAAGCTGATCGACCGCCAGCAGTCGGAATCTCTCTTTGTCGTCCGCGAGCGCCTCGGCTCTCATCGCTCGGACCTTCTAAAGGCAGAGTCCATATCAATAGAGACGATACTGACCACGAAGTTATTGCATCGTGCCTCGGGAGCAATATCCACCGGCGCGAGGACGTCATAACTCACGAAGGCAGCTCGATCGCTTAGAAGCGGCAACAGGGATCGGGAAAGGTCAGCGATACCGGTACGAACCGGTGGAAGGAGCAACTGTCATGGGGAAGATCATCTTCAACTGCAGTCACGGCCAGGAGGATCCAGAGCGAGCCATCCTGCCATTCGTGGCAGCGAACGTAGCGGCAACTGCCGGACAAGCTGCTGTTGTCCTGTTGACGATCGAAGGTGCGTGGCTCTGCACGAAAGGTTACGCGGACCCGATCAAGAAGGACGGCTTTCCCGACCTTCAGCCGCTCATGACCGAGTTCGTCGAGAACGGGGGACAGGTCTGGGGCTGTGGCGCATGCACCACGCCACGCGGCATCACAGAAGACGATCTCGTGAAGGGCGCAACGATCGTTGGAGCAGCGAAGGTCGTCGAGGAGATCGTCATGGGAGCCACGCCTATCGCGTTCGCGTGATCCAGAGCCGCCCAACCTGAGCGCGCCACTCGACCCCTCACCATGAGGAGGAAGAAATGACCGCAGTCAATGGAATCGACGTTCCCAATCTCAAGACCTACATCGAAGGCGTTCGCGAGGATCGGTCCCGTGCCGATCGGGGGCCGACGGTAGTCGCGACCTGGCAAGGCGTGACCAGAGCGGCCCTAGAGATGGATGGTCGCAAGGGTCTGCACATCGGTGGCGATGATGAGCTCAACGCGATGCAAACGCTGCTCGGAGCGCTGGGCGCCTGTGACATCGAGGTCATAGTCACCCACGCTGCGCTGATGGGGCTGCAGATCGAGGACCTCCGGATCGAGGCGAGCGGTCACTTCAACGTCGCGTCTCTCCTGGGTGTCGAATCACCCACCGATGCGGGGTATCAGGAAGTCAGCTACAAGGTGGTCATCGACGCCCCGGGCGCGACCATGGATCAGATCCAATACCTCAAGGACAGTTGCGAGCGTTTCTCCCCCGTGGGGGACTCATTGCGCAAGCACGTCCCTTTGACATTGGAGTTCGAGACCACGGCCTAGCCACAAGACCAGGAAGCGTCGATCCCTAGATCGGCTTACGTGCCCGGATCGAATAGCCGGTAGTTCCGAACTGCCGAGCCTTCTCCTCGCCACCTGCGCCCAAGAACGTGTCCACCTCGCCCGCGAGTGCGACCTCGGTCAATCCGGAGCCCCGGATCACCGTCTCCCACCCTGCGCACGGCAGGGCACCGGCAATTCAGCCGGTCCAGAGATCGATGTCCTTCAGTGCGCTCTGCGGGACGGGTTTCTCGACACAGATGTCGGCGATCGTCATCCGTCCGCCTGGTCTAAGTATCCGATGAACTTCGCGGTAGACACCGAGCTTGTCGGGGCACAGATTGATCACGCCATTGGAGATCACGACATCGGCCCAGTTGGACTCGATAGGAAGATCCTCGATTAATGCCTCACGGAACTCCACGTTCCCGAGACCGAGTTCTTTCGCGGTGGCGGTGGCGAGATCGAGCATTTCGGGAGTCATGTCAACGCCGACCACTTGGCCCGTCGGCCCTACGGCCATGGCGGCAATGAACGAGTCCATCCCTGCGCCCGATCCGAGATCCACGACCCGCTCACCCGGTTTCGGAAGTCCCCAATAGAAGGGATTGGCGACTCCGGCGAACGCCTCGGTGGCGGAGTCGGGTAGATCCATCAATGGCGACTCCGGATAACCCATCCGGAGCGCGTGGGCCCGGCCCGTGTGGAAGTGGAAATCGGCGGTCGGATGCGCCGCGACCTCTCGATACTTCTCCTGTACCTCGCGACGCAGGCCCTCTACGTCGACCAGATCCGAGATGTTCTGACCGAGAGTGCGTTCCATGTCTTTCAGTCCTTCGCGTATTCCGCCGCAGTCTTCGACTCGAACTCGAATGCAACGAAAGGTTCGTCACCTAAGACCCACGCGTCGTGGCCGGGCTCGATGACGTACGCGTCACCCGGGCCGGCATCCCCTTCGCTGCCGTCCTCGTGCACGACGTGAAGGCGTCCGCTGATCACTGCGCCTACATGCCGCGCCTGGCATGAATCGGTTCCCACGACGGGCTTGATGCACTCGGACCACTTCCAGCCCGGCTGGAAGGTGGCGCGACCGGCCGTTGTATTACCAAGCTGGACGACCTCGAGCTTTGTCTTCTCCGGTGTCCTCGTCTCGTCGGGTGAATCGAAACTTTTCGTCTCTATACCGGCCACATGAACCTCCTTGCTCTGGCCACAAGCCCCTAAGACTTGTTGGCAGTCTTGATCTTCAAGAAATCCTGCGGTAGCGGTGGAGTGTTTGCGAGCTGGTAGTCGAGAAACTGCTGGGGATCGAGTTGAAAAGCGGGGTTGGTATGTCGTTCCCTTCCACCCTGACGGCGTCCAAGAGCGCCTTCTTGCGTTTTTCGCTCGTGTCTCCCAGCATGTGTCTAGTATCCCTAGACAACGTGCATCAGTCAATCCGACAACTCAAGAGCCAGTCATGGTGCCTGACGACTCTCGATGTTTGCTACTCGATATGTCGTCGAAAAACTCGCAGCCGACCATGAGAGGGGCGAACTAGCAATGGGACCTCCATTCCGCGGGTCTGTAATTACGCACGTGTTTCATAACAAGACGTCAAGATGCCCAAGAGTTCGGGAATGTTTCTTGATGGAGGAGGCCCCTTGCGGATGGTCTTGACCTCTACCCGAGGACGGTGCTAGATCTTGGCAGGAGACGTCCACGACTCTGGCTTCGATCAGAAATGCGGGCGTAGGCTCAAGAGACAGGCCGCGCGAGAAAGGGCCGCGGGCAGACGACAGGGTGGCCGGTCGCACGCCTCACCGGCATCATTCCCGGTCAGCTCAGGCGCTTCGGCGCCACGAAGGCGCGAACGCCGAAGGTGATCAGCACGCCCACGAGCGCCGCCACGCCGATCAGGATCCCCATCTCCACGGCGGTCGGGATGTAGATCACGTCGGATCGGAACTCCTGGCCCGGACGACCGCCGGGGATGCCCGGCGCGAGACCCACGAGCGGCACGAACATCGACGTCATCACGATGTTGATCCGCTTGAAGAAGACCCCGACCAGCGCCAGGACCCCGCCGGCCACCACCCAGCCGCGCCGGTTCCGCAGGCGGGAGCTGAAGATCGCGAACGGCACCGCGACGCCCAGGATGATCTCGGCCCAGAACACCGGCGCCAGACGGCCGAACAGCAGCACGTCCAACTGCTGGATGTGGTCGGGAACTCGCGACAGATATGACGTCAAGATTTCGCTGAACAACAGGAACGCGTCGACGCCCAGGAACCACAGCATCAGCCGGCCGAGATCGGGGAAGACCCTCTCGGGTAAATCCCAGTCGGTCGTGCGCTCGGTCACGTGCGCCACGAGGATCAGCAACGCGGTGCCCGAAACCAACGCCGAAGAGATGAACATCGGCGCCAGGATCGCAGTGTTCCAGAACGGGCGAGCGACAAGCAGGCCGAAGATCCACGCCGTCACCGAGTGCACCAGCACAGCGGCCGGTAGCGCGACGAACGCCATGGTACGAAGAGCGCGCGGCCGGGGTTCAGGCCGGGTGAGCAGCCACAGGTCCACTGCTGCGATCGAAAGGTACAGCGTGATCACCATGACGTCCCAGATCAAGGGCGAGGTCCAGTGCGGCTGCCAGATCATCTTCCAGACCAGTTGCGGCCGGCCCAGGTCTGGCAGGATCGACACGGCCGCAGCGACGATCGCGGCACCCGAGACGATCACCGCGAGCCGGGTCAGCGGCTCGAACCGGTCGCTTTCGACCAGCTCCGAGCCCGCCACCACGATCAGTCCCCCGGCCGAGACCCCGACGAGGAACATGAACGTGATGATGTACATGCCCCAGCTGATCGTGTTCGAGAGGCCGGTCACGCCCAGGCCGTTGGACCCCTGGTAGAGGAAGGAGCCCAGCCCGACCGCCAGGCCAGCGATCAGCACCCCCCACCACGCGCGGCCCCAGGTCCGCCAGCGGTGGGATGCCGTCGCGCGCGTCGTAACCGCCGCGCTCACAGCGACCGCCTCCTCCGCGGCTCGAGGTAGTAGACCTTCGGCTTGGTGCCTTTCTCCTCCAGGAGCTGCGTCCCCTGTCGGTCCTGGATCACCGTGACCAACTCGCTCTCGGGGTCGTTCAGGTCCCCGAAGATGCGCGCCTGCGCGGGGCATGACCACACGCACGAGGGCACCTGGCCCTCCTGCAGGCGGTGGACGCACATCGTGCACTTCTCCACCGAGCCGATCGGGCGCGGGGGCACCATGCCCAGGTCGTGTCCGAGCGGGTACACCGGCTCACCCCAGTTGAAGACGCGAACCCCGTAGGGGCAGGCTGCCATGCAGTAGCGGCAGCCGATGCAGTCCTCCTGGTTGACCCCGACGAGGCCGCCGTTGGCCTCGTCGACCCACGTCGCCGACGTCGGGCAGACCTTCATGCACGGTGGGTCCTCGCAGTGTTGGCACGCCAGCGGGACCCAGCTCATCTCGAGATCGTTGAACTCGCCGATCGCCGGCGTGTCGAGTGCGTCGCCCTTGGTGAGGATGCGGTTCCACCACATGCCCATCGGGATGTCGTTCTCGGACTTGCAGATCACCGCGCACGACCAGCAGCCGATGCAGCGTTCGACGTCGACGGCCATCCCCCAGCGGGGCTGCGCGCTCGTCGGCCCGATCTCGCCGTAGGAGCGCGATACCTCGGGCAGGGCCTCGATCGGCGACACCTTCTCGACGGGTGCCGGACCGGCCTCACCCAGGGTTAAGCCTCCGTTCGCCAGGTCGATATCCATGACCTCAAGCACGATGCACCTCGCAGCGGCAGTCCTTCCAACCCGTGGACGGAGCCCACATATTCGGCACGTACCAGACCTCGTGGATCGGGTTGATCGCCGAGCTCGTGAGTTCGTTCACGCCCTTACCCTCGATGAAGTAACGCGACCACCATCCCTCGGGCAGCGTCGCGGTGCCGAGCTTGGCCGCGTCGCTCACGTGCGCCCAGGCCGTGAGCGAGCCGCGCGAGTTGAAGACCTCGATCTCATCGTCCTCGGCGATGCCGCGCGCGGCGGCGTCCTGCGGATGGATCAGCACCTTCGGCCTGCCGCCGTGGATCTCCTCGAGCCACGGGTTGTTGGAGAAGGTGGAGTGGATCCGCCACTTCGAGTGGGGCGACAGCAGCGTCAGCGGGTATTCGGCCGGGTCGTGCACGCCGTCGTCGTACGGATCCTTGTGGGTGACGACCTGCTCGCCCAGCTCCAGGAACCGGGGTTCCTCCTTGTACAGCTCGATCCGGCGCGTGGGCAGGAACACCTCGGTCGACTCGATCGGGGCGGGCGGCGACGCGGGCGGGAATGGGACCAGGTCGTTGATCTGCCCGAGGAACGGGATGTCGGGATCGGGCACGTTCAGGCGCACCGGTCCGGCCTTCAGATCGTCGAGCGTGATGCCCTGGGTCGGACCGCCCTCGACGTTGCCGGCCTCGAGGATCAGCTCGATCGCCTTCTCCTCGTCCCAGCCCTCGAAGTAGGCCTCCCACTTCTTGCGGTCGATCCGTTTGACCAGCTCGGACCACATCCACAACTCTGAGCGCGACTCGCCGATCGGCTCGACCGCTGGCTGCTGCAGTTGTAGGAACGGGTGCAGTGGCGTGGCCGTCAGGTCCCATTTCTCGTACCAGGTGGTGGCCGGGAAGATGACGTCGGCCATCTTCGCGGTCTCGGTCATCTGCGGTTCGACGACGACGACCAGCTCCATCTCCTCGAGCCGCTCGTACACCTTGTTCAGGTTCGGAGACTGGAGCATGAAGTTCGAGAACGTCAGGAAGAGCGCCTTGAAGCCGTTCTTCGGGTACGGCACGGTGGGGTGCATCGTGTCGGTCTTGCCGGTGACCCAGTAGATGGTCGAGACGATCGGGCCGTGGATGTCGTCGGGGAAGTTCCACGGCGCGGCGGCCACGCGCACCTTGTACTGGCCGACGTAGACCGAGAATCCGCCGCCCGAGTTGCCGATGTTGCCCGTAAGGACCGCGAGCAGCGCGTAGGCCCGGCCCGTGAGGTCGCCATGGTACCAGTGGTTCGAGCCGCCACCCATCAAGATGGCGGCCGGCGACTCGGTCGCGTAGGCCATCGCGACCTTCTCGAGCATCGCGGCCTCGACCCCGGTGACCTCCTCGACCTTCTCGGGCGTCCACCGCTCGACCTCGCGCCGTACGTGCGCGAAGCCCGGGCTCGCCTCGATGACCCCACCGCTCGCGAGCGTCACCTCGAACGTGCCGTCGAGCGCCGCCGTCACCCCCGCGGGCATCCCGAGCTTGTCGATGCCGATCGTCACGGGCGCACCGGTCCGCTCATCCCACACGACGAACCGGTCAGTCGCCCCGCCGGTCCGCAGATCGGCCTCGCGCAGGCGGACGCCCGCGTCTGCCCGCACGAGCAGCGCGGCGTCCGTGTAGGCGCGCAGGAACTCGGGCTGGTGCAGTTCCTCACGAAGGATCACGTGCGCGAGCCCGAGCGCGAACGCCGTGTCCGTGCCCGGGTTCAGCTTCAGCCAGGTGTCGGCCTTCGAGGCGGTCGAAGAGAAGTTGGGGTCCACGACGACGATCCGCGCGCCGTTCGCGGCCGCGTCGAAGATGAAGTGCGCGTCGGGGATCCGCGTCTCGAGCGGGTTGGCCCCCACGATCAGCAGGAACTTCGAGTTGGCCCAGTCCTTCGCCTCGTGCTCGGCGTTCTGGACGCCGAAGGTGATCGGCATGCCCATCGCCAGGTCGCCGTTGAAGTCGAACGACGTGCCGTGGCTCATCCCGAGGACGGCGGAGGCCCGGTAGTTGGCGCCCTTCTGGATGTAGCTGGACCCCGGCACCTGCCCGAAGACGTGGATCGAGTCGTACCCGTAGGTGTCGCCGATCCGCTTCAGCTCGCCGGCCACGTGGTCGAGCGCCTCCTCCCAGGAGACCTCTTCGAACTCGCCGGAACCTCGCCCGCCCGTGCGGATCATCGGGCGCTGGATCCGGTCGGGTCCGTACATCTGGAGGTGGAAGCTGAGGCCCTTCATACAGCCGCGCGGGTTGTACACAGGGTCGGGGTAGTCGGCAGCCTGCTGGATCTTGACGATCTTGCCGTCCCGCACGAACGCGAGCTGGCCGCAGGAGCCGGTGCAGTTGGGCGAGCAGGTCGTTCGGACCACCTTGTCGACCTTCAGAGACAGCTCGGCCTCCTGGCCGATCTGGGGGTCGTGCAGCACGACGGCGCTTGCGACCCCAGCGCCGCCCGCCACGCCCGCGCCCTTGATGAACGTGCGACGGTCGACGCCGGTCATCTCAGACCACCCTCGGTGCGGCGGGGCACGAGGGGTCGAGCATCGCGTGCCCACGCTCGCCGCACTGTGGGCAGACGGTGAGGGTGGTGCCGCGGCCACCGGGCCGCGCTGCCGCGATCGCGCCGCGCGCCGCGCCGAGCACTTTCACTCCCACGAACGCTGCGGGCATGGCGAGGCCGCCCAAGAGGAAGCGCCTTCTCGTCGACCGTTTCGTCACCGCCGGCCATCTGCTGGTGACCTCTGCCCTGTGCTTGTCGTCGCCATTCATGGGATCACGCCCCTCCATGCCAGCCACACGCCCTACCCGGGCACCGCTCCAGCGTCTCCCAACCCAGGGCCGGGGATCAGGGCCGAAGGACCCCTCGTCGGGGTGCCGTTCGGAGGTCCTGGATGTGAACCGCCGCCTTGCCGCGCTCCCATCCTCACTACACAGCCGCATCACACGAAACTTCACACCCCGGCGCTATACCTGAGCCCACGATGAGAAAAGGAGGTGATTCAGATGAGAACGACCAGGACCTGGATCGTCATGGCCATCGCAGTGGTGGCTGTGCTGGCTCTGTTCACGGGAGTTGTCCTCGCAAGCCAGCAACCCTCAACCCGCATGGGCGACAACACGACGGAACTCTGCGAGCAGATGCACCGACGGCATCAGCAACGGTCGGCTCGAAGGGGCGAATAACAAAGTGGGGGTGCTGAAGAGGATCGCCTACGGATTCGTCAACGTCGACAACTTCGGCTCCAGAGCTTTGCTGTGGTGTCCGGGGGGGCATCATGAACGTGCCGAGCGTGGTGGGGTCATCCCACGAAATCGCGGAGAGCCCAGTTCTTAGGCGTGCAGGCGATAGTTGAAGTCTTCGAATCTTTCATCTAATGCAATCCGTCATCTTTATTGTCGAAGCCAATGTGAATGTGGTCGGCGTGATCCGCGTCGGTGAATCCACCGGGGAACTCGAGATGGCCGAACGGATTACCGACCTCATCGGGACCCACCGCTGCCCCCAGCCCTGCAAGGAACATCACGACCTCTCTCGCCGCATGGTTAGACGTACTGACCGGGGCTCCAGCTACAAAGGAGACATCGACGGCGCGACCGTAGAAGTGATTCGAGATCCGGTCGGTACCGGCCACATACTTGCTGTGGCCAGTCTTGAGTACGCTGATCCCGATCGGGAAACGGCGAGAGATAGCGTCCAACAGGGCCAGGATCCTGGCATCCACGACCCCGGCTTCAACGTCGGAGCGCGCGTTCGCCGTCATCGTGATCCTGGGGTTCGTCAGGACTTGGCTTGGGCTCGCAGCGACGACTGCTCCGCCGAAGGTGACGATCCCATACGAAGCTGCCAGATCGAGAACCTCGGCAACGTACTGATCTGAATGGTTGTAGTTCCAGATCGCGTCTGTCAATCGGGCAGGGTCACCTGCTCCGTTCTCACACAAGAGAAAAGCCGCGCTGAAGATCGCGTCGTCAAGATCGTTGATGTCTGCGACGCCGTTGCCGTCTCCGTCCACACCGTAGGAGCGCCATGTCGCCGGCATGAACTGCATCGGACCCTGCGCCCCTTTGGAAGAGGTAGCTCTCCCGCGCCCGAAGTTCGTCTCCACCCTGTGGATCGCTGCCAGGACAGTCCAATCCAAGCCGTCACAGGTAGAGGCTGCCGACATGTAGACGGGGAGGAGGTCAGAAGGGATCTCCTCAAGAGCCTTGTCGGAGGGAGAGACATCGTCACCGGCTATCGCGAGCAGCGCGCCCATGAACAGGACCGGCAAGGCGATGACCACAACGAGCCCGATCGCGATGAGGGGACGCTTCACGTGACTCTCGGCCTGAGTGATTTCTCCTTGAACCACGGACGAAGCCGGATTCGGGCGGCTGGCAAGTGCCCGTAGACCAGTACCCCCTCCCTCGGACGGATCGACCGGAGCACGTGAGCCGGAGCGATACTGCGCATCGTCGTCGACTCAGTTGTCGACCGGGCGCCGTGCGATCCCCTGGTGACCGAGGCCTGCATAACCTCTTCGTCACCCAAGAGGCGCGACGCATACTCGAGCGTCTGGGTGTCGGAGATCCCTGACAGCACGATCTTGGCGCGGTGGTTGTTGACGACCGTCTGGGCTCGTTCGCCGTAGCGGGTCGATACCTGAGCGAGGTCCTGGAAGAAGGTCGAAGCGGCCAACCGATACATCACCCAGGGATGGTGGCGCACGGCAGAGGTGTCTACCCCGGCGCAAGCGCAGCAGAGCCTCGATTCGTTCTGCGCCACGGTCGCAGACGCCCGCCAGCGCGGCGATGGGACCGTCGCCCGCCTCGCCGCCGGCGAACGGTTGGGCCCGTTGCCCAAGACGGCGTACCCGGCGGTGATCGAGATCTCGAACAAGGTCACGCCGTCGGCTCTGGTGCCCTTCGACGGCAACCTCTACTCCGTGCCCCCGGAGCTGATCGGGACCGAGGTGGTGCTCAGAACCCGCCTCAGAGCAGCGCAGATAGAGGTGGTCTCGCCAACCGGCGCCATCGTTGTGACCCACGACCGGGCTCCCAAGGGCCGTCACCAGATCGTGCGTCTCCCGCAGCATCGCGCCGCCCTGGAGCAGCTCGTGCTCGCCGGCTTCACCACCGATCAGCCCTGTCGCAGAAAGGCCAACCGCCCGCCCGGGAGCAAGGCCAAGGCCGCGGCTGCGGCGCTGCGCGCTGACGCTGCGCCGGCTGCCGGCGAGGTGATCGACCTGTCCACCTACGAGCGGCTGTCGAAAGGGATGCGATGACTACCGACTCCGTCTATCAACGACTGCGCACCCACCTGTCCTACCTCGGGCTCAGCCGCACCGCGGAGGTGCTCGCCTCTCACCTCGAAGAGGCGCAACGCGAACACAGCTCTCAGACCGTGTTCCTGGAGCGGCTGCTCGCCGAGGAGGTCGCCGCGACCGAGGTGCGTAGGCTCGCCGGTCGTCTTCGCTTCGCCCACTTCCCGGTCGAGAAACGTCTCGAGGACTTCGACTTCGATGCGCAGCCGGGGCTCGACCGGCACATGCTCGAGGAGCTCTCAACGCTGCGCTTCGTCGAGGAGAAGGCCAATCTCTTATTGATCGGCAGACCGGGCGTCGGCAAGACCCACATCGCCTTGGGTCTCGGATACCGTGCCGTCGAAGCCGGCTATCGCGTCTACTACACGACCGCGGCAGACCTCGCCGCACGTTGCCGACGCGCCGCGCTCGAAGGCCGCTGGGCGACGACGATGCGGTTCTTCGCCGGTCCGCAGCTGCTCATCGTCGACGAGCTCGGCTATCTCCCAATGCCGGGCGACGCGGCGTCTGCGTTCTTCCAAGTCGTGGCGCGCCGGTATGAGCATGGCTCCATCGCCTTGACAACCAATCGCAACATCAGCTCGTGGTCGGAGATCTTCGAGGACTCAGTCGTCGCTGTGGCGATCCTCGACCGGCTTCTTCACCACGCCACCGTGCTCGCCATCGAGGGTGACAGCTACCGTATGCGCGCTCATCGCGAGCGCTTGGCGGAGCTACGGAAGGGGGTGATCAACACGTCGGGCGGTTAGGCTTGAGAGACCTCACCGAGCGTCCTCAAGGTGGGGAATTTCGGTGAGCAACACTGGGGAATTTCGATGAGCGCCGGCATGCCGCGCAGATCTTCCGAGACAACTCAGAAGCGTTCATGAGATGGGCCAAAGAATTCGGCCTGTTCCCGACAGCACGCTCGCTGCTAAGCCTCCCGATATGCGCGACAGGCGAGAGAGTAGGCCACGGGATCGCTACTCCTGGGCCTCGTCGGTGGAATCTGCTTCGCGAACTCGGTTCCTTCTTCCTGCCGGCGCCTCGCCAGCCGCGAACGTCGGCGCGCGCGCTGATTCACATCGGTAGGACTAGTGGCCACTGATCAGCTTAACCAGAGACCCGAGAGGAGGCTCTCCCTACCCCGGCAACAACAGCATGTACCGATCGTGCGCATGGGAGCTCCGGTAGCGTGAGCCCCCATGCGATGCATTCACGACGACGGCTAAGTCAGGATCTTCGGATCACCCCGCACGCATACCTGGCGCCCGCATCGCCGGTCTTCAGAGTGTCAACATCGGGACCAAAGACATCGTAGAGATGCGAGTGGTAGCGCTCACCGCCGGTGCTCGAAGTCGCCGGGATGTTGGCGAAGTTGTCGAGACCAGCGTGGACGATGACGGCGCTCTTGTCGGCATCGAACAGATCGCCGATTGCGAAGCGATCGGTCTTGAACCGCAGGGTGGTCTTCCCGTCGTGGCGCACCAGGAGCACGGGCATGTCCCCTGCATGCGCGTTATGCGTCTGAGTGCTTCCGGGGGTCGCGTAGTGTCCACCGGCGCTTAGGAACGGAACCGTGGCCCCGGTCACCGGATCCTTGGCTTCGGGGTCACAGACTCCAGACGCGTGGATGTGGAAGCCGTGAAACGTCCCCGTGGGCGCGATCCCACTGAGATGCGCAGTAACCTCCACGGTGTCATCGCGCTTGGCAACCAGATGGACGTTTCCCACGAAGTTACCCGCAGAATCCTTCATGCGGGCCACTGCTCCCCGACGCTCCGTCGAAGCTCCAACTTGAACGACGAGCAAAGCAGTGCTCAGCAATGCCAGCGTCATCACAACGAACAGGCCCTTCCTCATTCGATCTCCCTTCATCCGAGGCCGAGGCGACGGATCCTGGTTCTCGCGTCGTTCGACCATGTTGGTTAACCTCTCTGAGCGAGAGCAAACCGCTGAGAGCGCATTCGCTGACGACCCGCTCAACTTCACTTTGGCGCAGCGCCGTCTGCGAATCGTTACGGTCGCGGATCGGTCGAGGGATTCAGCGAGGCTATGGGCCCGAGACCCGAGGCTGCAGGTGCCCCGAGCCACGCTGCGAAAGGCAAGCTCGCCTTCGCCGTATCGATTTGGAGACGGGGTACTGTCACGGTTGTTCTATGAGCCGCCCCTTCCTGCCAAGAACAGGCAGATTGCCAAGCGGAGTGAAAAGTGGGAGATGGTGGCCGGAGGATGGACGAGGAGGATGGACAAGAGGGGTAGTCGGCCCAGGGCAGAACTCGCGACCAGGATGTCGGGACGCGATTCAGCGGCGCTAGCTTTGTTCGCGATCTATGCGCTGACAGTAGCTTCGTGGCTTGTCGGCGGCCTCGCTCCTGTGTTGAGCGCCTCATTTCCCACCATGCTGGCCACCTTCTCCGAGTGGGCGGAAGGCAGCGGCGCCCTGGCTTCCTTGTCGCGAAGAGTCGTCCAGGACTCAACAGAAGCGCCCACGGAGCAACGGTTCTGATCGACTATTTCATCAGCGTTGTCGGCCTCGGTTTCGCGTTGCTAATCATGTGGATTCGCCCCCACGATCTCGCCGCTCGGCTCCTGGCGGTAGGCATGGTGGGGATTGCCGCGGTTTTCAACCAACCGAGTCACATCGTTTTCGAGATCTTGCCCGCCTGGATAAATCAACCCGGCCCTCACTTCATCGTGCACGCTACAGCCGGTCCCGCGTTTGCCCACGCTTTGCTGGTGTTTCCTGACGGGAGGCTGCGTCCTCGATGGGCTGTCTGGCCACTCGCAGCCATCTACCTCTTAGCTCATTCAGACCGGCACGAAGCTGGGGGGCGGTCAGGGAGGGAAAGCCGCTTCCCTTCCCTGACCGGCACTGATTACTTCTTCGAGCAGTCCTTGGGCTGCGGATCATCGATGCGCAACCCCTCCGCCGGAGTGCTCGAGGACACGACGAACGCCGCGTACACGACGGCTTCATGGTCTGTGTTGTTGCGGACCAGGCCCGGCTTGTTGTCGTCTTCCACGAACCCTTCGCCGGCGCGGTAGACCTGCTTGTGACACTGGGCGTCATAGTGCGTGACAGCGCCACTCGCGACCGAAACCAACACCACGCCCGGATGATGGTGCCAGCCGGCTGATCCTCCGGCCGCGAAAACCACTTTGGCGAACGCAACGTCCGCATCGCGCTTGCTTTCCAGCTCGATGCCGTTGTGGTCCGATTCCAGTTCGCCGAGGCTCCCTCTTGCCAGCGGGGTGACGGTAAAGCCCGAGGGGTCGGTTGCTAACGCTGTACCCGCGATCAGGGCGAGAGAAGCAACCGCCGCTAACAGTCCCACAATCTTGTATCTGCCCATGCTTCATGCTCCTCTTCGCCGTGCCACCCTCCTTTGGATGGCGTCTCCTTCCATTCTTATCCAGGGCAGGGGAGGGGCGCAAGACAAAGTTTAGCCCGTATCCACCGACCAATCTCTGAAGTTCGCGCGTTCATAGACGCGACAAATGCCCCCTGACCAGGGAGAATAGGTGTCGACCAAAACGCCTCTTCCCCTGTCAGAAAGGGCACTTGCTGGA
>Ga0209587_1000196_pt1 | contig 29927 bp, 27 predicted proteins | sample NGEPerD_2_FD_184512 | JGI IMG/M metagenome (GOLD analysis project Ga0209587, IMG submission 184512) | Arctic peat soil microbial communities from the Barrow Environmental Observatory site, Barrow, Alaska, USA - NGEE PermafrostL1-D... | ecosystem: Environmental > Terrestrial > Soil > Wetlands >...
GGGTGTACTTCACGAGGTGCGCGTCCCCGTGGCGCGACGCCCGCGTCGCGAGCTCGGTCACGATCCCGCCCATGACGGCTTCGGGCGCATGCCACACCGCGGCCGCGGCGACTTGAGGCCCCGCGTCGAGCGCGTCGGCAAGCTGCACACCGGGATCGGCCGGTGCGTACGCTCGCGCGAGGGGTCGGGTCGCGAGGGCGGCCCGGAAGCCGACCACGTACGTCGCCGCCACGGCCAACGCGACGTTCGGATCGCGCGCGTGGCCGGCGATGCCGAGCGCGGCCTGGGGCATCGTGAGGCAGTGGCTCCAACCGTACGGGGCATGCTCGGGAGGCTCCTGCAGCATCGACAGCGCCGCGGCGCGCAAGAGCAGTCGACCACCGGCGTGCACGTCGACGCCCCTGACCGGCTCGCTCAGCAGCTCGGCCGCGACGCCGGACTCATCCACCTGGTGCATCACCGGGTAGATGAACGTGCTGCCGAGCACGCCGAGCGGCGGTGCCGCCGCGACCGCGTCGAAGAGCGCCTCCGGTGGGAGCACCGCCGACACGGCCGGGCCGCGGTCGAGCCAGCCGAGGCTCCAGTCCGGAAACCGGGCGAGCTCCCGGGCGAGCGGACGAACCAGCTCGGCGGTGAGCTCGCCGCCGGGCGCCACGCGCGCCATCTGGTACAGGAAGATCGGCGCGTGCGCGGCGGCCGACAAGCGGGGGAGCAGGGCGTCGGTCAACAGAGCGGGCAAGTCCGCTCCGGCCGCGGTCCGGCCGAGCTCCGCCGCGACGGCGTCGACGGTGTCCAGTTCACCGGCCGCGATGGCGTCGCCGAGCGCGATCGCACCCTCGGCGGTGGACTCGAAGGTGACTGACCGCGGTGGCGGCACTGCGACTCCGAACGCCGCGTACTCGCCGGCGATCGCCGCGATCCGAGCCCGCGCCGCGATCCGAGCCGATGGTCGGACGAGCGGAAGCAGGGCCGAGCGCGCCGCGAGCTCGAGTGGGGCGTGCAGCACGAAGGAATCGGCGATCTCGACCCGAGGCCGGCGCACGACGCCGGCCACCGCAGCGACGAGCGCGGCGTCAGAGAGGCGCTCGTCGGTCGTCTCGATCCCGGGTACGTCATGGATGGCCATGGCGTGACCGTAGAACTTCAAGTTGACTCGAGGTCAAGCTACGATCGAGCCGTGCCCGACGAACCCCCAGCGACGATGCTGACCATCGGAGAAGTTGCCGATCGTACCGGGCTCAGCCGGTCGGCCTTGCGCTTCTACGAAACCGAGGGCCTCGTCGACGCGATCCGGACCGACGGTGGGCAGCGCCGCTACCACCGGGACGTGCTGCGCCGCCTCGCGTTCGTCCGGTCGGCCCAGACGGTCGGGCTCGAGCTCGATGACATCCGCGCTTCGCTCGCGTCCCTGCCCGAGCGGCGCACGCCCACCAAGGCGGATTGGGCGAGCCTGTCGCGCCGTTGGCGACCGTTGTTGGATGACCGCATCGCCGAGCTCGTTCGACTGCGCGACCAACTCGACGAATGCATCGGGTGCGGGTGCCTGTCGCTGCGCTCGTGCTCCCTGTACAACCCCAGGGATCGAGCGGCCGCGTTCGGCAGCGGCGCCCGATATCTCCTCAGCGACGAACGCCCGTCCGGGATCGGCTGAGCGGGTCGGGGTCGCGCCGCGGTTCAGCCGGCGCTGCCGATGAACCCGAACGGTGCCAGCGTGAGCGGGTTGCCGATCTCGTTGTCGATGTGGGCGACCCACGTGTTGCCGGCGCGAAGCTTTATCGGGGCGATCGCGTTCAGGAATCGGTTCCCGATCACGACGACGCCGTGCGACCCGCGCACCGACACCCCCGAGATCGCATCGTTGCCCTGGACCGGCACGCGGTTGTCTCGGACCTCGAGCCCGACCACGTCGCTGAACGCCATCACGCCGCCGCCACCCTGACGCTGACGCTTGTTCGAGTAGTTGCCGATGACGCGGTAGTTCGAGCGGGTGCCGCTCGGCGGGTTCACGTGGATCGTCATGGCTTTGCCGTTCAGCCGGTTGTAAAGGATGTTCACGCCGTCGATCGGTGCCGCGCGTCCCTCGCTCGCAAAGAAGTAGAGGCGTCCCGGGCCGATCAGGTTGTTGCTGAAGGTGATGTTGCGCGCCGCGTCGCGCCGGGAGCTCGGCTCCATGTCGATCGTGGCGCGGCGCGTGTGGGTGATGGAGTTGTTGTCGAAGGTGATGTTCTCGCCCCCGGCGATGGTCCAGCCCTGGCGACCGTTGTGCGCGAAGGAGGAGTTCTTCACGAGAAGGTCGCGCGTGCGCGGGCCGACGTACACGAAGTCGCCGTAGACGTGGTAGCCGACCACTCCGTCGAGGACCATGCCCTGCACGCCACCGACCGTGTACGCGGTCTGGGCCTCGAAGGGGGCGTAGTACGCCTTCGCATTGAGGCCGTTGTACGGGTTCACGCCGACCGCGATCGTCCCTCGGACCGTGAGGTTGCTGCCCTGCCAGAACGCGAAGATGCTGCGCCGCCGCGCCGCGGACGGGCCGAGCTCGCTCCCGTCGGTGAAGGCACGGAAGACAGCGCCGTTGCCCTCGATGGTGAGCCCGTTGCGATACTTGAGCCGCACGGTGTTGTCGACCCGGTAGCAGCTGCCCGCCGCGAACTCGATCGTCGAGTAGTCGGGAACGCCGGCGATCCAGTCCACGAGCTCCGCGGTGACGTCCCGCGAGCAGTCGGTCGAGATGGTCGCGGGTGGGCGGTACACCGCCGTGTCGGCGGCGGGGGCGACCGCGGCCTCGGGGACTGGAGCGGGCGCTGGGGTCAGAGTGGGATCGGGTGTCGGAACGGGCTCTGGGGTGGGAGTTGGCTCTGGGGTGGGAGTTGGCTCTGGGGTCAGAGTGGGTACTGGGGTGGGAGTTGGCTCGACGGTACCGGCATGAGGCGTGCCGGCGATCGTGAGCGCCCCGACCAGGAGGAGCGCACTCACGACCGTGCCGGCACCGCGTTGGACGGCCCCTACTCTCCGCATGGGTTTGATATCGGCAGAGGGGCTCGCGAATCTGAAACTCCGAATTCAGAACTGCGCGAACCTGGCGGCGATGCGAACCCGTCGGTCGGTGCTGAGGATCGAGTCGGGACCGTGTTCGGTGACGCGCACCGCGACGCCCGCGCCATCGTGGTGGAAGTCCGGCCCGGCACCGCGTCGGAAAGCGAGAGGGACGACAAGATGAGCACGGTCGAGCAGGCCAACCGAGCGTTGATCGATCGTTTCTGGTCCGACCTGGGCAGGCGCGACTTCGACGCGGTCGCGGGGTACTTCGGTGAGGAGTCGCACTACACCGACGTGCCCGCGCCGGAGGAGGGGGCGTTCGGACCGGCCGCGATCGTTGCCCGACTCCGACTGGGCCTCGAACCACTCGAACGCTACGAACCCCTCGACGGGCGCATGGTCGCCGGAGGCGACACGGTGATGCTCGAGCACTCCGAGGCCTGGTACTGGCCGAGCGGCGAGCACGTGGTGCTGCCGTTCGTGTCGGTGTTCGAGATCCGAGACGGCGTGATCATGCGCTGGTGGGACTACTGGGACATGGCGACGCTGATGAACGTGGCGCCCCAGTGGTGGGTTGAACACATCATGGTGGGCTACCAGTAGCGACCGTTCGCCGCGGGCGGGATCCCGACTCAGGAATATTCGTAGAAACCGCGACCGCCCTTGCGGCCGAGGCGACCGGCTTCGACCATCTGGCGCAACAACGGTGGCGCGCGGAACGCGTCTCCGTAGGCGACTCGCAAGTCGTCCAGGATGGACAGGAGCGTGTCGAGCCCGATTCGGTCCGCGAGCGCGAGCGGACCGACGGGGTGGTTGTACCCGAGCCGCATTCCCGTGTCGATGTCGGCGGCGGACGCGACGCCCTCCTGCAGGGCGCGGATCGCCTCGCACATCAGCAACGTGCCGAGGCGGGTCGTGATGAAGCCGGGCAGGTCGCGGACCTCGATCGTCTCCTTGCCCAGGGTCGCGCAGAACGCCAGCGCGCGTTCCACGATCACGTCGTCGGTATCGGGTGCTCGAATGACCTCGACGAGACTCATCGCCGGCACCGGGTTGAAGAAGTGCAGACCGAGCACTTGCGCGGGCCGGCCCGCGGCCGCGCCGAGCACCTGGACCGGGAGCCCGCTCGTGTTCGAAGCGAGCACCGCGTGGTCCATCGCGGCGGCTCCGATCGCTTCCCACACGGAGCGCTTCAGCGCGAGATCCTCCGACACGGCCTCCACGACGACATCGGCGTCGGCCACCGCGGCCGCGAGCGCGGTGGACATCGAGAGCGGCCCGAGGTGCTCCAATGCGTCGCCGCGCGCGCCCGCCCGCCCCTCGTAGTGCTCGACTCGCTCCCGGGCGGGGTCGACGAATCGGTCCTCCGACTCGACGATGGTCACCGGCAAGCCGCAGGCGCGCGTCACGAACGCAATGCCGGCGCCCATGATCCCGCCGCCGATGACGGTCACGCGCGTCTCGCTCACGATGCCTCCTTGCGGCGGAGGAAGAACGTGGCCGACGCCTTCGAGATGAGTGCGCCCTCACCGTCACGGACCGTCGCCTCGATGTACGCGACCTGGCGGGCCAGCCGCACGACCTCGCCGCGCACCGCCAGGACGTCACCGGCCTTCGCGGCGCGCATGGTCGAGTAGGTGACATCCAGCGTGGCCGCCCGATCCCCCGACGACAGCGCCGCGTTGGTGGCAAAGTTCATGGCCGCGTCGTGCACCACCCCGTAGACCCCCCCGTGGACCGTGCCGAGCGGGTTGCACGCCATCTCCGTTGGTGTCCACGTCGCGGTGGCCCAGCCTTCGCCGTAGCCGTCGAAGTCGATCCCGAGCTGGGCCAGCAAGGCCATCCCGCCATCGCCCAGCGATCGGTCCATGTTCCGTGCCACGTCGCCTGCTTCGGTTGGTCGGCGGGTCTGCTGGTCGCTGGTCTGCTGGTCTGCTGGTCGCTGGTCTGCTGGTCTTCTGGTCGGCGGGTCGCCGGCGGGCACCCGCAACCGGGCTGGACACTACCGGTCGGAATGGTTCGCACCCCGAGCGCCGTTTGACCAATGGATGCGCCACCATCGAGAATCTTGACCGCCCGGTCTAGTGGGGCCTCATGCCCCCGGCCCACAACCTCTGGAGGCACCACCATGCCCACCGCCGTCATCGTCGACGCGATCCGCACCCCGATGGGACGGCGCAACGGCAATTTCGCCGACGTCCACCCTGTCGACCTCGCCGCCCACACCCTCAGCGCACTCGTCGAGCGCAACGATCTGGACCCGGCGCTGGTCGAAGACGTGCTCATGGGTTGTGTCATGCAGGTCGGCGAACAGGCCGTCAACGTCGGCCGCAACGCCGCGCTGGCTGCCGGCTTCCCCGAGACGACCGTCGGCACGACGATCGATCGTCAGTGCGGGTCGTCCCAGCAGGCCGCGCATTTCGCTGCGCAGGGCGTCATGGCCGGCGCGTACGATGTCGTGATCGCCGCCGGGGTCGAGAACATGACCCGCGTGCCGATGGGCGCGTCGATGACCGGCAACGGATTCCCGTTCGGGCCGAAGATGACCGAGCGGTACCCGAATCTCGTCCCGCAGGGGATCTCGGCCGAGCTGATCTCCGAGAAGTGGAACGTCACCCGCCAGGACAACGACGCGTTCTCGGTTGAGTCGCACCTGCGCGCGGCCCGCGCCACCGACGAAGGCCGCTTCGAGAACGAGATCGTCCCGTTCACGGTCACGCGCGAGGGCGGCGCTGAAGAGGTCATCACCCGGGACGAGGGCATCCGGCCCGACTCGTCGATGGAGACTCTGGCCAAGTTGAAGCCGGCGTTCAAGCCCGACGGCGTCGTCACGGCCGCCAACTCCTCCCAGATCACCGATGGCGCGTCCGCGCTGCTCATCATGAGTGAAGACAAGGCCAACGAGCTCGGGCTGACGCCCAGGGCGCGGTTTCACACCTTTGCGCTGGCCGGTGTGGACCCCGTGCTCATGCTCACGGGTCCGATCCCGGCCACGACGAAGGTGCTCGATCGGGCGAAGATGAGTCTCGACCAGATCGACATCATCGAGATCAACGAGGCCTTTGCCCCGGTCGTGCTCGCCTGGGAGAAGGAGCACCACCCGGACATGGCCACGGTGAACGTGAACGGCGGCGCCATCGCCCTCGGTCACCCGCTCGGCTGCTCCGGTGCCCGCCTCATGACGACGATGCTCAACGAGCTGGAGCGCACCGGCGGCCGATTCGGACTGCAGACGATGTGCGAGGGCGGCGGCATGGCCAACGCCACCATCATCGAGCGCATCTGACGTCTGGGGGTACGGCTCGTGGCCTGGACCGTCGTCAAGTTCGCCGTTGCGCTCGTGGCGGCGTTCGGGATCTACTCGCTCTGCACTCGGCTCCTCGTCTCGTTCACGAGGGTGCCGCCCGAGGAGCCCGAGCCAGGTGATCTCCAACCGGTGGACCTGCGGTACCGGTGCATCGTCTGCTGGGCAGAGCTGACGATGACCGCAGCGCCCGGCGGCGAAGAGCCCGAGGCCCCACGGCACTGTCGCGAGGACATGCTCCTGATCGCCGACGCGAGCAGCACCTGAAGAGCCACGATCCGTGGTCACAGAGAAATCCACAGAGAGTGGACAACGCTGTGGGGAATCACATGCGTGTGATTCCCCGGCATTCTGGAGTGGGGACTCGTCGGGCAGACACGGCGCGGCCTCGGCGTTCGGGGCCGAGCGGTTCAGCGGTAGCGAGTCGCCATGACGAACCCGCCGGTGATCTCGGCCAGACCGAGGAACAGGTAGCGGTTCTGCTGGTCGCCCGGTAGGACACCGAGATAGTTCACGATCACGATCAGCGTGCCCACCAGGAGGAGCGAGAACATCATCACCGGGATCCACAAGGGGCTCGGCGGCTTCTTCTTGGGCGACGGCGGCGTGTACCGGGACCGTTTGCTCTTCGAGACGGGCACGACCGGACAATAACCGGCTCATCGGGCGAGCTGCTCCTCGCCTACGGTGAAGCCGATGGCCGCGCGGCGCGTTCTCGTGATCGACAACTACGACTCGTTCGTCTACAACCTCGTCCAGTACCTCGGCGAGCTCGGAGTCGAGCCCGTCGTCTACCGACACGACGCGATCACCCTCGACGAGATGAGCGCGCTCGAGCCCGACGCGCTGCTCGTCTCGCCCGGTCCCGGACGACCCGAGGACGCCGGCCTGTCGAACGCGGCGATCGAGCTGTTCGCCGGGCTGGGCGTGCCGGTGCTCGGGGTGTGTCTCGGGCATCAGTGCATCGGCCAGCTCTACGGCGGCGAGGTCGTGCGGGCGCCTGCGGTGATGCACGGCAAGACCTCCGAGATTCACCACTCGGGCCGCGGAATCTTTCGCGGCGTTCCCGATCCGCTCACCGCGACCCGCTACCACTCGCTCGTGGTCGATCGAGATTCGGTTCCCGACGTGCTCGAGATCACCGCCGAGACCACCGACGGGCTCGTGATGGGGTTACGCCACCGCGAGCTGCCGGTCGAGGGGGTGCAGTTCCACCCCGAGTCGATCCTCACCGTCTCCGGCCACGAGCTGCTCGCCAACTTCCTCGGCGCCGTCGCGGCCTGACTCGCGCCCGCGCCCGCGCCGCCCAGTTTGGTCACTGGGCGCTCAGAGTGCGCGTCGAGTGACCGAGCTCAGAGGGGCTGTGGGCGCGGCAACCTGGGCAGGCGGGCGACGGAGCCGTCGATCGCGGCGAGACCGTCGGTGACCAGCGAAGCGAGCGCGTCGGGGTCCAGCTCGGCGACGTCGGCGGTGTCCGCGGTGCGCAGGCGGGCGAGCACCTGACCGCGGCGTTGCCGGAAGGATCCTTCGAATCGGGTCTGGGTGTGGCGGGTCTCGTCGGCCAGGACACCGCGAGCGACACATCGCCGGTGCAGCGGACAGGCGCGACACCGGGGATCACGGGAACGGCAGACCGACGCGCCGAGATCCATGAGGGCGAGCACGCGCTCACGCGCGTGCAGCGGACGGCCGATGCGGAGCGATGCGGCCTCGGCTTGGGTCGTCGTGAGTCGACGGCCGGCGATCCGCTCGCAGACCCGGCGGATGTTGACCTCGACCGCGGGAGCGTCGACGCCGTCGACCAGCGCGCTCAGCGCGGCGGCCGTGTAGCGCCCCACACCGGGAAGCTCGGCTAGATCCGCGGGCCAGCCGTCAGTGGTGATGATGCACGTGGCCTCCCAGAGCCGCCGAGCCCGCCGCGGGTAGCCGAGACGCCCCCAGGCCTCGATCACCGCGCCGGGACCCGCGGCCGCGGCGGCCGCCGCCGTCGGGAAGCGGTCGACGAAGCGCGGCCATGCGTCGGCCACCCGCGCGACCTGGGTCTGCTGCAGCATCACCTCGGAGACGAGAACCGCCCAGCGATCGCGCGTGTGCCGCCAGGCGAGCTCGTGCCGACCGTTGGTCGCGTACCAGTCGGCCAGTCGCGACCGGCGGTGAGTCACCCGGAGGAGCCGAGGCCGTCGCCGACCTCGATGGTGACCGGGGACCCGCGCTCGACGAGCGTTCCGCTGCCGGGCGACTGGCCGGTGACGATGCCGGTGTCGGCGGGCGAGGACGGTACGTGCACGACCGAAGGCGAGAGACCCGCGGCGGAGATGCGCTGCTCCGCGCTCGACTGGGTGTCGCCGATCACGCCGGGAACCTCGACGCGTCCGAGACCGCTCGAGACGACCATGATGACGATCGAGCCCTCCGACGCGCGGGCGTTGGGCCCCGGGCTCGTGCTGATCACCCGGTCCCGAGGAACCGTGCTGTTGGCTTCCTGGCGCACGTCGACATCGAATCCCTCTCGGCCGAGCCGGTTGGACGCCGAGGCCGCATCGAGGCCGATGATGTCGGGCACGGTGACCTCGGGGGCGCCGGTCGAGACGACGAGTGTCACCTGACTGTTCTTCCGCTGGGACGTGCCCTGGCCCGGCACAGCCCTGATGATCAAGCCCGCCTCGACATCGGAATTGGCTTCCTCGCGCGTCGCGACGCGGAAGCCGGCACCCTCCAAGAGCGCGGTGGCGGTCGGCACGTCCTTGCCCTCGACCTCGGGTACCACGGCCTCACCCGGGCCGTTGCTGACGCCGAGCGTCACGGTGTCACCTTGTTTGAACATCGTCCCGGCGACCGGTGTCTGGTTCGCCACGGTGCCTTCGGGCAGGAGGTTGTTGTTGACGAGGTCGACGTCCACCTCGAAGCCCTCATCGACGAGGATGCGACTCGCTTCCTCGATGTCGAGCGCCACGACGTTCGGCACCTCGACGGTGGCGCTGCCACCTTGGGTCGAATCGAAGTCGCGGGCGACGAGGATCCCGATCGCGCCCAGGATCAGGATGATGAGCCCGGCGACACCGGCGATCGCCCACGGGCTGCGGCTCGGCGTGTCCGGATCCACCGTCTGTGGCGTGATCGCGCTCCGGGCCACGGTCGTGGCGGGCGCGGTGGTCGCGGTGGTCGCGCCGACGATCACCGGGACGGGGACGCCTTGAATCGCCCGGCCCCGCCGGAATCGCAGCAGGTCCGCGCGCAGGTCATCGATGCGCCGGTAGCGCGCCGCGGGGTCCTTGCACAGCGCGGTCATGATGATGTCGTCGAGCGGGCGGGGGATGTCGGCGTCGCGCATTCGGGGTGGCTGCACCGGCTCTCGGACGTGTTGGTAGGCGACCGAGACCGGGTTGTCACCGGTGAAGGGCGCCGTGCCGGTGACCATCTCGTAGAGCACGACGCCGAGCGAGTACACGTCGGAGCGACCGTCGACCGGCTGGCCCTGGGCCTGTTCGGGCGAGAAGTACGTCGCCGTGCCCATCACCGAACCGGTCTGGGTGAGCGCGTCGTCGGGGCCGGCGCGCGCGACGCCGAAATCGGTGAGGCGGACCTCACCACCGCGGGTGATGAGCACGTTGCCGGGCTTGACGTCGCGGTGCACGACTCCGGCCTTGTGCGCGAACGCGAGTCCGGCGGCAACGTCGGCGGCGATCACCGCGGCCTGGTCGGGGCCGAGCCTGCCTCGTGTTACCAACAGATTGCTCAGCGATTCACCGTTGACATACTCCATCACGATGAAATAGGTGCCCCCCTCGTGGCCCCAGTCGTACACGGGGACGATGTTCGGGTGGTTGAGATTGGCCGCGGCCTGCGCCTCGCGGCGGAACCGCTCGACGAAGCTCGGGTCGCGCGACAGCTCGCTCGAGAGCACCTTGATCGCGACCGGTCGGTCCAGGTGGCGGTCGTGGGCGAGGTAGACCTCTGACATCCCGCCGCGCGCGATGATCCGTACCACCTCATAACGGTTGGAATAGACGCGCGGTTCGTCCGGCATCGGCGAGAGACCCTACCGACCTATCCGACCGGGATCCCGAGCAACGTCTGGATCATCTGGCGGGCGATCGGCGCCGCGACCCGGCCACCGGTGGCCTCGCTCCTCGCGCTTCCGCCGTTCTCGACGATGACGGCCACCGCTACCTGGGGTGCCTCGGCCGGGGCGAACGCGATGAACCAGGCGTGGGGATCGAGGGGGTTGCCCTGCGCGTCGTCGTTCTGCGCGGTCCCGGTCTTGCCGGCAACGCTGATGCCAGCGATCTGTGCGGCGGTCCCGGTGCCCCGTTCCACGACCTGGCGCATCAGGTCGGTGATGGTCGCGGCGACCTGAGGCGTGGTCGCCGTGCGCCACGGCTCGGCCTCGGCCGTACGGATCACCTGGCCGTCGTCATCGGTGACCCGGTCGAGCACGTGAGGTTGCATCACCACTCCGCCGTTGGCGATGGCCGAGGTGGCGAGCGCCATCTGGAGCGGTGTCACCGCGAGCGGTCCCTGGCCAATGCCCGCCAGGGCGAACTGCGGCGCCTCGGTCGCGAACGTGCCCGCCTGCGGCCCGCGGCTCGCCACCGCGGATGGGTTCTCGTCGAGCGGTGGTGACGAACCGATCCCGAACTTCTCGTCACCGGGAGGGAACTGCTCGCCCAGATCCAGGCCGATCTGGGCGAAGGTCGTGTTGCACGAGGCCACAAAGCTCTCCACCAACGTGCCGCCGCAAGCCGAATCGCCGAAGTTGCCGATCGTGGTGTTCGTGAGCGGCAGCGGGAGCTCCTGGAGCGATGGGTAGACGGTCTCGGGAGTGGTGACACCGGTCTCGAGCCCGACCGCGGTGGTGACCGCCTTGTAGGTGGAGCCCGCGGGGTAGATCTCCCGCCACGCGCGGGCCAGGGCCGGCTTGGCCGGATCGGCGTTGAGCGCGTCGAACGCGGCCTGGACCGCGTCCTGCTGGTGCGACGCCAGCAACTGCGGGTCGTACGACGGGTTCGAGTACATCGCGAGGACCGCGCCCGTGCGCGGGTCGAGTGCCACGACGCTGCCGCGCTGGTCGCCGAGCGCGTCGCGCGCCGCGGCCTGCGCGGCCGCGCTCAGCGTGAGCACGACGTTGCCGGTGGCCTGTTTACCCGAGAACAACAGCTCGCCGATGTTGCCGAGCTGCAGCTCGGTGTCGCGCCCGATCAGCACGTCGTTGTAGACGGCCTCCACGCCGGTGTTGCCGAGGACGAACGACTGATAGCCGCTGATGTGACCGAACAGTGAGCCGAGCGGGTACTCGCGCTGGTACTCGAACTCGTCGTCGACCTCGACTGACTGGGCCACGATCTCGCCGTCGCTGGTCAGAATCGCGCCGCGGGCCCGGGCGAAGTCTCGGATCTGCGTACGTACGTTGCGGGGGTCGTCCTTCAGCTTCTTGGCGTCGACGACCTGGAGGTAGCTGAGCTGCGCGACGAGCGCGAGCATCAAGACGGTGACCGCCAGCGCGACGCGCCGAATCGCGCGGTTCACGAGCCGGCCCTCTGGCCGGCAGTCGCGGGGACCGCTCGACCCGTGGGCCTCGCCGACTCGGCCTCGGCGGCGGTCTCATCCGAGATGCGCAAGAGCAACGCGACGATGATGAAGTTGGCGACGAGCGACGACCCCCCGTACGAGATGAACGGCAGCGTGACCCCGGTGAGCGGGATCAGGCGGGTGACACCCCCGATGATCACGAAGGTCTGCACCCCCAAGATGGTGGTGAGACCCCCCGCGAAGAGTTTGGAGAACGGGCGCTGAGCCTGTACGGCGATGCGGAAGCCGCTGCCGACGAGCAGGAGGAACGCGGTCATCACCGCCACGGTGCCCAGCAGCCCGAGCTCCTCGCCGATGGCCGCGAAGACGAAGTCGGTGGCCGCGGCCGGGATCTTCTCCGGGCTCCCGAGGCCCAGCCCGGTGCCCGCGAAGCCCCCGGTGCCGAACGCGAACAGGGACTGGACGAGCTGGAAGCCGTCATCGTGGGCGTCGGCCCAAGGATCGAGCCACGTGGAGACGCGGGTCTGCACATGGGCGAACAACTGGTACGCGATCGTGGCGCCACCCACGAAGAGCACCAGCGCACCGAGCAGGTAGGCGGCGCGCTCGGTGGCCATGTACAGCATCGCGGCGAACAGCGCGAAGAACAGCAGCGAGGAACCGAGGTCCTTCTGCATGACCATGACGATGATCGACAGGCCCCACGCGAGCAGTAGCGGGCCGAGGTGTTTGGGGTCCGGGAGGAACATGCGACCGACCCGGCGGCTGCCGAGGGCCAGGAGCTCACGTTTCTCGACGAGGTAGGCGGCGAAGAACACGACGAGCAGGACCTTGGCGGCTTCGCCGGGTTGGAAGTTCAACGGGCCGATCTCTACCCACAACCGGGCGCCGTTCACCTCCTTGCCGATGCCCGGCGCCAGTGGCGCCAGCAGGGCGATGATGCCGAGGAGCAGGAACGAATAGCGGTACCGCTGCAGCATCGCCGTGCGCTGGATGAGCACGAGCACGGCCACGAACGCGCCGACCGCGACGAGCGTCCAGATGGCCTGCACCGGGGCGAGCGCGCTGACGCCCTCGCGCCGGTCCCCGTCGAGACGAGTGATGGTGAAGAACCCGATGCCGTTCAACAGCACGGCGAGCGGCAGGAGCGTCGCGTCGGCTCGAGGAGCGAAGCGACGGACCGCGAGGTGGGCGATCGCGAAGACCCCCAAGATCCCGACGCACAACCCGCCCAGATCCGCGGGGAGCTCGTCGGTCTCGGAGAGTGCGACCAACAGGTAGCCGGTCACCGTGATGGCGGCGGCCAGCAAGCCCAAGGCGAGCTCGGCGTTTCGCCGCGTTCGGGCGAGCGGCGACCGCACGCTCACGGAACCGACGGAACCGACGGAACGGTCGGCGCCGGAACGAGGATCGGGACCGTCGTGCTGGTGCTGGTGGTCGACGTCGCCGCGGTGGCCTGTCGCTGCAACCGGGCGACGAACTCGTCGGCGGATGTCTCCAACGAGAAGGTATGCCCGCCGGTGAGGTCTTGGCGCTGTGCGGCGGTCAGGTCCGCGGCATCCAGGCGGGTTCGGCGTTCGACGGTCGGATCCCAGCCGACCAACCCTCCGGGCACCCCGCGGTACACGGTGACGACGCCGTCGTTGATGCCCACGAAGAAGCTCTTGCGGGCGTGCCACCACACCGCGCCGATGCCGATGACGACCACGAGGACGATCGGAAGCACCCACCACAGGAATCGGAACGTTCGGAGTCCGACTCGACGGACCCGCCCGCGGCGCAAAGCGTTCGATTGCGCCGCGGCCTGGGCCGCGGCCACCGTGTCCGGGGGAACCGCCGAGGCCGGTGGCACCGGGTCGACAACGGGTCGGTCGCGCGCTATCGGGTCGGGAATGGGCGCGGCGGTATCGATCACAACGTCACTGCCCGCCGACTCGGCCGACTCGCCGAGCGCCGCGATCACCAGTGCAGTGACGTTGTCGACCCCGCCGGCGGCATTCGCGGCGTCGGCCATAGCCTCGGAGGCTCGTTGTGGATCGGGCTGCTGGCGCAAGATCCGGGCGATGTCGGCAGGCCGAACCATGTCGGTGAGCCCGTCGGAGCAGATGAGAATGCGATCGTCCGGACGGAGCTCGACGGGGTACAGGTCGGCGATCACGTCGGGCTCGATACCGAGCGCGCGGGTGATGATCGAGCGCTGCGGATGAGTGAGCGCTTGATCCTCGGTGATGCGACCCTCTCGGACCATCTCTTCGACGAGGCTGTGATCCTCGGTGATCTGGGTCAACCGTCCGTCTCGCGCGAGGTACGCGCGCGAGTCGCCGACATGACCGACGACGACGGCCGGGCCGCTGCCGACCGCAATGGCGGTGAGGGTCGTACCCATCCCTTCGAGTGACTCGTCACTCGCGGCCTTCTCGTACACGGCCCGGTTCGCGTCGGCGATGGCCTCGTCGAGCGGCCGCCCGCTCGCCACCGCGGAGCGCAGTGCCTCGATCGCGGTCGTGCTCGCGACCTCACCGGCGCGGTGGCCGCCCATGCCGTCCGCGATCGCGAACAGCCGGAGCGAGTCGTCGACGAGGTACCAGTCCTCGTTGCCGTCGCGCACTTGGCCGACGTCGGTGGTCGCTCCGATCGCGAGCTTCATCTCACGACTCGCGTGACGGTCTGGCCGAACTGGATGGTGTCACCCGGGCGCACTCTGGTGGGCTGATCGATGCGGGCCCCGTTCACCATGGTGCCATTGGTCGAGCCGAGGTCCTCGACCCAGAAGTCGCGGCTACGACGGAACACGCGCGCGTGGACTTGGGAGATGAAGGTGTCGTCGGTGAACACCACGCCACAGCCCGGCGCCCGACCGACGGTGGTCTCATCGGCCAGCGGGAAGTGCTGTCCCTTGTGCCGTCCGGCGACGACCACCTGCAGTCCGGGCCCGCCGGTATCCGGCCGGGCTGTTCCGCGAGCTGCGGCCGGTGCGGCGGTGGGTGCCGGTGGCCCGACCGGTCCCGTCGGGACCTTCTCGGCCCGGAGTTCGAGCACCACGACTCGAACGATGCGCGCGAGGAAGAGGTACACGAGAGCTAGCAAGCAGAACTTGAGGACGGTGAGCAGGCTCTCCGGCATCGGTCGTTACGAAGCCTCGAACCGGATCGTGGTGTCACCGACGGTGACCTCGTCGCCGTCCACGAGGAGCTGTTCGGTGATCGGCGCACCGTTCACGGTCGTGCCGTTGAGCGAGCTCAGGTCCGCGAGGACGTAACCGTCCGCATCGGGTCGCAGCTCGGCATGGCGACGCGACGACCGCGAGTCCTCGATGCGGATCTCGCAGTCCGGGAGTCGGCCGATCACCGCGGTGTGCTCACCGAGCGCGACCACACGACCGTCGGGGAGGCGGAGGCGCCCCACTCGGCCACCGTCACCTTCGCGGATGCGTGCCTCGACGAGCAGATCACCCCGGCGCAGGGCCGCGTCCGCGAGCATCTCGACCTCGACCGGGCCGACGAAGTGGTACCCCTCGGTGCGGGCGTGCTCGCGCGCTTCGTCGGCGAGCTCTCGTTCGAGCACCTCTGCGAATGATTCGAATCGCTCGGCGTCGCCCGGTGACATGACGACCGCGAAATGGTTGGGCGCCACGGTGCCCCGAACACTGACGGTTCGGCCCGCGTCGACCTCACGGATCAGCTTCCGGGCGATCTCGACGGGCTGGAGGCCGCTGCGGAACGCCTTGGTGAACGTGCCTTCGACGAGCCGCTCCAGCCGGCGCTCGAAGCCCTGGAGTCCCATCGCCGAAGTGTACGGCTGAACGGTTGCCGAAGCCGGTTGGTTGGTGGTCGACGGCCGGCTAACGGCGCGCCGCGGCCGGGCGGATCAGCCAGTCCCGGCGGTGTCCAGGGTGCGGTCGGCCCGGTCGAGGATCTCCTTCGGCACGAGTCCGCGTGTGACCCAATGGCGCCGCTCCGCCCACACGAGCATCGGTGGGAGCACGACCAGGGCGCTCAGCAGCGCGATGGTCACGTTGAGCCCCACCACGAAACCGAAGTCGCGCAGCAACGGCAACGACGACGTCGCGATCACGCCCACCCCGGCGATCGTCGCGAGCGCGGAGACCAGGAACGCACGGCCGGTGCGGGACGCTGTCGTGTCCGACGCGGCCTGCGGCGCGAACCCTCGCCGACGTTCCTCGACGAAACGCAGGAGGATCAGGGAGGTGAACTCTGTACACGCCGCGACGACGAGCGGACCACCGACGGCGGTCATCGGGCTCAGCTCGAGACCCAACGCGTAGGCGAACAGGGAGGCCGCGCCGACCGCGATGAGCACGGGCACCATCGAGAGGAACGCTCGGATCACGCTCCTGAGCCGGATCATCAGGAACACGAACACGAACCCGATTGCGAGATAGGTCAACCGGATGCGGCTGGCTTCCAGGTTGTCCAACAGCCCGACGCCGAGAACCGCGAGGCCCGATGGCGTGGCGCGGATTCCCGGCGGTGGTTTCGTGATGTCCCGGATATTGCGCACTACCGCGGCGCGCGCGTCGAGGCCGCTTGGTCCGGTTCGAAAGACGATGTTCATCGCCGGCGTCGTGGCGTTCGGCGTGGCCGTCGACAGCTGGACGTCACGCGGCGCGGCGTCGAACACCGCCTGGACCTGCTCGCCGGTGGGCGCCAGATGGGCGGCTCCCGGGACCTCGCTCAGGTCACTCGTCACCTCCACGATGCCGCTCGCGGTGAGCAGGGTCTTGGGGAACTCGGCGAGCTGGTCGCGGGTGAACCGATCGACGAACGCGACGGTCTCGTCGCTGAAATCGTCGTCCGCCTGGACGAAGACCCCGAGCTCGCTCGACGAGCCGGTCTGATCGTCCAACACATCGAGGTCCTTGACGACCTGCGAATCCTGGTTCACCCATTCGATGGGATCGGTCTGGATCACGATCCGGTCCTCGACCAGGATGCCGGCGGTGAAGATGACGAGGCTCGCGACCGCGAAGGCGACCGCGGCCTTGGGCGTGATGCTGCCGAGCCACACGACGAGCCGGCCGAGCGGGCCGGCGCGGAAGTCCTTCCGCTTCGTGGGCGAGCGGTACTCGCGGATTCCCAAGATCGCGAGGGTGCCGAGGATGCTGTTGACGCAGATCGTCGCGACGCCGATCGCGAGCAGCAGGCCGAACTGGCGAAGCATCGGAACCCGCGCGAACGACAGCGCGGCGAACGCAAAGATCGCGTCGAAGGTGACGATGAGCAGCGCCGGCCCGAGATTCCGAGCGGTCTCCTGAATGGGGTGCGCGGCGCGGTCGACGACCACTTCCTCCTCCACTCGGGCGTGCATCTGGATCGCGTAGTCGATGCCGATCCCCAGCATCACGGGCAAGCCTCCGATCGTGACGATCGTGAGTGACAGACCGAGATAGCCGACGATGCCGAACGCCCAGACAACCCCGACGATGACGATGAACAGGGCGAGGAGTCGCCACCGAACGCTGAACAGCAGCAGCAGGATCAACGCCATGATCCCGACCGCGATCCCGCCGAGCAGCATCATCCCCCCGGTCAGGTAGTCGTTGACGTTCTTGAGCAGCACCGGCGCGCCGGTGGTGATGATCTCCGCATGGGCAAACTCCAGCTTGTCGGCCTCGGCGGTGACGAGGTCGGAAGCCATGCCCTCGTCGGTGATGGACGCGTTGCCGACGAGGCGGGTGATCATCTGCGCGTGACGATCGTCGGGGAAGTTGGCGAGGAGCGCGGTGCGGATGTGCCGCTCGTTGTCGTGCAGGAGGAACTCGATGTAGCCCGGGTTGTCGAGGGTACGTTCGTCCTCCGGAATTGCGGTGAGGCGGACAAGGGTCTCTGCGGAATCCTCGCCGCGCCTCGCCTGACCTTCGGGGCTCGGGTCTCGCGCGGTGTCGTCGACCAAGATCTTGCCGGCGACGCTGTCCGCGGGATTGCCGGTCGGGCTCATGACCAGGTTGTCGTTGAACTGCAGGGCCGTCAGCGGGCTGACGACGTTGAGCACCCCGTCATTGGCCCGCAGGTCGTCCGCGGTGCGTTCCCACTGCTCGTTGTACTCCGTCGTGAACAGCTCGGCGACGGTATGGCCCTCGTTCATCGTGACCAGGGTCAGCATTGCCTGGCCGCCGAACAGGCCCTGGTAGGTGGTGCTGTCCTTGTAGATCTGGTCGCTCTTGTTGAGGTAGCTGTCCTGGCCGGTGGCGAAATCGAGGTTGGTGATGCCGTAGCCGAGGACGATCGTGATCAGACCACCGACGGTGACGACCCAGATCCAGTGCTTGCCGAGATTGAGCCCGAGCCAGCCCCAGAACTTGTGCACCTGCACGCCCCTGTCTTCGGATACGAGCTTGTCCGCTCCGACGGGGACGTTAGTGACCCGTGCGTACCGGAGGGAAGGGTGTGTGCGGCCGACGCCGCGCGCCGGCCTGGTCGGAGGTGTTGCTGATCCCGGACGACTTCGGAGCGGGTCGAGCTAACCTCGACGCTCCACTCGGGCGAGTGGCGGAATTGGCAGACGCGCAGGCTTCAGGTGCCTGTGTCCGCAAGGACGTGGGGGTTCAAGTCCCCCCTCGCCCACCCCGACCTCCAGGCCCTCCGCCAGCCGTCTCGGCACCGTCGGCGCGGCCGAGCGGCGATCCGGGCCTCGCGGGACGGTGTCCCCTGACCGGAGCGTGTCGATGATCGGAGCGAGCGCGGTGCCGCCGGCGTGGCTGGAGACGATCGCCTGGATCTCACTCGCGGCCGGGTTCATCTGCGCCGTCGTGATCGTGTACGACATCCGCGGGCGGGGCTACCGCCAGCCCATGGCCGTGATGGAGTGGGTCTGGCCGATCACCGCGTTGTACCTCGGCCCGTTCGGCCTGTGGTTCTACTGGCGCGTCGTTCGCGCTCGATTTCACCGTCGCGTTGGCCTTCGGCGTCGCGTTCCAGTTCGCCGCGATCAAGGCGATGAGCCATGGTTCATTCGGTTCGACCCTGGCCCGCGCCGCGAAGGCCGACGTCTGGTCCCTCAGCGCATTCGAGATCGGGCTGTTCGCCTGGATGGCGCTGATGTTCTGGGTCTTCTACCCGGGCCCACACCTCCTGCCCGACCACGCGTCGTATTGGTTCCTCATGCAGATCGGGATGGCGGTCGGCCTGGCGACGTCGTATCCGATGAACGTGCTGCTCATCCGCCGGGGGATCAAGGAAGCGATGTAGCTCGGGCCGAGCCGTCGGCGTCGACGTGCGCGTCGGGGTCGGGACCGACGAGCCGGTCTACGCGTGGCCAAATCCCGGTGGTCGCGCGTGCTCGACGCGGCCGCGGCCTCGTTGCTTGGCGAGGTAGGACGCGGCATCGGCGGACCGTACGAGCGCCCCGGGATCGACGTGACCCTCGTCGATCGCCACACCGATGCTGGCGCCGATCCGCACCTCGCCGGCGACGACTCGGAACGGCACCGAGATGGTGACGCACAACCGTGAGGCGACTTCCTCAGCCTCGCGGGCGCCGTCGATCTCGGGGCACATGACGACGAACTCGTCGCCACCCCACCGGGCCACGACATCGCCGCCGCGCACCACGGTCCGGAGCCGCTGACCCACGTGCACGAGGATGTCGTCGCCGACGCCGTGACCGTGCTCGTCGTTGGCGCGCTTGAAATCGTCGAGATCGACGAACAACACTGCGAGCGTTCCGTCGCCGAGTCGTTGATCCCAGGCGGTCTCGAGCAGTCGGCAGAACCCGGAGCGGTTCCACAGCCCGGTCAGGGGTTCGTGCTCCGCGTCGTGCTCGAGCGCGAGCTCGCGGTGCTTGTGGTCGGTGATGTCTTCGAGTTGGCCCAGGAACCAGCGGGGCTCGCCGAGCTCGTCGCGTACCAGCGAGATGTACGCGCGTCCCCACTGTGTGCGGCCGTCGCTATGCGCGAACCGTCGCTCGAACTGGAACGACTCGATATCGCCGCGCAGGAGTTGGCGCGCCAATGCCTGCTCGCGTTCCATCTCATCGGCTGCCCACGCGAGGGCGAAGTCGACGTCGGTCGGTTCTTCCGATGAGGCGGCGAACAGCCGCGCGAACGCAGCGTTGGCCCAGACGACACGGCCGGCGAGATCTGTAAACACGATGCCGAGCGGTGATTGCGCGAAGGCGTTCTGGAAGTGGGCCTCGAACTCGGCTTGACGGCCTTCGTGTTCCTTGCGCTCGCTGATGTCACGGGCGTTGAGGACGAACCAGTCGGGGGCGATCTCGGGTGGGAGGCGGTTGGCCGCGACCTCGAACCACACCCACGAGCCGTCGGCTCGTCGAGCCCGCAGCTCGACCGGTCCGGCGCGGCGGCTGGTTTGGTCCAGCGGAGCCGTCACTGCCTCGACGGCGTGCTCGTAGTCGTCCGGGTGGATCACGTCGACGCCGCGGCGGCCCAAGAGCTCCAGGGGGTGAAAGCCAAGGAGTGCCTCCGCCGACGGGGACGCGTAGTGGATGCCGTCATCGAACCCGACGACGAGCACGAGATCGGACGTGTACTGGGCGAGGGATCGATACCACAGCTCGCTCTGGTGCAGGGTCGCCGCGGCGACGACGCGCTCGGAGATGTTGATCGCGTGAAGCGCGACGTGCAGTGCGCCCGTCTCGTCGCGGATCGGGGTGAGCTCGCGGCGGACCCACCGGAACCCGCCATCGGCATGGATGAGACGCAGTTCGGCTACGTCCGGTTCCGCGACGCCGTCGCGGAACTGTTGGAGTGCTTCGGCGTCGAAGTGCCGGTCGTCAGGGTAGGTGAGTCCCGCCAGCGTCAGCGTCAGCAGCTCGGTGCGGTCACGGCCGACGAGCCGACCGAGCGCGCGGTTGGCCCGCAACAGCCGTCCGCCGGGTGCCGCGAGGGCGACACCGATCGACGCGGCGTCGAGAGCGTCCAGTAGACCCGGCGCGAGCTCGTGCGCGGCGCCGCCCGGTCGGGTGACGTCGGAGTCGGACAATGGCGCTCCTGCGGTCCCGTGCGCTCCTGCGGTTCGGACACCCGAGTATCGGCCGGGATCGCTTCGGTCTGAACCACCATCACAGTCCCGCGGCCTTGGCGATGAGATCGGCGTAGGCGGCCGGGCCGGTGTCCTGGAGGTGGTAGCCGTCCTGCCAGAACCACTCCGGATGGGCGTTGCCTTCGGCATTCCAGTTGACGAGCACCGCGTTGGGCCAGCGTGCGACGGCCCCGTCGAGCGTCGCGTTGTCGGGAGCTTCCCAGCGGCGCGGCACCTTCACGTTGAGGATGACCACGCGGTCGACGTCTCGCAAGGCCTCCATCATGGCGTCGAACTCACCGTCGGTGATCAGCCCGTTCGTGCCCATGTGAATGATGACAGCGTCGCCGAGCTGGCCGGAGTCGCGCAGGTTCGTGGCGATGCCGACGACTTCGCCGAAGTGCCGGCTCACCGAGGCGTTGACCTGGATCCCGGGCATCCGGGCCTCCAAGGCTCCCTTCGCCCCGAGCATCACGGAATCGCCGATCGCGTGGATTGGTGGCGGCGGGGGAGGGACTGTCGCGGGAGGAGTGGTTGCGGCCGGGTCTTCGCCCGGCTGGATGGCCACGGTGGTCGGCGTCGTCGTGCTCGTCGAGGTGTTGCTCACCGTCTGCGCCGACTCGAATCCGGGGGGAACCGGCGTCGGGCCGGCGTTGAGGAATCCGGCGACGATCACGACCATCGCGATCGCGGCCGCCCCACCGGACAGGAGCGTCACTCGGGTCAGCCGCCACCGTTCGGCGCCCTGACTCGTGCGGAGCCGACCGAAGTGCTTGGACAACGCGCCGTAGCGCACCGGCGATTCGACGAACCGGTACGAGAGCTCGGCGAGCGCCAGGGTGATGCCGATGCGCACGGTGAGCAGCGGGTAGCCCGTCAGCGGGATCGGATCGAGCTCGGGGCGCGTGACCATGTAGACGGGCCAGTGCCACAGGTAGATCGCGTACGAGCGCAGCCCGATCCAGCGCAGCCACGATCGACTCAGGGTCCATTGCAACAGACCCCCCGCCGGGTGCACGGTCACCGCGAGGACGAGCCCGGCGAGGATTGCCACCACCAAGAAGCCACCCCGGTAGAGCCGGGGCTCGAACTCGGTGACGTTCAGCATGATCCACGCCAGTCCGGCGAGCGCGGCGATGCCGATGCCGTCCAGGACGTAACGAGCGCCCCGACCGGTCGTCGCCCGGAGCCTCCACGGCGACCATGCGAACGCGAGCGCGGCTCCGACCAGCAGTGCGGCGGCTCGCGTGTCGGTCCCGTAGTACACGCGCGATGGGTCGCCGCTCGGGTCGAACAAGATCGCCATCAGCAGTGTGGAGGCGGCGATGCCACCCAGGATTGCCAGCAACATCTTGGATCGGCGCCGCTCGAAGAGCACCATCCCGCCGACGAACAGGACCGGCCAGATCAGATAGAACTGCTCTTCGACCGCCAGCGACCAGACGTGTTGCAAGAGGGGTGGACGGCCTGCCGCGGCGAAGTACGACTGGTGATGGACGATCTGCCACCAGTTCTGGACGTACAGGATCGACGAGATCAGGTCCCCGCGCAGCTTCGATATCTCGTCGGGCAGGAAGATCACGGCGAAGAGCGCGACGACGGCGAGCATCGTGAACAGGGCCGGGAGCAGCCGGCGTGCCCGGCGGAGCCAGAACCGCTTGAAGTCGACCTTGCCGGTCCTGCGGGACTCGGCGAGCAGCAGTGATGTGATCAGGTAGCCGCTGATCACGAAGAAGACGTCGACTCCGAGGAAGCCGGACGGGATCCACGGAAGGTCGGCGTGGTACAGCAGCACCGCCATGACGGCGAGGGCCCGCAGGCCGTCCAGCGCCGGCATGTAGCCCAGCGTGCGGGGCGGCTTCGTTCCGGAGCGGCGCGCCGAACCACCGGACGGATCCGTCCGGGGACGCGGTGGATCAGCGCGCGAAGGCACAAGCCCGTCGGGCATGGCACCATTCTCGCTGAGAGAAGGGTGTGACATGGGGCGCGACGAAGAAGTGACCGAAGAGGAGTGGCGGCGGCGACTCACGCCGGCCCGATTCGATGTGCTGCGCGAGGCCGGGACCGAGCCGCCCGGATCGGGTGAGTACCTGTCCTGCAAAGACGATGGGATGTACTGCTGTGCCGGATGTGGCGCCGAGCTGTTCTTGTCCGACACGAAGTTCGAATCCGGCACGGGCTGGCCGAGCTTCACCGAACCCGCGACCGCCGAGGCGGTCGAGCTCCGCCAGGATTCGGGCCACGGGATGGTCCGCACCGAGGTGCTGTGTCGAGCCTGTGGGGGTCACCTGGGCCACGTGTTTCCCGACGGCCCGGGCGAGGACGGTCGGCGGTACTGCATGAACTCGCTCGCGCTGGACCTCGATCGGGGGAACGCCTCCGAGGAGGCTTAGCTCCAGCGGGTCAGCGAGTGGTACTCGTGCTCCCAGCCGAGCACGCCGATCGCGGCGGTCCCGAGCTTGAACCGAGCGCCGTCGACCGCGCGGAGCTGCAGGTACACCGCGGTCAGGATCCGCAGCACGTGTCCGTGTGCGAACAGCAACGTGTCCCCGTCGGCGGCTCCGGCGCGGGCGATCACCCGTTCGACCCGTACCGCGACCTCGTCGGCGGTCTCACCGCCGGGGACGTCGTCGGACCAGATCGTCCACCCGGGCCGCTTGGTGCGAATGTCGGCCGTCGTGCGACCCTCGTAGGTCCCGTAGTCCCACTCGAGCAGGTCCTCATCCAGCTGAGCGTCGGCGAAACCCGCGATGCGCGCGGTGTCACGTGCCCGTGCCAGCGGGCTGGTCAGCACCTGGGAGAACCGATGGGCGGCGAGCGGGCGCACGACCTCTGCCGCTTGGTTCACACCGTCGGGCGTGAGTGGGATGTCGGTCCGCCCCGTGTGGCGACCGGATCCCGACCATTCGGTCGCGCCGTGGCGGACGATCCAGATCTCGGGCTGGCCGGCCGCGCTCACACGCGAGTCTTGACCGGCGTGTGCCACCCACCGGTCGACGCGATGAGGCGATCGGCCTGTTCCGGGCCCCATGAGTGCACCGCGTAGGGGATCGCCGCGTCGTGGCGCTCGAGGACCGGATCGACGACGGCCCAGGCCAGCTCGACACCGTCCTCGCGCGCAAACAGCAAGGCCTCGCCGATCATGGCGTCACCGAGGAGCCGTTCGTAGGGCGTCAGCTCATCCGGGTGGTCGTCGTTGAAGAACAATTCGTGCTGCTCGCCGACGAAATCCTCACCGGGTGTCTTCACCCTCGCACCGATGGCGATCGCGTTGTGCGGGTCGAACTGGAACCGCACGTAGTTCGTGCGCCCGGGCGGCGGCTCGGAATCCGTGAACACCCGCATCGGTGGCGCCTTGAACTCCACGACCACCTCGGTGGCGTGCTCGGCCAGCTCCTTTCCGGCCCGGAGGTAGAACGGCACGCCTTCCCAACGCCACGAGTCGATGTGCAGGCGCAGCGCGGCGAACGTCTCGACGTCGGAATCCTTCGCGACGCCCTTCTCCTTGCGGTACCCGCGGAACTGGCCGCGCACGAGGTCGCGGCGACCGATCTGGCGCATCGCCTTGAACACCGCGCTCTTGGCGTCACGCAAGGACTCGGCGCCGGGGGTGACCGGCGGATCCATCGCGAGGAGGGACACGACCTGGAACAGGTGGTTCTCGACGACATCACGCAGCGCACCGACCTCCTCGTAGAACGCGCCGCGGCCCTCGACGCCGAAGTCCTCGGCCATCGTTATCTGGACGCTGGCGATGTGGTCCCGGTTCCACACCGGTTCGAGGAACGAGTTGGCGAAGCGGAAGTACAAGACGTTCTGGGTGACCTCCTTGCCGAGGTAATGGTCGATGCGGAAGATGTGATCCTCGGGGAACACCGTGTGAAGGATTCGGTTGAGCTCACGTGCGGACTCGAGGTCGCGTCCGAACGGCTTCTCGACGACGACGCGGGCGTTGGTCGCACAACCCTGCCGCCCGAGTTGCTCGACGACGACCGGAAACATGACCGGTGGGATGGCGAGATAGTGCAGCGGTCGCTTGGCGCCGCCGAGCTCCTTGTGCAGGGCGGCGAACGTCGACTCCTGGCTGTAGTCGCCGTCGACGTAGCGCAGCAACGACAGCAGCTTCTTGAACGCCGTCTTGTTGTCGATCCCGCCGTTGGCCTCGATCGAGGTGCGGGCGCGTTCTTTGAGCTGGTCGAGATCCCACTCGTTGTAGGCCACCCCGATCACCGGGATGTCGAGCTCGCCCTTCTTCACCATCGCGTACAGCGTCGGGAAGATCTTCTTGTACGCGAGGTCGCCCGTTGCACCGAAGAAGACGAACGCGTCGGAACGGGCCGGCTTGGCCACGTCAGGCCTTCTTCTCGTCGTGCCCGCCGAATTCCTTGCGCATGGCCGACATCACCTTGTCGCCGAAATCGGCGGCGCCGCGCGACGAGAAGCGCTCGTACAGGGCGGTGGTGAGGATCGGGGTCGGTACGCCCTCGTCGATCGCGGCGATGCTCGTCCAGCGGCCTTCGCCCGAGTCGGAGACCCTGCCTTCGAAATCGCTCAGGTCGGGCGAGACCGAGAGCGCGTGCGCGGCCAGGTCCAAGAGCCACGAGGCGATGACGCTGCCCCTGCGCCACACCTCTGCCGCGGCACCGACGTCGATGTCGTACTGGTAGTACTTCGGCTCTCGCAGCGGCGTGGTCTCGGCGTCCTCGGTGCGCTGGTGCTTGCCGGCGTTCGCGTGCTCGAGGACGTTCAAGCCCTCGGCGTAGGCGGCCATGACGCCGTACTCGATGCCGTTGTGCACCATCTTCACGAAATGACCTGCGCCGGTCGGACCGCAGTGGAAGTATCCCTGCTCGGCCGGGCTCGGATCACCGCTGAGCCCCGACGTGCGGTCAATGTTGCCCAGGCCGGGTGCGATCGTCTTGAAGACCGGATCGAGGTGGGTGACGATCTTGTCTTCGCCGCCGATCATGATGCAGAAGCCGCGCTCGAGTCCGAACACGCCGCCGCTCGTGCCCACGTCCACATAGTGGATGCCTTGCGGCTTCAGCACTTCTGCTCGGTCGATGTCGTCGCGGTAGTAGGTGTTGCCCCCGTCGATGACGATGTCGCCTTTGTCCATGCGCGACGCGACGTCGGTCACGGTCTGGCCGGCGAACGCGGCCGGGACCATGATCCACGCGGCGCGCGGCGGCGTGAGCTTGGCGACGAACTCGTCCAGCGTCGTCGCGCCGGTGGCGCCTTCCTTGGCGAGCTCGGCCACCGCGGCTTCGTTCACGTCGTAGGCGACACACTCGTGGCCGTCGCGCATGAGGCGACGCACGAGGTTCGAGCCCATCCGGCCGAGTCCGACCATCCCGAGTTGCATGTTGACTCCTCTGTCTCGCGAATGTGGGCGGATTGCGAATGTCCGTGAGCGGCGCGTGACCTTGACGTCAGTCTTTTGCGACGTTGGCGGACTTCGATGCGACGCAGGCGAGCAGGTCGGTCCACGACGACACGAACGAGGCGGCACCGTCGGTCTGGAGCTGCGCGCCGAGCGCGTCGACGTCGATGCCGGCCTCACGGATCCGGTCGATCATGGCGTCACCATCGCCACCGTCGGTGGGCAGCGGATCGCCCACCTCACCGTGATCCGCAAACGCGCGCAGGGTGCCTTCGGGCATGGTGTTCACCGTGTCGGGAGCCGCCAGCTCGGTGATGTAGAAGGTGTCGGCCAGCGCCGGGTCCTTGGTCCCCGTGCTGGCCCACAGCAGACGCTGGGGGTCGGCGCCCGCGGCGGCGAGCTTCTTCCAACGGTCCGAGGCCAGGACCTGGCGGTAGGCGGCGTAGGCCTGTTTGGAGATGCTCACACCGAGGCGATCGGACAGGTCGGCGGGCAGCTTGCCCATCACGGCCTTGTCCCAGCGGGAGACGAAGAGCGACGCGACCGAGCCGACGTGCAGATCCAGGCCCGCTTCGAGTCTCCGCTCCAGGCCGCGTTGGTAGGCATCGGCGGCGGCCCGGTAGTGATCGGGTGAGAACAGGAGCGTCACGTTCACCGACACCCCGGCGAAGATCAGCTCTTCGATCGCCGGCAGTCCCTCGGCGGTACCCGGCACCTTGATGAAGAGGTTGGGTGCGTTGGCCCGCTGGTGGAGGGACTTGGCTTCGGCAACCGTGCTCGCAGTGTCGTAGGCGAGCCGCGGCGAGACCTCGAGCGACACCCACCCGTCGACGCCGTTGGTGGCTTCATGGGTCGGGCGGAACAAGGCCGCGGCTTTCTGGAGATCTTCGATGGCGAGTTCGAAGAAGACCGCTTCTGAGTCGTCGTTCTTGGCGGCTCGGATGGCCGCGTCGTAGTCCCCGCTGCCCGAGATCGCCTTGTCGAAGATCGTCGGATTCGATGTGAGGCCGGTCACCGAGTCGTCTGCGATGAACGTGGCGAGGGTGCCTGACGTGAGGAGATCGCGGGTGATGTTGTCGAGCCAGAGACTCTGGCCGAGATCGTGCAATGTCGCGGGCGCGTTCATGGGACCTCCGGCTGGGGTGTTCGCGCTCTACCATCGGCGCGATGGGTGGCGACCCTGAGGGTATCGACCTGGCCGCTCCGGTGGCGGCGATGCTCCGAGCCCGTCTGGCCGGTCGCGGCGACGAGCCCTTCCTCATCGGGATCGCCGGCTCGGTCGCGGTCGGAAAGAGCACGTTTGCGTCCGCGCTCGTCGACGCACTGGGCGAAACGGTCGAAGTGCTCGGCACGGACGGATTCCTCTATCCCAACGCTGAGCTGACGGCGCGTGGTCTGGGCGACCGCAAGGGCTTCCCGGAGAGCTACGACCACACCCGCATCGAAGCCCTGCTCACTTCGATGCGCGCCGGTCGATCGGCCCGTGTGCCCGTGTACTCGCACGAGACCTACGACATCGTCGCCGGCGCGACGCGAGAGGTCCGGCCGCGCCGTCGGTTCATCCTGGAGGGCGTCAACGCGCTCCAGTTCGCGCCGCTGCTCGACTATTCGATCTACATCGACGCACCGCTCGCCGCGATCGAGGAGTGGTACGTCACCCGGCTGCGCGAAGTGGTCGCGGACCCGCCGCCCAACTCCTTCTATTCGTTGTGGGAGCCGCTCGCGCCGGACGAGCTCGACGCCACGGCGCGCGGGATCTGGCGCGGCATCAACCTTGCGAACCTGGAGCAGTGCATCGCACCGACTCGAGCCGCGGCCGACGTCGTGGTCGTCAAGGGGTCCGACCATCGGCTCGCGGGCATGGAGGTGCGCCCGTGAGCCGCGACCGACGGGTCCGGCTCGCAGCCGGCGAGCTCGAGGCCGCGTTCGTTCCGTCGGTGGGCATGGTCGGACTCGCGCTACGCCATCGGGGTGCCGCCCTGTTGGCCCTGCCCGGCGGCCTCGCGGCGTACCGCGCCGGGCACACGACCGGTCTCCCGTTGCTGTACCCGTGGGCGAACCGTCTGGCGGGCCGCTCGTACCGGGCCGCGGGCGTCTCCGTCGACCTGGCGGGCCTGGAGCTACACACCGACGGGAACGGGTTGCCGATGCACGGGACGATGACCGCCCAGACCGGCTGGGAGGTGCTCGAGCGGAGCTCGCGGGAGCTCCGGGCGAGCTTCGACTTCGCGGCCCGCCCCGACCTGTTGGCGTCGTTCCCCTATCCACACCGGCTCGAGCTGCGCGTGGCGCTGACCGAGAGCGAGCTCCGGGTGACGACGGTGGTCGAGCCGACCGGTGATCGGTCCGTTCCGATCGCCTTCGGCTTCCACCCCTACCTCCGGCTGCCGGGCTTGGCTCGGAGCGAGTGGCTCCTGAGCCGTCCCGCGGCGGATCACCTCACGCTGGACGAGCGGGGCATCCCGACCGGCGAGTCGTCCCCTGAGCCCGCGGAGCACGCGCCGATCGGCACCCGGTGCTTCGACGACGGCTATCGCCTGGGGACGGACCGGTGCTTCGCGCTGTCCGGCAAGGGCCGGCGCCTGGAGCTGCGGTTCGACCAAGGGTTCCCGAACGCACAGCTGTTCGTGCCGCCCGGCAGGCGGTTCGTTGCCATCGAGCCGATGACCGCGCCGACCAATGCGCTGGTCGCGGGCACCGCACCGACGGTTGCACCCGGAGACCGGTTCTCCGCGACGTTTCACATGGTCATCGACAACCACCGTTGATCCGGCCCGGCTGATTCCTCGGCCCGCCCCGGTACGATGCCCGGGTGCGAGTCGCGTACTTCGGCCCCGCGGGCACCTTCACCGAGGAAGCCCTGCTCACCCAGCCCGATCTCGCGGCCGCAGACCGCGTTCCCATGCGTTCGATTCCCGACACGCTCGCCGCGGTGCGGTCCGGCGACGCCGACGTCGCGGTCGTGCCGATCGAGAACTCGATCGAAGGGTCCGTGTCGGTCACGCTCGACACCCTCGCGTTCGAGGGCGACCTCTTGGTCCAGCGCGAGGTCGATCTACCGATCTCGCTCAACCTCTGCGTGAGATCGGGCACCCGCCTCGGCGACGTGGACACGGTCCTGTCGTATCCACACGCGATCGCGCAATGCCGCAGCTGGATGAGCCGCAAGCTCGGTGACGTCAAGACGGAAGCCGCGAGCTCCACCGCCGAGGCGGCCCAGCAGGTCGCTCGGTCCAGGCGGCCGGGCCGAGCCGCGATCGCCAACGCGCTCGCGGCGGAGCTGTACGGGCTCGAGATCCTCGCGGCCGACATCGAGGACCACCCGGAGAACCAGACCCGTTTCGTCGTCGTCGGCCGCGGTGTTCCCCAACCGACGGGGCATGACAAGACGACGATCGTCTGCTTCCAGAACGAAGACCGCCCGGGCTCGCTGCTCGCGATCCTCCAGGAGTTCGCCGCCCGGGCGATCAACCTGACCAAGCTCGAGTCTCGTCCCACCAAGCGTGGGCTCGGTCACTACTGCTTCGTCATCGACATCGAGGGCCACGTTGCCGACGAGCTCGTGGCCGACTGCCTCCGCAACCTCGCCGCGCGTACCGCCGAGGTGAAGTACCTCGGCTCGTACCCGGTCGCAGGCGAGGAGGACGCCCGCGCTCGGCGTCCCGCCACGCCT